>Ga0208516_100322_pt1 | contig 21857 bp, 20 predicted proteins | sample LakWasM117_HOW13_2_FD_183931 | JGI IMG/M metagenome (GOLD analysis project Ga0208516, IMG submission 183931) | Freshwater sediment methanotrophic microbial communities from Lake Washington under simulated oxygen tension - Sediment Metagenome... | ecosystem: Environmental > Aquatic > Freshwater >...
ACGATCCCACTACAGATGCCGGATATACGACTGCAGGTGTTTTACCCCCTGGTCCCCAATCGGTCAGGCTCTTGCTGTTGTGGGGGAGTCCATATATGACAGGTTAGGAGTCGGATTCATATCTATGCCCACTGGCTGAGCAGCTGGAAGACGAACCCGGAAATGAACAATGCAGCACCTACCTGCATAGGCAGTGTGAGCTTCTCTTGATGCTTCACAACTGCTGCGGTTCTATGTGGTTCGTAGTAGCTCAAGAACTGCATCCCCTCCTTCACCGGATCTCTGTATGGCATGAACAGCGGAAGTGCCACCAAGCCTGCCCCAAAAACGTCAAGCACAAGACCAACACTAGCAAGCCATTTCGGGCGATGTGCTCCGGCGATACCAAACCAGATGGCTAGACCAGCCGCCAGCTCCAGAAAGAGGATTGGCCCGAGCCACAAAAGTAGCTTACGGTTGTGCCTCCGGCGTTCGGCCCGAATTCTCTGCGCAGAAGATTCCATTGTGTTGACACCTAACGTAATGTCCAGAGCAAAGCCTGCTCTATAAGTTGGGGGCTGCTCCATAAGTTGGTCATGTGTCCCTCCTGAAAGTGGCTTGCAGCCTAGTTTGTCGCTCAATATACTGGATGTATGTCCAGTTATAAAAATTCTGTGAAACCCGGCACCTTTGTGCCGCAGTCCACCCGGATTCTGGACCAGTTGCGCGAGCGTATCCGGTACATGCACTACAGCCTCAGCACTGAGCAGGTGTACGTCTACTGGGTTCGCTTCTTCATTCGCTGGTCGGGCCATGGCGGGTCCATGCGGCACCCGCGCGACATGGGTGCCAGCGACGTCGAGGCGTTTTTGACGCATCTCGCCACCGACCGCAAGGTGTCTGCTTCCACGCACAACCAAGCCTTGAGCGCGATTCTGTTTCTTTATCGGGAAGTTCTCGCTATTGAGTTGCCCTGGTTGAACGGCATCAACCGCCCCACCCAAAAACGGCGCATTCCCCGCGTGTTGACCAAAGACGAGGTGGCGGGATTGCTGGCACAGATGGAAGGTGAAGCCGCGCTGATAGCCCGATTGCTTTACGGCACGGGTATGCGGTTGATGGAGGGTATGCGCCTTCGCATCAAAGATGTGGACTTTGACCGCCAAGTAATCATCGTGAGGGATGCCAAAGGCGGTAAAGATCGGGTCGCTATGTTGCCGCGTTCGCTGGTTACAGCCTTGCGTATGCAATTGCTGGCGGCTCGCGCACTCTGGGAAGCTGATCGGCAGGCGCAGCGCGGTGGCGTTGAAACGCCTCATGCGCTGGAGCAAAAATATCCCAAGGTGGGTTATTCGTGGGTTTGGTTCTGGATGTTTCCGTCACCCACGTTGTCCATCGATCCGCGAAGCGGCGTGGAAAGACGCCACCATTTGTACGAAGACCGGGTGCAGCGCGCGCTCAAGAAGGCGGTACCGCTGGCGGGAATTTGCAAACCGGTTTCCGTTCATACCCTGCGCCACTCGTTTGCAACCCATTTGCTGCAGGCGGGCACCGATATCCGAACTGTGCAAGAGTTGCTGGGGCATTCTGACGTATCTACGACCATGATCTACACGCACGTGCTGAAGGTGGCGGCGGGCGGCACGGCGAGCCCCCTGGATGTCCTTTCCCACGGCCACTGAATGCCCGTTTCGAGGTTCGCGGACAAAGGACTGCTCCGGGTCGTAAGCTGTCATCAGCCCAATAGAAAAAGCCAGCAGATGTCAAACCTGCTGGCCTTTCTCTATTCAAAGAGAAATCACTTCCCCCAAGAATCTTTCAGCCCCACCGCCAAGTTAAACACCGGCTTCCCGGCCGCGTGATCCACCCGATCCGCCACAAAGTACCCATGCCGTTCGAACTGGAACTTGTCGTCCGGCCGCGCATTGGCCAATGACGGCTCCACGATGGCCGTCACCACCGTCAGGCTGTTCGGGTTCAGGCTTTCGATGAAGTCTTTGCCGCCCGCGTCGGGCTGGGCGTCGAGGAAGAGGCGGTCGTACATGCGCACTTCGGCGCTCACGCCGTCGGCCACGCCCACCCAGGTGATGGCGGCTTTCACCTTCACGCTGTCGGCGCCGGGGGTGCCGCTCTTGGTGTCGGGCACCACGGTGGCCAGCACTTCGGTGATGTTGCCGTTCGCATCCTTGGTGCAGCCGATGCACTCGATGACGTAGCCGCCCTTCAGGCGCACCTTGTTGCCGGGGAAGAGGCGCTTGTAGCCCTTGGGGGGCACTTCTTCGAAGTCTTCGCGCTCGATCCACACTTCCTTGCCGATGGTGAAGTGGCGCACGGGGCTCTCCACGCCTTCGGGCGGGTGGGGCAGGGCGGGCAGGCTGCAGGGTTCGAGGTGGCCGGCGCCCATCACTTCGTCCCAGTTGGTGAGCACGAGCTTGACGGGGTTGATGACGGCCATGCCCCGGTGGGCCTTGGCTTCGAGGTCTTCGCGCAGGCAGCCTTCGAGGGTGCCGTAGTCGATCCAGCTGTCGCTCTTGGTCACGCCGATACGCTCGGCGAACATCTGCAGCGCGGCGGGGGTGTAGCCCCGGCGGCGCAGGCCGACTATTGTTGGCATGCGCGGGTCGTCCCAGCCGCTCACCTTGTGGTCGTACACCAGTTGTGCCAGCTTGCGCTTGCTGGTGATGACGTAGGTGAGGTTGAGGCGGGCAAACTCATACTGGTGCGGCGCGGGGGCGGCGAGCAGGCCGCCTTCGCACAGGCGCTCCATCAGCCAGTCGTAGAAGGGGCGCTGGTCTTCAAATTCCAGCGTGCAGATGCTGTGGGTGATCTGCTCCAGCGCGTCCTCGATGGGGTGCGCGAAGGTGTACATGGGGTAGATGCACCACTTGTCGCCGGTGTGGTGGTGCGTGGCGCGGCGGATGCGGTAGATGGCCGGGTCGCGCATGTTGATGTTGGGGCTGGCCATGTCGATCTTGGCGCGCAGCACCATGCTGCCGTCTTCGTGCGCGCCATCGCGCATTTCGCGGAAGATGCGCAGATTCTCGGCCGGCGTGCGGCTGCGGTAGGGGCTGTCCACGCCGGGCTTGCTGAAGTCGCCCCGGTTGATGCGGATCTGCTCCACCGTCTGCTCGTCCACGTAGGCGTGGCCGGCTTCGATGAGGGCTTCCGCCGCGCGGTACATGAAGTCGAAGTAGTCGCTGGCCTGGTAGGGCTGGTCGTTGCCGGGCTGGGCCCAGTCAAAACCCAGCCATTTGACGGCGTCGATGATGCTGTTGACGTACTCCTGGTCTTCCTTCTCGGGGTTGGTGTCGTCAAAGCGCAGGTGGCACACGCCGCCGTAGTCGCGCGCCAGGCCGAAGTTCAGGCAGATGCTCTTGGCGTGGCCGATGTGCAGGTAGCCGTTGGGCTCGGGCGGGAAGCGGGTGCGGATCTTGGCCGGGTCGGGTTGGCCGGCCGCGTGGTGGGCGGCGTCGCCGGGGCTGCCGGCCCAGCGGCGGCGGGCGTAAGTGCCTTTTTCGAGGTCGTTCTCGATGATTTGGCGCAAGAAGTTGCTGGGGCGGGCGGTTTCAGCAGCCGCGGCGGTGGCCACGGGTTGGGTGTTGGCGGGGGTGGGGGTGCTCATGCGGGCATTTTAGGGGGCGGCCCCGTGAAGTTTTGCGCACCGCTGGGGGCGGGGTGTACGTCCGGAAACAATATCGGGCGGTTTTCATGCCATCCTTTTCGGCACCTCGTGCGTTATGTACCCATGAGAAGAGCTTGGCAGGGTGCCGGGCTCCCCTCGCAAAGGAGATTTCCATGACCCGATCCCGTTCTCTGCAGTCCCTGCTTGCCGCCGCTGGCGTGGCGCTGGCCTTGCTGGCCGGTGCTGGTGCAGCCCAGGCGCGCGATGTCAATTGGTCGGTGGGTGTGAGCTCGCCGGGCGTGGCCGTGGGGGTGAGCAATGGCTACCCCGTGTATGTGGCGCCGCCGCCCGTGTATTACCAGGCGCCGCGCCCCGTGTATTACGAGGCTCCGCGCCCGGTGTATTACACGGCGCCGCCGGCTTACTATGCGCCGCCCGCCTATTACTACCGTGACCGCGACCGTGGCCACCGTCACCATCGCCACCACCGGCATGACCGTTACGACCGCGATGATTGAGAGGGGTGACTCGCCCTCCTGGGCATTCAGCCCCGCACCAGGCGGCCTTCGGGCCGCCTTTGTCTTGGGCACCGCATAATCCTGCGTTCTGGCCTTCCGGCGTTGCTGCCCGGTGGGCGCAACGCCTGGAGTGCATCCCGTGAAAACCGTTTTCGTCCTCAATGGCCCCAACCTGAACCTGCTGGGCACGCGCGAGCCGGCCGTGTACGGCGCGCAAACGCTGGCCGACGTGGAGCAGATTTGCATCGCCGCCTGCGCGCGCCACGGTTTTGCGCTGCGTTTCCACCAGAGCAACCACGAGGGGGCGCTGATCGACTGGATCCATGAGGCCGGGCGCCTGCAGGCCGTTGGCACGCTGGCGGGCCTGGTGCTCAATGCCGGCGCCTACACGCACACCAGCGTGGCGCTGGCGGATGCCGTCAAGGGCACGGGCGTGACGCTGATCGAGCTGCACATCAGCAACGTGCACGCGCGCGAGGCGTTCCGCCACCATTCCTACCTCTCCGCCGTGGCGCGGGCCGTGATGTGCGGCTTTGGCGTGTCGGGCTACGGGCTGGCCATTGACGCGCTGGCGCAGATGCAAATGCAGTGACGCTGCCCGAGATCACCGAGAGCGAGGTTGAGTTCACCGCCATGCGCGCCCAGGGCGCGGGCGGGCAGAACGTCAACAAGGTGTCGAGCGCGGTGCACCTGCGCTTCGACATTGGCGCCTCGGTGCTGCCCCTGGACGTGAAGGCGCGCCTGCTGGCGCTGCGTGACAGCCGCATCACGCAGGAGGGCGTGGTCGTCATCAAGGCCCAGCAGTACCGCAGCCAGGAGCAGAACCGCGCCGACGCGCTGGCGCGGCTCAATGCGCTGGTGCAGAGCGTGGCCAAGGCGCCGCTGGTGCGGCGGCCCACCAAGCCCACCTACGGATCGAAACAGCGCCGGCTGGAGTCCAAGAACCAACGGGGCCAGACGAAAGCCCTGCGCGGCAAGGTGCAAACGTAAAACCGGGTTGCGTGCTGCGCGGTGGCAAGGGGTGGGATTGGTCTGGATTCTGGAACAAACCATCCCCCGGTCGGGGCTTTATGCACGGCTGGATAGCTCCTACATTGGAGTCTGCAAGGAGAAACGCCATGAATGCTTCCGCCCACCCCTCTGCCACCCAGGGCACCGTACCCGCGCTGTTCGTTTCGCACGGCGCGCCCCTGTTCGCCCTGGACGCGGGCGAAACCGGCCCCGCGCTCACCCGCTGGGGGCAGGAGCTGCGCACGCGGTTCCCGGCGCTGCGCGGCGTGGTCATCCTGTCGCCGCACTGGATGGCGCGCGGCGCCCGCGTGATGGCGGGCGCGCAGCCCGCCACCTGGCACGACTTCGGCGGTTTCCCACCCGCGCTGTACGAGCTGCAATACCCCGCGCCGGGCGCGCCCGCGCTGGCGCAGGAGGTGCTGGCGCTGTTGCAGGCCGCGGGCGTGCCGGCGCAGGCCGATGCCCAGCGCCCGTTCGACCACGGCGCCTGGGTGCCGCTGATGCACCTGTTCCCCCAGGCCGACGTGCCCGTGGTGCAGGTGGCGCTGCCCGTGGGCGCCGGCCCGGCGGACGTGTACGCGCTGGGCGCGGCCCTGCGTGGCCTGCGCAGCCAGGGCGTGCTGGTGGCGGGCTCGGGCAGCATGACGCACAACCTGGCCGAGTTCTTCGGCGGCGCGCGCGAACCCGCGCCCTATGTGCTGGAGTTCAGCCGCTGGATCGAAGCCGCCCTGCAGCGCGGCGACCTGCCGGCGCTGCTGGCCTACCGCGAGCAGGCCCCGCACGCCGAGCGCGCCCACCCGACGGACGACCATTTCCTGCCGCTGTTCTTCGCGCTCGGGGCGGCGGGTGATGACCTGCACGCCCAGTACCTGAGCCGCGAGGTGATGTACAGCATGCTCGCGATGGATGCTTTTGCATTGCAGCCCACGGCATGATTGCCGGTGGCAGAATTGACCCACACCACTCCGAAAGGGGGCTCGCCATGCTTGAACTGCCACTCACCTTCTTGCAGCGCCCCGCCGCATCCTCCTTTTCCAAGCCCTGGCTGCTGGTGCTGATGCATGGCGTGGGCAGCAACGAACAGGACCTGTTCGCGCTGTCCCCACAGATTCCGGACCAGTTCCATGTGCTGAGCCTGCGCGCGCCGCGCCGCATGGGGCCGGGTTCGTTTGCCTGGTTCGACTTCACCGTCGAGCCCGGTGGCGCGCGTACCATCAACGAGCAGCAGGAGGCGGCCAGCCGCATCCTGGTGGCGCGGGCCATCGAGGCGGCCTCCCAGTACCTGGGTATTCCGCCCGAGCGCGTGGTGGTGGGCGGCTTCAGCCAGGGCGGCATCATGGCACTGTCCATGCTGCTCACGCGCCCTGAGCTGATGGCGGCGGCCCTCGTCTGGCACGGGCGCCTGCTGCCCGAGGTGCTGCCGTTCGTGGCGCCCAACGATGCCCTGCACGGCCGCAGGCTCTGGGTGAGCCATGGCTCACACGACAACGTGATCGCGCCCTCGCACGGCCAGGCCATCGCGCACCATTTCGTGAACACGCCGGTGACGGTGAGCTACCACGAGTTTCCCGGCGCGCACGAGATCCGGCCCTCCGAGCTGGCGCAGACGGTGGCCTGGCTTACCGGGCTGGCCACCCACGCTGGCATGACCCGTTGATCAGGCGCGGTCCACCGGCAGCGCCACGGTGCGCTTCACTTCCTTGAGCGAAAAGCTCGTCGAAATCTCGCGCACCCCCGGCAGGCTGCGGATGCGGGTGCGCACGAATTCGGCGAAAAACTCCAGGTCCGGCGCCACCAGTTCGAGCTGGTAGTCGTACCGCCCCGAGAGGTTGTGGCACGACAGCACCTGCGGCAGCGCCAGCACCTCGCGTTCGAACGCGGCCGTCACTTCGGCCGTGTGGTTGTGCAGCCCGATCTGCACGAAGCCCAGCACGCCATAGCCCACGCGGTGCCGATCCAGGTGGGCGTGGTAACCGCTGATCAGGCCCGCTTCCTCCAGTTGCCGCACGCGGCGCCAGCAGGGCGAGGGCGAGAGCGACACCCGCTCGGCCAGCTCGCCCACGGTGGCGCGGCCGTCCTTTTGCAGGGCGTCGAGCAGGGCGCGGTCCACGGCATCCAGGGTGGGAGCAGGGGTGGGCATGAATTTCCTGTGATTGGCGATATGGAGGTAATTATTTCCAATATCCTGGAAATTGGCTGCCGAAATGGCGAAATATTTCCCCGGGCCTTGGCAAACAATTTGAGGCATTCGAACACCCCACGGAGACACCTCATGAGCAAGGCCCACGACAGCACTGGCGGCTTTTCCACGCGCGCCATCCACTTCGGCTACGACCCGGCCGAGCACCAGGGCGCGCTGGTGCCGCCCATCCACACCTCGGCCACCTACGCCTTCCCCGACGTGGGCTATGGCGGCCGCTGCTTCAGCGGCGAGGAGAACGGCTACTTCTACACCCGCATCGCCAACCCCACGCTGGCGCTGCTCGAAGGGCGCTTGGCCAGCCTGGAGCAGGGCGCGGGCGCGGTGGTGTTCGGCTCGGGCATGGGCGCGATCACGGCCACGCTGTGGTCCCTGCTGGAGCCGGGCGACGAGGTGCTGGCCGACCTCACGCTCTACGGCTGCACCTTCTCCTTCCTGCACCACGGCCTGGGGCGCTTCGGCGTCACGGTGCGCCATGTGGACATGACCGACCCGGCCAACGTGGCCGCCGCGCTGAGCGACAAGACGCGCGTGGTCTACCTCGAAACCCCGGCCAACCCCAACATGCGCCTGGTGGACATCGCCGCCATCGCCACGCTGGCCCATGCCCGGGGTGCCAAGGTGGTGGTCGACAACACCTACTGCACGCCCTACCTGCAGCAGCCGCTGCTGCTGGGTGCCGATGTGAGCGTGCACTCCATGACCAAGTACCTCGGCGGCCATGGCGACCTGACGGCGGGCGCCGCCATCTTTGCCGATGCCGAGCTGGCCCAGCGCGTGCGCCTGTATGGCCTCAAAGACATGACGGGCGCCGTGATGTCGGCGCAGGACGCGCACCTGGTGATGCGCGGCCTCAAGACCCTGGCGCTGCGCATGGACCGCCACTGCCAGAGCGCACAAACCCTGGCCGATTTCCTGGCCGCGCACCCGGCCACGGCGGTGGTGCACTACCCCGGCCTGGCCTCGTTCCCGCAGCACGCGCTGGCGAAGCAGCAGATGCGCCAGATGGGCGGCATGATCGCCTTCGAGCTGCACGGCGGCCTGGCTGCGGGCGTGCGCTTTATGGACGCGCTGCGCCTCGTCACCCGCGCCGTGAGCCTGGGCGACGCCGAGACGCTGGCCCAGCACCCGGCGAGCATGACGCATTCCACCTACACGCCCGAGCAGCGCGCCGCGCACGGCATCTCCGAGGGGCTGGTGCGCCTGTCGGTGGGGCTGGAGGATGTGGGCGACCTGCTGGCCGACATCGGCCAGGCGCTGGACCTGGTGCAGGCGCTGGATTTCAGCCGCGCACAGCCGGCTGCGGAAGCGGCAGCGCCGTCTTGTAGCGCACCTGCTTGATGGCGAAGCTCGAGCGGATCTTCTCCACCCCCGGGATGGGCGAGAGCCGCTCCAGGATGAAGTTTTCGAGCGCGGCCATGTCGGCCACGGCGACGCGGATCAGGTAGTCGCTGTCACCCGTCATGAGGTAGCACTCCATCACTTCGTCCTGCTCGGCGATGCGCCGCTCGAAGTCGGCCAGCATTTCCTTGCTCTGGGCCTTGAGGCTGATACTGATGAACACATTGAGCCCCAGGCCCAGCGCGGCGGCGCTGGCCAGCGCCACGTAGCGGCTGATGACGCCCGCGCCTTCCAGCGCCTTCACGCGCGCCAGGCAGGGCGAGGGCGAGAGATGCACGCGCCGGGCCAGCTCCACGTTGGAGAGCGAGCCGTCGGCCTGCAGCTCGGCCAGGATGCGCAAATCGATGGCGTCCAGTTTCATATGCGGTGATCGAGCGGTTGGGCGGCATGTCGTGCCGCGTGCCGGCGATTGTGCCCCCGAATCAGCACCCCATTTTTCTTGTACAGGAATAGAGTGGCAGCCATGAATGCACCCACGCCCCTTTCCGCCCTGGCACCCGCCGAGGGCCTGTTGGACACCGACCCCCAGGAGACCGCCGAGTGGCGCGACGCCTTCCTCGCCCTCGTGGCCACCGAAGGCCCCGAGCGCGCCCGCTTCGTGCTCGATGAACTCGCGCGCCAGGCGCGCGCCGAGCAGGTGGGCTGGCACCCCGGCCTGAACACGCCCTATGTGAACACTGTGGCCGTGCAGGACCAGGGTGTGTTCCCGGGCGACCTGGCCGTGGAGGAGCGGCTTGCCTCCATCATGCGCTGGAACGCGCTGGCCATGGTGGTGCGCGCCAACCAGGCCTATGGCGAACTCGGCGGCCACATCGCCAGCTACGCCAGCGCGGCGGATTTGTTCGAGACCGGCTTCAACCACTTCTTCCACGCCCGCGAGGGCCTGGGCGCAGGCCAGCACCGGGGCGACCTGGTGTTCTTCCAGCCGCACAGCGCGCCCGGCGTGTACGCGCGCGCCTTCCTCGAAGGGCGCTTGAGCGAGCAGGACCTCATGCACTACCGCCAGGAGATCACCGCGCCCGGCGCGGGCGCGCGCGGCCTGTCGAGCTACCCGCACCCCTGGCTCATGCCCGATTTCTGGCAGTTCCCCACGGGTTCGATGGGCATCGGCCCCATCAGCAGCATCTACCACGCGCGCTTCATGCGCTACCTCACGCACCGCAACCTGCTCGACTGCGCGGGCCGCAAGGTGTGGGGCGTGTTCGGCGACGGCGAGATGGACGAGCCCGAGAGCATGAGCGCGCTCACGCTCGCCGCGCGCGAGGGCCTGGACAACCTCGTCTGGGTGGTCAACTGCAACCTGCAGCGCCTGGACGGCCCGGTGCGCGGCAACGGCCGCATCATCGACGAGCTGGAGCGCCTGTTCGCCGGCGCGGGCTGGAACGTGGTCAAGCTCGTCTGGGGCAGCGACTGGGACGGCCTGTTTGCGCGCGACCTCACGGGCGCGCTGGTGCGCACGCTCGAAGGCACGGTCGATGGACAGATGCAGACCTTTGCCGCCAAGGACGGCCGCTTCAACCGCGACAACTTCTTTGGCCAGAACCCCGCGCTGGCGGCCCTGGCCCAGGGCATGACGGACGAGCAGATCGACCGCCTCAAGCGCGGCGGCCACGACCTCGTGAAGATCCACGCCGCCTACGCCGCCGCCGCGCGCCACCAGGGCCAGCCCACGGTGATCCTGGCCCACACCAAGAAGGGCTACGGCATGGGCACGGCGGGCCAGGGCAAGATGACCACGCACAGCCAGAAGAAGTTCGACGACAGCGATCTCATCGAATTCCGCAACCGCTTCAACCTGCCGCTCACCGACGCGCAGGCCACCGGCCTGGCCTTCCACAAGCCGCAGGAGGACAGCGCCGAGATGCAGTACCTGCGTCGCCACCGCCAGCAGCTCGGCGGCTACCTGCCGCGCCGCGAGACGGCGTGCGACGCGCTGCCCGTGCCCGCCATCGCCAGCTACGCGCAGTTCGCACTGGCGGCCGATGGCAAGGAAATGAGCACCACCATGGCCTTCGTGCGCATGCTGGGCACGCTCTTGAAAGACGCCCAGCTCGGCCCGCGCATCGTGCCCATCGTGGCCGACGAGGCGCGTACCTTCGGCATGGCCAACCTGTTCAAGCAGGTCGGCATCTACAGCAGCGTGGGCCAGCGCTACGCGCCCGAGGACATCGGCTCGGTGCTGAGCTACCGCGAGGCGCTGGATGGCCAGATCCTCGAAGAAGGCATCAGCGAGGCCGGCGCCATCGCGAGCTGGACGGCCGCGGCCACCAGCTACAGCGTGCACGGCCTGGCCATGCTGCCGTTCTACATCTACTACTCCATGTTCGGCTTCCAGCGCGTGGGCGACGCCATCTGGGCAGCCGCCGACCAGCGCGCGCGCGGCTTTTTGCTTGGCGCCACCTCGGGCCGCACCACGCTGGGCGGCGAGGGCCTGCAGCACCAGGACGGCAGCAGCCACCTCGTGGCCGCCACCATCCCCAACTGCAAGGCCTACGACCCGGCCTTCGCGGGTGAGATGGCCGTGATCGTGGACGCCGGCATGCGCGAGATGGTGACCGAGCAGCGCGACGTTTTCTACTACGTCACGCTGATGAACGAGAACTACGCCCAGCCCGACCTGCCGCCCGGTGCGCACGAAGGCGTGCTGCGTGGATGCTATGTTTTTGATAGCTTCTCGCGCTCGTCAGATGGGCGTGAGGTGCCGATTTCATCTGAAAAATCCGTGACCCTGCTGGGCTCCGGCGCCATCCTCACCGAAGTGGTCCAGGCCGCCCGGCGGCTGGCCGCCGAGGGTGTTCACGTCACCGTGCTCAGCGTGACGAGCTGGAGCGAACTGGCGCGCGACGGCGTGGCCTGTGAGCAGCGCATGCTGGCGGGCGATGCGCAGCCGGGTGTGCCGTGGCTGACGCAGCAGTTGGCGGCAACCTCCGGCCCGGTGATCGCTGCCACCGACTATGTGCGTGCCGTGCCCGAAACCGTGCGCGCCTTCGTGCCGCAGGGGCGACGCTTCGTCACGCTGGGGACGGATGGCTTTGGCCGCAGCGATACGCGGGCGGCGCTGCGGGAGTTCTTTGGGGTGGATGCCGCACACATTGCGCGTGTGGCAAGCCAACTGCTGCCGTAGTGCGAGCGGGCGGCTCCTGCACCGCCGGAGCCGCCGCGACCAGCCGATAGGTTCTTGTAAGGTGCTTTTTTACAATGGCGCAACCACTGCAAAAGGGCACCATGGCACTCGTCACCTGGAACAATAACTCGCCTACCACCTGGATCGCGACGATGGACGGGCAGGAAATCTGCACCATCAAGCGCAAAGACATCGGCGGATGGACCGCTGGCTGGATGGGCGAGCGCTTGTGGCCGGCACCATCCCATTTGCCCAAGGCCATGCCGCAGCCCACGCGGTTTTTCGGCGCTTTGGACGACGCCAAGCTCGCGGTGGAGCAAGCGCTGATGGCGTGACCTGTGCGCGGGCCTCGGTATGCCGGTCAGGCATATCTATTGCTATGTTTTTGATAGCTTATAGCGCAATGCCTTCAAGCGCTGTGGCCGGAAATTCATTAAATTTCCCTGGGGCGGTGCGGGCGTTGCCTGAAGCAGGCAGAGGGCTCAGTGCCCGTCTTCGGGCCTGTTGAAGAAGGCGTCCAGCACGGCCACCAGGCCCGGAAATTCGGCCGTGAACCGTGCCCGGTTGACGAAATACGCCTCACAGGCCACCGCGAAAAACTCGGTCGGCGACGTGGCGCCGTAGGCGTCCAGCCAGGGCCAGTCGGCGCCGAAGCGTTCGGCCTTGATGATGGCCTCGCGGAACTGCTCGTAGGCCGGTTCCCAGGCGGCCCACCAGGCTTCGTGGGCGGCGCGGGCGCCGTGCGTGCCCATAAAACCGGCGGGCAGCGGCGGGCAGCCGTTGGGGTGGCCGCTTTTCATGTCGAGCTTGTGCACGAACTCGTGCACCACCACGTTGGTGCCGTGGTCCACGTTGCGGCCCGCGTCCTGCACATGCTGCCAGCTCAGCATGACGGGGCCGCGCTCCATGGCCTCGCCGGCCAGCACCTCGGTGTAGTGGTGCACCACGCCGGCTTCGTCGCGGCTCTCGCGCCGGGCCACGGCCTCGCCGGGGTGGACCACGATGGTCACGAAATCGTCGTACCAGCCCAGGGCCTGTGCGGGCTCGCCCCAGTGCAGCAGCGGCAGGCAGGCTTGGGCGGCGATGGCGATGGCCATGGCATCGGTGACCTCCAGCCCGTGCGCGCCGTGGAACTGCTTGCCGTCGAGGAACAGGGCGCTGAGCGCGCGCAGCTTGGCCTGCTCGGGCAGGCCCAGGGCGGCGAGGAAAGGGTAGCGCCGCAGGGTCTCCAGCCAGAGTTCGGCCGGGATGTCGGGCACGGGGGCGAGGGTGGTGCGCAAGCGGTTGCGCAGGCGGTTCCAGAAGGCGGGCATCGCCGTCACTTGGGGGCGATGGCGACGCGTTCCAAGCCCTGGGGCGTGAGGCGCAGCACATCGGCGCGCGGCGGGTGGGCGGCGGCGTCCCAGTCGCTCAGCACCACGCGGGCGAGGCCCGGGGCCAGGGCGTGTTCGGCCGGGCGGTGCGTGTGGCCGTGGACCAGGGTGGAGGCATGGGCCGCTTGCAGCCAGGCGATGGCGGCGGGGCCGTCCACGTCGGCGTAGGGTGCGCCGGACTGTTTGCGTGCCTCGCTCTGCTGGCGGATGCCGCGCGCTTGCTGGCGGCGCTGCGCCAGGGGCTGGGCCAGGAAGCGCTCTTGCCACTCTGCGCTGCGTGCCTGCACGCGGAAGCGCTGGTATTCCACATCGTCCAGGCACAGCAGGTCGCCGTGGCTCAGCACGGTGCGCTGGCCGGCGAAGGTGAGCACGGCAGGATCCTGCAGGCCGGTGATGCCGCAGTGGCGCAGGAAGGCCGGCCCGGCGAGGAAGTCGCGGTTGCCGTGCATGAAGTGCACGTCCATGCGCTGCGCGGCGGCCTGCAGCGCGGCGCAGGCCTCGGCCTCGAAGCTGCCGGGCTCCAGCAGGGCATCGTCGCCGACCCAGACCTCGAACAGGTCGCCGAGGATGAACAGCGCGTCGGCCGGCGTGGTCTGCAGGTAGTGCCGCCAGGCGGCCACGGTGGCAGGCTCCACGGCCTGCAGGTGCAGGTCGGAAATGAAATCGACCGTGCGCCAGTGCGAAGGAGCGGCTAGCTCCTCGAACCGGGGCACGGTCGGGGTCACGGGAGGGACCGTGTCAGGGGATCAGAGGGCAACGGCCTTCTCGATCACCACGTCGTCCTTGGGCACGTCGTCGTGGAAGCCTTTGCGGCCGGTCTTGACGGCCTTGATCTTGTCCACCACGTCGGTGCCCGAGACCACCTTGCCGAACACGGCATAGCCCCAGCCCTGGGGCGTGGGGGAGGTGTGGTTCAGGAAGCCGTTGTCGGCCACGTTGATGAAGAACTGCGCGGTGGCCGAGTGCGGGTCGCTGGTGCGGGCCATGGCCACGGTGTAGTTGGCGTTCTTCAGGCCGTTCTTGGCCTCGTTCTCGATCGGCGCGTCGGTGTTCTTCTGGTTCATGCCGGGCTCGAAGCCGCCGCCCTGGACCATGAAGCCGGGGATGACACGGTGGAAGACGGTGTTGTTGTAGTGGCCCTTGTTCACGTAGGCCAGGAAGTTTTCCGTGGACTTGGGGGCGTTGGCCGCGTCGAGTTCAAGGGTGATGACACCGTAGCCGGTGATGTGCAGTTCGACCTGGGGGTTGCTCATGGCAGGTTCCTTCAGAAAAATGGGTTACTTCACCAGCGTGGCGGAGGTGATGGTGATGGTGGTCTTGGGCACGTCGGATGGGAAGGGGCCGCCAGGACCCGTCGCAGCGGCCTTGATTTTGTCCACGACTTCGGTGCCCTGAACCACCTTGCCGAACACGGCGTAGCCGTGGCCGTCGGGTTGGGGGGCGTTGAGCATGGCATTGTCCTTCACATTGATGAAGAACTGCGTCGTGGCGGAATCCGGCACGTTGGTGCGTGCCATGGCGATGGTGTACTTGTCGTTCTTCAGGCCGTTGGCGGCTTCGAGCGGGATCGGCGCGCGCATGGGTTTTTGCTTCATGTCGGCGGTGAAGCCGCCGCCCTGGACCATGAAGCCGTCGATCACGCGGTGGAAGATGGTGCCGTCGTAGTGCTTGTCGGCCACGTACTGCAGGAAGTTTTCCACCGTCTTGGGGGCCTTGGCGGGGTTGAGTTCCACCACGATGTCGCCCATGCTGGTGGCGAGCTTGACCTTGGGGGCGTTTTGCGCCTGCACGGGCGCAGCGAAAACCATAGCGGCCAGCGCAATGCTGGCAAGGCCTAGGGTCGAATTTCTTCTGGAAATCATCCAATCACTCCTTCGAAAAATATCTGCCAGCGGTTGCCGCGCCGGGTCCAGAACTGGCGTTTGATGGGCCCGGTCTGGGCGCCGTCGGCGACCTCGCCGAAGGTCACCACCATGGTGTCCACCGTGTCGGTCCAGCGCAGGTAGGACTTGTCCTTGAGCTGGATCTCGCGGCCGCGCAGCGCGCGTGTCTCGGCCTGCAGGACGGTGGTCCATTCGGTCAGGGGCTTCTTCTTGTGGCCCTGGAACTCGGGGGCGTAGAAGCCCAGCAGGCGCGGCATGTCGCCCTCGGTCTTGGCGCTGCGCCAGGCGTCGAGCACGGCCTCGAACGACTGGCGGTCGGCCTGGATGCTGTGCGGCTGCACCCACTGGAGCTGGCGCGCGATGACCACCGGGGTCGAGCGCGGCTCCACGGTGCGCAGCAGGCGCTCCAGGTCGGGGTTGGACAGCACCACGCAGCCGTCGGTGGCCTGGGGCGCGCGCGCAAACTGGCCGGGCGGCGTGCCGTGCAGCCAGATGCCGCTGCCGGTCTTGCCGCGCAGCTGGTCGAGCGCGTTGGGGTAGCTGATGGGCAGCGCGCCCGAGCCGTAGAAGTCGCGCAGCGAGGCCGGGTCGAGGCGGCTGGTGATGAAGTACACGCCCAGCGGTGTGCGCTGGTCGCCCTCGACGACCTTCTCGGTGCCGAGCTTGCCCACGGAGGCGTAGTAGTCGGCCACCAGGCGCAGGCCCTTGGGCGTGTTCTCGAACAGGTACAGGCGCGAGAGCGCCGCATCGACCGCGATGGCGTGGCGGTAACGCGGCGCCAGCTCCAGGAATTGCGACGGGACGCTGCTCTCGGACGGGCGCGCGCGCTGCGCCACCACGCGCTGGCGCGATTCGGTGCGCAGCTCTTCGAGCACCACGGTGCCCGAGGGCGTGCTGGTGGCCGTGGGCGCGGGCACGTCGCCCAGGCGCTGCAGCGGCCGCGTCCGGGCCGAGAGCAGGTCGCCCAGCGCCAGTTGCGCGAGCTGGAAATTGGGGTAGTCGCGCACCAGGCGTTCGGCGCTGGCCAGGGCCTCGCGTGCGCGCCCCTCGCTGGTGAGCTGGAAGACCTGGAGCAGGCGCTCCTCGGCCTGGCCGTCGCGCAAGGGCGCCATGGCTGCCGCAGGCGCCGGGCTGGCCGCGCGCCGGGCCTTGTTCTTGCCTTTGTTCTTGCCGTTGCCCTGGGCCAGCGCAGGTGTGGCCAGCAGGGCGGCGATCAAAAAGCCCGCTACCGCCACCCGGCCCCTGGCGGACCGATTCACCTGCATGCGCGGTCTCACGCCTGGAACGGGGCGGCCCACGGGGAACGCCGGTTGGAATATGCGGGCATGCGCGGGGCCATCATCAGCCGCCCGTCGATTCGCGCACGATGGTCCAGCGGCCCTGGTGCTGCACCAGGTCCAGCGTCTTGCGGCTGGAGACGTTCAGTGCGTCGGCGCTGTAGGCCTGCAGGAAACGGGCCGTCGCCTTGTTGCCGTTGACGCTGACCTGCATGTCGGAGAGCTTCACGCTGATGCGGTTCTTGCCGACGATGCGCGATTCGCGCTCCTTCTCCCAGGCGGCGCGGGTCTGGCGGTTCGGCGGCGTGAATTCCTTGCCGTAGGCGCCCAGGTAACCCTTCATGTCCTTGGCGGCCCAGGCGGCGGCCCAGGCCTGGACGGCGCCGGTCACTTCCTGCACGGCGGCCTCGCTGGCGGGGGCCTTGGCGGGCGCGGCGGGGGCGGCGGGGGCGGGTTCCGGCGTGGGGGCGGGGGCAGCGGCCGGAGTGGGTGCTGCCGGGGCCGGCGCGGCTGGTTTGGCCGCCGGTGCGGCCACGGGCGCTGGCGCGGGGGGCGCGGGCGTGGGTGCCGGCGCGGCGGCGGCCGGGCGCGCGGCGCGCGGGGCGGTCTCGGCGGTGAACAGGTCGCGGATCAGCGCCAGCTTGGGCTTGACCGAATTGGCGTTGGCACCGTCGAGCTGCAGGGCCTTGCTGTAGGCCTGGCTGGCGAGTTTGGCGTAGATGTCGCCCAGGTTCTCGTGCGCGGTGGCGTAGCTGGGGTTGGTGCGGATGGCCATCTCCAGCGCGGCGCGGGATTTGTCGAGCTGGTTCTGGCTGGCGTAGATCACGGCCAGGTTGTTGTAGGGCTCGGGCAGCTCGGGGAATTCTTCGGTCAGCTTGGTGAAGGTGACGATGGCATCGTTCTGCTTGCCCGCATCGGCCTGGGCCACGCCGCGCAGGAAGCGCAGCTGCGGGTCGCGCGGGGCGACCGTGAGGCGCTGGTCGGCCTTGGCCAGCGCTTCGGCGGGCTTGCCGGCCTTGAGCAGCTGGGTGATTTCGGCGTAGTCGTTGGCCTGGGCCAGGCCCGTGCCCACGAGTGCCGTCAGGGCCAGCAGGCGCAGGAGTCGGGGGAGGGTGCGGCGGACTTGCTTCATGGACGTGCGGTGGTGGTGGGCGGCGCCCGAACCCGGGCCGGGCTTATACTGCGGCGGATTGTAGCTGAGGGGGTTGTCATGACGGTGCGCTGTTGCCGCTGGTAATTTCATGCGGCGCCCGGCTCCGGGCGCACTCCCGGCAGGGCTCCGTGCCCCGTGCTGCCGGGTGAGCCGCCTCACCCTCCCCACCGAGTTTCCCGTTACTGACATCCCATGAGTTTGCGCATCTACAACACGCTCTCGCGTGCCTTGGAGGATTTTTCTCCGCTGGAACCTGGCCATGTGCGCATGTACGTGTGCGGCATGACCGTGTACGACCTGTGCCACTTGGGCCATGCACGCTCCATGGTGGCGTTCGACGTGGTGCAGCGCTGGCTGCGTGCCAGCGGCTACCGCGTCACCTACGTGCGCAACATCACCGACATCGACGACAAGATCATCCGGCGCGCCGTGGAGAACGGCGAGACCATCCGTGGCCTGACCGACCGCATGATCGGCGCGCTGCACCAGGACGCCGACGCCCTGGGCATCCAGCGCCCCGACCATGAACCGCGCGCCACCGAGTACGTGCCGCAGATGCTGGCCATGATCGGCCAGCTCGAAGGCAAGGGCCTGGCCTACCAGGCCGGCAATGGCGACGTGAACTACGCTGTGCGCAAGTTCCCCGGCTACGGCAAGCTCTCGGGCAAGTCGCTCGACGAACTGCAGGCCGGCGAGCGCGTGGCCGTGCAGGAGGGCAAGGGCGATCCGCTGGACTTCGTGCTCTGGAAGAGCGCCAAGCCCGCCGAGCCGGCCGAAGTCAAGTGGCCCAGCGCCTGGGGCGAAGGCCGCCCAGGCTGGCACATCGAGTGCTCGGCCATGGGCTGCGAGCTGCTGGGCCAGAGCTTCGACATCCACGGCGGTGGCGCCGACCTGCAGTTCCCGCACCACGAGAACGAGATCGCCCAGAGCGAGGGCGCCCATGGCCAGCCGCTGGCGCGTTTCTGGATGCACAACGGCTTCATCAATGTGGACAACGAGAAGATGTCCAAGAGCCTGGGCAATTTCTTCACCATCCGCGACGTGCTGAAAGAGTACGACGCCGAAACGGTGCGCTTCTTCGTCGTGCGCAGCCACTACCGCAGCCCGCTGAACTACAGCGACATGCACCTGGACGATGCACGTGCCGCGCTCAAGCGCCTGTACACCGCACTCTCGCTCGTGGCACCCGCCGAGGTGGCCATCGACTGGGCCGAGCCCCATGCCGCGCGCTTCCAGGCCGCCATGGACGAGGACTTCGGCACGCCCGAGGCCGTGGCCGTGCTGTTCGACCTGGCGGGCGAGGTCAACCGCGGCAAGTCGGCGCAGGCCGCCGGCCTGCTCAAGGCGCTGGGCGGCTGCCTGGGGCTGCTGCAGGGTGAGCCGCAGGCCTTCCTGCAGGCCGGTGCCGGTTTCGACGAAGCCGCCATCCAGGCGCAGATCGCCGCGCGCGCCGCCGCCAAGGCCGCGAAGAACTTCGCCGAGGCCGACCGCATCCGCAACGAACTGCTGGCGGCCGGCATCGTGCTCAAGGATGCGCCCGCCGGCACCACCTGGGAAGCCGCGCAGTGATGGTTTTTATGCAAAAAAAGGCCTCAAAGGCAAGCGGGGTGAGCGTTGGCAGCTACTAAAAAGATAGCTATCGAGGCGTCCGGCCTGGCCTCGCCCGGCTACTGGACCGAGGCCTGCAAGCACCTGATGAAGAAGGACCGGGTGATGAAGCGCCTGATCCCGCAGTACGGCGACGCCGCGCTGCAGTCGCGCGGCGATGCCTTTGTCACGCTGGCGCGCAGCATCGTGGGCCAGCAGATCTCGGTGAAGGCCGCGCAGACGGTGTGGGAGCGCTTCGCCGCGCTGCCGCGCACCATGGCGCCGGCGGCGGTGCTCAAGCTCAAGATCGACGATATGCGCGCCGCCGGCCTGTCGGCGCGCAAGGTCGATTACCTGGTGGACCTGGCCCTGCATTTCGACGCCGGCAAGCTGCACGTGGACGGCTGGCACGGCATGGAGGACGAGGCCATCATCGCCGAGCTGGTGGCCATCCGGGGCATCGGCCGCTGGACGGCCGAGATGTTCCTCATCTTCCACCTGATGCGGCCCAACGTGCTGCCGCTCGACGACGTGGGGCTGATCAACGGCATCAGCCAGAACTATTTTTCCGGCGACCCGGTCAGCCGCAGCGATGCCCGCGAGGTCGCCGAGGCCTGGAAGCCCTGGTGCAGTGTCGCCACTTGGTATATTTGGCGCTCGCTGGACCCGCTGCCGGTGACCTACTGACCGGCGAACGCGCGTTGCCGCGACCATTTGCTGCGCCTGGCGCACAAGGAGAACAACTTGGCGAAGAAGACATTCCTGGATTTCGAGAACCCGATCGCCGAACTCGAATCCAAAATCGAAGAACTGCGTTACGTACAGACCGAGAGCGCGGTCGATATCTCCGATGAGATCGACCAGCTCAGCAAGAAGAGCCAGCAGCTCACCAAGGACATCTACTCCGACCTGTCGCCCTGGCAGATCACGAAGATCGCGCGCCACCCCGAGCGCCCCTACACGCTCGACTACGTGCGCGATCTGTTCACCGACTTCGTCGAGATGCACGGCGACCGGCATTTCTCCGACGACAAATCCATCGTCGGTGGCCTGGCCCGCTTCAATGGCCACGCCTGCATGGTGCTGGGCCACCAGAAGGGCCGCGACACCAAGGAGCGCGCGCTGCGCAACTTCGGCATGACGCGCCCCGAGGGCTACCGCAAGGCGCTGCGCCTGATGAAGACGGCCGAGAAGTTCAAGCTGCCCGTGTTCACCTTCGTGGACACGCCCGGCGCCTTCCCCGGCATCGACGCCGAGGAGCGCGGCCAGTCCGAGGCCATCGGCCGCAACATCTACGAGATGGCGCAGCTCGAAGTGCCCATCATCACCACCATCATCGGCGAGGGCGGCTCGGGCGGCGCGCTGGCGCTCTCGGTGGCCGACCAGGTGCTGATGCTGCAGTATTCCGTGTACTCCGTCATCAGCCCCGAAGGCTGCGCCTCCATCCTCTGGAAGACCAGCGACAAGGCCCAGGAGGCCGCCGAGGCCCTGGGCATCACGGCGCACCGCCTCAAGGCGCTGGGCCTGGTGGACAAGATCGTCAGCGAGCCCGTGGGCGGCGCGCACCGCGACCCCAAGCAGATGTTGTCCCTGCTCAAGCGCGCCCTGGGCGACGCCTTCCGCCAGGTGGCCGACCTCAAGACCAAGGACCTGCTGGACCGCCGCTACGAGCGCCTGCAGAGCTACGGCCGCTTCACCGACACCAAGGCCGACAGCCGCTGACGGTTTCGCCTTCCAACGTAAACGATAGTTGGGTCGCCTTGCCGTGCTGAAGCACTGATCGTAGGCTCCCCGCCTAGTTATCCGGTGGAATGCAAAACCGTTTGATTTCCGCCCGCGTGGCCGGGCTATCCCGCCATGACGCAGACCGTTGACGCGGCCCTTGCCGCTTTCGCTCCCCGGCTGCCGCTGGCCGTGGGCCTGAGCGGCGGCGCCGACTCCACCGCCCTGCTGCTGGGCTGCGCCGCGCGCTGGCCCGGCCAGGTGCGGGCCATCCATGTGCACCACGGGCTGCAGAGCGCGGCCGATGCCTTTGAGCGCCACTGCGTGGAGCTGTGCGCGCGCCTGCGCGTGCCGCTGCAGGTGCAGCGCGTGGATGCACGCCATGCCCCGGGCCAGAGCCCCGAGGATGCCGCGCGCATCGCCAGGTATCAGGCGTTTTTGGCTGCAGCGCAGGTGGAATCAGCGCAAGGTGCTATTCAATCCATAGCGTTGGCGCAGCACGCCGACGACCAGGTCGAGACCCTGTTGCTCGCACTCTCGCGCGGCGCCGGCGTGGCCGGGTTGGCCGCCATGCCGGCCTTCTGGCAGCGCGGCGGCCTGGACTGGCACCGCCCGCTGCTGGCCGTGCCCGGCGCCGAGTTGCGTGCCTGGTTGCACGCGCGTGGCCAGGCCTGGGTGGAAGACCCGAGCAACCAGGACCCGCGCTACACGCGCAACCGCATCCGCGCGCGCCTGCTGCCGGCGCTGGAGGCGGCGTTCCCGCAGTTCCGCGACACCTTCGCACGCAGCGCCCGGCATGCTGCCCAGGCCAGCGAACTGCTGGACGACCTGGCCCGGCAGGACCTGGCCGAAGTGGGCTCCCCGCCCCGCATCGCCGCGTTGCGCCAGCTCGGCACCGCGCGCCAGGCCAATGTGCTGCGCCACTGGCTGCGCCAGGCGCACCAGACCACGCCGTCGAGCGCGCAACTCGATGCGCTGCAGGTGCAGCTCGCCGCCTGCGCCACGCG
>Ga0208516_100325_pt1 | contig 21630 bp, 14 predicted proteins | sample LakWasM117_HOW13_2_FD_183931 | JGI IMG/M metagenome (GOLD analysis project Ga0208516, IMG submission 183931) | Freshwater sediment methanotrophic microbial communities from Lake Washington under simulated oxygen tension - Sediment Metagenome... | ecosystem: Environmental > Aquatic > Freshwater >...
GCATGCCCGTGCGCTTCGAGAATCAGCTCACGCCGGCGTCGCTGGCGCCCGTGCCGGCGGCGGCCAAGGCGCCGCCGCTGCAGGACCGGCTGGCGCTGGAGGTGGGCGGCGTGGGTTCGGTCAGCTACCTGCGCGACTTGGAGGCGGCCCCGGCCCGGGTGCTGCGCGGCAGCATCGCGCTCGGGCTGGCGCCCGAGGAATCCGCCCCCCAGCCCACCAGCGGCGTGGCGGCCAATATCCAGGTGGGCGCGCTCGATGTCGATGCCTGGGAGTCCGTCCTGCGCGGTGCCGCGCTGGAGGGAACGGCCAGCGGCGTCGATGTGATCCAGGACTACTTCCCGTCTGTGCTGGCGGTGCGTGCGCGCGCCCTGACCGCGCAGGGCCGCACGCTGCACGATGTGCTGGTGGGCGGCACGCGCGAGGGGGCGGTCTGGCGGGCCAACGTCGATGCCCAGGAGCTGAACGGCCATGTCGAATACCGGCAGGCGGGGGCGCAGGACACCGGGGCCGGCCGGCTGCATGCGCGGCTCTCGCGCCTGACGGTGCCGCAAAGCGCGGCCACGCAGGTCGAGGCGCTGCTGGACGCGCAGCCCGGCCACCTGCCATCGCTCGACATCGTGGTGGACGACTTCGAGCTGCGCGGGCGCAAGCTCGGCCGCCTGGAAATCGAGGCACAGAACCGGGTGTTCGAGGGCACGCAGCGCGAGTGGCGGCTGGGCAAGTTCAACCTGGCCATGCCCGAGGCCGTGCTCACGGCCAGCGGCAACTGGGCCATGCTCAATGCCCTGTCGAACAGCCCGCCGGCCGCCGAAAACGCGGGGCGGTCCGGGCAGCGGCGCACCGTGCTCAATTTCCGGCTGGACATCCAGGACTCCGGCAAGCTGCTGGGCCGCTTCGGCATGGCCGATGTGGTGCGCCGGGGCAAGGGACGCATGGAGGGGCAAGTGGCCTGGCGCGGCGCGCCCATCAGCCCGGACTACGCTTCCATGACGGGCCAGATCAACCTGAATATCGAGGGCGGCCAGTTCCTCAAGGCCGAGCCGGGCCTGGCCAAGCTGCTGGGGGTGCTGAGCCTGCAGTCGCTGCCGCGGCGCCTGACCCTGGATTTTCGCGATGTGTTCAGCGAAGGCTTCGCCTTCGACTTCGTGCGCGGCGACGTGCGCATCGACCAGGGCGTGGCCACCACCAACAACCTGCAGATGAAGGGCGTGAATGCGGCGGTGCTGATGGAGGGCCATGCCGACATCGAGCGCGAGACACAGGACCTGCATGTGGTGGTGGTGCCCGAGATCAACGCCATGACGGCCTCGCTGGTGGCCACGGCCATCAACCCGGTGGTTGGCCTGGGCAGTTTTCTGGCGCAGGTGTTCCTGCGCGGCCCGCTGATCGAGGCCGCCACCCAGGAGTTCCGCATCGACGGCACCTGGACCGATCCGCGCGTGACCCGGCTGGCCCGGCGCGCCCGCGGCCCCGATGCGCCGGCGCCCGTGGCGCCCGCGAGCGCGGCGCAGCCGGCGCCGGACCGTGCATCCCTGTCCACCGGAGGTCTTCCATGAAAGTCGCAGCCCTGCAGATGGTCTCGGTGCCACAGCGTGACGACAACCTGGCCCAGGCCCGCGCCCTGCTGGAGCAGGCGGCGGCGCAAGGCGTGGAGCTGGCCGTGCTGCCCGAGTACTTCAGCGCCATGGGCGCGCGCGACACCGACAAGCTGGCGCTGCGCGAACAGCCCGGCGCGGGGGTGGTGCAGTCGTTCCTGGCGCAGGCCGCGCGGGAGCTGGGGTTGTGGATCGTCGGCGGCACCCTGCCGATGGCCTGCCAGGACCCTGGGCGGGTGCGCAACACCGTGCTGGTGTACGCGCCGGACGGCCAGTGCGTGGCGCGCTACGACAAGATCCACCTGTTCCGCTTCGATCACGGGCGCGAGCATTTCGACGAGGGGGCGACCATCGAACCCGGCGCCGCCCCCGTGCAGTTCCGGCTGCCCAGCCGCAGCGGCCGCACCTGGTGCGTGGGCCTGAGCGTGTGCTACGACCTGCGCTTTCCCGAGCTGTACCGCCGCCATGCGCAGGCCGGTGCCGACCTGCTATTGGTGCCCAGCGCCTTCACCTACACCACGGGCCAGGCCCACTGGGAGCTGCTGCTGCGCGCCCGCGCGGTGGAGAACCAGGCCTATGTGCTGGCCCCGGCCCAGGGCGGTGAACACGCGACCGGGCGGCGCACCTGGGGCCACAGCATGCTGGTGGACCCGTGGGGCGGGGTGCTGGCCGTCCAGCCGCAGGGGGCGGGCGTGGTGGCCGGTGCGCTCGATGCGGACCGCCTGCGCCAGGTGCGCCAGCAACTGCCGGCCCTGGAGCACCGCGTCCTGTGAGCATGGCCTGGCTGCTCAAACCCCTGCGCTGGCTGCGCGGCGCCTGGCGCCGCTGGTCCCTGTGGGCGCTGCTGGTGGTCCTGGTGGGGAGCATGCTGGTCACTCTGGTGTGGCTGGCCGGCCGCTACGAGGCCAGCGTGGTGCAGGACCAGCTGGAGCGCGACACCTCCGATGCCGCCGCCGACATCCGCGCGGCGCTGTCGCGCAACCTGCTGAACCTGCAGGCCCTCCAGGCGCTGCAGATGGGCGCGCCCGACGTGCCGCGCTGGGAGGCGCAGGCGTTGGCGCTGCTGCGCGAGCACCGGGAACTCGTGCGCATGGAGTGGCGTTCGCCGGCGCTGCGCCTGCAGGCCTATGTGGACAGCCCCTTCCATCCGATCGAGTGGCGCAACGACGTGCGCCTGGAAGCGCATTCGGAAACCGCCCTGGCGTGCGCCAATGCGCGCCGCCTGAGCGGGCCGGCCTATTCCAGCAGCTACTTCCAGCCGCATGGCGATGGCCTAGGGTCGGAGCTGATCGAGTTCTGCCTGCCGCCGTCGGTCGGGGACAAGGAGGCCGGCTACCTGATTGCCACCTACTCGCTGCGCAGCGTCCTGACGGAAATGGTCGGGCATGGCCTGACGCGGCGCCAGGAGGTGTCCTTCACCGAGGCCGACGGTACCCGCCTGGCCCTGGTGGGCACGGCCCGGCGCAGCCTGCACATGTTCAGCGCGCGCCAGCTGCTGGACCTGCCCGGCAACACCATGATCCTGCGCATGGACAGCTGGCACACGGCGCCCAGCCTGTTCCCCAATGTGCTCACGGCGCTGGTCACGGCCATGTCCATCGCGCTGGTCACGGTGCTGGTGGTGCTGGTGCGCGACAACCGGCGGCGGCTCAGTGCTGAGCGCGAGCTGGGCGATGCCTTCGCCTTCCGCAAGGCCATGGAGGATTCGCTGGTGACGGGCCTGCGCGCGCGCGACCTGCAGGGGCGCATCACCTACGTCAACCCGGCGTTCTGCGAGATGGTCGGCTTCAGTGCCCAGGAATTGCTGGGCCAGAGCTCCAACGCGCCCTTCTGGCCTCCTGAGCTGGCCGAGGAATACTGGCAGCGCCAGGCCGTGCGCCTGGCGGGCAATGCGCCGCCGCGCGAGGGGTTCGAGTCGGTGTTCATGCGCAAGGACGGCACGCGCTTCCCGGTGCTCATCATCGAGGCGCCGCTCATCAACGCCGTGGGCCAGCACACGGGCTGGATGAGCGCTTTCATCGACATCAGCGAGCAGCGCCGGGTGGAGGAGCTGTCGCGCGCCTCGCAGGAGCGCCTGCAGGCCACGGCACGCCTGGCCACCGTGGGCGAGATGGCCTCGCTGCTGAGCCACGAGCTGAATCAGCCCCTGGCCGCCATTTCCAGCTACGCCACCGGCTCGCTGAACCTGCTGGACTCGGTGCGGGACGCCGATGCCGACACCCTGCGCGCCGACCTGGGCGACGTGCGCACCGCCATCGAGCGCATCGCGCAGCAGGCCGAGCGCGCGGGCCGGGTGATCAAGAGCGTGCACGACTTCGTGCGCCGGCGCGACCAGGCGCGCGAGGCCGTGCCGGCGCAGGAGATCCTGGGCGACGTGCTGCCGCTGGTGAACCTGCAGGCGCGCAAGCTCGGCGTGCGCGTGCAGGTGGACGTGGAGCCAGGCCTGCCCCCCGTGCTGTGCGACCGCGTCATGGTCGAGCAGGTGCTGCTCAACCTGGCACGCAATGCCATGCAGGCCATGGACGACCCGGCCATCCGCGAGCGCACGCTGGAGATCCGGGTGTGCCGCGCGGCGGCCAACGCGCACAGCGCCTGGCTGGAGTTCTCGCTCACCGATGGCGGCATCGGCATCAGCGAGGAAACGGCTCGCCGCCTGTTCACGCCGTTCTTCACCACCCGCGCCGAGGGCATGGGGCTGGGGCTGAGCCTGTGCCGCACGGTGGTGGAGCAGCATGGCGGACTCCTGGGGTACCGGCCGAACCCTCCGCGTGGTACGGTATTCACTTTCACCTTGCCCGCCGCACCGCAGGAGGGCCACGACTGATGCAGCCCATCCCCAATGCCACCGTGTACATCGTGGACGACGACGCCGGCGTGCGCGAAGCCCTGGCCTGGCTGCTGCGCTCGCGCCGCCTGCCCAGCGAATCCTTCGACAGCGCCGAGGCGTTCGAGGCCATGCTGCAGACGCGCGCGCCGGCGCGCGAGCCCTGCTGCCTGCTGCTCGACGTGCGCATGCCCGGCATGAGCGGGATCGCGCTGTTCGATGCGCTCGTGGCGCGCGGCGTGATCGACGCCATGCCGGTGATCTTTCTCACGGGCCACGCCGACGTGCCCACGGCGGTGGACACCGTCAAGCGCGGCGCCTTCGACTTCTGCGAAAAACCGTTTTCCGACAACGCCCTGGTGGACCGCATCGAGCAGGCGCTGGCGCGCTCGGCGCGGCACCTGGAGTTGCTGCGCCAGCACAAGGACCTGCGCGGCCGGCTGGCCGACCTGACCGAGCGCGAGCGCGACGTGATGCGCTGCGTGGTCGAGGGCCTGCCCAACAAGCTGATCGCCGACCGGCTCGACATCAGCGTGCGCACGGTGGAGGTGCACCGCGCGCGGGTGTTCGACAAGATGCAGGTCAAGTCGGCCGTGGAGCTGGCCAACCTGCTGCGCGAGGCGTCCTAGCGGGCCGGTTTGTCGTCGTCGGCGTCGGTTTCCAGTTCGCCGCCCTTGCGCCCCGAGAACATGGTCCACCAGACGATCAGCACCAGGATCCCCAGCGCTGCCAGCGCTTCAAGCAAAATCAGAACCATGAATTGGACACTCCCGCGCCTTGTGGTGACGGCGCTGATTGTAGGAACGCTGGCCGCCTGCTCCACGCCCCCCGCCCCCCCGCCCGCCCGCCCCGCGCCCCTGCCGGCCGCGCCCAGCGCCCCCGCCTGGCTGCCGGACGACACCGGCCCCCTGCCGCCGCCTCTGGCGCAACCCAAGAGCCTGTGGGTGCCGGTGCGCTGGTCCGAGCTGCCGGGCGTGACCGACGATGCGCTGCACGAGGCCTGGAACGCCTGGATCAAGAGCTGTGAGCGCCCCGTGCCGCCGTTCACCGCCCTGTGTGGCGAGGTGCGCCAGCTCAGCATCGCCAGCGGCGAGGAGCAGCGTGCCTGGCTGGTGGCGCGCCTGCGGCCCTACCGGGTCGAATCGCTCGAAGGCAACCCCGAGGGCCTGCTCACGGCCTACTACGAGCCGCTGGTCGATGCCGCGCGCCAGCCCGGCAACGGCTTCAGCGTGCCGCTGCACCGCCTGCCCGCCAACCATGGCGCGCGCAAGCCCTGGTACACGCGCCAGCAGATCGACACCCTGCCCGAGGCGCAGGCGCAGCTCGCGGGCCGCGCCATCGCCTGGCTGCGCGACCCGGTCGATGCCCTGGTGCTGCACATCCAGGGCTCGGGCCGCCTGCGCATCACCGAGGCCGACGGTTCCGTGCGCCTGGTGCGCGTGGCCTATGCCGGCACCAACGACCAGCCCTACCAGAGCGTGGGCCGCTGGCTGCTCGACCAGGGCCTGGCGCGCGACGCCACCTGGCCTGGCATCAAGGCCTGGATCGCCGCCAACCCGCAGCGCGTGAACGAACTGCTGTGGAGCAACCCGCGCTATGTGTTCTTCCGCGAGGAGCCGCTCGATGCGCTCGACGCCGGCTTCGGCCCGCGCGGCGCCCAGGGCGTGCCGCTGACGCCCGGGCGCTCCATCGCCGTGGACCGCCTGAGCATTCCTTACGGCACGCCGGTGTGGCTGGCCTCCACGGGGCCGCAGGTGCAGCTCAACCGCCTGGTGCTGGCGCAGGACACGGGCAGCGCCATCCTGGGCGCGGTGCGCGCGGACTACTTCACCGGCTGGGGCCCCGAGGCCGGCGAGGTGGCCGGGCGCCTCAAGCAGGGCCTGCGGCTGTGGGCACTGTGGCCGCGCTGAGTTTTGAATGAAATTGGCCTGTAGCGCTTTATGGATAAGCGCCAATAGCTATTAAATAGATAGCATTAGGAGGCGCTGCGCGGCAGGTGGCTGAGCGGCAGCGGGCTGCTGGCCTTGACCTCGCCGAGCGAGAAGCTGGTGTGCATGTCCTTCACGTTGGGCAGGTGCAGCAGCACGTCGCGCGCGAACTGCGAGAAGCTGTCGAGGTCGCGCGCCACCACCTGCAGTTCGAAGGTGCCGGTGCCGCTGATGTAGTGGCAGGACACCACCTCGGGGATCTGGCGGATGGCTTCTTCCATGGCCAGCGTCAGGCCGCCGGTGTTGCGGTCGGCGTCCAGCCGCACGAAGGCCAGCACGCCCAGGCCGATCTTGCGCCGGTCGATCTCGGCGCGGTAGCCCTTGATGAACCCCTCCTCCTCCAGCGCGCGCACGCGGCGCCAGCAGGGTGCGGCCGAGAGGCCCACGCGCTGCGCCAGTTCGGCATTGGTCAGGCGGGCGTCGGATTGCAGCTCGTTGAGGATGGCGATGTCGAATTTGTCGAGAGTGTTCACAAAAGGCCTGAATAACGAAAGATCCTTTCTCAGTATGGCGTAAACACGGCATCAAAAGCAAAGACATATCCGCGTTGTGGACATACACTTGTGGGCCCACGAAGGCCGCCGACCGCACCCGGTCCCAGGCCCCCACAGCCGCCCCACAAGGCGCGGAACCCACCACAAGAAGCCACTGGAGACACCGCCATGAACGCTCCCCTGCCCGAGCACATCCGCAAGGCCCTGGAAACGGTCAGCCTCGAAGACAAATACACCCTGGACCAGGGTCGCGCCTTCATGAGCGGCGTGCAGGCCCTGGTCCGCCTGCCCATGCTGCAGCGCCAGCGCGATGCTGTCGCGGGGCTGAACACCGCCGGCTTCATCAGCGGCTACCGGGGCTCGCCGCTGGGCACCTACGACCAGGCGCTGTGGGCGGCCAAGAAGCACCTGGCGGCCAACCACATCGTTTTCCAGCCTGGCGTGAACGAGGAGCTGGGCGCCACCGCCGTCTGGGGCACGCAGCAGCTCGACCTGTACCCCGAGAAGAAGAAGTACGACGGCGTGTTCGGCATCTGGTACGGCAAGGGTCCGGGCGTAGACCGCTGCTCGGACGTGTTCAAGCACGCCAACATGGCCGGCACCGCCAAGCACGGCGGCGTGATCGCCATCGCCGGCGACGACCACATCAGCAAGAGCAGCACGGCGCCGCACCAGAGCGACCACATCTTCAAGGCCTGCGGCACGCCGGTGTTCTTCCCGAGCAATGTGCAGGACATCCTCGACATGGGCCTGCACGCCTTCGCCATGAGCCGTTTCTCGGGCGTGTGGTCGGGCATGAAGACCATCCAGGAGGTGGTGGAGTCCTCGGCCAGCGTGTCGGTGGACCCGGACCGCGTGAAGATCGTCCTGCCCGAGGACTTCGCCATGCCGCCCGGCGGCCTGCACATCCGCTGGCCCGACGTGCCGCTGGAGCAGGAGGCGCGCCTCATGGACTACAAGTGGTACGCCGCGCTCGCCTACGTGCGCGCCAACAAGCTCAACTACAACGTGATCGAGGGTCCGAATGACCGCTTCGGCATCATCGCCAGCGGCAAGGCCTACAACGACACGCGCCAGGCGCTGATGGACCTGGGCCTGGACGACGACACCTGTCGCCAGCTCGGCATCCGCGTGCACAAGGTCAATGTGGTGTGGCCGCTCGAAGCCACCATCACGCGCGATTTCGCCCAGGGCCTGCAGGAGATCCTGGTGGTGGAGGAAAAGCGCCAGGTCATCGAATACCAGCTCAAGGAAGAGCTGTACAACTGGCGTCCCGACGTGCGCCCCCATGTGCTGGGCAAGTTCGACGAGCCCGGCGGCGACGCCTCGGGCGGCGAATGGAGCATGCCCAACCCGAGCCAGAACTGGCTGCTGCGCGCCAAGGCCGACCTCACGCCGGCCATCATCGCCAAGGCCATTTCCAAGCGTTTGCACAAGCTGGGTGTGTCGGCCGACATCATTGCCCGCATGGATGCGCGCATCGCCACCATCGAGGCGCGCGAGCGCGCCATGACCGAGCTGAAGGTCGACACCGGCGAGCGCGCGCCCTGGTTCTGCAGCGGCTGCCCGCACAACACCAGCACGCGCGTGCCCGAGGGTTCGCGCGCGGTGGCCGGCATCGGCTGCCACTACATGACGGTGTGGATGGACCGCAGCACCTCCACGTTCACGCAGATGGGCGGTGAGGGCGTGTCCTGGGTGGGCCAGGCGCCGTTCACGCAGGAGCCGCATGTGTTCGCCAACCTCGGCGACGGCACCTATTTCCACAGCGGCCTGCTGGCCATCCGCCAGAGCATCGCCGCCGGGGTGAACATCACCTACAAGATCCTCTACAACGACGCCGTGGCCATGACCGGCGGCCAGCAGGTCGGCGAGCGCCCCGAGGGCCACTCGGTGCTGCAGATCATGAACAGCCTGAAGGCCGAGGGCGTGGCCAAGCTGGTCATCGTGACCGACGAGCCGCAGAAGTACGACGGCGTGGCGCTGGCGGCCGGCGTGACGGTGCACCACCGCGACGAGCTCGACCGCATCCAGCGCGAGCTGCGCGCCATCCAGGGCTGCACCGCGCTGATCTACGACCAGACCTGCGCCACCGAGAAGCGCCGCCGCCGCAAGCGCGGCAAGCTCGCCACGCCCGACAAGACGGTCCTCATCAACGAGTTGGTGTGCGAGGGCTGCGGTGATTGCTCGGTCAAGTCCAACTGCCTGAGCGTCGAGCCGATGGAGACGGAATTCGGCCGCAAGCGCCGCATCAACCAGAGCACCTGCAACAAGGACTACTCCTGCGTTAACGGCTTCTGCCCGAGCTTCGTCACCATCGAGGGCGGCCAGCTGAAGAAGCCCAAGAAGGAGAAGAAGGGTGACCTCTCCAGCCTGCCCGCCATCCCCGAACCGGTGCTGCCGGTGGCCGATCAGGCCTGGGGCATCGTGGTCGGCGGTGTGGGCGGCACGGGCGTGATCACCATCGGCTCGCTGCTGGGCATGGCCGCGCACCTGGACGGCAAGGGCGTGGTCACGCAGGACGCGGGCGGCCTGGCGCAGAAGGGCGGCGCGACCTGGAGCCACATCCAGATCGCCAACCGGCCCGAGGCCATCTACACCACCAAGGTCGATACCGCCAAGGCCGACCTGGTGATCGGCTGCGACTCCATCGTGGCCGCGAACAAGTACACGCTGGCCGTGATGCAGCCGGGCCGCACCTTCGTGGCGCTCAACACCCATGGCACGCCCACGGCCGCGTTCGTCACCAACCCCGACTGGCAGTTCCCGGGCGGCAACTGCGAGAGCGCCGTCACGGCGGCCGTGGGCCCGGAGCTGGTGGGCCACTTCGATGCCGAACAGGTGGCCGTGCAGCTGCTGGGCGACAGCATCTACACCAACCCGCTGCTGTTGGGCTATGCGTGGCAGAAGGGCCGCGTGCCGCTGTCCTACGCCGCGCTGATGCGCGCCATGGAGCTCAACGGCGTGCAGATCGACAACAACAAGGCGGCCTTCGAGTGGGGCCGGCGCTGCGCGCACGACCTGGCGGCCGTGCAGGCGCTGTTCCAGGCGGCGCAGGTGATCCAGTTCGTGAAGAAGCCCGGGCTGGCCGAGATGGTGGCGCGGCGCGTGGAGTTCCTCACCGGCTACCAGGATGCCGCCTACGCGGCGGACTACCAGGCCTTCGTCGCGAAGGTGCAGGCCGCCGAAGCCCAGCTTGGCAGCAGCACCCGCCTGGCCGAGGCCGTGGCGCGCTACCTGTTCAAGCTCATGGCCTACAAGGACGAGTACGAGGTGGCCCGCCTGCACACCGACAAGGCCTTCACCGACAAGATCGCCGCGATGTTCGAGGGTGATTACAAGATCGTCCACCACATGGCACCGCCCCTCATGGCGAAACGCAACGACAAGGGCGAGCTGGTCAAGCAGTCCTTCGGCCCCTGGATGCGCCGTGCCCTGGGCGTGCTTGGCGGGCTCAAGGGCCTGCGCGGCGGCGCGCTGGACATCTTCGGCAAGAGTGAAGAGCGCCGCATGGAGCGCGCCCTGATCGTGGAATACCGCGCCTGCATCGAGGAGCTGCTGGCGGGCCTGGCGCCCGAGCGGCTGGCGCTGGCGGCCGAGATCGCGCGCATTCCCGAGGACATCCGGGGCTACGGCCATGTGAAGGAGCGCCACCTGAAGGCCGCGCGCGCCAAGTGGAGCGGCCTGATGGCCCAGTGGCGCACCCCGGCGCAGCGCCAGGCGGCCTGAAAAACGCTCAGTTTCTGAGTCTTCCGCGCCCTTCACGGTTTTTGCCTTGTGCAGGCAAGGGCCGTGAAGGGCGTTTTGCGTCCGGCGTCCCCCGTCTCTCCCGTTCCTTGCCGCGCATTCCGGGCACGGCGGTGCCGTGCGTGCAATCCGGGACTTGCCAAGCCCGCAGGGGCGGGCAAGCCATATTGCACGCTTGTTTGCACTGGATCAAACTTTGTTATTGCCAATCATTCTCATTAACAATATATTCCCGCCTTGATTTCATTCTGAATACAAGGAGCGTTCGTGAAAACCCGACTGACCCAAGCCGTGGGCGCCATGGCGCTTGTGGGCGCAATGTTCGCTGCATCGCCGGCCGCCGCGCTCGAATTCCCCATTGGCACGCCCTACCAGCGCAACGGCATGGAGGTCGCCGCCGTCTATCTGCAGGCCATCGACATGGAGCCCGAAGGCCATATGCGCAAGGCGGCCGATTCCGATATCCACCTGGAGGCGGACATCCACGCGCTGTCGGGCAACGTCAACGGCTACTCCGAAGGTGCCTGGATGCCCTTCCTGCACATCACCTATGAACTGGTGAAAGTGGGTGGTGGCGAGCCGATTCGCGGCCACATGATGCCCATGGTGGCCAGCGATGGCCCGCACTACGGCGACAACGTCAAGCTCCAGGGGCCGGGCAAGTACAAGGTGAAGTTCACCATCCATCCGCCCTCGTCCAAGGACAACCCGGTGGGCCAGCATTTCGGGCGCCACACCGACCGTGCCACGGGCGTGCGCCCCTGGTTCAAGACTTTCGAGGTGGAGTGGGACTTCACCTTCGCCGGCATCGGCAAGAAAGGCGGGTACTGAGCATGGGACAACGCATGCTGGTGGCGGCGGCCGTTTGCGCGGCCGTCGCGCTGCCCGCGCAGGCGACCGATCTGGCGCGGATGCAGGCGCTCATGGAACAGCTCGCCGCGCGTGTCGAGGTGCTCGAAAAGCGCAATGTGGAGCTGGAGAACGCACTGACCACCGAGCGCCTGAGCGAACGCGAGCCCGAGGTCGCCACGCGGCTCAAGGCGCTGGAAGCACGCACCCAGGCCATGGACGCGCCGGTCAAGCGCATGGAGGCGCTGGACGGCATCAAGGTGGAAGGCAGCGTCACCGGCGTGGCGCAATCCACGGGCGCGGGTGCCACGGCCTCGGGCCAGCGCGAGACCCGGGCCAACTACCGCGGCGATATCGAAGTGACGCTGCCGGCGGGGGAGTGGGGCGACACCAAGGGCAAGGCGTTCGCCCATGTGCGCTTTGGCCAGGGCAGTGGCGTGGGCCTGCGGCCCACCTACACCAGCACGCCCAACTCGGTGGGCTTCGAGGTCGGTGGTGTCAGCAACCCGGATTCGTCGTTCGCCGTGCTCGCGCAGGGCTGGTACCAGCTCGACATTCCGCTGCCCCGCAGCCGCAACACGCAGGCCGCGAACCAACATGCACGCATCACGGTCGGGAAGATCGACATGTTCGGCTTCTTCGATGGCAATGCCATTGCCGACGACGAGACCACGCGCTTCCAGAACAACGCCTTCGTGCACAACCCGCTGCTCGATTCGGGCGGCGGCATCGGTGCCGATGCCTATGGTTTCGCGCCGGGCGCGATCCTGCAGTACATCGACGAGCGCGACAAGTCGGCCGCCTGGACCTACTCCCTGGGCCTCTTCGGTGCCGGCCAGGGGGCCAACTTCTCGGGCTCGTTGGGCAAGCCGCTGGCCATCGCACAGATCGAAACCACGCGGCGCATCGCTTTCCTGCCCGGCACCTACCGCGTCTACGCCTGGACCAACGGGCAGGCTGCCGGCTACCTGGGCCAGGCCCAGCGCCAGCACGGGGTGGGCCTGTCGATCGACCAGCAGGTCAGCGATGAGCTGACCCTGTTCGCGCGCTGGGGGCGCCTGACCAAGGGGCAGCCGCGCTTTGACACGGCCCTCACGGCGGGCGCGGAGCTGAACGGCAATGTCTGGGGTCGGGGCGGCGACGCGATCGGCGTGGCCTGGGGCCGCCTGCGCACGGCCAAGGCCTTCGGCGCCGATTCGGCCACGGTGGATGCCGATGGCGACGGCCATCCGGACTGGGGCTACCGCGCCTCGGGTGCCGAAACGCTGGCCGAGCTGTACTACCGCTGGAACCTGGGCCAGAAGCTGCAGCTCACGCCGAGCTTCCAGTGGATCCGCCGTCCGGGCGGTGATGGCACGGCAACGGCCATCCGTGTCCTGGGCGTGCGCGCGCAATGGGCGTTCTGATGCACAAGGGCTGGCTGCTGCGTGGAGGGGCCGGGGCGGGCCTGGTGCTGGCCTTGTGCCTGCCGGGTGTGTCGCTGGCGCAGGAGGGGGTGGCGGCGCCAGGCGAAGGCGCGGCGCCATCCAGCGCCCGGGTGCGCCGCGCCGAGCCGCTGCCGAGCTTCACCGTCGAAGTGACGGATGGGGTGTTCACGCCCAAGGCCCTGCAGGTGCCCGCAGGCAAGCGCGTCAAGATCGAACTCGTGAACCATGGCCCCGGGCCGCTGGAGTTCGAGAACGACGAGATGAACATCGAGAAAGTGCTGGGCGCGGGCGCTCGTTCGTTCGTGGTGCTGCCGCCCCTGGCGCCGGGTGCGCACGAGTTCGTCGATGAATTCAATCCGGTCACGGGGGTGCTGGTGATCCATGCGCGTTGAAGGGTCCAGCCCACCGGCTACCGTCATCCGCATCGTGCCGCGCGTGCAGCGTGGCGCGCTGGCGCGCCTGGGCGATGCCATGGCACGCCACCGGCGGGCCATCGTGGCGGTGCAGTGGGGGGTGGTCCTGGTCTATGCGGTGCTGGTGGCCGTTCCGGCCTTCCTGCCGGTGCCGGAGGCGGGCGCGAACCTGCTCAACAACCTGACCCTGGCGGCGCAGTTCGCCTTCTGGGGGCTGTGGTGGCCGGGAGTGATCGTGGCCACCATGCTGTTCGGGCGCATCTGGTGCGGCGTGCTGTGCCCGGAAGGGGCGCTGGCGGAGTTCGCCAGCCGCCATGGCCGGGGCGGTCCGATTCCGCGCTGGGTTCGCTGGCGCGGCTGGCCGCTGGTCGCTTTCGTGGCCACCACGGTCTACGGGCAGCTCATCAGCGTCTATGAATACCCGCAGGCGGCGCTGCTGGTGCTCGGCGGGTCGACCCTGGCGGCGGTGGCCATCGGTTGGGCCTACGGGCGCGGCAAGCGGGTCTGGTGCCGTTACCTGTGCCCGGTCAGTGGCGTTTTCGCTCTGCTGGCACGCGTGGCGCCGGTGCATTTCCGGGTGGACCGGCAGGCCTGGGCGGATTTTCCGCAGCGTACCTCCGCCGTGGACTGCGCGCCGCTGCTCTCCGTGCAGCAGATGACCGGGGCCGCGCAGTGCCATGCCTGCGGGCGCTGCGCCGGGCACCGCGATGCCGTAACCCTGAGTGTGCGCTCACCTGCGGCGGAAATCTTGACCAGCGGTGTGCGCGATGTGGGGCGTGCCGAGGCCTGGCTGCTGATCTGGGGGCTGTTCGGCGTGGCGATCGGGGCGTTCCGCTGGTCCTCTGATCCGTGCTTCGTCGCCTGGCGCCAGCAGTCCGCGGCCTGGCTGGCCGAACGTGAGTGGTGGAAGCTGCTGGACACCGATGCTCCCTGGTGGCTGCTCACGCACTACCCGGCGGTGGGGGATACCTTCACCTGGCTCGATGGCCTGCTGATCCCCGCCTACATCGGCGCCGTCACGCTGGTGCTGGGCGGTGCGCTGCAGGCCGGGGCGTGGGTGGCGGGGCGGCTGGCCCGCCTGCCCTGGACCGTGCTGGCCCTGTCCTGGGTTCCGGCGGCGGGCGCGGGGGTGTTCGTGGGGCTGACGCTGCTCACGCAGACGCAGCTGCGCGCCGAGGGCGTCTACCTGCCCTGGCTCGACACGGCGCGCGCGGCCGTGCTGGCACTGGCCTTTGCCGCCTCGCTGGCCCTGGCTGCGGCGCGCCTGGTGCGCGAGCGCGTGGCGCCCGTGCGGGCGCTGCTGGCGTGGCTGGCGCTGGCCGCTCCGCTGGTGCTGGTGGGAGCCGCCTGGTGGCAGCAACTGTTCCGGGCGTAGCGCCGGACGGTGGGCAGGGGGGCGTTGCCGTGCTGGCGCCGTGCAAACCCCCGCCGTGGCGGCGGGGTATCGGCGGGCCGCCGCCCGGGCAGGCCCGCATACAATGTTCTGTTTACCGCCAGGCGCTGACCTGGGCCGGTTTGTCCCTCTGACCATCCATTTGTGGAGTCTTGTCCGTGTTCATTTCCTCTGCTTTCGCCCAGACTGCTCCCGCCGCTGCTGCTGGCGGTGACTTCATGTCCTCCCTGACGGGCATGCTGCCGCTGGTGCTGATGTTCGTGGTGCTGTATTTCGTCATGATCCGCCCCCAGATGAAGCGCCAGAAGGAGCACCGCGCCATGATCGACGCCATCGCCAAGGGCGATGAGGTGGTCGTCGGTGGCGGCATCCTGGGCAAGGTCGCGCGCCTGTCCGAGCAGTACCTGCACGTCGAGATCGCCTCGGGTGTGGAAGTGCAGGTCCAGCGCGCTGCCGTGGTGCAGGTGCTGCCCAAGGGCACGATCAAATAACCACTGGCCCGTGAAACTGCGGGAGGCGCCCGGTCCGTGGCCCCTGCCCCTCTTTTGTCCGTGAGGTAAAGCGCGATCATGAACCGTTACCCGGTCTGGAAGTACGCGATCCTGGTGATCGCGCTGCTCGTGGGGGTGCTCTACACCCTGCCCAATTTCTTTGGTGAGGCGCCTGCGGTGCAGGTCTCGTCGGCCAAGGCCACCGTCAAGGTGGATGCCGCCGTGCTGCAGCGCGTGGAGGAGGCGCTCAAGTCTGCGGGCGTGGTGGCGGATTTCGTCAGCCTGGAAGGCACTTCGGTGCGCGCCCGCTTCGACACGCCCGACACCCAGCTCAAGGCCAAGGACGCCATCCAGAAGGCGCTGGTGCCCGACGCGGCCGATCCGGCCTATATCGTGGCGCTGAACCTGGTGTCGCGCTCGCCCACCTGGCTCACGGCCCTGCACGCCCAGCCCATGTACCTGGGCCTGGACCTGCGTGGCGGCGTGCACTTCATGCTCCAGGTGGACATGCAGGCGGCCCTGACCAAGAAGGCAGAGTCGTACGCTGGCGACATCCGCACGGCGCTGCGCGACAAGAACATCCGCCATGGCGGCATCAGCCGCGATGGCCAGGCCGTCGAGATCAAGGTGCGCGACGAGGCCACGCGCACGGCCGCGAACAACCTGGTCGTTGACCAGTTCCCCGACCTGCAGGTGGTGGCCACGCCCGAGGGCAGTGAGTTCAAGCTGCGCGCCACCATCAAGCCCGAGGCCACGCGTCGCGTGCAGGAGCAGGCGCTCAAGCAGAACATCACCACGTTGCACAACCGGATCAACGAACTTGGCGTGGCCGAGCCTGTGATCCAGCAGCAGGGCCTGGACCGCATCGTTGTGCAGCTGCCTGGCGTGCAGGACACGGCCAAGGCCAAGGACATCCTGGGCCGCACCGCCACGCTGGAGGTGCGCCTGGTGGACGAGGGCACCGAGGCGCGCGCCGCCGAGGCCGGCAAGGGCCCCGTGCCGTTCGGCTCCGAACGCTACCTGGAGCGCAGCGGGCAGCCCGTGATCGTGAAGAAGCAGGTCATCCTGACTGGCGAGAATCTCACCGATGCCCAGCCGGGCTTCGACGGCCAGACGCAGGAGCCCACGGTCAATCTGACGCTTGACGCTAAGGGCGCGCGCATCTTCAAGGACGTGACGCGCGAGAACATCAACAAGCGCATGGCCATCATCCTGTTCGAGAAGGGCAAGGGCGAGGTCGTGACGGCGCCAGTCATCCGCTCTGAAATCGGTGGTGGCCGCGTGCAGATCTCCGGCCGCATGACCACCATGGAAGCCAACGACACCGCGCTGCTGCTGCGCGCCGGTTCGCTGGCCGCGCCCATGGAGATCATCGAGGAATTCACCATCGGCCCGAGCCTGGGCGCGGACAACATCGCGCGCGGCATCAACAGCGTGGTCTGGGGCATGCTGGCCATCGCGGCCTTCATGTGCGTGTACTACATGCTGTTCGGCGTGTTCTCCAGCATCGCGCTGGGCGTCAACGTGCTGATGCTGGTTGCCGTACTGTCGATGCTGCAGGCCACGCTGACGCTGCCCGGCATTGCCGCCATGGCGCTGGCGCTGGGCGTGGCCATCGACTCGAATGTGCTCATCAACGAGCGCATCCGCGAGGAACTGCGCGAGGGGGTTTCGCCCCAGATGGCCATCCACGCGGGCTACGAGCGTGCCTGGGCGACCATCCTGGACTCGAACGTCTCCACGCTGATCGCCGGCCTGGCCTTGCTGGCCTTTGGCTCCGGCCCGGTGCGCGGCTTTGCCGTGGTGCACTGCATCGGCATCCTGACCAGCATGTTCTCGGCCGTGTTCTTCTCGCGTGGCCTGGTCAATTTCTGGTACGGCGGCAAGAAGAAGCTCAAGAGCCTGTCGATCGGCCAGATCTGGAAACCCGGCACCAGCGGCACGGCCGTGGCCAAGCCAGAATAAAGGAGGAAGGCCATGGAGTTCTTCCGCATCAAAAAAGACATCCCCTTCATGAAGCACGCGTTGGTCTTCAACGCGGTCTCCTTCATCACCTTCGCCCTGGCGGTTTTCTTCCTGCTCACGCGCGGGTTGCACCTGTCGGTCGAATTCACGGGCGGCACGGTGATGGAGGTGGCCTACAGCCAGCCGGCGGACCTGGCCAAGGTGCGTGGCACCGTGACGGCCCTCGGCTATGCCGATGACGTGCAGGTGCAGAACTTCGGCACCGCGCGCGACGTGATGATCCGGCTTCCCGTGCAGAAGGGCGTTTCCTCGGCGCAGCAGAGCGAGCAGGTGATCGGCGCGCTCAAGGCGGCCGATCCCTCCGTCGCGCTGCGCCGCACCGAGTTCGTGGGCCCGCAGGTGGGCGAGGAGCTGGTGCATGGCGGCCTCATGGCCCTGGCCATGGTGATCGTGGGCATCGTGATCTACCTGGCGTTTCGCTTCGAGTGGAAGTTCGGCGTCGCGGCCATCATCGCCAATCTGCACGACGTGGTCATCATCCTGGGCTTCTTTGCCTTCTTCCAGTGGGAGTTCTCGCTCTCGGTGCTGGCGGCCGTGCTGGCGGTGCTGGGCTACTCGGTGAACGAATCGGTCGTGATTTTCGATCGGATCCGCGAGGCCTTCCGCCGCTACCGCAAGATGACCACGCACGAGGTCATCGACCACGCCATCACCAGCACCATGAGCCGCACCATCATCACGCACGCCTCGACCGAGGCCATGGTGCTGTCCATGTTCTTCTTCGGCGGCCCGAGCCTGCACTATTTCGCGCTGGCGCTGACCATTGGCATCCTGTTCGGCATCTACTCCTCGGTGTTCGTGGCCGCCGCGATTGCCATGTGGCTGGGCGTCAAGCGCGAGGACCTCGTCAAGACCGTGCGCAAGGAAGGTGACCCGAACGACCCCAATGCAGGCGCGGCGGTCTGACCGCTTCGGGACTTTCTCAGACTAATATCGGGGAATGCACACACTGCCGCCGCCGCCCATTCACCCCCAGCGCAGACTGGCCCGCCAGGTGCGCGAACGGCTGGTGGACGGGCTGTGCAGCGGCCTGGTCGGTGTCGACAGGGCGCTCCTGGAATTTTTGGGGGCGCTGGTGGCCCAGACCGGAACCCAGCGTGAGATGCAGGACCGGCGCGATGCCTGGCAGCAGTACCAGTTGCACGGCAGTGAATGGGTGCGCTGTGTCTCGGCGGCCTGGCGCGCCGCGCTGGCGCCTTCCACCGCCGGGCCGCCACCCGGGAGCCGGCCCTCCGAGCTCACGTTCGAGCTGGTGGATGACAACGTGGTCGAAAACAAGATCCTGGCTTCGCGCATGGCCCTGATCGTGCTCGAGCAGGTTGGCAGCGGTTTCGACCCTCTGCGCCTGCGGGTCCAGGTCCTGGAAGGGATGGACCCGCCCGCCACCGACATTCTGCGACCGGAAACGGTGGCACTGCATCTGGTGGATGCGTGGGTCAAGGCGGGCCTGAAGCGTACCGACCTCCAGACGGTGCTGGACCCCTTGCAACGGGAGCTGGCCGATCTTTTGCAGAAGGTGTATCGGGCCTGCAACGATTTTCTGCAGGCCCAGGGAGTCGCTGCGCAGCAGGACCTGCGCGTGCGCCGCGCCCCCACATCGGGCGCCGCGGGTCTGCAGGCCAGTCCGGCCGCCCGCGCGCTGGAGCAATCGCAGGAGGCCGTGGCTGCTGCCCGTGCACAGGCCCAGGCGGCCATGCGGGGGCAGGCCTCGCGCATGGGGGGAAGTGGCACGGTCTATGCCGCGCCGCCGGCCACGACCTTGTCCGGCATGACCCCATTGGCCCGCGCGCGCCAGCGCGCCCATGGGGTCATGGGGCAGCTGCGGCGCCTGCTCACCCAGCCGGTCACGGGCTTCGATATGGTCAATGCGCCGCCGGCATCTGCGGCGCTGGCCCAGGCCCTGGCGACCCACCGCGTGCAGGCGGATACCTTCTACAGCACCGTGGGCACGCCGGTGGAGGACTACAGCCCCGCCGCCGTGGTGCAGTTGGCCGGGGTGGTGCGCCAGCGCTCCGCCGAACTCAAGAAAAAGGCCGACACCCAGGGCGAGAAAGCCATCATCGAGGTGGTGGCGCTGATGTTCCAGAGCATCCTGGCGGAAGACCGCATTCCCCCGGCCGTGCGCGTCTGGTTTGCGCGCCTGCAGGTGCCCGTGTTGCGCGTGGCGTTGGCCGATCCGGAGTTCTTCAGCAACCTGGGCCACCCCGCGCGCCTGCTCATTGATCGCATGGGTTCCTGTGCCCTGGGGTTTGACGCCACATCGATCACTGGCAGCGCGCTGGAAGCCGAGATCAAGCGCATCGTGCAGGTGATCGAGCAGTACCCCGAGACGGGCAACCGCGTGTTCCAGCTGGTCTACGACGAGTTCGAGAAGTTCCTGGCGAAGTTCCTGACCGAGAAGCAGGCCACTTCCCGCCTGGTGAGCGTGGCGCAGCAGGTCGAGCAGAAGGAGACGCTGGCCATCCAGTACACGATCGAGTTGCGCACCATGCTCAAGGACATGCCGGTGCGTGACGAGATCCGCGAGTTTCTTTTCAAGACCTGGGCCGAAGTGCTGGCGCTGTCGGCCGTGCGCGAAGGCCCCCAGCATGCCGACACGGTGGCGTTCAAGCGCACGGCCGCCGACCTGGTGTGGGCGGCCAGCGCCAAGCCCAACCGCAGCGAGCGGGCGCAGGTGATCCAGAGCCTGCCCGGGCTGCTGCAGCGGCTGCGCCAGGGTTTGGCGCTGCTGGGCATCACGGGGGCCAAGCAGGACGCGCTGATCAAGGGGCTCACGGACACCCTGGCCGAAGCTTTTCTGTCCAAGACGGCCGCCATCCCGGTGGAGCACATCGAGGCCATGGCCAAGCGGCTGGCCAACCTGGAAGATTTCATTGGCGATGCCGTGATGGGCGATCTGCCGCTGGATGCGGACAGCATCGAGATGATGACGGGCATCGACGCCTCGGCCATCCACGTTGTGGCCGACAACGGCGCGCCGGTGGATGACGCCATGGTGGCCTGGGCGCAGGAGTTGCAGCCGGGCAACTGGTTCACCCTGGACCACAACGGCGCCAGCACCCAGGTGCAATATGCCTGGCACAGCCAGCGCAAGCAGCTGCACCTGTTTGCCGCGACGGACGGCAGCAGCTTCCTCATCCAGCTGCGCCGGCTGGCGGCCTACCTGCAGGCCGGGTTGCTGGTGGCACGCGAGGAAGAGGGGCTGACCGTGCGGGCCACGCGCGATGCGCTGGCCAAGCTCAACGCCAACCCGGAGCGCTTGCTCGGCTGAACGGTCGGGTGTCTGGACTGCGCTGGTGGCGGGCGCTCAAGCCCGAGCCAGGCGCTGGAACAGCCCACCTGGCAAGCGGGCCACCACGCCTTCCAGTTCAAACTCCAGCAACTGCACCTGCAGGCTGGGGGTGTTTAGGCCGGTGCGGGCCTGCAGGGCATCCAGACCGATGGGATCGAACCCCAGGGCCTCCAGCAGAGGGCTGTCGCTGGGGGCGTTGGCCTGGGGTGCGGGTTGTGGGAGCGGTGCCGGCCCTTGCAGCTCTTCCAGCACATCCTGGGCCGATTCCACCAGCTTGGCGCCTTGCCGTATCAGGCCATGGCAGCCGCGCGACTGGATGGCGTGGATGGAGCCCGGAATGGCGAACACCTCCCGGCCCTGCTCGCTGGCCAGCCGGGCTGTGATCAGCGACCCCGAGGCCGGGGCGGCCTCCACCACCAGCGTGCCCTGCGACAGGCCCGAGATGATACGGTTACGCTTGGGGAAATTGGCGGCCAGGGGCGGTGTGCCCAGGGGGTATTCGCTGACCAGCAGGCCCCGGGCCGCGATGCGGTGCGCCAGGTCGCGGTGGCGCTGCGGATAGACGCGGTCCAGCCCGGTGCCCACCACGGCCATGGTGGCTGGCGTGGCATCCTGGTCCGTGGCATCGGCGAGGGCGCCCTCGTGCGCGGCGCCATCGATGCCGAGGGCGAGCCCGGAAACGATGGTCAGGCCCGAGGCGCGCAGGGTGCGGGCAAACTGCCGGGCGTTCTCCTGCCCCTGGGGCGTGGGGTTGCGGCTGCCGACCATGGCAAGGCACGGCGCAGCGGGAAAGACGTCCTGGTCCAGAAAGCGTGCCGGCCCCATGAGGTACAGCAGCAAGGGCGGGTCGTCGGTGGTGAGCAGCGCGGGCGGATAGAGCCGGTGGCCCAGCGGAACCACGGCGCGCATGGGCGCCCCTTCAGGCACCGCATGCAGCCACTGCCAGGTGGTCTCCACCAGGGCCGCCAGCCCATCAGGCTCCGCCTGGAGCGCGGTGGCCTGCGCCGGGCGGCAGCAGGTCCGCAGGACAGGGAGGGGTTGCGCGAAAATGTGCCGTGGCAGGCCGAAGGCCACGAGCAGGCGCCGGGCGGT
>Ga0208516_100326_pt1 | contig 21473 bp, 16 predicted proteins | sample LakWasM117_HOW13_2_FD_183931 | JGI IMG/M metagenome (GOLD analysis project Ga0208516, IMG submission 183931) | Freshwater sediment methanotrophic microbial communities from Lake Washington under simulated oxygen tension - Sediment Metagenome... | ecosystem: Environmental > Aquatic > Freshwater >...
AAGGTCTTTTTATTTCCTTCAGCATCTTCTCGCTTTCTGCAGAACCGCTTTTCAGCAACTCCGTTCAGCGAAGCCTTGCATTGTATACCGAATTTCTACCCGATTTACGCAAAACCCGAAGATTTTTTTACTTGGCTTTTCTCAACCCGCCGAACCAGGCTCTTCAATCCCCAGTCCAGCTTGGCACAAACATCTCGAAAGAACCTCTGTGCAGCGAAGCCCTCGACTATAGCACAGGTTTTGCAGGCAGCGCAACAAATTCTCAAACAAGTGCGGCATGCACCGCAGATTCCAGGGCGTCGATGAACAGGGCTGGGACGTCGCAACCCGTTTGCTGCTGGATCTCCTGGAAGCAGGTGGGGCTGGTGACATTGATTTCGGTGACATAGTCGCCGATCACATCCACCCCGGCCAGCAGCAGGCCCCGGCTCTGCAGGATGGGGCCGAGGGCATTGGCGATCTCGTAATCACGCACCGACAGGGCACGGGCCACGCCCTTGCCGCCCGCTGCCAGGTTGCCGCGCACTTCGCTGCCCTGCGGGATGCGTGCCAGGCAGTAAGGTACCGGCTGGCCGCCAATGATGAGCACGCGCTTGTCCCCCTCGGCGATCTCCGGCAGGAACTTCTGCACCATCAGGCTTTGGGCGCCGCCCCGGTTCAGGGTTTCGGTGATGCTGCCCAGGTTCATGCCATCAGGACCGACACGGAAGATGCCCATGCCGCCCATGCCGTCGAGCGGCTTGAGGATGATGTCGCGGTGCTCGGCATGGAAGCGCTGGATGTCGCGCGCATCGCGCGTGACCAGCGTGGGGCCGATGAACTGCGGGAACTCCATGATGGCGAGCTTTTCCGGGTGGTCGCGCAGGGCGCGGGGCTTGTTGAACACCCGGGCGCCGTCGCGCTCGGCCTGCTCCAGCAGGTGCGTGGCGTAGAAATACTCGCTGTCGAACGGCGGATCCTTGCGCATGAGCACGGCGTCGAATGCCGCCAGCGGCACGGCGCGCTCCTGGCGTACATTGAACCAGCCGTCGGCATGGCCGGTGAGCACGATGTCGCGCACATGTGCCATCACCGGGCCGCCGCGCTCCCACATCACGTCCTGGGGCTCGCACGCGGCGAGGGTGTGGCCGCGCCGCTGCGCCTCGCGCATCATGGCAAAGGTGGTGTCCTTGGTGGTCTTGAAGGAGGCCAGCGGATCGGCAATGAACAGCAGTTGCATGGTGTGTGCTCTATATAGAGAAGAATGCCCCGTACCCGGGCGACCTCAGGGCCGTCGCGCGGCCGGGCGTTTGGCGTACTGTTGCACAAACAGCGCCAGGCTGCCGGCAACCACGCCCCAGAAGGCCGAGCCCACGCCGGCGATCACCACGCCGCTGAGCGTGACGAGGAAGGTGATCAAGGCCGCCTCGCGGTGCCCTTCGTCGCGCAACGCCACCGACAGGCCATTGCCGATGGTGCCCAGCAGGGCCAGCCCGGCGATGGCCACAACCAGTTCCTTGGGGAAGGCCGTGAGCAGGCCCGTGACCACGGCACCGAAGATGCCGATGACGATATAGATCGCACCGCACGACACTGCGGCCGTATAGCGGCGCTCCGGGTTCTCATGGGCCTCGGGACCCATGCAGATGGCGGCGGTGATGGCGCTGAAGTTCAGCGCGAAGGCCCCGAACGGCGCCAGCACCAGCGTGGCCAGACCCGTGATGGTGATCAGGCCGGACACCGGCATCTGGTAGCCCGTGGCGCGCATCACCGCCACCCCGGGCAGGTTCTGCGAGGCCATGGTGACGACGAACAGCGGCAGCGCCAGGCTCACCAGGGCGCTCCAGGTGAAGCTGGGCATGGTGAACTGCGGCATCGCCAGCTCAAAGGCCACGGCCGACCAGGCCATCTGCCCGCGCAGCGCCGCATACAAAATGGCCACGGCCAGCGTGGCCACCACGGCATAGCGCGGCAGAAAGCGGCGCGCCGCCAGGTAGCTGCCGAGCATGAGCAACACCAGGGGCAGCGCCGTCTGGGCGGCGGCGAAGGCCTGCAGGCCAAAGCGCGCCAGCACGCCGGCCAGCAGGGCCGAGGCGATTTCCATCGGGATGCGGCCCATGATGCGCTCGAACCAGCCCGTGACGCCGGCCACGGTGATGAGCGCCGCGCAGACCATGAAGGCCCCCACAGCCTCGGCCATGCTGAAGCCCCCGGCCAGCCCGGCCGTGGCCAGCACCGCCGCGCCCGGCGTGGACCACGCCACCATGACCGGCTTGCGCAGCCACAGCGAGGGCAGCAGCGAGCACAGCCCCATGCCCAGACCCAGGGCCCACATCCAGGAGGTGATCTGCGCTGGCGTGGCCTGGAAGGCCTGCGCGGCCTGGAACACGATGGCCACGGAACTCGTGAAGCCCACCAGCACGGCCACGAAGCCGGCGGTGAAGGCCGAAAGGCTCAGGTCTTTGAAAAACTGCATGGGCGGATTCTGGCATTCCCCCCCGCAGACCGGCGCCGCGCCCGCGACATTGGCAATGGAGCGCTATATAAACAATAGCTGATGGCGCTTATGTTTATTGGCTTAGAGGCCAATAACGCCTGAAATCCTGCGAAATCCCGCTCAGATCTCGATCTTCGAGCCCAGCTCCACCACGGCGTTGTTCGGCAGGTGCAGAAAGTCCGCCGCCGCGCTGGCGTTGTGGTGCATCTGGGCGAACAGCTTCTCGCGCCAGGGCGCCATACCGCTGCCGATGGTGGGGATGACCGTGTCGCGCGAGAGGAAGTAGCTCGTCGTCATGGGTTCCATGTCGCAGCCCCGGCCGCGCAGCAGTTCCAGCGCGCGCGGCACGTCGGGGTCGTTCTTGAAGCCGTAGTGGATCACCACCTGCCAGCAGTCGTGCCCCAACGGCTCCACCTCCAGGCGCCGGTCCAGCCCGATCCAGGGGACTTCATGGTTGCGCACCGTCACGAACAGGTTCTGCTGGTGCAGCACCTTGTTGTGCTTGAGGTTGTGCAGCAAGGCGTTGGGCACGGCGCCCGGCGCCGCCGTGAGGAACACCGCCGTGCCATCGACCCGCGTGGGCGGGCTCAGGAAAACCGATTCCAGGAAGTCCTTCAGGTCGATCGCATCGGCCTGCAGCACGGCATTGAGCAGCTCGCGGCCGCGCTTCCAGGTGATCATCAGCGTGAACACCGCGCCGCCGATGAGCAACGGAAACCACCCGCCCTGGAACAGCTTGAGCAGGTTGGAGCTGAAGAAAGCCAGGTCCACCACGAAGAAGGTTCCGGTGGCGGCGATGCACAGCGCCAGCGGGTAACCCCAGCCATAGCGGATGACGAAGAAGGTCAGCGTGGTGGTGATGAGCATGTCCAGCGTCACCGCGATGCCATAGGCGGCCGCCAGGTTGCTGGAGGAGCGGAAGAGCACCACGGCCAGCACGATGGCCACAAACAGACCCCAGTTGACCAGCGGCATGTAGATCTGCCCCGTCTCCTTCACGCTGGTGTGCTCCACCTGCAGCCGGGGCAGGTAGCCCAGCTGGATCACCTGCTTGGTCACGCTGAAGGCCCCGGTAATCAGCGCCTGCGAAGCGATCACGGCGGCGGCGGTGGCCAGGATGACCATCGGGATCAGCGCCCAGTCGGGGGCCAGCATGAAAAACGGGTTCTTCACGGCGGCAGGGTTCTCCAGCAGCAACGCGCCCTGGCCGAAATAGTTGAGCGTGAGCGACGGCATCGCGACCGAGAACCAGGCGACGCGGATCGGCTTCTTGCCGAAATGCCCCATGTCGGCATACAGCGCCTCGCCGCCGGTCACGCAGAGCACCACGGCCCCGAGGATCACGAACGTCGTGCCCGGATGGGCCACCATGAAGCCCAGCGCGTAATGCGGGCTCAGCGCCCAGAGGATCTCGGGGTGGCTGGTGATCTGCGCCACGCCCAGCGCGGCGATCGAAAGGAACCACACGACCATGATGGGGCCGAAAAAGCGGCCGATGTTCGCCGTGCCGTGCTTCTGCACCATGAACAGGCCCAGCAGGATCACCAGCGCCAGGGGAATGACCGCGCCCTTGAACTGCGGCGAGACCACCTCCAGGCCCTCGACAGCGCCCAGCACCGTGATCGCCGGGGTGATGACGCCGTCGCCATAGAACAGGCAGGTGCCGAACACGCCCACGATGAGCAGCACGCGCCGCAGCTGCGGCCGGTCCTTGACCGACTGCGAGGCCAGCGCCAGCATGGCGACCAGCCCGCCCTCGCCATTGTTGTCCGCCCGCAGCACCAGCACCACGTACTTGAGCGAGACGATGACCGTCAGGGTCCAGAACAGGATGGAGAGGATGCCGTAGATGTTGGCCTGGGTGAACGGCACATGGCCCGAGCCGAACACCTCCTTGACCGTATACAGCACGCTGGTGCCGATATCGCCATAGACCACACCGATGGCGCCCAAAGTGAGCGCCGCTAACGAAGATTTGGAGGTTTGCACTGTCATCCCCTGCCTGGCAGGCCAGTCCTGCCGGAAGGAGTCCATGTTCCTGGGAGTGCGTATTCTGCGCTCCGAAAGCCGGCCAGCCTAGCCGCCATCCTATCTTCCAGAGGCCCATGCTGCATTTTGTTGCACCGCCGCAACCGGGCTTGCGCCCGGCCGCGAAAACTGCAAGGCCCGCGCGGTGAAGCGCCGCGTCAGTCGTAAATCTCGGCTTCGGGGTTGGTGGCTTCCAGCTCGTAGCTGGCGGCCAGCATGGCCAGGCGGGCGATCACGCCATACATATAGAAGCGGTTGGGCGCACTGGCCCCGGGGCGGGCGCCGAGCTGGGGCAGGTGGGTGCTGTGGTCGAAGGCCAGCGGCACGAAGCCGGCGCCCGGGGCATTGAGGTTCTCGTCCATGCCCCGCTCGGCGTGGACGCGGTAGAAGCCGCCCACCACATAGCGGTCCATCATGTAGACCACGGGCTCGGCCACCGCGTCGTGCATGCGCTCCTGCGTCAGCACCCCCTCCTGGACGATGACGTCGTGCACGGGCTGGCCGTCCTTGACGACGGCCATCTTGTTGCGGGTCTTGCGGTTGAGCTCCTGCAGCTCCTTGGCGTCGTGCACCGTCATGATGCCCATGCCGTAGGTGCCGTTGTCGGCCTTGACGACCGCAAAGGGCTTTTCGTGGATGCCGTATTCCTTGTATTTGCGCCGGATCTTGGTCAACAGCGCATCCACCTGGGTCTGCACGCACTCCAGCCCCACCTCCTGCGAAAAATCGACCTCCCCGCATTTGCCGAACAGGGGGTTGATGAGCCAGGGGTCGATGCCCAGCAGCTTGCCAAAGCGCTTGGACACCTCCTCGTAGCTGCGGAAGTGGTTGCTCTTGCGGCGCACGGACCAGCCCGCGTGCAGCGGCGGCAGCAGGTACTGCTCGTGCAGGTCTTCCAGGATGCCGGGGGCGCCGGCCGACAGGTCGTTGTTGAGCAGGATGGTGCAGGGGTCGAAATTCTTCAGCCCGATGCGCCGGCGCGTGCGCACCACCGGCTCCAGGGTGAGGGACTCGCCATTGGGCAGCTCGACCACGGTGTTCTTCTTCACATCGGGGCTGATGGAGCCCACGCGCACGTTCAGGCCGGCCATGTTGAAGATGCGCTGCAGCTGCGCCAGGTTGCTCAGGTAGTAAGCATTGCGCGTGTGGTTCTCGGGAATGATGAGCAGGTTACGCGCCTCGGGGCAGATCTTCTCGATCGCCGCCATGGCCGCCTGCACCGCCAGCGGCAGCATCTCGGGCGTGAGATTGTTCCAGCCGCCGGGAAAGAGGTTGGTGTCCACGGGCGCGAGCTTGAAGCCGGCGTTGCGGATGTCCACCGAGGTGTAGAACGGTGGCGTGTGCTCCATCCACTCCAGCCGGAACCAGCGCTCGGTGGCCGGCATGGAGTCGATGATGCGCTGTTCAAGCTCGTTGATGGGGCCTGTCAGGGCCGTGATGAGGTGCGGAACCATGGCTGCCTTGGTGGACGGGTGCGGCCAATTGTAGGGAGTTGCAAAGCCCGTTTTCGACTTTCGGCATCCCACGCACGGGCCGCCCGCCCGCTTCAGCGCCGCCAGAACGCCGGCGTGAGCAGCGCCATGAAGCTCAGCATCTCCAGCCGCCCGAGCAGCATGGCCAGCGTGCACACCCAGATCTGGAAGTCGCTGAACACCGCATAGTTGGACGCCGGCCCGACCTGGCCCAGCCCCGGCCCGGTGCAGTTCACGCTGGCCAGCACGGCCGAGAACGCCGTCACGGGGTCGAGGTCCGTCAGCAGCAGCACCATGCTCAGCCCGATGACCGTGCCGCCATAGACCAGCATGAAGGCCAGCACGGAGAAGATCACCCGGCTGTCCACCACGGCATCGCCCAGCCGCACCGGCTGCACCGCATGCGGGTGGGCCAGGCGCGTCATCTCGCGCCGGGCCTGCTTCACCAGGATCAGCATGCGCACCATCTTGATGCCGCAGCCGGTGGACCCGGCGCTGGTGGCCACCCCCGACAGCAGCAGCATGAACAGGGGCGCGAACACCGGCCAGCCGAGGTAGTCCACGGTGGCGAAACCCGTGGTCGTGGCCACCGAAACCACGTTGAACATGCCGTGGCGCAGCGCATCGAGGGGCGCGTACACGCCCTTGAGCCAGAGCAGCAGCGCGACGAACAGGCCGCCGCCCACCAGCACCGACAGCGTGGCGCGCGACTCCGGGTCGCGCCAGAAACCACTCCAGTGGCCCTTGCGCAGCGCCACGAAATAGAGCGCGAAGTTGCAGCTGGCCACCAGCATGAACAACACGGCGATGGCCTCCAGCAGCGGCGACTGGAAATACCCGAAGCTCGCATCGTGCGACGACAGCCCGCCCAGGCTGACGGTGGCGAACATGTGCATGACGGCATCGAGCGGCCCCATGCCGCCGAGCCAGTAGGCCAGGGCGCAGCCCGCCGACAGCAGCGCATAGACGCCCCACAGCCCCTTGGCGGTTCCGGTCATGCGCGGGGTGAGCTTGGCGTCCTTCACCGGGCCGGCCGCCTCGGCCTTGAAGAGCTGGCTGCCCCCCACGCCCAGCAGGGGCAGCACCGCGACGGCCAGGATCAGGATGCCCATGCCCCCCACCCACTGCAGAAAGGTGCGCCAGACGTTCACCGACACCGGCAGCGTGTCCAGGCCGCTGATCACCGACGAGCCGGTGGTCGTGAGCCCGGACACCGCCTCGAAGTACGCATGCGTGAAGGACAGCGGCCGCCCGATCAGGTGCAGGGCCAGCAGCAGCGGCAGCGCGGCGAACACGGGCAGCAGCACCCAGACCAGCGTCACCAGCATCACGCCATGGCGCGGCTGCAGCTCGCGCTCATGCCGGCGCAAACGCCACCAGAGCAGCGCCCCCGCACCCAGCGTGACCCCCATGGACAGCAGGTAGACCCACCAGACGCCATCGTCCTGGAACCACGACACCGCCAGCGGCAGCCCCATGGCCAGCGCGAACACCATCGTCAGGATGCCCAGCACGCGCAAAACGGGAAAGATATCCTTCATGGAAGGCCTCGGGGCGCCGTCAGAAGAAGGGGGTGCTCACGCGGAACAGCTTTTCCACATCGCGCACCAGCCGTTTCTGCGGCAGGAAGAACACGACATGGTCGTTGCTCTCGATCACCGTGGAGCTGCGCGGGATGATGACCTCGGGCGCGCGCGGCACGGCATCGGCCGCCTCGCCCGCGCAGGAGAGGCCGCGCACGATCAGCCCCATGTGCACCTCGTGCGGCAGCTGCAACTCGCCCACCTTGCGGCCGACCACGCGCGAACTCTTGCGGTCGCCCCGGGCGACGATCTCCAGCGCCTCGGCCACGCCCCGGCGCAGGCTGTGCACGGCCTGCACGTCGCCCTGGCGCACGTAGGCCAGCAGCTCGCCGAGCATGGCCTGCGCGGGCGAGAGGGCGATGTCGATCTGCGTGCCATGCATCAGGTCGGCATAGCTGCGCCGGTTGATCAGCGCCAGCACGCGGCGCGCGCCCATGCGCTTGGCCAGCAGGCAGGACATGATGTTGTCCTCGTCGTCGTCGGTGAGCGCCAGGAACAGATCGGTCTCCTCGACGCTCTCGCCGTCCAGCAGGTCCTCGTCCGTGGTGTCGCCCTGCAGCACCAGCACCTCCGAGGGCAGCGTGGACGCCAGCGCGATGCAACGGTCGGGGCTGTCCTCGATGACCTTGATGTGGAAGCGCCCCGGCTCCTGGCTGAGCTGGCGCGCCAGCCGCTGGCCGACGCGGCCACCGCCGGCAATCATGATGCGCCGCACGGGCTGCACCGGGCTGCCAGCGCGCCGGTGCAGCGCCGTGATCACGTCGGCGATGTGGTGGCTGGCCGCGAGCACGAACACTTCGTCGCCAGGCTCGATGCGGGTATGGCCGTCGCAGGCCACGAAGCGGTCGGGCTCGTCCTGAAAGCGCCGGTAGATGGCCACCAGGCGCATGGCCACGCCGGGCGAGCCGTCGCGCAGCTCGCCAATGGTGCGGCCCGCCATGGGCGCCCCGGCCCGCGCGCGCACCGACACCAGGCAGGCCCGCCCGCCCGCGAACTCGCGCACCTGCATGGCCTCGGGGTATTCGATGAGCTTGCCGATGTAGCGGGTGAGGGATTCCTCGGGGCAGATGATGCGGTCCACCGCAAAGCCCTCGGGGCCGGTCATGCGCTCGTCCAGCACGAAGCCGCTGGAGCGCACGCGCGCGATGCGCTTGGGAATGCGGAACAGGAGCTGCGCGATCTTGCAGCACACCAGGTTGGTTTCGTCCTGCGCGGCGCAGGCGATCAGCAGGTCGGTGTCCTGCGCGCCCGCCTCGGCCAGCACGGCGGGCTCGATGCCGCTGCCCACCACGCCCCGCAGGTCAAACCGCGACTCCAGGTCGCGCAGGCGCACGGCATCGGTGTCGATGACGGTGATGTCGTTGCGCTCGGACACCAGGCTTTCCGCCACGCTGTAGCCCACGCGGCCGGCGCCGAGGATGATGATCTTCATGCAAAAAAGGCCATTAGCCCAATGCCATCCATCGTCACAAGCTATTAAAAAGATAGCGAATCAGGCACGAACCTCGCCTTCGCCCAGCACCACGTACTTGAGCGAGGTCAGCCCCTCGATGCCCACCGGGCCGCGCGCATGGAACTTGTCGGTGCTGATGCCGATTTCGGCGCCCAGGCCGTACTCGAAGCCATCGGCAAAGCGCGTGCTGGCGTTCACCATCACGCTGCTCGAATCGACCTCGCGCAGGAAGCGCTGGGCGTGGCCATGGTCGGTGGTGAGAATGGCCTCGGTGTGGTGGCTGGAGTAGTGGTTGATGTGGGCGATGGCCTCGTCCAGCCCCGCCACCACCTTGATGCTGATGATGGGCGCGAGGTATTCCTCGGACCAGTCCTGCTCCGTCGCATCGACCAGTTTTGCTCCTGAAACCGTAGCTAGCAGCGCTTTACTGTCACCGCAAACCCGCATTTCGACTCCTTTTTCGGCAAACACCGCGCCGATGCGCGGCAGGAAGGCGGCCGCCACGCCGCGCGCCACCAGCAGGCTCTCGCTGGCGTTGCAGGGGCTGTATTTCTGCGTCTTGGCGTTGTCGGCCACGCGCACGGCCATGTCCAGGTCGCAGGGGTCGTCCACGTAGGTGTGGCAGTTGCCGTCCAGGTGCTTGATGACAGGCACCTTGGCCTCGCGGCTGATGCGCTCGATCAGGCCCTTGCCGCCGCGCGGGATGATCACATCCACGTACTCGGGCATGGCGATCAGGTGGCCCACGGCCGCGCGGTCGGTGGTCTGCACGAGCTGCACGGCGTCCTGCGGCAGGCCAGCCTCTGCCAGTGCCTGCTGCACCAGCCGGGCCAGCGCCTTGTTGGACTCGATGGCCTCGGAGCCGCCGCGCAGGATGCAGGCGTTGCCGCTCTTGATACTGAGGCTGGCGGCCTCAATGGTGACGTTCGGGCGGCTCTCGAAGATCATGCCGAACACGCCGATCGGCACGCGCATCTGGCCCACGCGGATGCCGCTGGGCTGCTGCTTCATGCCGAGGATCTCGCCAATCACGTCGGGCATGGCGGCGAGCTGCTCGCAGCCCTGGGCGCAGGTCTCCAGCACCTGGGGGGTGAGCTTGAGCCGGTCCACCATGGGCTCGGCCAGGCCGGCGGCGCGGGCGCGCTCCAGGTCGCGCGCGTTGTCCGCCTGCAGCGCCCCGGTCTGCTCGCGCAGCAGGCGCGCCAGCGCCCGCAGCGCTTTGTTTTTGATAGCTGCTGGCGCTTTGGCCATAAGCGCGGAGGCCGTTTTTGCCTGTAAACCAAGGGTGTGCGTGTATTCAGCCACGTTGAGCGCGTTCATGGGCAGGATTTTGCCGCAGATGGGCCGCCAGCGCCGATGCGCGCGGTCACCACCCTGAATGCTATTTAATTGATAGCTGTCGGCGCTTTCCCACAAAGCGCCAGTGGCTGTTTTTCGCACATACCGCCCGGTCAGGGCAGCGATCAGCGCGCCGCCGCCGCCAGCCGCGCGAGCTGGAATGCCAGCCGCTGCAGCGCCTGCCAGGGCGGCGCGGGCCAGTCGGGGAGCTTCAGGCCCTTGACGATGCCGTCCACCTGGTGCGCCGACTGCAGCAGGCGCGCGAGCTGGGCGTCGCTGGCGCGCGGCAGGATGCGTTCGTACAGGCGCTCCTTCGCGCCCCAGACGCGGTTCTCGCGCAGCGCCATGGGCAGGGGCTTGCCGGCGTTCATGGCGTCCTTCACGCGCTTCAGGGCGCGGATGTCCTCGGCCAGAGCCCAGTGCACCAGCACCGGCGCCTCGCCCTCGGCCTCCAGGCCGTCGAGCATGCGCTGCACGCGCAGCACCTGGCCCGCAAGCACGGCCTCGGAGAGCTTGAACACGTCGTAGCGCGCCACGTTGAGCACGGCGGCCTCCACCTGCGCCCACGACAGCTCGCCCGGCGGATGCAGCAGGCCGAGCTTCTGGATTTCCTGGTGCGCCGCCAGCAGGTTGCCCTCCACGCGGTCGGCGAAGAACTGCAGCGTGCGCTGCCCTTCCTCGCCCGGCGCCACGCGCTGGCCCTGCGCGCCCAGGCGCTGGGCAATCCACTGGGGCAGCTGGGCGCGCTCAATGGGGTCGATCTGCACGGCCACGCCCGCGCCTTCGAGCGCGGTGAACCAACCACCGGTCTTGGTGGCCTTGTCCAGGCGCGGCAGTTGCACCAGCGTGAGCGTGCTGTCGTTGCCGCGCGCGCTGTCTGCCACCTGCTGCAGTGCCGCGCTGCCGTCCTTGCCGGGCTTGCCCGAGGGAATGCGGATCTCGATGATCTGCCGGTCGGCGAACAGGCTCAAACTGCCACCCGCCGCGAGCACCGCACCCCAGTCGAAATGCGCGCCGGCCACGGTGAAGCTGCTGCGCTCGGTGTAGCCCTGGGCGCGCGCGGCGGCGCGGATGGCGTCGGCCGCCTCCTGCTGCAGCAGGGGCTCGTCGCCATGCAGCACATAGAGCGGCGCGAGGCCGCGTTGCAGCTGCGGGGGGAGTTGGGCCAGGGCGACTTGCATGCCCGGCAGTGTATCGCCGCACCCCGGTGCGGCCACACATTGCGCACATCGCCAGTTTTTTCTGCCATATCGCTCTGCAAGTTGCATAAATTGCGCAGGCTTCTCACTTTTCTTTGGCTCGTCCCCTGCGGAGAATTCTTCTCAGAACAGACAAAGGAGATGGTCATGGTGAATTACATGGGCGTGAACAGCGTGCGCGAGCTGGTGCGGCAGGTCGGGCTGGACCGCTTCCTGCAGCAGCTGGTGGACGCGATGGACAGCGACTACCGGCGCTGGGAGCAGTTCGACAAGTCGGCACGGCATGCCATCCATTCGCCCGTCGGCGTGATCGAGCTCATGCCCACCAGCGACGGGCGGCTGTACTGCTTCAAGTACGTCAACGGCCACCCCAAGAACACGGCCGAAGGGCTGCTCACGGTCACGGCCTTCGGCGTGCTCGCCGACGTGGACACGGGCTACCCGCTGCTGGTGTCCGAGCTCACGCTGACCACGGCGCTGCGCACCGCCGCCATGTCGGTGCTGGCCGCGCGCCACCTGGCCCGACCGGACAGCCGCCGCATGGCGCTGATCGGCAACGGCGCGCAGAGCGAGTTCCAGGCGTTGGCGTTCTACCACCTGCTGGGCATCCGCGAGCTGCGCCTGTTCGACACCGACCCCGGCGCCAGCCTCAAGCTGGAACGCAACCTGGCGCGCCTGGCGCTGCCGGGCCTGCGCGTGGAGCGCTGCGCCAGCGTGCAGGACGCCGTGCGCGGCTGCGACATCGTGACCACGGTGACGGCCGACAAGCGCAACGCCACCATCCTGCGGCCGGAGATGATCGAGCCCGGCATGCACCTCAACGCCGTGGGCGGCGACTGCCCGGGCAAGACCGAGCTGCACGCCGACATCCTGCGCCGCCCCGACGCGCGCGTGGTGGTGGAGTTCGAGCCGCAGTCGCGCATCGAGGGCGAGATCCAGCAGATGCCGGCCGACTTCGCGGTGACCGAGTTCCACCACGTACTGCGCGGCACGGCCCCGGGCCGCCGCACGGCGCAGGAGGTGACGGTGTTCGATTCCGTGGGCTTCGCGCTGGAGGATTTCTCCGCGCTGCGCACGCTGCACGCGCTGCTGCAACAATACCCGCACCTGGGCACCCCCATCGACCTGGTGCCGCAGATGGACAACCCCAAGGACCTGTTCGGCCTGCTGCACGCCCCGGCGCCCCAGGCCCGCACAGCCCTGCAACCGGAGCCCCAAGCCGCATGACCACACCCGCCCGCACCATCAGCCTGATCGGCGCCCCTACCGACATCGGCGCGGGCGCGCGCGGCGCCTCCATGGGCCCCGAGGCCCTGCGCGTGGCCGGGCTGCAGGCGGCGCTGGAGGCGCGCGGCCTGCAGGTGGCGGACCGGGGCAACCTCGCCGGCCCCGCCAACCCCTGGCAGCCGCCCGTGGACGGCTACCGCCACCTGCCCCAGGTGGTGGAATGGAACCAGGCCGTGTTCAGCGCCGTGCTGGCCGAGCTGCGCCAGGGCCACCTGCCCGTGCTGCTCGGCGGCGACCACAGCCTGGGCCTGGGCAGCATCAGCGCAGTGGCGCGCCACTGCGCCGATACCGGCCGCCAGCTGCGCGTGCTCTGGCTCGACGCGCATGCCGACTTCAACACCAGCGCGCTCACGCCCAGCGGCAATGTGCATGGCATGCCCGTGGCCTGCCTGTGCGGCTTCGGCCCCGAGGCGCTCACGCACCTGGCCGGCATGCCCGGCGGCGGGCCGGCGCTGCGCCCGCAGCAGATCCGCCAGATCGGCATCCGCAGCGTAGACGCGGGCGAAAAGCGCTTCGTGCACGAGCAGGGGCTGGAGGTGTTCGACATGCGCTTCATCGACGAGGTGGGCATGCGCCAGACCATGCTGCAGGCGCTCAGCGGCCTGGACGACAACACCCACCTGCACGTGAGCTTCGACGTGGACTTTCTCGATCCCGAGATCGCGCCCGGCGTGGGCACCACCGTGCCCGGCGGCCCGACCTACCGTGAAGCGCAGCTGTGCATGGAGATGATCGCCGACAGCGGCCGCCTGGCCTCGCTCGACATCGTGGAGCTGAACCCCGCGCTCGACGTGCGCAACAAAACGGCCCTGCTGGCCGTGGACCTGGTGGAATCGCTGTTTGGCAAGAGCACGCTGATGCGCCAATAACGCTCCGCCCGGGCGGGGCACGTCGCCGCCCGCCGGTGCGCCTCCCGGGCCATCCGCTCCTATACTGGCCGAATCTCAGCAGCACAGGGAGCGTGGCTTGCCGGAACCACATGCCATCACGATGGCGGCATTCATGGCCTCGCTGACGCTGGCCGCGCTGGCCTGCTGGCTCGCGCCACGGTCGCGCTACGCGCAAGCGCTGCACTGGTGGGCGGCCGGCGCGGTGCTGGCCTCCGGTGGAGCGCTGCTCAACGTCTCCCAGAATGTGCTGCCCACGGTGCTGACGCTCGTGGTCGGCAACCCGCTCATGGCGTTGGGGGTGGGGCTGCTGATCGACGGCACCCACCGCCTGGCGGGAACGGCACCGCGCCCGCTGCAATGGCTCGTGCCCCTGCTGTGCCTGGCCGCCTCCTCGCTGTGGTGGGGGCTCTGGTCCCCTAGCCTGCCCTCCCGCGCGGTGGTTTTTTCCCTGCTCACGGTGTGGCTCATGGGCTGCCTTCTGGCGGCGCTGTGGCCGCTGCGCCGCCGGGGCATTGGCATCGGCCTGGCCTTTGTCACCGTGGCCGCACTGCTGCTGGGCGGCCTGATGCTGGTGCTGGCCCTGCACGCCCTGCAAGGGGCGATGCAGCCGGTGAGCACTCCGGGCAATGCCTTCAACACGCTCATCTACCTCGTGGGGGCCATGACCTTTGTCGCCATTCAGGCGGGGCTGATCCTGGTGCACCAGCTGCTCATCATCGAGGACCTGCGCCTGGAGGCCGAGCGCGATCCGCTGACCGGCCTGCTCAACCGGCATGCGCTCACCTCCCGCCTGCCCCCCACGCTGGCGGGCTGGGCGCTCATTTCCGTGGACGTGGACCATTTCAAGCGCATCAACGACACGCACGGCCACGGCGCGGGCGACCGGGTGCTCGCCTTCGTGGGCCAGGTGCTGCAGCGCCACCTGCGCGAGGGCGACCTGGCCGTGCGCATGGGCGGCGAGGAATTCGCCGTGCTCCTGCATGGCATGCAGGCCGCCACCGCGCACGCCGTGGCCGAGCGCCTGCGCGGCGATCTGGAGCGGCTGGCCCCGGAGCATGCCGGCCTGCCCGTCACGGCCAGCCTGGGGGTGGCATTGGCCACGGCGGGGGCGGAGTTCCCGGTGCTCTGGCGCCAGGCCGACACGGCGCTGTACGCCGCCAAGGCCCAGGGCCGCAACCGCGTGGCACTGGCCACGGCACTGCAGGCGGCGGTGCCATGAGCCTTTCCCTGTGGATGTACTTCGACCCCCAGGGCCTGGGCATCACCCTGTCGCTGTCGGCCGCCCTGCTGGCGCTGGTGCTGGTCATCACCAACCACGCGCTGGGCCGCAGGCTGCCCGGCATGCACCAGGCCGCCGCCGGGGTGCTGCTGGCATCGGCCGGCTTCGCGATGAACATGCTGCAGGCCTGGCTATCGCCCGTGCTGGGCATGGCAGTGGCCGTGCTGCTGATCCTGGCCGGGCTCACGCTGGTCCTGGGCGGCGTCTGCCAGCTGCGCGCCCTGCCCCCGCGCTGGGGGCCGCTGGCGGCCTGCTGCCTGGTGGGGCTGGGGATCGCGCTGTGGTTCGGCGTGGTGGCGCCCGATGTGCGCTGGCGCATCGGCCTGCTGTCGCTGCTGATGGCCGGCCTGGCGCTGCGGCTGGTGCGCACCGCATGGAACGAAACACGCACCCCGCACCAGGCGGGCATGCGGCTGCTGGCCCTGCTCGGCGTGGTGTTCGCGGTGCTGATGGGCGCGCGCGCCCTGGCCGCGATCCTGGGCCGGGTGGAGAGTTCGGTCAGCCTCTCGCCGGTGAATGCGGCAGCGGTGCTGACGGCGGGCATGGCCCTGATCGGCGGCGTGGTGGGGCTGGTGCTGGTGCTCTCGGGCGACCTCATGGCCCTGGTGCAGCACCAGCGCGAACACGATGCGCTGACCGACCTGCTGAACCGCCAGGGCCTGCGGCAATGGATCGAACGCCTGCCCCCCGGTCAGCCCCTGGCGCTGGGCATGGTGGACCTGGACCATTTCAAGCAGATCAACGACCTCCACGGCCATGCCCTGGGAGACCAGGTGATCCGGCACCTGGCGGGGCTGCTGCGGTGCTGCGAATCCCCGGCCTGCCGCACGGCCCGGCTCGGCGGCGAGGAGTTCGTGATCATCGTGCAAGGGCAGAAAACCACGCAGACGCTGGCGAGCACCCTGGAGGGTCTGCGTGAACGCTTCCGGCGAACCGGCCCCCTGCCCGGCAGCTCCTTCAGCGCGGGCGTGGCCCATGGAACGACCGCCAGCTTCGAGGCCGCTCTGCGGCAGGCCGACGCGGCCCTGTACCGCGCCAAGCAGGCGGGCCGCAACCGGGTCGAGCAGGCCTGAGAGGCTGAGAGTCTTTCATCCATGCCCGCCTTGCACGCCAAAACACACCGGCTCGTCGTTGCAAATACTCGCCATGGCCCGCGCCATGGCTGCGTTTTGCGCCTAGATCCGGCGCGTTCTGGCGCGCCTTTCGGGCACGGCCGAAAAACTCTCAACCTCTGACGTCAGCGCGGCTTGACGGCCGCGAGGCGGCGCAGCAACTGCTGCACGATGTCGGTCTGCATGTTGCGGTAGAGCAGCCCTTCCTCAGCCTCCTTGGCCAGGGCGATGGTCTCGCTGTAGCTGATGTCGCGCGTCTGCAGCAGTTCGGTTTCAGGGATCAGCACTTCGCCCTGCGGCGTGCGCAGGCGAAAGCGCACGCGCAGGCGCAGCTGCAGCTCACGCACCTGGCCCGAGGGCGTCAGCCCCACGACGGCGCGCTCGTGCTGCTCGGACAGCAGGTCCAGCACCGCCTCGGCCGTGGGCAGCGCCTGCGCGTCGCGCAGCACCCGGAGCTGGCCGCCCGCGCCCTCCAGCGTGCGCAGCAGTTCACGCGCCAGCGGCGAGCCCGGCGGGGCCGCGACATGGATGGAGCCGAACGCGAACTCCGGCGCCCCCCGCAGACGGAAGCCGCAGCCCGCCAGCAGGGCCGCGGGCGCGAGGGTCAGAAGGGCGCGCCGTTGCATGGTCAGACCACCACGTTGACGAGGCGCCCGGGCACCACGACCACGCGCTTCGGATGAGCGCCGCCGGAATGCGCCGTGAAGGCCTCGCTGGCCAGGGCGATGCGCTCGATCTCGGCCTTCTCGGCCGTGGCCGGCACCAGGATGGCGCCGCGCAGCTTGCCGTTGACCTGCAGCACCAGTTCGACCTCGTCCTGCACCAGCGCATCGGGGTCGACCTGCGGCCAAGGGGCGTCGAGCAGCTCGCCCAGGTGCGCGGCGTAGCCGAGCTGGCTCCACAGGCCGTGCGCGATGTGCGGCGTGGCCGGGTACAGGCTGCGCAGCAGGATGCCGAAGCCTTCGATCAGCGCCACCTGGGCACCGGCGCAGTCCAGCGCCTTGAAGTCTTCGAGCGCGTTGATCATCTTCATCGCACCCGAAACCACGGTGTTGTACTGCATGCGCTGGTAGTCGTAGTCCACCTGGCGCAGCACGGTATGGATTTCCAGGCGCAGGGCTTTGGCCTCCTTGCCGAATTCAATATCTTTCAGGCTTCCAGCGCCCGCCACGCTTGCGTCAGCAGCTACGCTATCCATAGCAGAAAGCTTGGCGCCGAAGTTCCACACGCGGCGCAGGAAGCGGTAGCTGCCTTCCACGGCGGCGTCGTTCCATTCCAGCGTGGCCTCGGGCGGCGCGGTGAACATGGTGTAGAGGCGCGCGGTGTCGGCGCCGTACTTCTCGATCAGGTCCTGCGGGTCGACGCCGTTGTTCTTGGACTTGGACATGGTGCCCACGCCCTCGTAGTCAATGGCGGTGCCCACGGGCAGGTCGCCCACGGCGCTCTTGAGCTTGGCGCCGATGACCTTGCCGCCTTCATCGAGCACATGCTCGACGTCGTGCGGCCAGAAGTATTCCTTGCCACCCTTCTCGCCCTTGCGCGAGTAGATATGGTTGAGCACCATGCCCTGCGTGAGCAGCTTGGTGAACGGCTCATCGACCTTGACCAGCCCCAGGTCGCGCATGACCTTGGTCCAGAAGCGTGCGTACAGCAGGTGCAGGATGGCGTGCTCGATGCCGCCGATGTACTGGTCCATGCCGCTGCCGCCGGTCGCGGCATTCTGGTCACGCATCCAGTAGTCCGTGCCGCCCGCCACCATCTGCTCGGCGTTCTTCGGATCGCAGTAGCGCATGAAGTACCAGGAACTGTCCACGAAGGTGTCCATGGTGTCGGTCTCGCGCCGTGCCGGTTTGCCACAGCAGGGGCAAACGACGCCGGCGTGGAAGGCCTCGCTCTTGACCAGCGGGTTGCCCGAGCCGTCGGGCACCAGGTCCTGCGGCAGCACCACGGGCAGGTCTTTCTCGGGCACGGGCTGCGGACCGCAATCGGGGCAGTGGATGATCGGGATCGGGGTGCCCCAGTAGCGCTGGCGCGAGATGCCCCAGTCGCGCAGGCGCCAGGTGGTCTTCTTCTCGCCCAGGCCCTTTTCACCCAGCGCATGCGCCACGGCATTGACGGCGTCGCGGTACGACAGGCCGCTGAAGCTGTCGGAGTTGACCGTCACGCCGCGCTGCTTGTCGCCATACCAGTCGTTCCACTGGTGGTAGTCGAAATGCTCGCCATCGACCAGCACCACCTGCTTGATCTCGATGCCGTACTTGAGCGCGAAGGCGAAGTCGCGTTCGTCGTGCGCGGGCACGCCCATCACGGCGCCGTCGCCATAGCCCATGAGCACGTAGTTACCCACCCAGACCTCGACCTTTTCTTCGGTCAGCGGGTGCGTGACGAACAGGCCCGTGGGCACGCCCTTCTTCTCTTGCGTGGCGAGTTCGGCCTCGGTCGTGCCGCCGCTCTTGCACTCTTCGATGAAGGCTTTCAGCGCGGGGTTGGTCTGTGCCGCATGGGCGGCCAGCGGGTGCTCGGGCGCCACGGCGCAGAAGGTCACGCCCATGATGGTGTCGGCGCGCGTGGTGAACACGTACATCTTGCCGCCGCCGATCAGCGCGCCGTCGTCACCGGCAATGCCATGGGTGAACGCGAAGCGCACGCCCTCGCTCTTGCCGATCCAGTTCTCCTGCATCAGCCGCACCTTGTCGGGCCAGCCGGTGAGCGTGGCCTTGTCGTTGCCGATCTGGACATGGTCCAGGAGCTCCTGGGCGTAGTCGGTGATCTTCAGGTAGTAGCCGGGGATCTCGCGCTTTTCCACCACGGCGCCGGTGCGCCAGCCCTTGCCGTCGATCACCTGCTCGTTGGCCAGCACGGTCTGGTCCACCGGGTCCCAGTTCACAACCTGGGTCTTGCGGTAGGCCGTGCCCTTCTCCAGCATCTTCAGGAACAGCCACTGGTTCCAGTGGTAGTAGTCGGGGTCGCAGGTAGCGACCTCACGGCTCCAGTCGATGGCCAGCCCCATCGCCTGCATCTGCTTCTTCATGTAGGCGATGTTTTCGTAGGTCCACTTCGCCGGTGGCACGCCGTTCTTCAGCGCGGCATTCTCGGCAGGCAGGCCGAAGGCGTCCCAGCCCATGGGCATGAGCACGTTGTGGCCGTTCATGCGCAGGTAGCGCGTGAGCATGTCGTTGATGGTGTAGTTGCGCACATGGCCCATGTGCAGCTTGCCGCTGGGGTAGGGCAGCATGGAGCAGGCGTAGAACTTCTTCTTGCCGGCATCCTCGGTCACGCGGTAGGCGTCGGTGGCCGTCCAGTGGGCCTGCGCGGCGCGCTCGACCTCGGTGTGTTGGTATTTGTCTTGCATGGAAGCCCGAAAAAAGGTGAAAGCAGCCGCAAACCGCTGCGCTGCACGGATTTTAGGCGCTCAGCGCGCCGCTACCGGCTCGGCCACGAAGCCGATGCGCTGGAGCCCGGCGGCGTGCGCCGCGCCCATGATCTCGACCACGCGGCCATAGGGCACGGCGGCATCGGCGCGCAGCTGCACCTCGGTGTCCGGATGGCGGGCGGCGGCTTCCTGCAGCTGCTGCGCCAGCGCGGCCTGCGCCAGCGGCTGGTCGTCCAGGAACACCTGGCCGGCCTTGTCCACCACCAGGGTGATCGACTGCGGCGGCGCGCCGGGCACGGCGCCGTCGGCGCGCGGCAGGTCGAGCCGGATGGCGCTGGCCAGCAGCGGCGCGGTGAGGATGAAGATGACCACGAGCACCAGCATCACGTCGACCAGCGGCGTCATGTTGATGTCGCTGATGGGCTGGGGCCCGCTGGTGCGCTCGAGTCGTCCGAAGGCCACGGCGCGCTCCTGCGGTTCAGACGGCCGCCGCCTGGTCGAGCAGCAGCTCGCGCAGGTCGAGCGCGAAGCCTTCCAGGTCGGCCTCGATGCGCCCGACGATGCGGCCGAACCAGTTGTAGGCCAGCACGGCCGGAATGGCCACGGCCAGGCCGGCGGCCGTCATGATCAGCGCCTCGCCCACCGGGCCGGCCACGCGGTCGATGCTGATCTGGCCCGCCCCGGCGATGGCCGAGAGCGCATGGTAGATGCCCCACACGGTGCCCAGCAGGCCGACGAAGGGCGCCGTGGAACCCACGGTGGCCAGCAGCACCTGACCGAACTGCAGCTTGCCCAGCACGGCGTGCAGGGCATCGCGCAGCACGCGCGTGAGCTGCTGGCCCCTGCTGCCGGACTGCGCCAGCGTACCCATGGCGGGGGCCTGCGCCACGGCATCGGCCGCCACCACCAGCGGCAGCACCAGCGCCTCGCGGTCGAACGCAGCGAGGGCCTGGCGCGCGGCCGCGAAGTCCGGCGCCTGCCAGAAGGCCGCCATGCAGCGCGCCACATCGGCGCTGCCCCGGTGCAGGACATAGGCTTTCCAGACAATCACCACCCAGCTCGCCACCGACATGGCCAGCAGCAGCAGCGCCGTGGCCTGCGTCACGGCATCGCCCTGGTGCCACCAGTGCAGCGGGTCCATGTCAGCCCCCGATGGCGCAGCAATACGCCAGCCGCTTCTGCAACCGGTGCGGCCCAGGCCAGCAGACGCCGCACAAGGGCCGCCCCGCCGCGCTGGCGTCGTCCCCCTGCCCGCCACGCACAGCGTGGCGAGAGCGGGGTGAAGCGGCGCAGCCGCTCAGGGGGGTGTTCACGCCAGCCCCAGCACGTCGAACATGTCGAACATGCCGGTGGTGTGCCCGCGCAGGAAACGCACCGCGCGCAGGCTGCCCTGGGCATAGGTGGCGCGGCTCGAAGACTTGTGCGTGATCTCGATGCGCTCACCCGTACCGGCGAACAGCACGGTGTGGTCGCCCACGATGTCGCCACCGCGGATGGTGGCGAAACCGATGCTCGACGGGTCGCGCTCGCCGGTCACGCCTTCGCGGGCATAGACGGCGCAGTCCTTGAGGTCGCGCCCGAGCGCCCCGGCAATCACCTCGCCCATCTTGAGCGCGGTACCCGAGGGGGCGTCGACCTTGTGGCGGTGGTGCGCCTCGATGATCTCGATGTCGTACCCCGTGGACAAGGCCTTGGCCGCCATCTCCAGCAGCTTGAGCGTGACGTTCACGCCCACGCTCATGTTGGGCGCCATGACGATGGCCGTGCGCTGCGCGTGGGCGGCGATTTCGGCCTTCTGCTCTTCAGTGAAGCCGGTGGTGCCGATGACGGCCTTGACGCCCAGTTCGCCGCACACGGCCAGGTGGGCCAGCGTGCCCTCGGGGCGTGTGAAGTCGATCAGCACGTCGGCGTTTTTCAGCCCCTCCCGCAGGTCGGCCGTGATCGGCACGCCGCTGGCCACGCCAAGAAAAGCCGTGGCGTCGG
>Ga0208516_100329_pt1 | contig 21224 bp, 21 predicted proteins | sample LakWasM117_HOW13_2_FD_183931 | JGI IMG/M metagenome (GOLD analysis project Ga0208516, IMG submission 183931) | Freshwater sediment methanotrophic microbial communities from Lake Washington under simulated oxygen tension - Sediment Metagenome... | ecosystem: Environmental > Aquatic > Freshwater >...
GCCCATGTGGTTCAGCGGCATGTGCAGGAAGCGGTGTGCGTTGGCGTAGTTCAGGGCCACCACCTCGGCGCCGTTGTAGAGCACCAGGACGCGCCGGGGCACGACTTCGATGCTGCCCACGCCCAGCGTGTGCAACTGGCTGTCGCCGACCCAGGGGATGAACCCATGGGCCTCGATGCGCCGGGCGGTTTCGCGCGCCAGGGCGCGGTCGTGCGGCGGAACGTAGTCGATGGCCAGCACGGGCAGGCGGTCGCGCTCCTGGATGGTGCGCAACTGGGCCAGGAGCCAGGCACGGTCTTCTTCCTTGACCTGCTCGTAACGCTGGGTGCCCGCGTTCCAGCCCCGGTAGAGCGATTCGGCTGCCACCATCTCGATCTTGCCGCGCACCCGCGGAACGATCTCGAAACCCCGGTTGAGGATCAGGCGGATGCCGGGAAAGTGCCGGTGCAGGGTGTCGATGACCCGCACCAGGCCCTCCTGCTGCGCCTTTTCGTCGAAGCGCTCCGCCAGGCGGTAGGAGTCCAGCGTGTCGAGAAAGAAACCCTTGTAGCCCTGTTTCCACAAAGGTTCCACGACGCGGGACGCGAAGAACTCGGGCCACGCCTCGGGGGTCTGGTCGAGCACCACCGAGTCCCAGGGGCTATTGCGCGCCATTTTCCAGGCGGCGGGAATGTCGGTGAAATAGGCGCGCGCGGGCTGGACTTCCGCGACCGAGACATAGGCATAGAGTTCGCCACCGCCGCTGGCGCGGTGCTGCACGGGATCATGGCCCTGGCCGGGCTCGACCACGGCAATGTCGAACGTCCGGAATTCCGCCAGCGGAATGGCGCTGCCGTAGTACAGTGCCACGGCCGGCGCTGCCTGTGCCATGGGCGGCACCAGCAGGCATGCCACCAGAGCAGAAAGGAACCAGCGGAAACAGCGCGGGGCGAAAACCATGGGTTGAGCGGGTATGCCTGTCGAGTGCTTGTGCCCGGGCTGTGGCACCGGGCGTGTGTTGTGGTGGATCGCGGCGGCCTCGGCCGGGTGTTCTCATGGACAATGGTTGCAGGAGTCCTCGCCATGCACCCGAGACGGTGTCCAAATGTGACTGCAAATTCTAGGGGCTGATTGATTTGTTTGGTTTATCGGTTGACATTTGTTAATAGATTTTGATTGACTTCGTGATGTCTTTATATTGGCGTGCCGGGGCTTCCTGGTGGGAGGCTACCGCATGATTCTTGTCACCGGCGGAGCCGGCTTCATTGGTTCGCACACCTGCGTGGCCCTGGCGGCGGCCGGCATGCCCTATCTGGTGCTGGACAATTTTTGCAACAGCCAGCCTTCCGTGCTCGACCGCATCGGGCGCATCACCGGCCGCGCGCCGGCGCATGTCCGGGGCGATGTGCGCGATGCCGCGTTCCTGGACCGGGTGCTGGCGCAGTACCCGATCCGTGCCGTGATCCACTTCGCCGCGCTCAAGGCCGTGGGCGAGTCGGTGCGCGAGCCGTTGCACTATTACGACAACAACGTGGCGGGCACGGTCACGCTCCTGGGCGCCATGCAGCGCGCCGGGGTGCGCAGCCTCGTGTTCTCCTCGTCGGCCACGGTGTACGGCGAGCCCGCCACCCTACCGATCCGCGAGGATTTCCCGCTCTCGGCCGCCAACCCCTACGGCTGGAGCAAGCTCATGGTGGAGCAGGTGCTGGCCGACGCCGATGCCGCCGAGCCGGGCCTGTGGCGGCTGGCCCGGCTGCGCTATTTCAACCCCGTCGGCGCGCACGAGAGCGGCCTCATCGGCGAGGACCCGCAGGGCCCGCCGAACAACCTGCTGCCCTATGTGGCGCAGGTGGCGGCCGGGCGGCGCGAGCGCCTGAGCGTCTATGGCGACGACTACCCCACGCCCGACGGCACCGGGGTGCGCGACTACATCCACGTTTGCGACCTGGCCGAGGGCCATGTGGCCGCGCTGCGCTACCTGGAGCAGCACCCGGGGCTGCTGACGGTGAACCTCGGCACGGGCCGGCCCGTCTCGGTGCTGGAGATGGTGCGGGCCTTCGAGCAGGCCAGCGGCCGTGCCGTCCCGTACCAGGTGGTGGCACGGCGTCCGGGCGACGTGGCCCAGTGCTGGGCCGACCCCTCGCTGGCGCAGCAACTGCTGGGCTGGAGGGCGCAGCACGGTGTCGAGCGCATGTGCGAGGATGCCTGGCGCTGGCAGAACGGTGAGGCACGCAGGCTGGAATGATGCTCTTGTATTGATAGCTGCCAGCGCTTTAATTCATTGAATTTCAATGCTAAAAATAGCCGAAACTTAATGAAATAAAGCGCTATAAGCTCACTTTTCAATAGCGCCATGGCCTGCTTTCCTGCCGCTGGGTGCCTGCGTGGTATCTTGCGGGCCTTGTCCTAACAGCCACATTCCCTGCGCATGCTTGCCAAACGCATCATTCCCTGCCTCGACGTGACCGGTGGCCGGGTCGTCAAGGGCGTCAATTTCGTTGAACTGCGCGACGCGGGCGACCCCGTGGAGATCGCCGCGCGCTACAACGCGCAAGGCGCCGACGAGCTCACCTTCCTCGACATCACCGCCACCAGCGACGGGCGCGACCTGATCCTGCACATCATCGAGGCCGTGGCCAGCCAAGTCTTCATCCCGCTGACCGTGGGTGGCGGCGTGCGCACCGTGGACGACGTGCGCCGCCTGCTCAACGCGGGCGCCGACAAGACCAGCTTCAACTCCGCTGCCATCGCCAACCCCGAGGTCATCAACGCCGCCTCGGCCAAGTACGGCGCGCAGTGCATCGTCGTGGCCATCGACGCCAAGCGCCGCAATGCCGAGGAGCAGACCCGCCTGGGCCTCGATGGCTTGCCCGTGGGCGCCGGCTGGGACGTGTTCAGCCACGGCGGCCGCAAGAACACCGGCCTGGACGCCGTGCAATGGGCCAGCGAGATGGCGCGGCGCGGTGCGGGCGAGATCCTGCTCACCAGCATGGACCGCGATGGCACCAAGGCCGGCTTCGACCTCGCCCTCACCCGCGCCGTGAGCGACGCGGTGGACGTGCCCGTGATCGCCTCGGGCGGCGTGGGCGACCTGGACCACCTGGCCGACGGCATCCAGATCGGCGGCGCCGATGCGGTGCTGGCGGCGAGCATCTTCCACTACGGCGAATACACGGTGGAGCAGGCCAAGCGGCATATGCGGGAGCGGGGGATTCCTGTTCGGCTGTGAGGTGCTGCTGCGCTTGTCTGTGTTACGTTGCTAGCTATTGTTTTGATAGCTATTGCTGTGCTTTGTTTGAGTGCGGAGGCCGGGGTGTGCGCCCGGCGGCGCAGTAACTTTCTTTTGCTTCGCCTGTTCAGTCCGTGACCCCTGCGCTGCGCTACGGGGCAACCTGCGATGCTCGCGCCGGGCGGGGTCCGCGCAAACTCGCTTCGCTCAAACAGCGCGCGGCCCTTTTTCCGCCCGGCGCTGCGCTTCTCGGCACGGACAGAAGGGAACCCGAAACCGCCGCACGGGCCATCGCTGCGCTCGGGCCCCCAGGGGCGCAGGCGCTTCGCGCCGCGCAATGCTCGGCCGAGCGCAGCGATGGCCCGAATCATCTCCCACCCCGCCGCAGGTTTGCCCCGGAGCGCAGCGCAGGGGTCGCAGACTGAGGGACGCGTTTCTTTGCCTCCTTTCTTGTCGCGCACAAGAAAGGAGGTCGCCCGCCGGGGCGAGTCCCGGCATCTGCCCTCAAACAAAGCACAACAATAGCTATCAAAAATATAGCTATTGGCGCTCTACAGTTAAGCCGCCGGAGGCGGAAAAGACTCAATCCCTGGTTACCCGCAACACTTCCTCGCGGCTGGTAATTCCCGCTGCGATCAGGCGCTCGCCATCGTCACGCATCAGCTGCATGCCATCCGCCAGCGCAGCTGCGCGGATGTCCGCCTCCGAGGCCTGGTTGTGGATCTGCGCCCGGATGGCATCGTTGGTCACCAGCAGCTCGAACACCCCCGTGCGCCCCGCGTAGCCCGTGTGGCCGCAGGCCTCGCAGCCCTTGCCGGCGCAGGCGTGGCAGACCTTGCGCACCAGGCGCTGGGCCAGCACGCCCAGCAGGGAGGAACTCAGCAGGAAGGGCTCCACCCCCATGTCCGTCAGGCGCGTGACGGCGCTGGCGGCGTCGTTGGTGTGCAGCGTGGCCAGCACCAGGTGGCCGGTGAGCGAGGCCTGGATGGCGATCTGCGCCGTCTCGAAGTCGCGGATCTCGCCGATCATGATGATGTCCGGGTCCTGGCGCAGGATGGCGCGCAGGGCCTTGGCGAAGGTGAGGTCGATCTTGCCGTTGACCTGCGTCTGGCCGACGCCGGGCAGCTCGTACTCGATCGGGTCCTCCACCGTCATGATGTTGTTGCGCGTGGCGTCCAGGCGCGAGAGCGCGGCGTACAGCGTGGTCGTCTTGCCCGAGCCCGTGGGGCCGGTGACGAGCACGATGCCGTGCGGCTGCCCGATCAGGCCCGTGAAGCGGCGCAGCGTCTCGCCCTGCATGCCCACGGCCTCCAGGCTGATCTTGCTCTCGCTCTTGTCCAAGAGGCGCAGCACGGCGCGCTCGCCGTGGGCGCTGGGCAGGGTGGAGACGCGCACGTCGATGGCGCGGGTGCCCAGGCGCAGGCTGATGCGGCCGTCCTGCGGCAGGCGCTTTTCGGAGATGTCCAGCTCGGCCATGATCTTCAGGCGCGAGATCAGCGCGGCGTGCAGCGCGCGGTTGGGCTGCACCACCTCGCGCAGCGTGCCGTCCACGCGAAAGCGCACGCTGCTGTGGCGCTCGTAGGGCTCGATGTGGATGTCGCTCGCGCCGTCGCGCGCGGCCTGCGTGAGCAGGGCGTTGAGCATGCGGATGATGGGCGCGTCGTCGGCGGCCTCCAGCAGGTCTTCCACGGCGGGCAGCTCCTGCATCATGCGCGAGAGGTCGGCATCGGACTCGACCTCGCTCACCACCGTGGCGGCGCTCGATTCACCCTGCGCGTAGGCGGCGCTGATGCGCTGGGCCAGGGCGGGGGCGTCGAGCGGCTGCAGCTGGCGCACGGCGTGCTTGCGCAGCACCTCGCCGAGCAGTGCGGCATCGGGCGCGGGGCCGTGCCAGAGCACGAGCTGCTGGCCGTCGTCCTCCAGCAGCAGCTGGGCGGTGCGGGCGAAGGCGTAGGGCAGGGGGTGGCGCATGGGCGGTGGCCTCACTGCGGATTGGCCTGTGCCGGCGCGGCCGCGCCGGAGGCCGGGCGCAGCGGCGGCAGCACCGGCGCGCCCGACACCGAGCCGAGCACCGCGCTGCGCGCGGGCTGCACTTGCTGCTGCTGCGCGCGGATGGCCTCGTAGCGGTCGACCACCAGCGCGTCGCTCGCGGCGGCGTCGCGCACCACCACGGGGCGCAGGAAGATCATCAGGTTGGTCTTGCGGCGCGAGCGGTTTTCGCTGCGGAACAGGTTGCCCAGCAGCGGGATGTCGCCCATGAAGGGCACCTTGTCCTCGCCCTGGGCGTAGCTGTCTTCGAGCAGGCCGCCGATGACGATGATGCTGCCGTCCTCCACCAGCACGTTGGATTCGACGGAACGCTTGCTCGTGGTCGGGCCGTTGGTGTCCTTGAGCGTGGCCGTGTCCACCTTCGAAATCTCCTGGTAGATCGCCAGCTTGACGGTGCCGTTCTCGTTGATCTGCGGGCGCACCTTGAGCATCAGGCCCACGTCCTTGCGCTCGACGGTGGTGAAGGGGTTCACGGCGCCGCTGTTGCCGCCGGTGTTGGCGTAGGAGCCCGTGGGGAAGGGCACGTTGTTGCCGATGACGATCTTGGCCTCCTCGTTGTCCAGCGTCATCAGGTTGGGCGTGGAGAGCACGTTGGCGTCGCCGCTGTTCTGCAGGAAGTTGGCCAGCGCGCCCAGGTAGTACTGGCCGTTGACACGCGGCGCCAGCGCCAGGTTCAGGCCGCCGCCGAGCGAGTTCACGGCCGTGCCGATGCTGCTGGCGCTGCCCGAGGCCAGCGCCGTGGTCAGGCCCAGGATGTTGGCGCCCGAGGCGCCCGAGTTGGTGCCGATCACGCCGAGCGTGCCGTCGCCCTGCTTGCCCAGCACGCCCTGCCACTGGATGCCGAACTCGGCCAGCTTGTTGGCCGTGATCTCGACGATCAGGCTCTCCACCAGCACCTGCGCGCGCCGGCCGTCGAGCTTGTCGATGACGGTGCGCAGCTGGCGGTACTGTGGTTCGGGCGCGGTGATGATGAGCGAGTTGGTCGTCGGGTCGGCCTGGATCTGCCCGCCCGTCGAGGGCTGGTTGCTGCTGGCGGTGTTGCTGCCCGTGCTGGCGGCGCCCAGCCCGCCGCTGTTGGCGCTGCCCAGCCCCGTGCTGGTGGGCGTGGTGCTGCTGGCGGATGGGGCGGCGGCGGTGCTGGCCGTGCTGGTGCCACTGCCGCCGCTGGCGCTGTTGCCCGCGGCCATGGCGGCGCGCAGCGTGGTGGCGAGCTTGGTGGCGTCGGCGTTCTTCAGGTAGACGACATGGATGTTGCCGCTGGCGGCGCTGCTGCCGGGGGCCGGCGGCTGGTCGAGCTTTTCCACCAGCGCGCGCACCTGGGCCACGCGCGCTGGGTTGGCGGCGCGCAGCACCAGGGCGTTGCTGCGCGGCTCGGCCAGCAGCGTGGTCTTGAACGCGGTGTCGGCCTGGCCCGGGGTGGCGGCCCCGGCCGTGCCGGCGGTGGTGCCCGCGTCGATCAGGCGCGAAACCAGCGGCGCGAGGTCGGCGGCGATGGCGTGGCGCAGCGGGATGATCTCCACGTCGCTGGCGCTCGACACGTCCATGGCCGCGATGATCTTGCCCAGGCGCTGCAGGTTGTCGGCGTAGTCGGTGATGACTAGCGCATTCGTGCCGGGGTTGGCGTTGATGGTGTTGTTCGGGCTGATGAGCGGGCGCAGCACCGGCACCAGGTTGCTGGCGCTCTCGTAGTTGAGCTTGAAGATCTGCGTGACGATCTGCCCGCCAGAGGGGCCGCTGCCGCCCGGCTGGGCCACGCTCACGCTGCCGCCCTGCAGCTTGGCGTCGGCTTCGGGCACGACCTTGTAGAGCCCGGCGGATTCGACCACCGTGAAGCCCTGCAGCCGCAGCGCCGCGAGGAACTGCTGGAAGGCGGCCGCCGGGGGCACCGGGCGCTCGGTGACCAGGTTGAGCTGGCCCTTGACGCGCGGGTCCACCACCACGTTGCGGCCGGTGATGGTGGCCATGGTGCGCGCCACGGCCTCGATCTCAGCATTGGCGAAATTCAGCGTCACGGGCTCGCCCGCGCGCACGCTGGCCGTGCCCGTGTTCACGGCGGTTTGAGCATGAATTGTGCCTCCAGCGCTTGCCAGTAGGGCGCTAGCAGCTATGGTTGTAATAGCAAAATGCAGGCGGTGCTTGGTCAGGGAGGTCATACGGTTTCCAGGTTCAACCCAGCGAAATGAGGGAGCGCGCGCCGTGGCGCCGCCCGATGATGTTGAGCAGGTTGGACAGCGCGCCCTCGCGCTCCGGCGCGGCGCTGGCCTCGCCCGCGAAGCGCAGGCGCTGGCCCACCCACTGGCCGTTGCCCGAGAGTTGCAGGTCGCCCTGCAGGGTCTGCAGCGCCAGTGTGGGCGTGGCGCCGCCCTGCAGCGTGAGGCGGTAGCTGCCCATGGGGCGCAGGGTGGACAGGCGCGAGGACATGTCCAGTGCGTCCAGCCGGGCCTGGCCCGCGAGCACCAGGCGCCCGGCGGCCCAGTCGGCCTGCAGGCCCTGGGTGTCCAGGGCGAGCTGCCCCTGGGGCTGCAGCGTGTTCCAGGGCGTGCCCAGGCCCGCCAGTACGGCAGCGGGCCACTGGCTCTGGCCATCGGCCACGGCGAGGTGGGCGCCATTCCAACGCGGCCGGGCCTCCAGGCGCAGCGGCGCGGGGGTGCAGCAGTCGGCGGTGAGGTCGGCGCGCAGCCCGCTCCAGCCGGGGTGCAACTGCCAGTGCACACGGCCGGGCAGGGCGGCGCGGTCCTGGCTGGCGGCGCCGCCGGTCAGCACCAGCCGGGCCGAGCCGGCCCAGACGGTGCCGCGCGCTTCGGCCAGCAGCACGCGCTCGCCGCTGGCGCGGGCCAGGCCGGCGGCCAGCCACTGCGCCGGCGCGAAGGCGAGCACGGCACCGGCTGCGCCAACGAGCATGCCCGTCGCGGCCCAGCCCCAGGGCGTGTGCGCGCTGGGGGGCGGGGCGTTGCGGCGGGGTGCGCGGGTGGCGGTGCTCACGGTGGCGGGGTCAGCGTTGCGGCAGGGCCAGCACGATGGTGCCGTCCCAGCGCACGGGGGCGGGGGCCTGGGGCCGCTCGGGGGGGGCGGCGGTGCGTGCGGTGCGCCCTTCGGCGGGCTGGGCGCGGGCCAGGCGCATTTCCTGGGGCACGGCCCGCGCGTTGGCGCGCGCCTGCGCGAGCCAGGCTGCCAGGGCGCTGGCGGGCGTGCCCTTGAGGGCCAGCGTGGCGCGGTCGCCGTTGATCGTCAGGCGCGCGCTGGTGCCCAGGGTGTCGGCCACCGAGGCCTGCAGGGCGCGCTGGGCATCGTCGGGGTTGGCGCGCGGCAGGGCCTGCAGCTGCACGGCCTCGGCCTGCAGGGCCTGCATGTGCTGGAGCTGCGCGTCCAGGGCCGCGTGGCGCGGGCCGGCGCTGCGCAGCAGCTGCAGCGCCGGGGCCACGGCCAGCCACCACAGCAGGGCTGCGGCCACGAGCGCGGCGGCGGCCTGCAGCAGGGTCTGTTCACGGGGTGCCAGGGCCTGCCAGCGGGTCTGCAGGGCGGAGGTGGGGCTGTCGGTGCGGTGCATGCCGGGGCTCATGGATGGGTGGCGGCGCGCAGCAGCAGGCCGTCGCCCTCGCTGCGCAGCTGGTGGCCGCTGGCGCGCGCGGTGTTCTCGGCCGTGGCCAGTGCCTGCGCATCGAGCGTGAGGCCCTTGAGGCGCAGCTCGCCGGCGGCGTAGTCGATGGACGTGGGCTGTTGTTCTGGCGGCAGGGCGTGGGCGGCGGCGGCGAGCAGGGGTTCGAGGTCGCGCGGCGAGAGCGTGCCCGCCGCCTGGCGCAGCTGGGCGACCTCGCGCTCCATCTGCACCGGTGCGTCGACCACCACCTTCACCTGCGGAAAGGTCTGCGTGAGGGTGCTGCGCACGCCCACCTGCTTGGCGGCGAGCGCCTGGCGCTCCTGCCAGGCCCAGGCGTTGAGGCCGGCCAGGTGCGCCAGCCCCAGGGCCAGCGCGCCCCAGCGCGCGGCGCGCCACTGCGGCGCGCGCAGCAGGGCGCCGGCCAGGCTGCCGGCCTTGCGCAGCGCGCGCGTGCGGCCGGAGTTGACGAGGTCGAACTGCGCCAGGTCCCAGCCGCCGCGCGCGGCGAGCAGGGCGCGTTCGCTGTCGGTCTGCAGGCGCACCGGGCGGCCCAGGGTTTTTTCGGCCAGCGCGGCCACGGCGGGCTCGGCCAGCACGGGGGGCGGGTCTTCGCCCGGGGCCACCGGGCCGGCCAGCGCCAGCGCGGCGCCCGACAGCGGCAGCACGGCCACGGCCTGGGTGGCGCCCTGGCCGGTGAGGACCAGCAGCGCATCCTCGGGCGTGCCCAGGGCATGCAGCTCGCACTGGCCGCTGGCGGTGGGGCCGGGCGCGAACTCGGGCACCACGCGCGCCACGGGCCGGCCGGCGGCCTCCAGGGCCTGCAGCGATTCGCGCAGCCAGGCCCGGTCGCAGATGGCGACCCAGGCGGGGGCGCCGGGCCGGGCGCCGGGCTCCAGGGCGAAGTGCAGTTGCGCGGGTTCGTCGAGCAGGCGCTCTTCCAGCAGCCCTTCGAGCACCGGGCGCAGGCGCGGCGCCTGCAGGCCGATGCCCGGCGGCAGCTGCACGCGCTGCCACGACAGGGCGCGCGCGGGCACCACGGCCACCACCTCGCTGGCGCGGCCCACGGCGGGCAGCAGGGGGGCGCTGGCGCTGGCGTGGCGCGTGGCGCTGTGGCCGTCGGCGCTCAGCGTGTAGCGGTATTCGGTGGCGGAGCCGGAGCGCGCCAGGGGCAGGGTGAGGATCAGGGTGCTCATGGACGGATTTCGCGGGCCATTGTAGGGGGCGGATCAGGGTTGGCCTGCGGCGGGCGGCGTGCCGCGCTCGCGCCAGACGGTGCTCACTTCCAGGCCCTGGCGGCGCACCAGGGAGCGTTCCTGCACCACGGTGGCGCCCAGGCGCAGCCGGCCGTGCACCTCGAAGTAGCTCGATGCCACCGCGTGGGCATTGCCGTCCACTTTGGCGGCGGGGTTGATGAGCGCGGTGACATCGTCGAGGGATTTGAAATGCTGCATCTGCCGCACGGCCACGATCTTGTTCGCGCCGGCCAGGTCCAGCCCCTCGATGGCGGCGAGCAGCACCTCGACCCCGGCGGTATTCAGGTTCACCGGCTTGCGCTCGGGCAGCAGCGCCACATGCGGTGCCAGCGCGGCCAGGGTGGCGGCGGACACGCCCAGCCAGCCGAGTTGGGCCGGGGTCTGCGGCATCAGCGGTGCGTTGGCGCTGCCTGCGGCGGGCTCCTGCGCCTGGCGCAGGGCCTGCACCAGCGTGGACAGCTCCTGCGCGGGCAGGCCCAGCTGCGTGAACAGGCGCGAGAACTGGGCCAGCGTGGCCTCGTGCACCGTGGTGCCGTTGACGAGGTTGGCCAGGTTCAGGCGCGACTGCATGTCGATGATCTGGCCCGACAGGAAGGCGTCCTGGATGTCGGCGCTGGCATCGTCCTGCTGGGCCACGTTGCGGTCGGCCGCGAGGAAGGTGGACAGGCGGGCCTCCTCCAGCGGCACGGCCCAGGGCTCTGCCAGGTGGTCGGCGCCGCCCGGGCGGCCATCTTCGTAGAGGATCAGGCGCGACCAGTCGAGCGCACCCACCAGTATCCAGGCCGACTGCACGCGCGCGCGCTCGGCGGTTTCCACCTCGATGGCGCGCCACTGCTGCCACAGCGCCGCCGCCGCGAAGGTGGCGACCAGCGTCACGGTGAGCATGGCCGCGAGCAGCGCCGCGCCGCGCGCGCGCGCCGGGGTTGGTGCATGCGCCTTCATGTCTTGCCTCCGCCCTTGCGCGGGTTGACCCAGTCGCGCGTGATCTGGCCGGCCAGGGCCTGGCCCGGGGGCAGGTCGATCTGCAGGCGCACGCCGTCGGGGATGAGCACGCTGGCGGCCGTGGCGGTATCGGCCGGGGTGTCGCCGCTGGACATCGGGTTGGTCCAGGCGTCGCTGCGGTAGTAGTACACCTGCCAGCCCGCCAGCGGCAGCAGGGCCACCTCGCCGCGCCGTTCGGCCTCGCCGGGGTTGCGCGCCCACAGGGCCGCCTGCTGCCAGGCCTGCAGCCACTGCGCGCGGGTGTGCAGCGGCGCCGACTGCCAGCGCAGCCACTGGTCCTGGCCCTGCACGTTGCGCCGCGCCCAGGCCACGACCTGCGCGCCCTCGTCGGGCACGGCGCTGCTGCGGCGCGTCATGCGCAGCACCTGGCCGTCCCAATCGAGCGGCATGGTGTGGGGCAGGGGCTGCAGCGCGTCGAGATCGGCGCTCCACTGCGCCAGCGTGGTCTGCAGGGTCAGGAGCTGGTCGCCGCGCTGGCGTGTCTGCTCCTGCGCGCGCACCATGCCGTCGAGGCCGCGCCAGCCCATCAGGGCCATGAGCCCCATGAGGGCGATGGCCACGAGCAGCTCGACCAGCGTGAAGCCCCGGGCAGCGGTGCGCGCGGCCATGCTCAGCGCCGTCCCACGATGGTGGAGACGCGCAGCACCGGGCTGGCGCTCTCGTCGAACACCTGCGCGTCCACGCGCCGGAAGCTCGGGTTGGGCGTGGGCCGCACGATCACGCTCACATTGAAGTTGCGCCCGGCCTGTGCGCAGGCCTGGCTGCTGTCGCCCACGGCGGGCATTTGGCGCGACAGGCGGGTCTTGACCAGTTCGTTTTCGGCGCAGATCTGGGCCAGCAGCACGTCGGCTTGGCGCTGTGCGTTGCGCGTGAGCGCCGTCGTGGCCTGCGCACCGGCCATCAGCGCGATGGCCACGATGCCCAGCGCCACCAGCACCTCGACCAGCGTGAAGCCGCGCTGGCGCTTCATGGCGCTGCCTCCACCGCGAAAGGGTGCAGCCCGTCGGTGGCCACGCGCAGCGCGCGCCCGGGCAGCGCCGGGGAGGCCAGCAGCACCTGCTGCGGGGCGATCAGCGGCTCGGGGCCGAGCACCAGCGTGGCCGGGCCGAGGACCTGGGTGTCGGGCGTCAGCCACTGTGTGGGCAGCGCGGTGCCCGCCAGGCCGTCGAAGCGAAACCCCCCGGGCACGGTGCGCCAGCGCACCGGCACGCCGCTGGAGCGCGACTGCGCCCGGCCCGCTTCGAGCAGCGCCGCCAGCCGCGCGGCCTCGCGTTCGAGCTGCGCCTGCCCGCCATCGCGCAGCGCCAGCCCCACGCCCGCCGTGGCCAGCGCCATGATGGCGACGACGACCAGCAGTTCGAGCAGGGTGAAGCCACGCGTGCGGGGCAGGGCGCAGGTGATCACGGCGACGTCACGCGGGCGCGCCAACGAGCGCCGCCGGGCCGCCCCAAGGCGCGAGAGCCCCCTTGGGGGGCAGAGAGCACACGCAGTGAGCGAACGTGGGGGCCACTTCTTACTGCCAGCTGCCGATGTCGGCGTCCTTGCCCTCGCCGCCGGACTGGCCATCGGCGCCGAACGACATCACGTCGATCTCACCCTTCACGCCGGGGCTGAGGTACTGGTAGGGGCGGCCCCAGGGGTCGTTGGGGAGCTTTTCGAGGTAGGGCTTCCAGTTCAGCGGCTGCGGGCCGGTGGAGGGCTTGGCGATCAGCGCCTGCAGGCCCTGCTCGGACGTGGGGTAGCGCTGGTTGTCCAGGCGGTAGAGCTTGAGCGCCTGCATGAGGTTGGTGACATCGGTGCGCGCCGCCGTGGTGCGCGCGTCGTCGGCGCGGTCGAGCACGTTGGGCACGATCAGCGCGGCCAGCACGCCGATGATGACCAGCACCACCATCAGCTCGATCAGGGTGAAGCCCCGGGCAAGGCGGCGGCGGGCGGGGGAAAGGGGGTGGGTCATGGTGGGCAACAGTGGATGGAGCGCGAGAAACGTCCCCGCATCGTCGAATGATAAACGGGCGATAGTGACCGTTTGAGTACGCATTGCGAGTGCATCCCCGCATTCCTGGCGACTGGGCGTCTTTATGTTACGAGAGCCGCATAAATGCCTTGTCTTCCGCTAAATTTGAAACCAATTGTCTCCGGTGGCTGCGGTATTCGCACGTAACAAGGGCCGCATCAAGCGGCCCTTAAATTGTGTGATGATTTATCCGGCTATGTTCATGGAGCGGGGGTGAAGTACCCTGTCCAGGTTGTTTTGTTCATGATCAGCCCTGCATGGGCTGCCTCAAACTGGCTCGGCGTGTAGCGTGGAATGGCGGACGTGGGTGAAATGCCGGCTGTCATGGCATATACGGTAATTTTGTATACGTGCCGGGTGGACGAATTGGGCCCCTGGTAGCCGGTTTGGCCGTTGTAGGCGGTACCAATGATTGCACCGGGAATGGTGGCCAGGTTTTCGTTTTCCGCAATGGTTTTCTGGGTGGCTGGCAGGTTGAACACATTCCAGTGCACACAGGCATTCTCTGCCGTACCGCAGGGGGCCATCTCGTCGTGCATGATGATGGCCAGTGCGCCCGTGCCAGTGGGTATAGACAGGATGCTCAACTGTGGTGAGGTGTTCTTGCCGCCTTTGCTTACAGCAGCATATTGCACCGGGATCTCTCCTTGTTCAGTATATGACGTCGAGGAGATTTTCAACTGCGGCGCCTCCGGTGAGGACGTCCAGCCCGGATCACTGTCCCCACCACCGCAAGCTGCCAGTGAAAGCACGAATCCCATACCCAACAAGATCTTGATCATTTTCATGTGATTGCCCTCTTCCATGTTGTTTGTTCGAGGTCTGGATTTGCAGACTGCCGCAGTTTAGCCCATTCGATTCCGTGGCAATGCAGGCTGAATGCAAGCCGAGTGCTGTGGTGTTGATAAGCATCAGGAGCGTTGTATTCCTGATGGTAAAGAGCTATTTTTGGGAAACCAGTGCGCATCGGGGCTTAGTAAGTTCCATGGCTGATTTCCAAGGGGTGGTCACCAATATTCAGTGGGATGGATGGAGCCCGCAGGCGGCCTCTAACTGTTGGAAACCTCTCAATACCCCGACTTTCCGCAACTGCTGAACAGATGTACCCTTTGCAGGCGCAGATGGCCCGATCCAGCCATGCTTTTGCGCGCTGCAAGCCCATGCAAGACGGTTGGTGGCAGCCTGGGGCCGCATTGATCCCCCCTGCGCCGGGCGCTTGGCGCGTCGATAGCCCTTTTTGGGGGGCGGCTCTTACGCTCTGGCGCTCTTGTAGAACGGATCTACGCCCTTGTGCATGAACATTGCCTGCCGCTTGATGTTGTAGCAAGCCGCCATCATCGTCATCGCCGCATCCGCCCGCGTCTGCCCAATGGCGCGGATGAACTTGCCTCCCAGATGCCGGATGCCTGCGAACACATGCTCCACCTTGGCCCGCTTGCTGGCTATCTTGCGGTTGCGCCGCTTTTGGCACTCGCTCAGGGGGCTGTCTTTGCTGGCCTTGCGCTGCATGTCATCGCGCCATCCGAGCACCTTGAGCATCTCTTGCCTGCGCCTTGAGGGGTAGGCTTTGTCGGCGTACACATCCCGGCCCGTGTTGTGCTCGTCCAGCACCTTTTCGCAGTGGTGGCCATCGTGCTCGCTGGCCGTGCCGGTGGCGATGTTGCGGATGAAGCAGTGCTTGAGATCGACGCTCACGCTGAGCTTGTAGCCAAAGGAGCTCTTGCCGTGTTTCTTGGTGTGGGTGGCATCCAGGTCTTTTTGCCTGCGCTTGGCATTGCCCCAGTCAGGCTCCTGACCTTGCGCCAAGCGTTCCTTGTTTTCCTTGCCGATGTGCGTGCTGGCGTGGTGGTGCAGGCACCAGCGTAGCGTCGATGGCGTGGTCAGTTCGTGCACAGCGTCCAGCAGTTTGCGCAGTTGCAGCCGGGTATTGCGGCTAAAAGTATCGTGCGACAGATCCAGGCTCTCGGTCTTCATCTCCAGCTCGGTCAGCCGCTTGGCCACATCGGCATTCAAGGGTATCAATGGGGTCAGGTCTTGCCTCTTGCCGTTATCAAATTCATAAGGCAGGTGGTCGCAGTTTGCGACCACCTCGGCCTTCTCGGCGACGGTGAGCTGAAACAAGAAGTTCTGCGGAAGCCGCTTGCGGTTGACCTGTTCATTGAGCCGCTTGGTCGGCCCGGTGGCTGATAATCCAACGATGGTGACGAATTCACACAGCATCTGGGGCGTGCGCCTCGCGACCCTCGGTCTCTGGGCGCTGGCCGCCGCGAGCCTGGCCTATTGGGGGCTGCGCCTGTCGGCCAGCCCGGAGGGGGTGGGCGTGCCGGCTGCTGTGCCCACCGTGCCCGCACCCGATGCACAGGCCATGGCCCGGTTGCTGGGCGCGTTGCCGGCGCAGGCGCCCGTGGCGGCTTCGGCGTCCAGCCGCTTCGCCCTGGTGGGCGTGCTCGCGGGCCGCACGAGCGGCGGCGGCGCGGCGCTGATCGCCATCGATGGCAAGCCCGCGCGGCCGTTCCGCGCCGGGGCCACGGTGGATTCCGGGCTGGTGCTGCAGTCGCTGGGGCCGCGCCAGGCCTATCTGGGCGCCACGGCGGGCGGGCCAGCCACGCTCACGCTGGAGATGCCGCAGCGCAAGTAACCCGGCGGGGCTGCGCGCCCGCAGCGCGTCACCCGTTGTTGTTATTGTTGTTGTTATTGTTATTGTTGTTATTGCTGCTGCGGCGCTTGTCCTTGGCGTCCTTGGCGGCGGCCTGGCCGGGCAGGGTCAGGAACAGGCCGGCCGTGCCCAGCATCACCAGTTGCGCACCACGGCCGAAGGCCTCGCCGTCGATGGCCGAGAGCTTGGCGCCGTTGCACCACAGGGTCTGGACCTGGCGTGCCTGCGGCACGTCGAAGCTCTGCACGGCCTCCCCCCCCGCGTAACAGCCGATGCGGCCTTCCTGGTAGATCAGGTGGTCCTGCTTGCCGCGCGCGGCGTCGGCCAGCCAGCGCACCAGCGTTTCCTCCAGTGGCGTGCGCTCGGGGCCATCCTCCAGCCGCAGGGCGTTCAGAAAGCATTCCACGGTGTAGGCGGTGCGCTGCAGGTCGTTGGTGCTCATGGCAGGTAGTGGAATTCGAAGTTCTGGAACGGCAGGTTGGCCGTCTGCACATGGTAGAAGGCGTTGGCCTTCTGCTTCTGGTAGTGGTACTCGCGCAGGAAGAAGGTGGTCACGAACAGGTTGTTGAGCACGCCGCGCTGGTAGTGCGCGCGGTGCAGTTCGATGAGGCCCGACAGGTCCATTTGCGCGAAGTCGTCACCGAGCAGGGCGCTGGGCTCCAGGAAGTGGGCATAGAGCTGGTAGGTGAACACATGGGCCTGCTTGCTGCGCTGTTCGTCGCCGTAGACCACGGGCGTGTCGCGCAGCATCTGCAGGTAGACGGTGTTGCGCACGGCCTCCGGGCAGTTCTGCGCGAGCAGATCGCGGTGCAGGTGCAGCCGCACGCGGTCGCCGGGCACCAGGGTGTGCAGGCTGCGCCGGGTCTTGAGCAATTGCGATTCCAGCGCGATGGCCTCGCCATGGAGTTCGAGCACGAAGGCGCTGCCATCGAACAGCGCCTGCAGCACCGGGTCGGCCTCGATGAGCGCGGGCAGGGTGTTCTTTTCTTCGCCCAGGTCGCTGGGCAGCACCAGGCGGCGCGCTGCGGGCCGGGACGCGGGTTGCGCGAAGGCCAGGCCGGGGTGCGTGGCGAGCTGGTACTGCTGCGCGTAGTCGTGCTGAACCTCGGGCGCGTCGGCGGGGTAGGTGAGCGGGGCGTCGGCGTAGATGCGCTTTTGCAGGCCGCAGGTGTAGGAGCGGCCGCTCTGGTTCTGGTGCTTCACCACCGGGCAGCCGGTGTGGCAGGTGGAGAGGTGGCCGCAGCCCTGGCAGGCGCTGTCGAAGCCGTGCGCCTGGTGGATCTGGCGGATCTGGCGCGCGCCGTTGTCCAGGATGTCGAGGATGGGCTGCTCGAACACGTTGCCGTAGCGGAATTCCGGGATGCCCTGGCCGCGCACGCAGGAATACACCGAGCCGTCGCTCTGCAGCAGGTAGAAGCGCTCGCCGCAGTTGGCGGCGTTGGTGCAGTAGCCGGGCGTGAACTCGTCGAACCAGTGGCGGCGCAGGCCCTCTTCGAGCTCGGTGCCCATGAAGGCGGCGTGCAGCGTGTCGTAGAGCCGCTGCTGCTGCTCGGGCGTGGCCGGGGTGAGCACGGCCTCGCCCTTGGCGGCGCGGTTGAGCTCGGAGCCGAAGGCGAACATCAGGTTGAACTGGTTCATGTCGAAGCCCAGCTCGCGGTGAATGAACCAGATGTCGTCGACCAGCGCCTGCATGTCCTGCAAATGCTCGCTGCTGAGCGTGGCGGAAATCTTCTTGGCGTGCGGGTAGCGCGCCAGCAGGCGGATGTTCTCCAGCGTGCGCGGCAGCCAGCCGGTGCCGCCGCGCGTGGTGCGGTGGCGCTCGTGCAGGGCCAGCGGCAGGTCGATGCTGGCGCTGATGGAGACCTTGTGGCGCTCGAACAGCTCGATCAGCGGCGCGAAGCGGAACAGGTTGGTCTTGATGTGCGGCGCCGACTTGCGGTGCCCCAAGGCGCTCAGCGCATCGAAATGCTCGCGGTAGTGCGCGCGGACCATGCCGAACAGCGCATCGAGCACATCCGGCGGCAGCGTGGTCACCTCGCCGCCGTGCAGCGAGACGTTGAACGCCAGCACGCCAGCCTCGCGCAGCGCATCGAGCGTGTGGCGCAGCGTGTGCACGGCGCGTTCGGCGTCGCGTTTGAGCGCCGCCTCGCTGGTCTGCTTGCCCAGGTAGCAGTAGCTGCAGCTGAGGTTGCAGCACAGCGTGGGCACGTAGAGCAGGTGGATGGCGCGCTCAGGAAGGGGTGCCATGGGCGTGGCCGCGTTCATGCTCCGACATCCTCCAGCGCGATGCCGGGCGCCGCGCGGGCCACCCGCTCGATGATGCGGCTGCTGGCCTTCTCGAACTTGGCGGCCTTGTTCTTGGTGATCTTGTCCGCCTTGCGCGCGCTGGTCGGAAACTTGTCGCGCTCCAGCAGCAGCACCGTGCCGCTGGCGCAGTGCAGCGCCAGGGTGCCCATTGAGCGCGACCGGATCAGGCGCCGCACATTGCCGTAGTAAACGATGGTGTCGCCGCACAGCAGGTAGCGCGGGCCGATCTGCAGGGAGCAGTCGGCGGAGAACCGTGCCACCAGCGGCACCAGCAGCAGCACGAAGCCGAAGGGAAAGACCAGGATGCCGGCCAGCAGGCCCGCCGCCAGGCCGGCGTAGATGAAGCCGCGCCGCACCGGGCCGATCAGTGGTCGCCCGCCGTGCGGGTATTTGTAGAGGTCGAATTCGGGGGCGGTCATGGGGTGGGGCGTCCCGGTGTGTGGTGGCTGTCAGCGGCGGTGCAACATGGCCCTATGTTCCCATACCGTACATCTCAGGTCGCCCGAGGGCCTGGTGGCACGGGCCGCAGCCTGGCCACCAGGTGGTCGATCAGCACACGCACCTTGGGTGCGGTATGGCGCGAACCGGCAAACAGCAGGTAGGCCATGCCCTGGTAGTTGGTGTCGAAGGTCCATTCGGGCAGCAAACGAACCACGCGCCCATCGGCCAGCGCTGCGTGGGCCACGAAGTCCGGCACGCAGCCAATGCCCAGGCCTGCTTCAATGGCTTCCAGGCGCATCTCGCTGTGGTTCACGGTGTAGCGGCCCGCAACGGTCACGTCGACGCTGTCCTTGCCGCGCGTGAAACGCCAGCGGCTGTCGCACGCCTGTTCGCCGATCGCCAGGCAACTGTGGCCCATCAGGTCCTCGGGCGAGCGCAGCGGTGGGTGGCTTGCCAGGTAGGCGGGACTGGCGAGCACGAGCTGGTGCACCGGCACCAGTGCCCGCGCCACCATGCCCGGTGGCGGGTCATCGGTGAGCCGGATCACCAGATCCACGCCCTCTCGCAGGGGGTCCACGGGCCGATCGGCCACCAGCAGATGCACGTCCACCTCCGGGTAGCAGCGCAGAAAATCCAGCAGCACCGGCTGCAGCAGATGGCGCGCGAACGCCTTGGGCGCGCTGACCCGCACCAGCCCCTTGGGCGCCCCCACATGCCCCTCGGCCACGCGCAGCGTGGACTGGGCGGCGGCGATCATGGCGCGCCCATGCTCCAGCACGGCCAGCCCCGCCTCGGTCAGGCGCAACTGCCGGGTCGTGCGCTGCAGCAGCGAGATGCCCATCGCCTTCTCCAGCCGCGCCACCTGGCGGCTGATCGCCGACGGCGTCACGCCCTGTTGCCGTGCGGCGGCCGAGAAACTGCCGGACTCGGCAACCCGGACAAAGGACACCAGTTCGTGCATCACCGCCAAAAAAGCATCTGTTCTCACTGTGCACAACTCCTGTTCTCCGGTCGAGTCTAGTCAATGGCGAGGCAGCGCCGAACAATCCGCATGCCCACCACAGCGAGGAGGAAATGGCATGCCGACACGAATGGTTCACCGCTTTGCAGACCTGGACGCAATGCCAGGCCGGGGCGGTCAATGAGCCCGCCCACACGGCCAGCACAGGCCGATTCTCCGCATGGTGCGCCCCGCTCGCGGGCCGTGCCGGGCCCGGTCGAAGCGCTGCTGCTCCTGGTCGCCTTCGTCTGGGGTGGCAGCTACAGCGCCGCCAAGATCGCCACGGAGCAGATGCCGGTGCTGCAGTTTCTGGTGCTGCGCTTTGGCCTGACTTTCCTGCTGTTGCTGCCCGCCCTGCGCGGTCTGGCGACGGCCTCATGGCCGGCGGCCCTGGTGGGCGCCTCCCTGCTCGGGGTCAACCTGCTGGCGATATTTGTGTGCGAGACCTTTGGCGTTTCGCTCACCACCGCGTCGAACGCGGCCTTCCTGATCAGCCTGTGCGTGGCCTTCACGCCGTTGTGCGAGTGGTGGCTGCTCGGTCAGCGCCCCGGTGCGGCGGTCATGGTGGCGTCGGGGCTCTCGCTGATGGGCGCGGGCCTGCTGGCCTTGCAAGGCAGTGGCCGCGTCTCGCCGCTGGCTTGGGGCGACGCGCTGATGGTGCTGGCCGCGTTGCTGCGCGGGGTCATGGTGTGCCTGACGCGGCGCCACGGCCAGCGCCATGGCTTGCCCGCGTTGACGATGACGGCGGTGCAGATGGGGGTGATGGCGCTGGGCTCTGCGGTGCTGCTGCTGGTGGTGTACGGGCCGGTGTGGGCGCCGCTGCCGACCCACGCACCGTTTTGGGGTGCCATGGCCTTTCTGGTTCTGCTGTGCACGGTGCTGGCCTTCTTCGCGCAGAACTACGCCGCTTCGCGTGCCAGCCCTTCCCGCGTGGCCCTGCTGATGGGCAGCGAGCCGCTCTGGGGTGCTTTGATCGCGGCGGTCTGGATGGGGGAGCGGCTCACGTGGCAGGGGTGGCTCGGTGGCCTGCTGATCGTGCTGTCGGCCGGGTGGGTGGCGCGCCCCAGAACCTCGTCGGTGTCCTGAAGCGTTGGCGGATTTGCGCACCCGTGTGAGCGGCTGCCTTCAGTAGCTGCGCCCGCCCTTGTACATGGCATGCTGGCGCCGCTGCAAGGTGGCGACCTCGCCCAGGCGGGCCATGGCGGCGCCGGCGTGGGCATGCGTGATGGCCAGGCCCAGCGCGTCGGCGGCGTCGGTTCCGGGCAGGCCCGGCAGGTCGAGCAGGCGGCGCACCATCTCCTGCACCTGGCTCTTGGCGGCGCGGCCGTGGCCGACCACGGCTTTCTTCATCTGCAGCGCGGTGTATTCGGCCACGGGCAGATCGCGCGCCACCAGGGCCGTGATGCAGGCGCCGCGCGCCTGGCCCAGCAGCAGGGTGGACTGCGGGTTGACGTTGACGAAGACGATCTCCACCGTGGCCACGTCGGGCTGGTAGCGCGCCGCCACCTCGCCAATGCCGTCGAACAGCACCTTCAGGCGCCCGGGCAGGTCGCCCAGCGCCATCTTGTGGGTGCGGATGGTGCCGCTGGCCACGTAGCGCAGCTTGTGGCCCTCCACGTCGAGCACGCCAAAGCCGGTGGTTTGCAGGCCGGGGTCGATGCCAAGGATTCTCATATGCTATTAATTTTATAGCTAT
>Ga0208516_100334_pt1 | contig 20640 bp, 20 predicted proteins | sample LakWasM117_HOW13_2_FD_183931 | JGI IMG/M metagenome (GOLD analysis project Ga0208516, IMG submission 183931) | Freshwater sediment methanotrophic microbial communities from Lake Washington under simulated oxygen tension - Sediment Metagenome... | ecosystem: Environmental > Aquatic > Freshwater >...
GCCCCGAGGCGGTGAAGAAGATGTGGGAGTACATCAAGGCCCACAACCTGCAGGACGCCAAGGACAAGCGCACCATCAACGCCGACGCCAAGCTGCGCGCCGTGTTCGGCAAGGACAGCGCGGGCATGTTCGAGCTGGCGGGCATCCTGGGCAAGCACCTGGGCTGAACCCGGGAGGCGCTGGCCCGGGCCAGCGGCCACCGCGCAAGGGCCACCCCGCAGCGCTGGTGGCTTTCCCCTTCCCGGCTCGCGCAGCGAGGCGAGGCAAGAGCAGGGGGAAGCGGCTTAGAAACCTTTCAAACCACCAGCCGTGCCGGCTCGGTCGGCTCGTCGTCCACGACCAGCGTGCCCGCCTGCACGCAGTTGCGCCCGGCCGACTTGGCGCGGTACAGCGCCCGGTCGATGGCGGCATAGGCCATGGACACATCGGCACGCGACTGCGGCGGCACCTCCACCACGCCCAGGCTCACGGTCACGGACAGCCACCCGGCCTCGGTGGCCAGGGGATGCTCCTGCACGCACCGGCGCAGCTTCTCGGCGCACAGCAGGGCGGCATCCAGCCGCGCGTGGGGCAGCATGACGATGAATTCCTCGCCCCCCAGGCGGGCCACCACGTCGGAGGCGCGCACACCGGCCTTCAGCACGCCGGCCAGGTGGCGCAGCACGGCATCGCCCACGGGGTGGCCGTAGTGGTCGTTCACCCGCTTGAAATGGTCCAGGTCGAGCAGCACGAAGGCGGTGCTGTAGTTGTGGCGCATGGCGCGCAGCAGCTCGTGGTCGGCGCGGCGCATGAATTCGCCCCGGTTGCACAGGCCGGTCAGGCTGTCGTGCCAGGCCAGGCGCTCCAATTCCACCTGCTTGGCCGCCAGCGTGGCATTGGCCTGCGCCAGCGAGCGGCTGAGCAGGATGTTGACCGTGTTCTTGCGCCAGGACAGCACGGAAAGCAGCAACCCGGTCAGCGGGATGACGAGCGCGCTCACGCGGCCGCTGGCCAGCAGCGCCGGGTTGGGCTGGGTGAGCGGCAGCGCCGCGAAGCCCAGCGCCGCCATGCCCGAGAACAGCACGGCGCTGAGCACGGGGCGCAGGTAGAACACCAGCGCCACCGCAACTGCGGTGACCATCAGCGGCGTGGCCTTGGGCGTCACCCACTGGTAGAACAGCATCAGCAGCACGCCCAGCAGCAGCGTGGCCACGGCGGCCACCACCGGCAGCGCACGGGCCAGCCAGCCCACGTGCCCACGGCGCAATGCGCCATGGGCCAGCACGCCCAGCACCAGGGCCAGGGCGAAGCCACACAGGTGGACCGAGCCCACGGCCTGCTGCCACGGCAGGGCCATGTTCGCGCTGGCGTCCTGGGCCACCGCGAGCGCCCACGCACTGGCCCCGGCAAAAACCGGCAAGGCCAGCAACGCACCGAGCCGCAGCCGGCGCAGGTTGTCGAGGGTCACCTGCTCATGCACCTGGGCATCTTCGGCGGCGGTGGCTTGCAGGCGCCGGGCCATGTCGGTCAGAAAGCTCATGTTGTCGTGGGGTGCGAAGGCTGTTGCGGGACCATTATCGGCGCTGTCCCCCGCCGGACCCCGGCGGCGCGCATGCGGACCGCACTTGGGCTACGCTCATATGCATGACCGACACCGGGATTGCCATGCACGAACCTCCACGCGCGCTGCCCCTGCAGGGCGCCAGCAACTTCCGCGACCTGGGCGGCTACCGGGGCCACGGCGGCCGGCCGCTGCACTGGCGCCGCATCTTCCGCTCCGACCACCTGGCCGCGCTCACCCCGCAGGACCAGGCCCAGCTGCAGGCCCTGGGCGTGGCCCGCGCCGTGGACTTCCGGGGCGAGGCCGAACGCGCCGCGCTGGCCTACGCACTGCCCGGCGTGGCCCACCACCCCCTCGCCATCGAACCCACCGTGGTGCAGCGCGCCCAGGAACTGCTGCGCACGGGCCGCCAGCTCAGCGCGCAGGACGCCGTGGGCCTGATGCAGGACACCTACCGCGACTTCGTCGGCGCCAACGCGCCGCGCTTCGCCACGCTGTTCCGCCTGCTGCTGGAGAACGACGCACCGCTCGTCTTCCACTGCACCGCCGGCAAGGACCGCACGGGCTTCGCCGCCGCCCTCATCCTGCTCGCCCTGGGCGTGCCGCGCGACGTGGTGATGCAGGACTACCTGCTCACCAACGCCCTCTACCGCCCCCCCACCGGCCTGGCCGGCCCCGCGCCGCGCGAGGTACTGCAGGTGCTGTGGGGCGTGCGGGAAGACTTCCTCGCCGCGGCGCTGCACGTGGTGGATGCGCGGTACGGCGGCATCACGCCCTACCTGGAGGATGTGCTTGGGGTGGATGCTTCGGCGCGGGAGGAGTTGACCGCGCGCTACCTGCAGGCGGCCTAGGGCCTTGCTCTGCAGGCGGCAGTTGGCGCCGGAACGGCTCCGTACGGACGGCGGCAACCAACGCGGATGCGGCGCCCAGTCCACGCTCCCATGTGTTACGTGCACGCCGCTGAAGGGCCATGGTTCGGGCCGATCGGCCAGGTTCATGGGTAGCATGCACGGCTTGACTGAACCTTGACGCTTGCCGAGCGCCCGCACTCCCATGGTCCGATTTGTCTTGATTGCCTTGATGCTGCTGGGCGGCTTTTATGCCCATGCGCGTTTCACGTTCTCCGAGCCGCGTGTGATGGGCTGGATCACGCAACACACGGCCCGGGCCATGCAGGGCGATGCTGCGGCATGCGACGACTACGCCGACGACGTGCAGGTGGAGCTGACGGCCAAGGGCCAGCGCGGGCGCTGGGAGGTGGAGGGCGGCAAGGCCGAGGTGTGCGGCTACCTCAAGCAATCGTCGGCCGCGCTCACGGTGCTACAGGCCAGCACGCAGACCGAGTTTGACAGCGTGCGCATCACCCGGGGCGGCTTCCCCTGGACAACGGCCCGCCTGCAATACACGCAGCGCACGGCCGTCCAGGTTCAGGGGCTGCCCGGCATGAACATGGTGAGCGAGGACTCCGTGGTGCTGTCCCGCACGCTGTCGGGGCTGCGCATCCGCGAGTTGCATTCGCAGTCATCGGGTGGCCTGTGAGCCAGCGCCTCAAAGCAGGCGCCTACGCCTTGACCGACGCCCCCGTCGCATAGAACTGCCCACCTGCCACGTAGTGCAGCGTGCGCAGCGCATCGGGCGCCGTGTCGAATTCCCAGTGCCCGCCCCGGAACACGCGCTCGTCGGCCCAGGCGGCCACCACTTCGGCGATGAACAGATCGTAGGCCTGCTGGTTGTGCGGCTCGGGGATGAGGCGGCAGATGAGCCAGGCCGCGCAGCCCTGCACCAGCGGCACGGCGTGGCCGGGCGCGTGGAACCGTTCCACGCCGTGGCGCTGCAGCTTGTCGGGGTGATCCTTGGCGCTTTCGCTGCCCAGGGCCAGGGTGAGGGCGGCCTGGGCCTGGGTGGGGAGCTGCAGGGCGAACTGGCCGCTGGCCTCCACCAGGGCGCGGGTGCGCGTGGCCTTGTCGAGCACCACGGTGACCTTGGGTGGAGCGAAGTCGAGCGCGCAGGCCCAGGCGGCGGCCATCACGTTGTCTTCGCCCGCGTGGTGGGCGGAGACGAGCACGGTGGGGCCGTGGTTGAGCAGGCGGTAGGCCTTGTCGAGCGGCACGGGGGTGAAGTGGGCGGGCTGCATGTACCCATTCTGCCGGGAGCTGGGCACCGCCCCCGGCACGCCAGCCGACCTGCGGCGATACTCGGGGGCCTGCGGCGCCCCGCTCCCGGAACCTGACGTGCACCCACCCCACATTCCCCGCCCCGCGCAAGCCTTCGAGTTCGACGAGGCCTATTACCAGCGCTTTTACTTCGACCCCAAGACCAGCGTGGCCGACCCGCAGCACATCGAGCGGCTGGGCGCCTTCGTCTGCAGCTACCTGCAATACCTGCGCGTGCCGGTGCGCCGCGTGCTGGATGTGGGCTGCGGCATCGGCCTGTGGCGCGAGGTGGTGGCGCGGCATTTTCCGCAGGCCACGTTCCACGGCGTGGAGTACAGCGCCTACCTGTGTGAGCGCTTCGGCTGGGAGCGCGGCTCGGTGCTCGACTACCGAGCGAGCGAGCCGTTCGACCTGGTGATCTGCCAGGGCGTGCTGCCCTACCTGAACGCGGCCGACGTGCAGGCGGCCATGCGCAACCTGGCGCGGCTGTGCCGGGGCGCGCTGTACGTGGAGGCCGTCACGCGCGAGGACTGGGAGCAGGACATCGTGGACAAGTCGCTCACCGACGCGCGCCAGTTCCGCCACCGCGCGCGGCTGTACCGCCAGACGCTGGGCGAGGGCTTCACCGAGGTGGGCGGCGGCGTGTGGCTGAGCCACCAGGCCGAGCTGCCGCTGTTCGCGCTGGAGCACGCGGGCCCGCCGTGACGCCTGTCCACCCGCCCCACGCCGTGGCCCGCCTGCGCACCGAGCGCCTGGCGCGCAGCGCCAAGCCCTTCCTGGCCCGTGGCGGGCCCAGCGGCGAGCGCTGCCCAGGCTGCCGCCTGCGACCCAGCCACTGCCTGTGCGCCCTGCGGCCGCAGGTGCCCACGCGTGCGGGCTTCTGCCTGCTGATGGCCGACACCGAAGCGCTCAAGCCCAGCAACACCGGCTGGCTGGTGGCCGATGTGGTGGCCGACACCTTTGCCTTCGGCTGGACACGCACCGAGGTGCACCCCGGCCTGCTGGCCCTGCTGGCCGATCCACGGTGGCAGCCCTACCTGGTGTTTCCGGGCGACTATGCGGCGCCGCAGCGCGTGGTCACGCAAGTGCCGCCCGGCACAGTGCCCGCGCGGCGCCCGCTGTTCGTGCTGCTCGACGCCACCTGGGCCGAGGCGCGCCGCATGTTCCGCAAGAGCCCTTACCTGGACGCCTTGCCGGTGCTGGGCCTGCGGCCCGAACAGTCGTCGCGCTACCGGCTGCGCCAGTCGGCCGACGCGGCGCATTTGTGCACGCTGGAAGTGGCGGCGCTGTGCATGGCGCTGGCGGGCGAATCGCAGGCCGCCCAGGTGATGGAGGCCTACCTCGACGTCTTCACCCACCACTACCTGCAGGCCAAGAACCAGCGGCCGGTGGCCCCAGGTGATGCACTGCACCAGCGCCTGCACGGCCTGTGTGGCTTACAGTAGCGCCCCTGCACCCCGCACACCACCAAGGCACCTTCCCATGAGCAAAGAACTGGCCCGACAGCGCGAACTGAACCCGATGGAACTGTGCGAGCCCTGCAAGGGCATCCAGCGCAACTGGCGCCGCGCACCCGGCCATGCCGAACTGGTGCAGCGCGGCAACCGCAAGGAAGAGCGCGAGACGGGCAACGTCACCATCACCCGCTACCAGTGCGACCGCTGCGGCACGGCCTGGGAGTACGAGAACGACAAAAACAACCAGCAGGCGGGCTGGTCGGTGGTGGGGCGTTGACCCCATTTGCTATTGATTCAATAGCTATTGGCGCCTGATAGCAGGGCGCTGCGACCCGATTTCAATTAAAAACCTGGCGCATGGGCCTGCCCGTCTGGCTCGCGGTGCACCGCGAGATCCGCACCAGCGGCCGCATCCGGGCGGTGTACGACTTCCTGGCCGAGGCGGTGCCGCAGGCGCTGTAGAAACGCTCTTCTTTCAATAGCTGACAGCGCTTGCGTGCATTGGCTTGCAGGCCGTTTCCATTCTGAATACACCCATGGAACACAGTGTTGCAGCACCAGGGACTTTTCCTGCGCGCGCAATACCGCTCCAATACACGCAGGAGCACTGCCATGACCACTTCCTCGCCCATCCTGCACACCCAGCCGCTCGGCCCGCTGTGGCCCACGCTGGACCCGTTCCTGTTCTGTGCCCACCACGACGACGCCTACCCGGCGGGCAACGGCGCCTACGGCCCGGCGGCGCCGCTGGACGGCCGCCAGATCGGCAGCGATTTCAGCCGCCAGGACGGCTGGAGCATGTACCACGGCGAGGCGGTGCCGGGCTTTCCGGTGCACCCGCACCGGGGCTTCGAGACCGTGACGCTGGTGCGCCAGGGCCTGATCGACCATGCCGACTCGCTGGGCGCGGCCGCGCGCTTTGGCGGTGGCGACGTGCAGTGGGTCACGGCAGGCCGGGGCATCCAGCATTCCGAGATGTTCCCGCTGCTCGATACCGGCAACCCGAACCCGCTGGAGCTGTTCCAGGTGTGGCTGAACCTGCCAGCGCAGAGCAAGATGGCGGCGCCGCACTTCACCATGTTCTGGAACGAGCGCATTCCGCGCCTGGCGCACCGCGACGCCGAGGGGCGGCTCACCACCGTCACCGTGGTGGCCGGCGCCCTGCCCGGCGCCGCCGACCCGCTGGCGCCGCCGCCCGAATCCTGGGCCGCGCAGCAGGACGCCGACGTGGCCATCTGGACGCTGCACCTCGAACCCGGCGCGCGCTGGGTGCTGCCCGCCGCGCGCGGCCAGGGCACGCAGCGCATGCTGTACTACTTCGTGGGCGAAGGGCTGCGCGTGGGCCCGCAGGACGTCACGGCGCACGCCGCGCTGGAGCTGGTGGCCGGGCAGGATTGGGAACTGGTGAACACCGGCCAGAGCCCTGTGGAATGCCTGCTGCTGCAGGGCCGGCCCATTGGCGAGCCCGTGGCGCAGTACGGCCCGTTCGTCATGAACACGCAGCAGGAGATCCTGCAGGCGATGCAGGACTACCGCCGCACGCAGTTCGGCGGCTGGCCCTGGCCGGACAGCGCCCCGGTGCACGGCGGCGCGGCACGGCGCTTCGCGCGCTATCCCGGCCAGGAGGCCGACACGCTGCCCACGCCGTGAGGCTCTGAGGGAAAATCCCGGTTTTGCTCCCAGAACCTGCTTACAGAAAGCGCCGCATGAACATCAGCAAAGACTCCGCCGTCACCATCAGCTACCAGGTGACCACGCCCCAGGGCAAGCCGCTCGATGCGGGCAACCTGGCCTACCTGCACGGCGGCTACGAGAACATTTTCCCCAAGGTCGAGGCCGCGCTCGAAGGCCAGGCCACGGGTTTCGCCACCACGCTGGACCTGGCCGTGGAAGACGCCTTTGGCGCACGCGACGAATCGCTGGTGCGCACCATCCCCAAGAGCGAGTTCCCGCCCGGCGTGAAGGTGGGCGGCCAGCTGCAGGGCGCGGGCCCCGACGGCGAGCCCCAGGTGTTCAACGTGGTCAAGATCAAGGGCCCCGAGGTGCACCTCGACGGCAACCACCCGCTGGCCGGCCAGGCGCTGCGCTTTGCCTGCAAGGTGACGGCCGTGCGCGCCGCCTCGCCTGAGGAAATCGCCCACCGCCACGTGCACGGCGCCCACGGCCACCATCATTGACATCCCCCTGAGGCGCTTTGCGCCTTCCCCCAGCGCAGCGCCATCGGTGGTTGCTCTCAACCGTCCGCCAACAGGCGGATGACCTCGTCGTCCTCAACCTGCGTGAAGTCGCGGTAGTACTGCCCCACGGCCTCGAAGTCGGGCGGCGCCTCCAGGCACACCACCTCATCGGCCAGGGGCCGGACCAGCGCCAGCGCCTCGCGCGAAGCCACGGGCACGGCGCAGACCAGCCGCGCCGGGTGCCGTGCGCGCAGGCCGTGCAGCGCGGCCACCATGGTGGCGCCGGTGGCCAGGCCGTCGTCGACCACGATGACGCAGCGCCCGGCCGGATCGATGGGCGGGCGGATGGGCGTGTAGGCGGCGCGGCGCGCGCGCAGGGTTTCCTGCTGGGTCCGGGTTTCCTCGGCCAGGTAGGCCGCATCGGCGCCCAGCCTTTCGGCATGCGGCGTGGCATAGGCCCAGCCGCTTTCGTCCACCGCGCCCACGGCCACTTCGGGCAGGAACGGCGCGCGCAGCTTGCGCACCAGCACCACGTCCAGCTCGCCGCCGAGCTGCCGTGCGATGGCGCGGCCCATGGGCACGGCGCCGCGTGGAATGGCCAGCACCAGCGGGTGCTGGCCCTGGAAGGATTGGAGGCGCTCCGCCAGGCGGCGGGCGGCATCGGCGCGGTCCTGGAACATGGCGTATCCGGGCAGACGCGCCAGGATCAATCGCCGTCCGGATCGCGCACCAGCAGCACCGGCACGGGGGCGCTGCGCAGCACCTGCTCGGCATCGCTGCCCAGCAGCAGGCGGCCCACGCCGCGCCGGCCGTGCGTGCCCAGCACCACCACGTCGGCGGGCCAGGCGCGGGCCTGCTCCACCACCCAGTCGGCTAGGCGACCGCGCACCCCGTCGTCGAGCACGGTGTCGGCCACCACCCCGGCGGCCAGGGCCTGGGCGCGGGCTTCCTGCAGGAGCCGCTCGCCGTCGGCGCGCAGTTGGTCGATCACGTCGGCGCTGATGGCATAGACACCCACGGCCATGGCGGCGGACAGCGCGTCCACCATGTGCAGCAGGCGGATCTGCCCGCCGGTCAGCTGGGCCAGCCGGATGGCTTCGGCCAGGCCCCGGAGGGCAGTGGGGCTGCCATCGACGGGCACGAGAATACGTTGGTACATGACAGGCTCCTTCACGGACAGCAGGCGCCCGGCCACCGGCAAAGACCCCGGCCGCGCCTGAAATCACGATAGCAGAACCCACCCCGCGCCACAACGGCGCCGGAAGGCGGCGGCCTACAGCGCGGCTTCGAGGATGGCGCGGCTGACCTCGGGCGTGATGGCGCGGCGCTCGCCGAGCTTGAGCATGCCGTGCGCCGTGAGCTGGGCCACCACGGCGTCCACCGCCTCGCGCCCCAGGCCGTGGCCGGACAGACGGGTGGGGATGCCCAGGCCTTCGAAGAAGCCGCGCGTGCGCGCGATGGCCGCGTCGATGCGCTGCGCCTCGCTGCCTTCGGTGATGCGCCAGACGCGCTCGGCGTACTGCAGCAGCTTCTCGCGCTTGGCCTCGCGCTGCGAATCCATCAGCGAGGGCAGCACGATGGCCAGGGTGCGCGCATGGTCGATGCCGTAGAGCGCAGTGAGTTCGTGGCCGATCATGTGCGTGGCCCAGTCCTGCGGCACGCCGGCGCCGATCAGGCCGTTGAGCGCCAGCGTGGCCGTCCACATGAGGTTGGCGCGGTTGTCGTAGTCGGGCGTCTCGGCCAGCGCGCCGGGCGCGATCTCCACCAGCGTCTGCAGCAGGCCTTCGGCGAAGCGGTCCTGCGCCAGCGCCTGCACCGGGTAGGTGAGGTACTGCTCCATGGTGTGCACGAAGGCGTCGGCGATGCCGTTGGCGATCTGCTCGCGCGGCAGGGTGTAGGTCTTGGTGGGGTCGAGGATGGAGAACTGCGGGAAGCAGTGCGGGCTGGAGAACGACAGCTTGGCCTGCGTGGCCTTGCGCGTGACCACGCCGCCGTTGTTCATCTCCGAGCCGGTGGCGGGCAGCGTGAGCACGGTGCCCATGGGCACGGCGTGCTGCACGTTGCGGCCGCGCTGCAGCAGGATGTCCCAGGGCTCGCCGTCGAAGCCGGCAGCGGCGGCCACGAACTTGGTGCCGTCGATCACCGAGCCGCCGCCCACGGCGAGCAGGAAGTCGATGCCCTCGGCGCGCACCTGCTCCACGGCGCGCATCAGCGTTTCGTAGCTGGGGTTGGGCTCAATGCCGCCGAACTCGCTCACGCGGCGCTCGCCCAGCGCGGCCTGGACTTCGCCGAGCGTGCCGGTGCGCCGCGCGCTCTCGCCGCCGTAGAGCACCAGCACCCGCGCCTGGGGCGGCACCAGGCGCGCCAGATCGGCCACCTTGCCCTGGCCGAAGACGATGCGGGTGGGGTTGTGGAATTCAAAGTTCAGCATGGTGAGGGCTCCTGATGGGAGAGCCATGCTAGCGCGGGCGGGCGGCGGCTGCAGTCGCTGGCTGGACAGCCTTGGGGAATGGGGGGATTGGGAGACCGTGGGCGCTGTGCGGACGATTCGCTATTAAAACAATAGCTACTTGCGCTTTCCCATCAAGCGCCCGAGCCCGTTTTCGCCAAAAATTCCATCCTGCAGCAAGGCCTGCCGCAGCAGGCGCGCGGCCCGGTCGCGGATCTGCAGCGGGCTCACCGCCGGGAAGGGGCGGTGGCGCGCGGCGCTGCAGGCGCCGAGGAAGTCGCGCAGGATGGCCGTGTCGTCCAGCGTGTGCGCGCCCTGCACATGGAACTCCGGGTGCCACTGCGTGGCGGCGATGTAGCCCTGGCCCCGCACGGGGCTGCGGCGGATGGCCTCGGGGATGCGGTCGGGATGGCTGCAGGCCTCCATCACGAAGCCCGGCGCCAGGCGCTTGATGCCCTGGTGGTGGATGCTGTTGACGTACGCGCGCCGCTGGCCCGGGTACAGGCGCGCCAGGTGGGTGCCGGGCACGAAGTCGATCTCGTGGAAATGCTGGTCGTAGGTGCGCGCATCGCGGTGCTGCTGCGCGCCGGGGTGCTGGGTCTCGATGTCCTGGTACAGCGTGCCGCCAAAGGCCACGTTGATGAGCTGCAGCCCCCGGCAGACACCGAAGATGGGCTTGCCCGCCTGGGCGAAGGCCTCGACCACGGCCAAGTCGTAGAGGTCGCGCACGCGGTCGCCCAGCCACTCCTCGCGCAGGGGCTCCTCGCCGTAGCTGCCGGGCCAGACGTCGGCGCCGCCGTGCATCACCACGCCGTCCAGCCATTCGGCGTAGTGCGCCAAGGTCACGTCGCCGCGCGCCGTCTCGCCCGTGGGGCAGGGCACCATCACCACCATGGCCCCGGCGGACATGATCCAGTGGGCGATGGACTGTTCGACGTACTGCAGCGTCTTGCCCGTGAACAGCGAGCGCGAAGGGTCGGCATGCTGAAAGCAGGCCGACAGCCCGATCTTGAGGCGGCGCGGTGCAAACATGCCACGGTTGTAGCACCGCGCCCGCCCGTGCGGTGTAGGTGCAGGCCGGCATTCACGCCGGTGCGGGGTTTTGTCACGGCATGTGGCTTTTGCGCCATGCCAGGCCCCCGGCAGCGCAGGCCCGGCCGCATAATTTCAGCCAACCCCTCCCGGCCCATTCCGCGGCCCCCTTCCCAAGGAAGCGCCATGCCCTTGCCGCCCCTTCGCGCCCGCCCCCTGCTCACCGCACTGGCCCTGGCCTGGCCGCTGCACGCCCTCGCGGCCCTGCCCCCGGGTGCCGCCGCCGAGATCCTGAGCCTGCAAGGCACGGGCGACCAGCGCCCCGCCAGCGCCGCCGACTGGCAGCCCGCACGGGCCACCCAGGCGCTGGCCCCGGGCGACTTCGTGCGCACGCGCGAAGCGGCCCGCATGGCCCTGGTGTTCGCCGACGAGACCCAGTTGCGCCTGCACCAGAACACCGTGCTGCAGGTGAAGGCCGTGGCCGCGCCGGGCCAGAACACCACCACGCTGCGCCTGGACGCCGGGCGTGCCTGGACGCAGACGCGCCGCCCCCCGGGCAGCCCGCTGCAGCTCGAAACCCCGGCCGCCACCGCCGCGATCCGTGGCACCGACTGGGACATCAGCGTCGAGCCCGACGGCCGCACGCTGCTGACCGTGCTCTCGGGCACGGTGGAGTTCGGCAACTCCCAGGGCCAGGTGAGCGTGGGGCCGAACGAGGCCGCCTACGCCGAGGTCGGCAAGGCCCCGGTGAAGATGCTGCTGGCCCAGCCGCGCGACCGCGTGCAATGGGTCAACGCGCTGCAGGCCGACCCGCTGCCGCACCTGCGCGCCGAGACGCCGCCCGCAGGATTGCAGCCGGTACTGGACGCCCTGGCCGCGCGCAACCCCGAGGCAGCCCGCGCGGCACTGGCCCCGGCGCGCGCCGGTGCGCCGGGCGCCTGGGTGGCGGCGCTGGAGGCCGCCATCGCCCTGCAGTCGGGCGAGCTGCCCGGCGCGCGCGCGCAGATCGCACGCGAGGTGGCAGCCGGCTCGGCGTCCCTGGCCGCGTGGCTGATGCAATCCGACCTGCAGCTCATGGACGGCGAGGGCGAAGCCGCCCTGCAGACGCTGCGCGGCGCGCTCGCGCGCTGGCCGGCGCACCCCGCGCTGCTGGCGCAGCAGGCGCGCGTGCAGCTGCTCACCGACCGCGTGGACGATGCCCATGCCACGCTGGCCGCCGCCCCGGCCACTGGCAGCGCCGACCTGGCGTTGGCCCGCGCGGCGCTGGCACGGCGCCAGGGCGACGCCCCCGCCACGCTGGCGGCTTACACCGAGGCCACGCGGCTCGCGCCCGGTGACGCCCGGGGCTGGCAGGGCCTGGGCAGTGCGCACACCGAGCGCGAGAACACGGCACCGGCCCGCCAGAACCTGCTGCAGGCGCTGCAGATCGACCCGCATGCCACCGGCGCGCAGGGCGAGCGCGGCACGCTGGAAACCTTCTCCAATCGCTTCGTCGAGGCCGAATCGGCCTTCGACATCGCCCTCGCGGACAACCCGGCCGACTACGTGGCGCTCACCGGCCAGGGGCTGCTGCGCCTCAAGCAGGGCCAGCCCGAGGCGGCGCTCGACGCCTTCCTGCGCGCCGGCGTGATGGAGCCGCGCTACGCCCGCGCCAAGGCCTGGACCGCCGTGGCCTACTACCAGCTCGGCCGCCACCCCGACGCCATCGCCACGCTGGAGCAGGCCGCCGCGCTCGACGACAAGGACCCCGTGCCGCACATGCTGCTGGCGCAGATCCACACCGACCGGTTCGAGCCCGGCGAGGCCGTGGAGGCCGCCCGTGCCGCCCTGCGGCGCATGCCCTACCTCAAGTCGCTCAACCAGATCGCCAACGACCAGAAGGGCAGCGCCAACCTGGGCACCGCGCTGGCCTTCTTCGGCATGGAGGACTGGGCGCTGGAACTGGCGCAGCAAAGCTTCACGCCCTACTGGGGCGGCAGCCACCTGTTCCTGGCCGACCGCTATGCCGGCGAATTCAACAAGAACTCGGCGCTGTTCCAGGGCTTCCTCACCGACCCCATGGCCTTCGGCGCGGGCCAGCGCCATTCCTCGCTGCTGCTGCAGCCCGGCAGCCACGGCGCCGTGGGCCTGACGTACGACCGGGACTTCTACCGCATGACGGCGCCCTCGGTCACGCTCAATGGCATGGACAACAGCAAGGTGCCGGTGTCGTGGTTCCTCAAGGCACAGCACGCCTCGGCGCGCGAGTTCCCCATCAACGTCGGGGTGGCGAACTTTTCCGCCTTCCACGACCCCACCGGCACGTTTGAAGGCGGCGCCGACGCGCTCACGCTGGGCCTGGGCCTGCAGCCCAACGAGCGGCTCAGCCTGTTCGCCTACGCCAACCACTTCGACCTGGGCCTGCGCGCCCACAACCGCTTCGCCACGGAACTGGACAACACTGCGCAACAGGGGGTGCTGGGCCTGTCCTACCGCTGGAGCCCGACCGAGCAGACCTGGTTCAAGATGGGCCGCAGCCTGGAGCGCACGCGCTTCCAGGACTACCCCTCGGTGTTCGAGTTCGCGCCGCTGTGGGGGGTTCTGGGCCTCTCGGGTGAGCCGCGCAAGGCCTTCTCCGACCTGCAGCTGCGCCACACCATGGACCCCGAGCCCGGCACGCGCTGGAGCGTGGCGCTGGAACATGTGCGGGAAAAGCAGGCCAGCAAAACCACGGCCGCCGGCACCATCGAGGGGCCGCTCGGCAACGGCCAGAACCTCTCCGACATCCTGGTCTTCCTGGCCAACAACGACATCGACCGGCGCTACACCGCGTTGACGCTGGACGGACAGCGGCAGGTGAACCCGGCCCTGCGGGTGGACGGGGCGCTGGGCATCCAGCAGATCCGCCATCGGGTCCGGGGGACCAGCGCCATCGGGCTGGTGAACCTGGACACCGGGGGCAGCGACGTCGCCACACGCAACGACACCGAGCGCGTGCTCAGCCCGCGCCTGGGCCTGGTGTTCCAGCCCGCCCCGGGCAGCACCCTGCGCCTGGCCTACCAGGACTGGATGCGCCCCCTGAGCGCCTCTACCCTGACGCGCGTGGACACCGCCGGCATCGCCGTCGAAGACCGCCTGCTCGAAGCCGGCGGTCGCCACAAGCGCACCGTGGCGCAGTGGGGCCTGGAACTGGGCCACGACACCTTCGTGAGCGCCCGCGCCGACCACCTGCGCATCGCCAACCCGGGCACCATCGGCGTGGACCTGCGCACGCCCAGCCTGCCCTTCCTGGAGGAGATGCGCAACGCCCAGCTCGCCAACCTCTCGGCCTCCGATCTGCTCGAAGACACGCCCAGCTTCGAGGGGGGCCGGCTGAGCGCCCTCGCCGCTGGCGTGAACCACATGTTCAGCCGCAGCTGGTCGGCCTACGGCAAGTACCACTACCAGCATGGCCGCAGCGAATACCTCGACGGCGCCAGCCTGGTCACGGGCCGCATGATCCCCTACATCCCGCGCCACACCCTGGTGCTGGGCGCCACCTGGGCCAGCAGCGCGCGCGTGTACCTCAGCAGCCGCGCGGTCTACCGCTCCGAGCGCTTCGAGGACCAGGAAAACCTCACCCGCCGCCCGCCAGGCTGGGGCCTGGACCTGATGGGTTTCTGGGAGTCGCAGGACAAGCGCTGGGTGATCGGCGTGGCTGCGCTCAACCTGCTCGGCCCGAAGTCGGTGCTGCAGAAAACCCGCTACGTGCTGGATGCGCGCTACCGTTTCTAAGAGCCTGCTGGCGCAGGCCCTCGGCGCGGCGCTGCTGGCGCTGCTGCTGGTCTGGGCCGCCTCGTTCAGCCGGCCCTGGCATGCGCTGGAATTCAAGACCTTCGACCTCTGGACCGCGCAGGCCGCGCCACTGCGCAGCCCGCTGCCCGTGGTGGTGCTGGCCATCGACGAACCCACCTTCCAGGCGTTGAACCAGTCCTGGCCCTTCCCACGCGGCCTGCACGCACAGCTGCTCGACCGCCTGCACGAAGATGGCGCAGCCGCTATCGGCCTGGACGTGGTGTTCGCCGACCCCGCCGCCGACCCGGCACAGGACGCGGCCCTGGCCCAGGCCGTGGCGCGCGCGGTGGCGGCAGGCATTCCAGTGGTGCTGGCCTCGGCGCGCGAGAAGGTGGACAGCGCCAGTGCCACGCTGTGGACCGATGTGCTGCCGCTGCAGGCCCTGCTGGACGCAGGCGCACGCCATGGCGACGCCGGCGTGCAGCCCGACGACGACTTCGTGGTGCGCCAGTTGCCACCCGGCCCCGGGAGCTTCTCCGCCGTGCTGGCCGAAAGCCTGACCGGCCGGCCGGTGCCCGAGGGCGCGCCCGGCTTCGTGGCCTACCGGGGGCCGCGCGGCACCTACGACACGCGCTCGTACTACCAGGCGCTGGAGCCGGGCCTGCTGCCGCAGGGCTATTTCCGTGGCAAGACCGTGCTGGTGGGCCGCTCGGCGCTCACGGCCAGCGATCTGCAGCACAGCCAGGCAGACCTGTTCAATTCGCCCTTCGCCGCCCTGGGCGGCGAGCGCCTGTTCCCTGGCGTGGAACTGCAGGCCACGCTGCTCGACAACCGGATGCAGGGCGACAGCCTGCGCCCGGTGGACGAGCGCTGGAGCATCGCGCTGGTGCTGCTGGCGCTGGCCGTGCTGGTGCCCGCGAGCGTGCTCTGGCATCCGGGCACCGTGGCCGCGCTCGCGGGGGCGCTGGCGGGCGGCACCCTGTTGCTGTCGTGGGGCCTGTTCACGTGCGCCGGGCTCTGGCTGCCGCCGCTGCTGCCGCTGACCGCCGTGCTCGCCAGCTACGGCGCCACGGCCCTGGTGGCCTACGCCACGGCACGCCGGCGCGCGCGCGAAACACGCGCCATGTTCGCGCAGTACGTGCCGCCCGAGGTGGTCTCGCGCCTGATCGCCCAGCCCGAGCTGCTGCGCCTGGGCGGCGAGGCGCGCGAGGTCACGCTGATGTTCACCGACCTGGCCAGCTTCACCACGCTCTCGGAGCAGCTCAGCGCGGAACAGACGGTGGAGGTGCTCACCGGCTACTTCAACGCCATGACGCCGCTCATCCACGCCACGGGCGGCACCGTGGACAAGTTCATCGGCGACGCGGTGATGGCCTTCTGGGGCGCGCCGCTGCCCGATGCGCAGCATGCCGAGCATGCAGTGCGCGCCGCCATCGCCATGCAACAGGCCATGGAGCCGCTGGTGGCCCGCCTGCACGCGCGCGGGCTGCCGGGCATCCACATGCGCATCGGGCTGCACACGGGCCGCGTGGTGGTGGGCAACGTGGGCTCGGAGCAGCGCTTTTCGTACACCGCCATCGGCGACGCGGTGAACCTCGCGGCGCGGCTGGAGGGCGCCAACAAGGCCTTCGGCACCGGCATCCTGCTCTCGGGCGCCACGGCGGCGCAGCTGCCCGAAGGCATCGCGCTGCGCGCGCTCGACGACGTGATCGTCAAGGGCAAGACCGAACCCGTGCGCGTGTACACGCCCTGCGCCGACGCCGAGGCCTGCCGCCTTTCGCAAGCGGCGCTCGATGCCTTCCACGCGCGCACCTGGGACGAGGCCGACGCGCACCTGCAAGCGCTGCTCGCTCGCCTGCCCGGCGACGCCGCGGCCGAGCGCCTGCGCGGGCGCATCCAGGATGCCCGCGCGCTGCCACCCGGCGCGCCCTGGTCCCCGGCCGTGGCGCTGGACAAGCTGTAGCCGCCCACTTCACCAGGAAATTGACGCGACTCAAGGCTATCCCCTCCATTGCAGGCATGATGGAGGGACGGTTGACCCTGTTTTCCCCCGGCCAGCGCGCCGGACCATGCCAAAGGAGAATCCATGCAAGTTCAAGTGCACACCGACGACAAGATCCAGGGCGGCGAATCGCTGGCCCACTGGATCCAGGAAGAAACCGTGTCCCGGCTTTCGCGTTTCCGTGAGCACATCACGCGCGTCGAGGTGTTCCTCACCGACGAAGACGCCGGTAAGTCTGGCAACAACGACAAGCGCTGCCGCCTCGAAGCCCGCCCCGCCGGCCGCCAGCCCGTCACCGTGACCGCCGACGCCGACAAGCTGGCCGACGCCTTCACCGGCGCCGCCGACAAGCTGGTGCGCGCCCTGGACCACGACCTGGGCCGCGCCAAGGACCACGGCCGCGAAACCATCCGCACGGCGGAGTAAGCAGCACCCCGGCACCGCCGGAATCCATGCTATTTTTTCGAGAGCTGCCAGCGCTTGCACAGCAAGGCTTGCAGCTCTTTTTCATGCCAAACACCCCATGGACCACCCGACCCCTGACGACGCGCGCCTGACCGAGCTGGAGATCAAGGCCAGCTACACCGAGGACCTGCTCGACCAGCTCAACATGGCCGTGTACCGCCAGCAGCAGCAGATCGACCGGCTGGTGCAGGAGATCACCCACCTGCGCCAGCAGATGCCCGAACCCGGCGGCGCGGCGCCGCGCAACCTGCGCGACGAGCTGCCACCGCATTACTGACCGGCGTAAAAAAACCGGCCGCCCTTGCGGGCCGGCCGGTTGAATTCCTGAGCGAAAGGTCAGGCGCGGATCACTTGGAGATCACGCGCACCATTTCCAGGCACTTGTTCGAGTAGCCCCACTCGTTGTCGTACCAGCTCACGACCTTGATGAAGGTCTTGTCCAGCGCGATGCCGGCTTCGGCGTCGAACACCGAGGTGCAGGGCTCGCCACGGAAATCGGTGGCCACGACCTTGTCCTCGGTGTAGCCCAGCACGCCCTTCATGGCGCCTTGCGAGGCGGCCTTCATGGCGGCGCAGATTTCCTTGTAGTCGGCTTCCTTTTCCAGCTCGACGGTCAGGTCCACCACCGACACGTCGGAGGTGGGCACGCGGAAGGACATGCCGGTGAGCTTCTTGTTCAGCTCGGGAATCACCACGCCCACGGCCTTGGCGGCACCGGTGGAGCTGGGGATGATGTTTTCCAGGATGCCGCGGCCGCCGCGCCAGTCCTTGTTGCTCGGGCCGTCCACGGTCTTCTGCGTGGCGGTGGCGGCGTGCACGGTGGTCATCAGGCCGCGCTTGATGCCCCAGTTGTCGTTCAGCACCTTGGCCACGGGGGCCAGGCAGTTGGTGGTGCACGAGGCGTTGGAGACGATGGCCTGGCCAGCGTACTTGGCGTGGTTCACGCCGAAGACGAACATGGGCGTGTCGTCCTTGGAGGGGGCGGACATCAGCACCTTCTTGGCGCCGGCGGCCAGGTGCTTCTCGGCGCTGGCCTTGTCCAGGAACAGGCCGGTGGCCTCGACCACGACGTCGGCGCCGACTTCGTTCCACTTCAGGTTCGCGGGGTCGCGCTCCTGCGTCAGGCGGATCTTCTTGCCGTTCACGACCAGGGTGTTGCCCTCGACCGAGACTTCGCCCTTGAAGCGGCCGTGCACGCTGTCGTACTTGAGCATGTAGGCCAGGTAGTCGGGCTCGAGCAGGTCGTTGATGCCCACGACTTCGATGTCCGAGAAGTTCTGCACAGCGGCGCGGAACACCATGCGGCCGATGCGGCCGAAGCCGTTGATGCCAATCTTGATCGTCATAGCTCTATCTCTCCAAGGTTGATTGCCGAAATCAGTTGCGTATCACTTGCGCTTGAGCGCCGCCTGCACGGTGGCTGCCACGTTCTCTTCGGTGAAGCCGAAATGCTGGAACAGCACCGGCGCCGGGGCCGATTCGCCGTAGGTGTCGATGCCGACGACGGCGGCGCAGCCGTACTTCCACCAGCCGTCGGTCACGCCCATTTCCACGGCGATGCGCGGGATGCCCGTGGGCAGCACGGCCTTCTTGTACTTCACGTCTTCGCGGTCGAAGGTGGTGGTGCTGGGCATGGAGACCACGCGCACGGCGATCTTCTTCGCGGCCAGCAGGCGCTGCGCCTTGAGCGCGAGCTGCACTTCGGAGCCGGTGGCGATGATGACGGCCTGGGCCTTCTTCTTCAGGCCCACGTCCTTGGGTTCGGACAGCACGTAGGCGCCGCGCGAGATGTCGCCCAGGTCGCGCTTGGGCGCATAGGGAAGGTTCTGGCGCGAGAGCAGCAGGGCCGTGGGCTTGTCGCGGTTGGACAGGGCCACGCTCCAGGCCACGGCGGTCTCGGCCGTGTCGGCGGGGCGCCAGACGTCGAGGTTGGGGATCAGGCGCAGGCTGGCGGCGTGCTCGATGGACTGGTGCGTGGGGCCGTCTTCGCCCAGGCCGATGGAGTCGTGCGTGAACACGTGGATCACGCGCTGCTTCATCAGCGCGGCCATGCGGATGGCGTTGCGGCTGTAGTCGCTGAACGTGAGGAAGGTGCCGCCGTAGGGGATGAAGCCGCCGTGCAGCGCCACGCCGTTCATGATGGCGGCCATGCCGAATTCGCGCACGCCGTAGTTGATGTGGCGGCCGCCCACGCCGGCCTCGTTCTTGACCACGTGGCCCTGCATGTCGAAGCGCAGGTTGGGCGTGCTCTTGGTGTTGGTGAGGTTGGAGCCGGTCAGGTCGGCCGAGCCGCCCAGCAGCTCGGGCAGGGCCGCGGTGAAGGCTTCGAGCGCGAGCTGGCTGGCCTTGCGGCTGGCCACGGTCTCGGCCTTGGTGTGGGCCTGGACCACGGTGTCCACGGCCACCTGGGCGAAGTGCTTGGGCAGGTCGCCATTCATGCGGCGGGCGAACTCGGCGGCCAGCTCGGGGAAGGCGGCCTCGTAGGCGGCGAAGCGCTCGTTCCAGGCCTGCTCGGCGGCAAAGCCGGTGGCGCGCGCATTCCAGTCGGTGTACACCTCGTCGGGCACGGTGAAGGGCGCGTGGCTCCAGCCCAGGGTCTCGCGCGTCAGCGCGATTTCCTCGGCGCCCAGCGGCTCGCCGTGGGCCTTGGCGGTGTTGGCACGGTTGGGCGAGCCCTTGCCGATGTGCGTCTTGCAGATGATGAGCGAGGGGCGCTCGGTCTGCTTGCGCGCCTCGGCGATGGCGGCGTCCACCTTCTCGGTATCGTGCCCATCCACCGGGCCGATCACGTTCCAGCCGCAGGCCACGAAGCGCAGCGCGGTGTTGTCGATGAACCAGGGCGCGACCTGGCCGTCGATGGAGATGCCGTTGTCGTCGTACAGCGCGATCAGCTTGTTCAGCTTCCAGGCACCGGCCAGGGCCACGGCCTCGTGGCTGATGCCCTCCATCAGGCAGCCGTCGCCGAGGAAGGTGTAGGTGTGGTGGTCCACGATGGCGTGGCCGTCACGGTTGAATTCGGCGGCCAGCAGCTTCTCGGCCAGCGCCATGCCCACGGCATTGGTGATGCCCTGGCCCAGCGGGCCGGTGGTGGTCTCCACGCCCGGGGTGTGGCCCACCTCGGGGTGGCCGGCGGTCTTGCTGCGCAGCTGGCGGAAATTCTTCAGCTCCTGCATGGGCAGGTCGTAGCCCGTGAGGTGCAGCAGCGCATAGATCAGCATGGAGCCGTGGCCGTTGGACAGCACGAAACGGTCGCGGTTGGCCCAGTGCGGGTTGGCCGGGTTGTGCTGCAGGTGCCGGCCCCACAGCGCCACGGCCATGTCCGCCATGCCCATGGGGGCACCGGGGTGGCCGGAATTGGCTTGTTGAACGGCATCCATTGCGAGTGCGCGGATTGCATTCGCCATCTGTTGAGAATTGGCCATGTGGGGCGGTTCCGGTCTGGGAGAGGAGGGGAAAACCCGTGATTTTAACGGCCTGCCCCAAAAGGCGCTGTCCGGGCCGGCGCGGGCATGCACTACAGTGCCGCCATGAACGGCCCGACCCCGCCCCCGACCCCGTTGCAACAGCCCCCCGCCCTGCTGCTGGCCGCCGGCCGCGGCGAGCGCATGCGGC
>Ga0208516_100340_pt1 | contig 20388 bp, 17 predicted proteins | sample LakWasM117_HOW13_2_FD_183931 | JGI IMG/M metagenome (GOLD analysis project Ga0208516, IMG submission 183931) | Freshwater sediment methanotrophic microbial communities from Lake Washington under simulated oxygen tension - Sediment Metagenome... | ecosystem: Environmental > Aquatic > Freshwater >...
GGTTGGGCAGGCCGGCGTTGGGGTAGCAGCTGATGAAGGTGTCGGGCGCGGCCTTGGCCAGCTCCTGGATGTAGGGGCGCATCAGCGCGGCGCCCAGCGCGCAGTTCAGGCCCACGGCCAGCGGGCGGGCATGGCGCACGCTGTGCCAGAAGGCGGTGACGGTCTGGCCGCTGAGGATGCGGCCCGAGGCGTCGGTGACCGTGCCGCTGATGAGCACCGGCAGGCGCTCGCCGGTCTGGTCGAACGCCTCCTCGATGGCGAACAGCGCGGCCTTGGCGTTGAGCGTGTCGAAGATGGTCTCGACCAGGATCACGTCGGCGCCGCCCTCGATGAGTGCCAAGGTCTGTTCCAGGTAAGCCGCGCGCAGCTGCTCGAAATCGACATTGCGCGCGCCGGGGTCGTTCACGTCGGGGCTGATGCTGGCCGTGCGCGGCGTGGGGCCGAGTGCGCCCGCGACGTAGCGCGGGTGGTCCGGCGTGCTGTACTTGTCGCAGGCCGCGCGGGCGAGCTGGGCCGAGCGCAGGTTCATCTCGCGCGCCAGCTCGGCCATGCCGTAGTCCTCCTGGGCGATGGTGGTCGCGCCGAAGGTGTTGGTCTCGATCAGGTCGGCGCCGGCCGCCAGGTAGCGCTCGTGGATGTCGCGGATCACATCGGGCCGGGTGAGCGAGAGCAGCTCGTTGTTGCCCTTCACGTCGCGCGGGAAGTCCTGGAAGCGCGCACCCGCGCTACCGGGCCCGGTGTATCCCTCGCCCCGGTACTGCGCCTCGCCCAGCTTGAAGCGCTGGATCATGGTGCCCATGGCGCCATCGAGGATGGCGATGCGTTGGGCCAGGATGGCGGGGAGTTGCTGGGCGCGGGTGTAGTGGAGGGCTTGCATGGGGGCCATTGTAGAAAAGCCCCCGGGCCCACGCTGGGCAGGGGCTTACCGCGCCACGCCGCGCGCGAACTCCAGCGCCGCCTCCAGCATGCGCCGCAGGTGCGGCTGCACCTGCGCGGCGCGCCCTTGCAGGTAGGTGTAGGGCGCCGCCTCGTCCATGTAGCAGCGCCAGGTCAATTCGAGCTGCACCGCGTGGATGTTGCGCGCGGGCTCGCCGTAGTGGCGCGTGATGTGGCCGCCCTTGAAGCGGCCGTTGAGCACCGCCGTGTAGCCCGGCGCCGCCTCGGCGATGGACAGCAGATCCTGCGCGAGGGCCGGGGCGCAGCTCGCGCCGTCGGCCGTGCCGAGGTTGAAGTCGGGCAACTGGCCCGCGAAGAAGCGCGGCAGCACCGAGCGGATGGAGTGCGCCTCCCACAGCACGGCCGCGCCGTGTTGCTGGCGCAGGCGGTCCAGCTCGGCGCGCAGTTGCTGGTGGTAGGGCTGCCAGAGCGCTGCGCGGCGCGTGGCGATCTCGGCTGCATCGGGCACGTCGCCCCGGGGGTAGAGCGGCGTTTCGTCGAAGGTGTCCACGGGGCACAGGCCGGTGACGTTCTGGCCCGGGTAGAGGCTGGCGCCATCGGGCGGGCGGTTCAGGTCGATGGCGTAGCGCGAGTGCGTGGCTACGAGGACGGAGGCGCCGAGCTCGCGCGCGAAGGCGTACAGGCGCTCCAGGTGCCAGTCGGTGTCGGGCACCTGCAGGGCGGCGGCGCTCAGGCGCGCGGCCAGCGCCGGGGGGACATGGGTGCCAGCGTGCGGAATGGACACCAGCAGCGGCTGCGTGCCCTGGTGGAAGGTGAACGGGGGGAGTGCGGTGAAGGTCATGGCGAAGGCGTCTTGGCGGGCGGTGGGGATGCAAGGCACCGCCGTCCCGGAACCGTTGATGCTCCCCTGCCCGGCGCGGGCTGTCAACCCAGGGCGTCGCGCACCACCCGGCCCTGGCGCACGATGGTGCAAGCGGGCTTCTGGCCCAGCCAGTAGGCCAGCTCGGCGGCCTCGGCCACGGGCCAGAGCACGAAATTCGCCGGGCAACCGGCGGCGATCCGCCCGTGCGTTTCCTGCAGCCCCAGGGCGCGCGCGGCGTGCGTGGTGATGCCGGCCAGCGCCTCGGGCACGGTGAGGCGGAACAGCGTGCAGGCCATGTTCGCCATGAGCAGCAGGCTCAGCGCGGGCGAGGTGCCGGGGTTGTGGTCGGTGGAGACGGCCATGGGCACGCCGGCGGCGCGCAGCCCGGGAATGGGCGGCAGCTGCGTGTCGCGCAGCGTGTAGTAGGCGCCGGGCAGCAGCACGGCCACGGTGCCGGCCTGCCGCATGGCGTCAATGCCTTCTGGCGACAGGTGCTCGATGTGGTCGCACGAGAGCGCACCGTAGCGTGCGGCCAGGGCCGAGCCGCCCATGTCGGACAGCTGCTCGGCGTGCAGCTTGACCGGGATGCCGAGCCGCTGCGCGGCCTGGAACACCTGCTCGGTCTGCGCCAGCGTGAAGGCGATGCGTTCGCAGAACACATCCACGGCGTCCACCAGCCCCTCGGCGGCGAGCGCGGGCAGCATCTCGCGGCACACGAGGTCCACATAGTCCTGGTCGCGCCCGGCGTATTCGGGCGGCAGCGCGTGCGCGCCGAGGAAGGTGGTGCGCACCGTCACGCCCAGCGCCTCGCCCAGGCGCCGCGCCACGCGCAGCAGCTTGCGTTCGTGCTCCAGCGCCAGGCCGTAGCCGGACTTGATCTCGATGGCGCACACGCCCTCGTCCAAGAGGGCCTGCAGGCGCGGCACGGCCAGGGCGAAGAGTTCGTCCTCGCTGGCCGCGCGCGTGGCGCGCACCGTGGCGACGATGCCGCCGCCCGCGCGCGCCACCTCCTCGTAGCTGGCCCCTGCCAGGCGCAGCGCGAACTCGTGCGCGCGCTGGCCGCCGTAGACCAGGTGCGTGTGGCAGTCCACCAGCCCCGGCGTGGCCAGCCGGCCGCCGCCCTGCCAGCGCGGCAGCGCGGCGAACGCGGCGGGCAGCGCCGCCTCCGGCCCCACCCAGCGCACCTGGCCCTGCTGCACCACGACCGAGGCCAGGGCGCCCGCGGGCAGCGCCACGTCGGCCACGGCCAGCCCTTCGGCCAGGCGCAGGCCCTGCCAGACGCCGTCGGCGCTGGGGGCCGGGGTTGCTTGCGGCTGCTGCATGGCTTTTACTCCTAAAACAATAGCTGATTGCGCTGATTCAATAAGCCTTAACGGCCGATTTCGTTCAAAACTCTGGTTCCAGTGCCACCCAGGCCAGCGCGGGGGTATCGAGCCCCCCCGGCACGGGCCGCAGGGGCGCGCCGGGGCGGGGCGCGCTCCACCACAGGCCCTGGCCCGGCGCGTAGGCCTCGCCCGCGCACTCCCACTGGCCGGCCAGCACCAGGCACAGGCCGGCCGGTGGTGCGCCGGGCGTGCAGGCATCGTGCAGCACCCGCAGCGCACCGCGCCACTGGCCGCGCCGCAGCATGAGGTTGAAGTCGCGCACCGGGCCGCCGCGCAGCGTGGCGTCGATCGCCACCTCGCCCGCGAAGGCGAACGGCTGCCAGGGGCGGTCGAGCCGCTGGTCCACGCCGCCGCCGGGCGCGCGCAGGTGCACGCCGTCGCCGTGCAGCAGCATGATGTGGCGGTCCACGCCGGGGAAGCGGGAGAACGGCCCGGGCGCGGCGATATCGGCCACGCTCACACGCCAGCCAAAGCGCTCCAGCCCCGCGCCGGGCGGCCAGCAGGCCAGCTCGCGCGTGGCGCCGCCGCCGTTCTTCCACGGCATGGGGGCGATGGTGGCGAGGTCCAGGCGCTGCATGGCACCGGTCAGCGCGCGCCACCGCGCGCGATGCGCGCCGCCAGGCGGGCCACGACCTTGGCGGTCAGGCCATCGCGGTCGAAGGCGGGGTTGAACTCTGCCAGGTCCGCCGCCGCCAGCTTGCCGCTGGCGAGCACCGCATCGACCACGCGCTCGACCTGCGCCAGCGGCACCCCCAGCGGCGCGGGCGCGGAGACGCCGGGCGCCACGGCCCCGGGCAGCACGTCGATGTCCACGGTGAGGTAGACCGCGTCGCACTGCGCCAGATCGTGCGCGAGCACGGCCAGCGCCTCTTGCAGGCCGTGTTCGGTTTGCAAGGCATCGTCGGGCCAATAGCGCACGCCCAGCGTGTCGGCACGCTCGAACAGGGCCTGGGTGTTGGCGTAGCGGCTGATGCCCAGCACGCGGTAGTCGAAGGGCCGGCCCTGGGCGGCGCACCATTCCTGGATCTGGCGGAACGGTGTGCCGGAATTGCCCTCGCGAGCCCTGCGCAGGTCGAAATGCGCATCCAGGTTCACGACGAGGATGCGGCGCGCCTGGGGCAGCGCCCGTGCAACGCCCTGGAACGTCCCCCAGGCCACCTCGTGCCCGCCGCCCAGCACCAGGGGCGTGCAGCCCTGCGCCATGGCCTGCGCCACGCGCTGGGCCAGGGCGGCCTGCGCGGCATCGAGCGCGCCATCGGCGCACTCCACGTCGCCGGCATCCCAGATGCGGGGTTCGCCCAGGATGGGCACATTGGCCAGCGCCTTGCGCGCCGCCCCCGGCCCCTGCGCGGCGCCCGGGCGGCCGCCGTTGCGGCGCACGCCTTCGTCCACGGCAAAGCCGATCAGGGCCACGCCGCCCTGGCTGGCGGCATCGAAGGGCTGCACCTGCTGGTGCCAGCGCAGGCTGGGGCCGTCTTCCTCGGTGTCGATGCGGCCTTGCCAGGCCGCTGCTTGCATCATCATCGTGTGTCCCTTTTCAGGCGCGCGTCAGCACCGCCTGGAGAAACGAACGGGTCCGTTCCTGGACCGGGTTGGTGAAGATGGTCTCCGGGAGGCCGGCTTCAATGATTCCGCCGCCGTCCATGACCACCACCACATCGCCCACGTCCCGCGCGAAATCCATCTCGTGCGTGACCACCATCATCGTCATGCCCTCGCGTGCCAGCACCTTCATGACCTGCAGCACCTCGCCCACGAGTTCCGGGTCGAGGGCGGAGGTGGGCTCGTCGAACAGCATCACGCGCGGTTTCATGGCCAGCGCGCGCGCAATGGCGACGCGCTGCTTCTGCCCGCCCGAGAGGCTGGCCGGCATGGCTTCGGCCTTGTGGGCCAGGCCCACTTTGTCGAGCAGCACGCGCGCTTGCGCCTCGGCATCGGCGTGGGCCACCTTGTGCAGGGTGCGCGGCCCCAGCGTGACGTTGTCGATCACCGACAGGTGCGGGAACAGGTTGAACGACTGGAACACCATGCCGACCTCTTCGCGCAGCGCGTTGAGCTCGCGCTCGGGCAGCATCTGCCCTTCGTCGACCAGGGTGCGCCCGCAGATGTCGATGCGCCCGCCCTGGGGCTGCTCCAGGCCATTGCAGCAGCGCAGGAAGGTGCTCTTGCCCGAGCCGCTGGGCCCGATGACGACGACCACCTGGGAAGGCTGCACGTCGAAGTCGATGCCGTTGAGCACCACATGCTCGCCATAGGCCTTGCGCAGGCCGCGGATGCGCACGATGGGTTCGGCGTTCATGGAACCGGGTTGCATCGTCATTGGACCATCCCTCCCGCGCGCAGGCGCAGTTCGATATGGCGCAGCGCCAGGGTGGTCGCGCCCGTGAGAACGAAATACACCACCGCGATGGCGAGATAGACCTCCAGCGAGCGGTAGGACACGCTGATGATCTTCTGCCCCTCGTGCATGAGGTCGTGGATGGTCAGCAGCGACACCAGCGCCGAATTCTTGATCAACGCGATGAACTCGTTGCCCAGCGGCGGAATCATGCGCACCACGGCTTGCGGCAGCACCACGCTGCGCATGGCCTGGCCCGAGGACATGCCGATGGAGCGCGCGGCCTCCATCTGGCCCCGGTCGATGGACTGGATGGCGCCGCGCACGATCTCGGACACATAGGCGCCCGAGTAGATGCCCAGCCCGATCACGCCGCAGACAAAGGCCGGCAGCAGGATGCCGAACTGCGGCAGGCCAAAGAACAGGATGAACAGCTGCACCAGCAGCGGCGTGCCGCGGATGGCAGCCACATAGGCGGTGCACAGGCCGTAGACCAGGCGCCGCTTGGGGTTGAGCCGGCCAATGCCGACCAGCAGGCCCATGACGCAGCCCAGCAACAGCGCGACGGCCGTGATTTCCACGGTCACCAGCGCGCCTTGCAACAACTGGGGCCAACCCGCCCAGACCGGGGAAAAATCGAGTTCCATCGTGTGCTCGCGCCAGGGCCGGTTACTTGGCGGCGCTGCCGCTGAACCACTTCTTCACGATGGCGGCGTAGGTGCCATCGGCCTTGAGCTTGGCGATGGCGCCGTTCACGGCCTTGGTGAGTTCGGGCGTGTCGCGGCGCAGCGCCATGCCGTATTCCTCGGTCGTGAGCTGCTCTTCCAGCACGCGCAGGCCGGGGCGGGTGCGCACATACTGGTAGGCGGCGGGCTTGCCCGTCACGGCGGCGTCGGCGCGGCCGATGTCCACCAGGTTGAACATTTCCTGGTTCTTCTCGACCTCAACACGCTGCACCTTGGGGAATTTCTCCGTGAGGTAGCCCACCGACTTGGTGCCCACCTGCACGCTGACCTTCTTGCCGTCCAGGTCGGTCAGCTTCTTGATCGTGGTGTTGCTGTCCTTCACCATCACCACCAGGCCGCCGGCGTAGTAGGGCTCGGTGAAGTCCACCACCTTCTTGCGCTCGTCGGTGATGTAGATGGCCGAGACAGCCATGTCGAAGCGCTTGGAGATCAGGCCGGGGATCAGGCCCTTGAAGTCGATGTCCACCCACTCGACCTGCTTGCCCATGGCCTTGCCGATGGCCTCGACCAGTTCGATGTCAAAGCCCGTGCGCTTGCCGTTGTCGACAAACTCCATGGGCGGGAACGTGGCATCCGTGCCCACGCGCAGCACGTTGTCCTGGGCGTGCGCGCCCATCGCGCTCAGCGCCAGCGCGGCCAGGGTGGAAATCAGGAAAGGGCGGCGGTATTTCAGGGTCATGGCAAGGCTCTCCGGTTGGTGGTCAGGGGTCAGGGAAATCACAAATCGATCGTCTGGCAGCGGGGGAGGGATGCGCGGCACGCTCAGTGCGCGTCAAACTGGCGCGAGATGCGCGCCGCGGCGACCACCGCCATGTGGATCAGCGCCGGCTCCTGGCCCTGCGCCCGCAGGATCGGCGCCATCAGCGTGATGGCGCCCACCGCCCGCCGCGAGGCATCAAACAGCGGCACGCTGCAGCCCCAGACGCCGGGGTCCACTTCGCCGCCGCTCACGGCAAAGCCGGTGCGGCGAATGGCATCGAGTTCATCCTGCGCCGCCTGGCGCTCCGGCGTGCCGGCGCCCCACTGGCGGTCGAGCACGGCGGCGCGCGCGGCCTCGGGCAGATGGGCCAGCACGCATTTGGCCGAAGCCCCGGCGCGCAGCGGCACGCTGCGCCCTTTTTCAAACGAGCAGCGCAGCGAATGCTGGCTCTCGACCATGTCCAGGCAGATGGCCTTGTCGTTCACGGCCACGATCAGGCCCACGCTCTCGTGCGATTGCTGCGCCAGCTCGACCATGCCGGGGCGCGCCTGGCGCACCAGGTGCGATGCGAGGTCAAAGCCCAGCGCAAGTTGCAGGCTCAGCGGCCCGGGGGCGTAGTGGCCCTCGCTTTCGAGGACGAAGCCCCAGTGCTTGAGCCGTGCCAATTGCCGGTAGAGCGTGCTGCGCGCCAGGCCCGTGCGCTCCATCAGCTCGGCCACGGCCAGTGCCTGCCCTTGCTGGGCCAGCACGGCCAGCACCTGCAGCACGCGGTCAGAGGTGGGAACGGCGGTGGACGGGACACGCTTCGACATGGCGGCAGTATCAAAGAAAGCCGTCCCAAATCCCAGATGCTCATTCCCATGTTTTGGGACTGTCACGTGCTATTTCGGCAATCTACTGGTTTTCCCTGATCCCTGGGTGGGCGGGCCCTAAGGCGACGCTGAATAAGTCCCCGCGATGGCGCGCGCCCGGCATTGGGATGGGATGCAAGGCGCAAACCGCAGCCATAGCCGGTGCTATGGCGAGGATTTGCAACGCCGCAGACCGCCCAAGGCTGGGATGCGCGGCGCGCGAGGGACTTGTTCAGCGTTGCCCTAAGGCCCGCATGGCCCCGGCTCACCGCACCATGGGCAACTTCAGCCCCTGCTTCTTCGCCGTTTCGATGGCCAGTTCGTAGCCCGCGTCCGCATGGCGCATCACGCCCGAGCCGCAGTCGTTCACCAGCACGCGCGCCAGGCGCTCGGCGGCGGCATCGGTGCCGTCGGCCACGATGACCATGCCCGAGTGCTGGCTGTAGCCCATGCCCACGCCGCCGCCATGGTGCAGGCTCACCCAGGTGGCGCCGCCGGCGGTGTTGAGCAGGGCGTTGAGCAGTGGCCAGTCGGAGACGGCGTCGGTGCCGTCCTTCATGGATTCGGTCTCGCGGTTGGGGCTGGCCACCGAGCCGGTGTCCAGGTGGTCGCGGCCGATGACGATGGGGGCCTTGAGCTCGCCGTTCTTCACCATCTCGTTGAAGGCCAGGCCGGCGCGGTGGCGCTCGCCCAGGCCCAGCCAGCAGATGCGCGCGGGCAGGCCCTGGAAGCTGATGCGCTCGCGCGCCATGTCCAGCCAGCGGTGCGTGTGGTGGTTTTCGGGGAACAGCTCCTTGATCTTGGCGTCGGTCTTGTAGATGTCCTCGGGGTCGCCCGAGAGCGCCACCCAGCGGAACGGGCCCTTGCCCTCGCAGAACAGCGGGCGGATGTAGGCAGGCACGAAGCCGGGGAAGTCGAAGGCGTTCTGCACGCCCTCGTCGAACGCCACCTGGCGGATGTTGTTGCCGTAGTCCACCGTGGGGATGCCCATGGATTGGAAGTCGAGCATGGCCCGCACATGGACGGCGCAGCTTGTGGCTGCGGCGGCCTTGAGCGGGCCCTGCTGCGCGGGGTCTTTTTGCGCGGCCTGCCATTGCGGCACGGTCCAGCCGCTGGGCAGGTAGCCGTGGATGAGGTCGTGCGCGCTGGTCTGGTCGGTCACCAGGTCGGGCTTGATGCCCCCGGCTTTGGCACGGCGCACCAGCTCGGGCAGGATGTCGGCGGCGTTGCCCAAGAGGCCGATGGAGATGGCCTTCTTCTCTTGCGTGTAGCGCTGAATGCGCGCCAGCGCATCGTCCAGGTCGGTGGCCTGCTCGTCCAGGTAGCGCGAGCGCAAGCGAAAGTCGATGCTGCTCTGCTGGCATTCGATGGTCAGCGAGCAGGCGCCGGCCAGCGTGGCGGCCAGGGGCTGGGCGCCGCCCATGCCGCCCAGGCCGGCCGTCAGAATCCATTTGCCCGACAGGTCGTTGTTGTAGTGCTGGCGACCGGCCTCGACGAAGGTTTCGAAGGTGCCCTGCACGATGCCCTGGCTGCCGATGTAGATCCAGCTGCCCGCCGTCATCTGGCCGTACATGAACAGGCCCTTGCGGTCGAGTTCGTTGAAGTGCTCCCAGTTGGCCCACTTGGGCACGAGGTTGGAATTGGCCAGCAGCACGCGCGGGGCGTTGGCATGCGTCTTGAACACGCCCACGGGCTTGCCCGATTGCACGAGCAGGGTTTCATCGTCGTTCAGCTCGCGCAGGCTGGCCAGGATCTGGTCGAAGCACTGCCAGTCGCGCGCGGCGCGCCCGATGCCGCCGTAGACCACGAGGTCCTGCGGGCGCTCGGCCACCTCGGGGTCGAGGTTGTTCTGCACCATGCGGTAGGCGGCCTCGGCCAGCCAGTTCTTGCAGGAAAGCGCGCTGCCGCGCGGGGCGCGGATAACGCGCGTGGGGTCATGGCGCGGGTCGGCGGCGGGGGTGAGGTGGGCGTCGTGGGCGTTCATGGCAAAGGCTCCTTGGGGGGTGCGGTTCATTGGTGGCTGGGCAGGCAGGCGGCCAGGGGCGCGGGCCAGGTGGCCTCTTCCTGCACCCAGGCGCGCATGGCCTCAATGTCGGGCGCGAGGTAGCGGTCCTGCTCCAGGAAGGCGACACGGCGGCGGATGTCGGCGAACTGCTGCTCGACCAGCGGCGAGCTGTTCAGCGAGCGGTCGAACTCCATGCCCTGGGCGGCGGACATGGCCTCGATGCCCACCATCACCGCCGCATTGCGCACCATGTCGCCCAGGCGGCGCGCGCCGTAGGTGGCCATGGAGACATGGTCTTCCTGGTTGGCCGAGGTGGGCAGGCTGGTCACGCTGCTGGGGTGGGCCAGGCACTGGTTCTCGGCGGCCAGCGCGGCGGCCGTGACCTGGGCGATCATGAAGCCCGAGTTCACGCCGCTGTCCCGGATCAGGAAGGCGGGCAGGCCCGACAGGCCCGGGTCGAGCAGCAGCGACAGGCGGCGCTCGGAAATGGCGCCGATCTCGGCCACGGCCAGCGCGATGATGTCGGCCGCGAAGGCCACGGGCTCGGCGTGGAAGTTACCGCCCGAGATCACCTCATTGGTATCGGTGAACACCAGCGGGTTGTCCGACGCGGCATTGGCCTCGGTGCGCAGCACGCGCGCGGCGTGCTGCAGGTTGTCCAGGCAGGCGCCCATGACCTGCGGGATGCAGCGGATCGAATACGGGTCCTGCACGCGGCCGCAGTGCGGGTGCGAGGGGTCGATCTGGCTGCCTTCGAGCAGCGCGCGCACGGCCGCCGCCACGGCAATCTGCCCGGGCTGGCCACGCGCCGCGTGGATGCGCGCATCGAACGGCTTGACCGAGCCCTTGATGGCTTCGAGCGAGAGCGCGCCCGCCACCAGCGCGGCGCTGAACACGTTCTCGGCACCAAACAGGCCGGCCAGCGCCAGCCCGGTGGAAACCTGCGTGCCGTTGAGCAGCGCCAGCCCTTCCTTGGGGCCGAGCACGAAGGGCGGCAGGCCCACAGCGGCCATGGCCTCGGCGCCCGGCACCACACGGCCATCGACCTTGGCCTGGCCTTCACCGATGAGCACGCAGGCCAGGTGCGCCAGCGGCGCGAGGTCGCCCGAGGCGCCCACCGAGCCCTTGGCGGGGATGACCGGCAGCACGTTGGCATTGGCGAGCGCCAGCAGCGCATCGACGATTTCAGGGCGGATGCCCGAGTGGCCACGCGCCAGGCTCACGGCCTTGGTAGCGAGCACCAGGCGCACCACGCCGTCGGGCAGCGCCTCGCCCGTGCCCACGCTGTGCGAGAGCACCAGGTTGCGCTGCAGCTCGGCCAGGCGCTCGTGGGCAATCTTCGTGCTCGCCAGCTTGCCAAAACCGGTGTTGATGCCGTAGACCACCTGGTCTTCATCGACGATGCGCTGCACGGTGGCCAGTGCGGCGCGCATGTCGGCCTGGGCCGAGGCATCGAGCGTGAGCTGCACGCCGCCCGCGTGGATGCGGCGCAGCTGCGCCAGCGTGACATGGCCGGGATCGAGGGTGATGGGGGTGGTCATGGTGCCAGTCCTGTCTATACAAGTAGGTATCAAAAAAGAAATCGGCAGCGTGGCGGGCTTCAGCCCGCCACAGGGTGGCCGTCGGTGCGGAAGCGGCTGCCGAGCCGGTAGCGCGAGGCCGGGTGCAGGCAGCGCACCACGGTCACGGGGACGCCGCGCGACCAGGTGCGGCGCGTGAGCAGCAGGCAGGGTTCGTGCGCCGGCATTTCCAGCAGCGCGGCCTGCTCGGGCGTGGGCAGCACGGCATCGACCACGTGCTCGACCTGGTCGAAGGGCACGCTGCGCAGCAGGTATTCGGAGGGCGGCACGGCGGTGAAGTCCTGCGCCAGGAAGTCGGGCGCCAGGGCGGGGTTCACATGGCGGTCTTCGAGCTGCACCGGCACGCCGTTCTCGCGGTGCACGCACTGCGTGTGGAACACCGAGGCGCCCGTGCGCAGGTCCAGCGCGGCGGACACCTCCAGCGTGGCGGCGGCGCGCCGGGCGGCGAGCACATCGCAGCGGTAGTCGTGCCCGCGCTGGCGGATCTCGCTGGCCAGGTTGGCGATCTGCAGCAGCGTGGACTGCGGCCTGTCTTCGGCCACGAAGCTGCCCACGCCGGCCACGCGCACGATGCGGCCCTGCTCGACCAGCTCGCGCAGGGCGCGGTTGGCCGTCATGCGCGAAATGCCGAACTGCGCCACCAGCTCGCTCTCGGACGGCAGCCGGTCGCCCGCGCGCCAGCTGCCGTCCTGGATCTTGCGCACGATGAAGTCCTTGACCTGCTCGTACAGCGCCAAGGCGGGCGCGGCCGGCGGGTTGGTGGCCGGGCTGGCGGTGCGGGTCTGGGTAGTTTTGGTCATATGCAATGTGCCTGTATATACAGGTTAACCGAATTACGCGGCGTGCGTCAACCCCCGGTTTTCCAGGGGGCGGTGCCGCTGCGGGTCAGGCCGTGTGCGGACCGTTCGCAGGCACCGGCAGCACCACGCGCACGGCCAGCCCCGGATCGGCGTTGCGCAGCGCCAGCCGGCCGCCATGCGCCTGCGCCACCAGGCGGCACAGGTACAGGCCCAGGCCCACGCCGCCGGTGGCACGCTGGCGTGCGCTGTCGGGGCGGTAAAAAGCCTGCGCCAGGCGCTCCAGGTGCTCGGGCGGCACGCCGGGGCCGTGGTCGCGCACCTCGATCTCCACCGCTTCGTCCAGCCGGCGCAGGTGCAGCTCGGGCGGCGGCGCGGCGGGGTCGCTGTGGCGCAGGCTGTTGTCGAGCAGGTTGCGCAGCAGCAGGCGCATGCGCGCGCGGTCCAGCGGCAGCAGGGGCCAGGCGGGCGGCGCCTGCACGCGGATGGCGCTGGCGCCGGGGTGGCGGTCGCCCAGCTCGGCGATGACCTCGCGCGCCAGCTCCACCAGGTCCACATCCTCGCGGTGCAGCGCGGCGTGGCGGCCGGCGAGGCGCTCGCTCTCCAGCAGGTCGGTGATGACGCGCGCCATCTCGCCCAGGTCGCGCAGCAGGGCCTGGCGCTGGCTGTCGACCTCGGCGGTTTCGGGCAGCAGCTCGGCGTTGAGGCGCGCGCGCGTCAGCGGGCTGCGCAGCTCGTGGCTCATGGCCAGCAGCAGGGCGCGCTTGGCTTCGAGCATCTGGTGGATGTCGCTGCCCATGGTGTTGATGGTGGCGGCCAATTGCCCCAGCTCGTCGGGCCTGTGCGCGTGGCGCACGGGGATGGGCTGCTCGAACGCGCCCGCACCGAAGCGCTGGGCACCGGCACGGATGTCGTCGAGCGGACGCAGCAGGCGCCGCACATACAGGTAGGCCAGCGCGATGAGCAGCAGCAGCACGCCCAGCGTGATCCAGGCCATGCGCGGGCGGTGCTCCCAGCCCAGCACGTGCAGGCCGAACTCCAGCCGGTGGCCGTCCGCCGTGGTGCGGCGCAGCAGGTTGGGGCCGTCGTCGCCGTTGCGCCAGGGCGGTTCGCGCCCGGTGGCGCCGCGCACCCAGTCGGGCCGGGGCAGCGCGGGGTGCGAAGCCCAGTTCACCTGCGGGCCTTCGATGCGGATGGTGATGGGCAGGCGCTGCACCAGGGCCTGGGCGCGCTCGGTGCTCGGCGGGCTGCCGACCTCCTGCGCCAGGCGGTCCACGTAGTCGACCAGCAGCGGGCGCGCCGCCGCGCGCCAGCCCACCGACAGCGCCTTCTGCACGCCACCGAGGAAGGTGACCGTGAGCGCCAGCGCGAGCACGAAGAACACCAGCACCAGGCGCCAGCGCAGCGAGCGCAGCAGCGCCAGGCGCGCGCGCTGGTGCCAGGGGCAGCGCGGGTCGTCTTCGCGCCAGTGTTTCATCCGGCCACCCGGCGCAGTGCCAGCGAGTAGCCGGCGTTGCGCAATGTCTTGATGCAGTCCAGCGGTTCGAGCTTTTTGCGCAGGCGGCTCACGACGATGTCCACGGCCCGCGTGTACAGCTCGGCCTCGTGGCCGCGCAGCTGGTTGAGGATGTCGTCACGGCTGAGCACGCGGCCGCTCTCGCGCGCGAGCAGGTGCAGCAGGTCGAATTCGGTGCCGGTCAGCTCCACGTCGCGGCCCAGGCACTGCACGCTGCGGCGCGCGGCGTCGATGCGCAGGCCCTCGAACTCCAGCAGGCCCGGTGCCTCGGCCGGGCTGCTCGCGCGGCGGCGGCGCAGCACGGTCTGCAGGCGGGCGACGAGCTCGCGCGGCTCGAAGGGCTTGGGCAGGTAGTCGTCGGCGCCCAGCTCCAGGCCGACCACGCGGTCCATGACCTCGCCGCGCGCGGTGAGCATGACGAGGGGGATGTCGCTACCCCGCCGGATGGTGCGGCACAGCTCGAAGCCGTCCATCTCGGGCAGCATCACGTCGAGGATGGCGGCGTCAAAACCGCCCTGGGCCAGTTGCGCCAGCCCCGCGCTGGGGCGCAGCGCCTGCACCAGTTCCAGCTCGAAGCGCTGGAAGTAGGCGGCCAGCGGCGGCCCGAGCTGTTCGTCGTCGTCGATGAGCAGGATGCGGTGCATGGAAGCGGATTGTCACACCGCACCGCTGCGTGCACGGTGGCGCAGGATCATCTGCCGCAGGCGCCGCTGGGTGTGGGCATGGAGGGCGTCGAAGCGGTCGGCGGCCTCCAGCAGCGCGGGCAGCGTGCGCGCGGCCTGCTGGGGCTGGCGCGCCACCAGCCCGAGGGCGTGCTCACGGTCGAAGCGCGGCCCCCAGACCAGCGTCAGCAGCTCGTCGTGCGGCCGGGGCATGCCGGCCAGCAGCGCCGGGCCATGGGCGCGCAAATCGCGCGCCAGCCGGTGCAGGGGTGCGTGCGGGGCGGTCATGGCCGGGCTCCGCTTCAGCCGTGGCGGGACATCCAGCCCCGGCGCTTGCTCATCAGCTCACGCACCTTCTGCTGCTGCGCGGGATCGAGGCTGTCGTAGAAGTCGGCCATGGCGGTCAGCACCTCGGGGCTGCCCGATTGCACGGCGCGCAGCTTGTCGTCGAGCAGGGTCTGGGCACGGGCGCGGTCGAACTTCTCGCCGGCCACCAGGGCCTGCACCTCGGCACGCGGATCGCCCGCCTGGCCCACGAAGGCGGCGCGCTGGGCCTGCAACGTGTCGGCCAGGGTGGCCAGCTTCTGCTTCTGCGCCGCGTTCAGGTCGAGCTTGCTGCCCACGCGTTCGAGCACCTTGCCGCGCACCTCGGCGATGCGCTCGGCGTCCATGGGGCCGTGGCGGTGGTAATGCCCGCCCGAGCAGGCGCTGAGCCCGCCGACGAGGATGGAGGCGCCGAACAGGCCGATGAGGGTTTTCTTGATCCAGGGTGGCATGGTGCGGGTCCTTTCGGGACGGTGTGGAACATGGCCCCTATGGTGCGACGGAGCGGCCCGGGCGTCTTCTCCGCGCGGTTTCGGTTTATTTCGGTTTGTTTCAGCGGCGGGGACCGGGGCACGATTGCCGATAATCACGCAGTCCCGGCCCGCATGGCGCCCGGAATTTCATGCAAAAACAGCCTCCGGCGCCCGCCCTATAAGCGCCAGCAGCTATACATTCAAGAGCACCCTTGTGTCCCCCGCGCATTCCATCCTGAAAGACGTCTTCGGCTACGAGCGCTTCCGTGGCCCGCAGGAGGCCATCGTGGCGCATGTGGTGGCCGGCGGCGACGCGCTGGTGCTCATGCCCACGGGCGGCGGCAAGAGCCTGTGCTACCAGGTGCCGGCCATCGTGCGCCAGCAGGCCGGCCAGGGCGTGGCCATCGTCGTCTCGCCGCTGATCGCGCTGATGCACGACCAGGTGGGCGCGCTGCACGAGGCCGGCGTGGAGGCGGCCTTCCTCAATTCCACGCTCGACTGGCAGCAGGCGCTGGACGTGGAGCGGCGCCTGGCGCGCGGCGAGATCACCCTGCTCTACGCCGCGCCCGAGCGCGTGACGACCGAGCGCTTCCTGGGCCTGCTCGACGACCTGCATGCGCGCGGGCAGCTGAGCCTGTTCGCCATCGACGAGGCGCACTGCGTGAGCCAGTGGGGGCACGACTTCCGCCCCGAGTACCGCCAGCTCACCGTGCTGCACGAGCGCTACCCCACCGTGCCGCGCATCGCCCTCACGGCCACGGCCGACGCGCTCACGCGCGCCGACATCGTCGAGCGCCTGCAGCTGCAGGAGGCCGAGCAGTTCGTCAGCAGCTTCGACCGGCCCAACATCCGCTACCGCATCGAGGAGAAGAAGGACGCCACCACGCAGCTGCTGCGCTTCATCGAGCGCGAGCACCCGGAAGACGCGGGCGTGGTGTATTGCCAGTCGCGCAAGCGCGTGGAAGAGCTGGCCGACACCTTGTGCGAGGCCGGCCTCAACGCCCTGCCCTACCACGCGGGCCTGCCCGCCGAGGAGCGCCGGCGGCACCAGGACCGCTTCCTGCGCGAGGAAGGCATCGTGATGGTGGCGACCATCGCGTTTGGCATGGGCATCGACAAGCCCGACGTGCGCTTCGTCGCGCACGTGGACATGCCCAAGAACATCGAGGGCTACTACCAGGAGACGGGCCGCGCCGGCCGCGACGGCCTCCCCGCCGACGCCTGGATGGCCTACGGCCTGAACGACGTGGTGAACCAGCGCCGCATGATCGACGAGAGCCCCGCCACCGAGGAGTTCAAGGCCGTAATGCGTGGCAAGCTCGACGCCCTGCTGGGCCTGGCCGAGGCCACGGACTGCCGGCGCGTGCGCCTGCTGACCTACTTCGGCGAAGCCTCGCAACCCTGCGGCAACTGCGACAACTGCCTCAACCCGCCGCCCGTGTGGGACGGCACCGACGCAGCGCGCAAGCTCCTCTCCACCATCTACCGCGTGCACGAGGCCAGCGGCCTGACTTTCGGTACCGGCCACATCATGGACATCGTGCGTGGCAAGGACACCGAGAAGGTCCAGCAGTTCGGCCACGGCAAGCTCTCCACCTTCGGCCTGGGCAAGGAGTACACCGAGGCGCAGCTGCGCGGCGTGCTGCGCCAGCTGCTGGCCACGGGCGCCGTGGGCCTGCACAAGGTGAGCATGGAGAACGGCCACAGCTTCGACACCCTGTGCCTCGCCGCGGGCTCGCGCGCGGTGCTGCGCGGCGAGCAGAGCGTGCAACTGCGCGAGGCCACGGCCCATGCCGCGCCGAAGAAGGCACGCCGCGCGAGCGCGCCGCCCGCGGCGGCCGCCAACCTCGGCCCCGATGCGCAGGTGCGCTTCATCAACCTCAAGGCCTGGCGCGCCGAGGTGGCGCGCGAGCACAACCTGCCGGCCTACGTGATCTTCCACGACGCCACACTGGCCGCCATTGCGCAGCAGCACCCGGCGACGCTGGAAGACCTGCAGGGCATCAGCGGCATGGGGGCGAAGAAGCTCGAAGCCTATGGCGCCGACGTGCTGCGCGTGGTGAGGCATGAAACACCCCCCTGAGGCCCTTGCGCGGCTGCTCGCGCGAGGGCCGCGCCCGTTCCATACGGCGTGTGCCGTGCGGCGCACCCCCCATTGCTGACGACGATCAGAGGACCGATTGCATGAACGACATGGCGTTTTACCTTCTCGCGGCGGGCACCGCCCTGGTGCTGGTGCTGCAGGCCGTCCTGCTGCTGCGCAAGCCGCGCTTTGAGACGCCCGCCGACCTGCAGGCCCGGCTGGCCCTGCTGGAGCAGGGCCTCCAGGCACTGGCACAGGCCAGCGCGCGCAGCGAAGCGGTGAACGAACGCATCGAGCAGCAGCTGCGGCTCTTTACCGAAACCACCGCGCAGGGGTTCGAGGCCTCGCGCCGCACCCTCGATGAGAAGCTGGACAAGACCGTGCACGAGTCGCGCAACGGCCGCCAGGAGCTGCTGTCGGCCTTTGGCGCCTTCGAGGCCAAGCTGGAGCAGCGCCTCACCGGCTTCGACGCCTCCATGGGCGGCCGTTTCAGCGGCCTGCAGCAGGCGCTGCTGGGCCGGCTGGACGAGGCGGGCAAGGCGCAGATGGCGCAGTTCACCCAGGCGCAAACCGATGCCGCCGCCAACCGCAAGGAAACGACGGACACCCTGGCTGCCTTCCGCACCGAGCTGACCGAAACCCTCCAGCGCCTCGCGGCCGAGACCCAGACCTCGCGCGAAGCGCTGGCGCAAAGCTCGGTCGCCCTGGGGGCGCAGATCCAGGAGCGTTTCGAGGCCCTCGGCGGCATGACCCGGCTCACGCTGGACTCGCTCAAGAACGACACGGGCACCCAGCTGCTCATCATGTCGACCGCCCTGAAGGACCAGCTCGAAGGCAATGGCAGCCAGATCCACAAGCAGTTCACCGCGCTGCAGGACACTGTGGCCCAGCAGTTGCAGGGTATGGTGCAGGGCTCGCGGCAGAACTCCGAGCAATTGCGCACCGCCCTGAACGAGCGGCTGGCTGCCATCCAGGCGGACAACACGGCCAAGCTCGAAGAAATGCGGCGCACCGTGGACGAGAAGCTGCACGCCACCCTGGAGCAGCGCCTAGGCGACTCCTTCAAGCTGGTCAGCGAACGGCTGGAGCAGGTGCATGCGGGGCTGGGCGAAATGAAGAGCCTGGCGGGCAGCGTGGGCGACCTCAAGCGCGTGATGTCCAACGTGCGCACCCGCGGCACCTGGGGCGAAGTGCAGCTCGGCGCCATCATCGAAGGGCTGCTGACCGCCGAGCAGTTCGCCCGCAACGTCAAGACGGTGCCCGGCAGCAACGACCTGGTGGAATACGCCATCAAGATGCCCGGCAAGAGCGACGACCAGCCCGTCTGGCTGCCCATCGACGCCAAGTACCCGGTGGAGCACTACCAGCGGCTGGTGGAAGCCCACGAATCGCTGGACAAGGCCCTCGCCCAGCAGGCCGCGACCGCGTTCGAGTCCTCCATCCGCCTGGAAGCCAAGAAGATCGCGTCGAAGTACGTGAGCCCGCCGCACACCACCGACTTCGCCATCCTGTTCCTGCCCACGGAAGGCCTGTTCGCCGAGGTGTGCCGCGTGCCCGGCATGGTCGAGGCGCTACAGAACGACTTCCGCGTCGTGGTGGCCGGGCCGACCACGCTGTCGGCCATGCTCAACAGCCTGCGCCTGGGGTTCCGCACCCTGGTCATCGAGAAGCGCTCGTCGGAGGTCTGGAGCATTCTGTCCACGGTCAAGACGGAGTTCAAAAAGTTTGGCGACATCGTGGATGCGACCCACAAATCCATTGATGCGGCCGCCAACAAGTTCAAGGACATCGGCGTGCGCACGCGGGCCATCGAGCGCAAGCTGCGCGATGTGGAGGAACTCCCCGGTGCGGCGGCCCCCGATGTGCTGGGCATGGCAGAAGGCGACGGCGCCGAGTGATGCCCCCGGCCCGCGCGCTCAGAGGCTGAGAGTTTTTCGGCCGTGCCCGAAAGGCGCGCCAAAACACGCCGGATCTAGGCGCGAAACGCAGCCATGGCGCGGGCCATGGTGAGTATTTGCAACGACGAGCCGGTGTGTTTTGGCGTGCAAGGCGGGCATGGATGAAAGACTCTCAGCCTCTCACCCGTGCCGGGCCTCCAGGGCGTCGGCGTGGGTCCGCGCGATGCTTCTGAACCCCTCCGAGATCCGGTCTTCCTGGGCCGCTCCGCGCCAGAAGACCTGCGCCAGCGCCCGGGCCTGGGCCCACACATCGAGCGTGGCCGCCGTGGGCTGCTTTCTTTCCGGGGCCAGCTCCTGCGGCACCAGCTCGCCGGCAATGGGCATGTAGAGCATGGGCAGCATGTCGTAGGTGGGCGAGAGGCGCCAGTCGTCCTCCACCAGCACCAGCGAGATGTTGCCGTAGTGCCGGTCGGTGTTGCCGATCAGCACGCCGTAGGCCTCCAGCAGGCGCAGGGTGCGCGCATCTTCGGGCGTGAGCAGGGCGCGCGCCTGCATGCGCAGGGCCGTGGCGGCCCAGTGGTCCATCTCGCCCACGTACTGCGCGTCGTAGACCATCAGCGACACCATGCCGATGCGCCCCGGTGGCGCGCCCTCGGTACCACCCAGCCAGGGCGAGCGGCGGTCGAAACGCTCGGATTCGAGGAACACCCGGCCCGCGCGCACGAACACCTCGGTTGGCGCAGCGGGCAGGCCGGCCTGGGCCAGCGCCTGCAGGGCCAGGTGCTCGCACAGCAGCAGGTCGCGCGTGCGCTGGTCGGCCGGGCTGTCGCCAGCGCTGGAAAATTTCACGATCACGCTGCGCCCCGCCGTCACGCAGCAGAACTTGGGCTGCTCGCCGCCCGCCGACGAACCGGGCAGCTGCCCCTGCAGCGCGCTGCGGGCGAGCAGGGGGTAGTCGTCGGCCGAGGCGGCGCGCGCCAGGCGCTGGCCCAGGCTGTGGAAGCGTTCCAGCGAGGCATCGCCCACCAGCAGGTTGCCCGGCAGGTCCTCGCCGCGCAGCGCCAGGGCGCGCAGCACGTCGTCATCGGACCAGTGGCGCGGGTCGGTGGGCAGTTGCAGCTCGGGGTGCAACTGCGCGAAGTTGCGGCCCATGAAGCCCTGGGGCCGCATGTCGGCCAGGAACCAGGGCAGGCTGTCGTGGCGCTCGCTCACGCCGTCTTCCTCGTCCACCCAGAAGGCGCCGCCCGGCAGGGGCACCATGCGGCCGAACG
>Ga0208516_100345_pt1 | contig 20160 bp, 18 predicted proteins | sample LakWasM117_HOW13_2_FD_183931 | JGI IMG/M metagenome (GOLD analysis project Ga0208516, IMG submission 183931) | Freshwater sediment methanotrophic microbial communities from Lake Washington under simulated oxygen tension - Sediment Metagenome... | ecosystem: Environmental > Aquatic > Freshwater >...
GGAAGCCGCCGGCGGCAAGAAGACGCTGCTGCTGGGCCCCAACTGCCCCGGCATCATCACGCCCGACGAAATCAAGATCGGCATCATGCCCGGCCACATCCACCGCAAGGGCCGCATCGGCGTGGTGTCCCGTTCGGGCACGCTGACGTACGAAGCCGTGGCCATGCTGACCGAAGTCGGCCTGGGCCAGTCCACCGCCGTGGGCATTGGTGGCGACCCGATCAACGGGCTCAAGCACATCGACGTGATGAAGGCCTTCAACGACGACCCCGACACCGATGCCGTGATCATGATCGGTGAAATCGGCGGCCCCGATGAAGCCGAAGCCGCCCAGTGGTGCAAGGCCAACATGAAGAAGCCCATCGTCGGCTTCATCGCTGGCGTGACCGCCCCTCCCGGCAAGCGCATGGGCCACGCCGGTGCGCTGATCTCTGGCGGCGCCGACACGGCCGATGCCAAGCTCGCCATCATGGAAGAGTGCGGTTTCATCGTGACGCGCAACCCCTCGGAACTGGGCAAGCTGCTCAAAGCACAGCTCTGATCCGTGCAACGGGCCATGCCGCCCGTGCCGCCCAAAGCGCCTGCGGTCTGGATCGCAGGCGCTTTTTTGCTTTATGTGTGACATAAATGGCAGCCTGTGGCCCGGATCGCGCCACCGGTCGGCCAAGGGGGATGCCCAGGCCACGCTCCCAGAGGGAAATGATCCGGCGCAAATCTTGCTACCAATTTTGACCAGACGTACAGAAGCACAGAGAGCGAGGGGTTGCATGGGAGGTCCGCAGGCGGCGCAATGGCGCAAACAGGGGGCAATCGCCCTCCTGTTGGCGCTCGCCATGGCGGTCCTGTACTTCACCACCGATGCCGTGCAGGGGCTGGATCGGCGCCTGTATGACGCGGCTACGTCCGGTGCCGCCCGCCAGCCCCTGCCGGAAATTGTCATCGTGGCCATCGACGAGGCCAGCCTTGCAGGTATCGGTCCCTGGCCTTGGGCGCGCGATGTGCACGCGCAGGTCATCGACCGGCTCGCCGCTGCCGGTGCCAAGACCATCGTCCACACCAGCCTGTTCGACAGCCCGCAGACCGACCGCGGCCTGGCCTACCTGCGCCAGATCCGGGCCATGCTGGGCGCGGCAACGCCGGAGGCGGCGGCACTGTCCGGGCTGGTGGGTCGCACGCTGGACGAGGCGGAGGCCGCCCTGGATACCGATGCCCGCCTGGCGGCGAGCATCCAGCGCGCCGGCAATGTGTTCCTGGCCAGTCGGCTGGAACTGGCCGCGCAGGAGGGGGGGGGCGTAGCGGCCCGCCTGCCGTCCTTCATGCACCGCAGTGCCCTGCCGGACCCCGGTGGTGAGGTATGGCCCGCGAGCCGGGGCGCCTTGCCCGTGGCCGTGCTGGGGCAGGCTGCGGCCGGCGTGGGGTATCTGCAGGGGTGGGCGGATGGCGACGGTGCTGTGCGCCAGTGGCCCTTGCTTTTGCGCATGGACGGCACAGGATTGCCGTCGCTGGCTTTGCTGACGGCGGCGCACAGCCTGCACCTGGGGCCGGCGGACATGCAGCTGGTCGCAGGGCATGCCCTGCGCCTGGGTGGGCTGGTGATTCCTACCGATGGCGCGGCCATGCTGCGCCCCCACCGTTATCCGGCGGTGCACACGGTGCTGTCGTTCCAGGATGTGCTCCAGGGCAAGGTGCCGCCGGCACGGCTGCAGAACCGCATCGTGCTCATTGGCGCCACGGCTACCAGCGTGCAGGCCCCGGTGCCAGCAGGCGGCGCGCAGGCGCTGGCGCCGGTGCAATGGCTGGCGCACCAGATTTCCAGCATCCGCCAGGGGCATGGCTACACCGAGCCGGGGTGGAGCCTGCCGGTGATGTGGCTGGCGCTGGGTGCCGTGGTGCTGTACCTGGCCGTGGCATTGCCGGCCATGTCCCTGCCGGTCGGGGCGGTGGCCACGCTGGCGCTGGCCGGGGCTCTGGTGGGATGGCAATGGTTCTGGCTGCAGTCAATGTCGCAGTGGCTGCACCTCATGCTGCCCGTGCTGGCGTCGCTGGCGGGTCTGCTGGTGCACGCCGTCCGCAGCCAGTCGCTGAAGCTGACGGGTGCATCGCCGGATGATCGCGGCGCCCAGGAGGCGGAGCGCATGATGGCGCTGGCCTTGCAGGGCCAGGGCCAGCTCGACATGGCCTACGAGCGCCTGCGCCGCCTTCCCTGCGGGTTGCAGGTGCAGGACAACCTGATGCACCTGGCCCAGGATTTCGAGCGCCGGCACCAGTACGACAAGGCGCGGGTGGTGTACGAGCACATCCTGCGCCATGAGCGTGAACACAAGGAGGCCCGGGTGCGCCGCAAGCGGGTGCGCCATCTGGCGGAAGTGGCAGCCCAGGCCGGCGCCTCGGCTGCCGTGGCGGCCGAGCCTGCCGATGCCGGGCCGTCCCTGCTGGGGCGCTACCAGATCGAGAAGGAACTGGGCCGTGGTGCCATGGGTGTGGTGTACCAGGGGCGCGACCCGAAGATCGGCCGGGTGGTGGCCATCAAGGCCCTGGCCCTGGGGCAGGAGTTCGATGGCAGCGCCCTGGTGGACGCGCGTGCGCGCTTCTTCCGTGAGGCCGAGTCGGCGGGGCGCCTGCAGCACCAGAACATCGTCACCATCTACGATGCTGGGGATGAGCATGGCCTGGCCTGGATCGCCATGGAACTGCTCAAGGGCCAGGATCTGACCAGCGCAGCCAAGCCGGGCCACCTGCTGCCGATGGCGCAGGTGGTGTCCATCCTGGCGCGGGTGGCCGATGCGCTGGATTACGCCCACCAGCAGAACGTGGTGCACCGCGACATCAAGCCCGCCAACATCATGTACGACGCAGCGACCGATGCGGTCAAGGTGTCCGATTTCGGCATTGCCCGCATCACCGACAGCAGCAAGACGCGCACCGGCCTCGTGCTGGGCACGCCCAGCTTCATGGCGCCCGAGCAACTGGCCGGGCACAAGGTCGATGGCCGCTGTGACCTCTATGCCCTGGGCGTCACGCTGTACCAGTTGCTCACGGGGGGGCTGCCGCTGCGTGGGGAGTCCATGAGTGAGCTGATGCACAACATCGCCCATATGCCCGCGCCTGATGTGCGCGAGCTGCGGTCGGATGTGCCGCCCGAGCTGGCGCGCATCGTGGCCCTGGCGCTGCGCAAGCATCCGCAAGAGCGCTACCAGACGGGACGCCAGTTTGCCGCCGATCTAAGGAATGTGGAAAACGCCTTCCAGGCGGGCGGCGCGGATGCACTTGCGAAGCATTCACTCGTCTATGATGAGCGCAGCGATCTCAACGAGCGGCAAAACATGGTGGATTTCCAAGAAACAGTAATGGACGACCCGGCGCAGCGGCCTCCGGTTTCTGCTCCACGCCCGGGTGCGCAATGACGTCGGTGAAGATCGCCTACGAGTTCTGCGCGCGCACCGACCCAGGTCGGGTGCGTGCGAACAACGAAGACGCCGTCTGCGTGGACCCTCAGGCCCACTTGGCCCTGCTGGCCGATGGCATGGGGGGCTACAACGCTGGCGAGGTGGCCAGCGGCATGGCCACCACGTTCATTCGCACGGAGCTGGCGCGCTGGCTGGCCCAGGCGGGACAGCACCTCAAGGCCTTCGATCTGCGCCGTGGCATCGAGATCTGCGTGGACAACGCCAACCAGGCCATTCTGGGTGCGGCCGAAGCCAACCCCCAGTATTCCGGCATGGGCACGACGCTGGTGGTCGGGGTGTTCCAGGGCAGCCGCCTCATGCTGGGGCATATCGGTGATTCACGCTGTTACCGGCTGCGTGCCGGTGTGCTGGAACAGATCACGCGCGACCATTCCTGGCTGCAGGAGCAGATCGATGCGGGCCTGATCACGCCGCAGCAGGCCGCGCTCTCCTCCAGCCGCAACCTGGTGACGCGGGCCCTGGGTGTCGAGGACAATGTGCTCGTCGAGATCAACGAATTCAAGGTCGAGCCACAGGATCTGTATCTCATGTGCTCGGACGGATTGAGTGAAATGGTGCGCCATGAAGACCTCACGGCCCTGGCCGTGGCCCAGGTGTCTCTGGAAGAGAAGGCCCGCCGTCTGATCGATGCCGCCAACGCCAATGGTGGCCGCGACAACATCAGCGTCGTGCTGGTGCAGGCGGGCGGGGGCAGCGTGAACAAGCGTGGCTTCATGTCGCGGCTTTTGCGGGCGCAATAGCATTCATCCATTCATTTCACACACATAAAACAAAAGCAGGAGTTGGTCATGCCCAAAATGATCGTTTCGATCGATGGCGTCGTCATCAAGGAAGTGCAACTCACCAAGGAGCGCACGACACTCGGTCGCCGGCCTTACAACGACATCGTGATCGACAATCTGGCCGTGAGCGGCGAGCACGCCGTGGTGCACATGGATGAGCACGAGGTGGAAGTCGAGGATCTGGGCAGCACCAATGGCACCTATGTCAATGGCAAGGCCGTCAAGCGCCTGGCGCTGCGCAATGGCGACACCATCGAGGTGGGCAAATACAAGATCCGCTTCCTTGGTGATGCCGATGCGGAGAATTACGAGAAGACCATGGTCTTCAAGCCCGGTATGGTTCCGCCGCCCATCGCACCGCGGCCGGCGCCTGCTGCGCCAGCACCCATGGCTTCGGCACATACGGCTCCAGCGGCGGCCATCCGCGTGCTTTCCGGCGCGGCTGCCGGGCGCGAGGTCGCACTGACCAAGGTGGTCACCACCATCGGCAAGCCGGGCGTGGCCGTGGCCTCCATCACCCGGCGCCACCATGGCTATGTGCTGGCCCACGTGGAAGGTCCAGATACCCCCTTGTACAACGGGGGGCGCATCGGCATGGACCCTGTGCCACTGCACGACGGTGACCGGCTGGAGCTGGCAGGCACCATCATGCAGTTCGTGCAGGCCTGACGCAGCGGGTCCTGCACAGGCCCTGCCATGCGCAATCCAGGCCGGGCAGATCTGCGGGACAGGGTCGCAGGGGGGCTGAGGAGGCGCTGGCGCCGCATGGGTGTGGTGCTGTTGCCGCTGCTGCTGGCGCTGTTGCATGCCACGGGCATGCTGGCTGTGCCGGTGCTGGAGCGCCTGGATCTGCTGATCTACGATGCCCGGCTGCGGGCCGCCATGCCCCGCACGCTGGACGATCGCATCGCCATCATCGACATTGACGAGGACAGCCTGGAGCGTGTGGGGCACTGGCCCTGGGGGCGCGATAAGCTGGCGCGGTTCACCCAGGAGTTGCTGGAGCGCCAGCAAGCGGCGGTGATCGGGTTCGATGTGGTTTTTGCCGAGCCCGATGGCAGTTCGGGTCTGGCCAGCCTGCAAAGCCTTGCGCAGGGGCCTTTGCGGGGGCAGGCCAGCTTTGCTGCGCAACTGGAGCGAATCGCCCCCGACCTGGATTTCGATGCGCGGTTTGCCCGCACGCTTGAAGGGCAGAACGTCGTGCTCGGCTACTACTTCACCAGCGACCGCGATGGGCGTGCGCGTGGCACCTTGCCCGCACCGGCGCTGGATCCCGCGTACCTGCAGGGGCGGTCACTGCGTTCGACAACCTGGAATGGCCATGGCAGCAACATCGCCATGCTGGCCCGGGCGGCGCCTGTGGCAGGCTTCTTCAACGCCATGAATGATGACGATGGCGTGGTGCGATCGCTGCCGCTGTTGGCGGAATACCAGGGCCAATATTACGAATCGCTCGCGCTGGCCGTGTTCCGTGTGCTGCTGGGCATGCCCGAGGTCCGCCCGGGCTTCGCTCCTGGCGGCGCGGGAGCTGCTGCGCCGGCATTGCAGGCGATCGAACTGCACCAGGAGGGCCGCTCCCTGCCATTGCCGGTGGACGAACGGCTTGCCACCCTGGTGCCTTACAGGGGGCCTGGTGGCCCACAGGGTGGATCATTCCGCTACATCCCGGCCGCCGATGTGCTGGAGGGCCGGCTGCCCGCGGCCAGCCTGCAGGGCCAGATCGTGCTGGTGGGCTCCACCACGCCGGGATTGCAGGACCTGCGCGCGACGCCCGTGGGCGGAGCCTATCCCGGGGTGGAAGCGCATGCGAACATGATCGCGGGTTTTCTGGATGGCAAGAGCACGGTGCGCCCCGACTACGCCATCGGCTTCGATGTACTGCAGATCTTGGGCGCAGGCTTGTTGCTGGCGGTGGCACTGCCGCTGCTCAGCGCGGGGGCGGCGGTTTCCCTGAGCCTGGGGACTCTGGGGGGGCTGGTGGCGCTGAACCTGTGGCTTTACCAGGTGCACGGGCTGGCCATGCCGCTGGCTGCGGTACTTGCCGTGGTGCTGCTGGCCTACGCCCTGAACATGAGCTATGGCTATTTCGTGGAAAGCCGCGCCAAGCGCGGGCTGGCCCAGCTTTTCGGGACTTATGTCCCCCCCGAACTGGTCGATGAAATGGTGCTGGAGCCCGAGCGCTACAGCATGCAGGCCGCCAGCCGTGACCTCACGGTGATGTTCTGCGATATGCGCGGGTTTACGGCGATGTCCGAACGCATGGAGCCCGTGCAGCTCCAGGCCCTGCTCAACGACATCTTCACCCGCCTCACCCAGGTGATCCGCCAGCGGCGCGGAACCATTGACAAGTACATGGGAGATTGCGTGATGGCGTTCTGGGGGGCTCCTGTGGAGACCCCCGGGCACGCCGCGCTGGCGGTGCAGGCGGCCCTGGGCATGGTGCAGGCGGTGCAGGCCCTCAATGCAGAGCACCGCGCGCGGACCTTGCCGGAGATCGGCGTGGGCATTGGCATGAACACAGGAGCCATGTGCGTGGGCGACATGGGCTCGGACATCCGCCGCAGCTACACCGTGATCGGCGATGCCGTCAACCTGGGGTCGCGGCTGGAAGGCCTGTGCAAGGTCTATGGCGTCGAAATCGTGGCCAGCGAGACCACGCATGCACAGGCGCCAGGCTTCGTGTGGCAGGAACTGGATCGCGTCTGCGTCAAGGGCAAGGAGCAGGCCGTGGCCATCTACCGGCCACTGGGGGTGGAAGGGGCTGTGGATGATGGGCTGCTGCAGGCGTTGGCCCTGTGGCACGAGTGGCTGGCCGCTTTCCGCGCGCAGGACTGGACGCGTTGCGACGCCCTCTGGCCGGCATTGCAGTCCCGTCCACCTGGCGGTAATCTGCTGGCTCTGTATGCCCAGCGCCTGCAGACCCAGCGGGTGCTGCCCTACAACCCTGACTGGGATGGGGCCACCCATTTCGATACCAAATAAAAGGCCGCAGCCACCATGAAAGTCCGCGTGCTGGGATGCTCCGGTGCCATTGCCCGGGATTGCCGCACCACCTCGTTCCTGATTGATGGGCGCATCCTGATCGACGCCGGCACGGGCGTGGGCGACCTCACGCTCGATGAGATGCAGGCCATCGACCATGTTTTTCTGACGCATTCCCACCTGGACCATATTGCCGCATTGCCATTGATGCTCGATGCCGTATCGTCCCGGCGCAGCCAGCCGGTGCAGGTGCACGCCTTGCCAGAAACCATTGCCGCGCTGCAGGCCCATGTGTTCAATGATGTCATCTGGCCCGACTTCAGCCGCATTCCGAGCAGCACGGCCCCCTTCATGCGCTATGGCGCCCTGGCCACGGGCCAGCTGCTGCAGGTAGCGGGTGTTGCCATTGAAGTGCTGCCGGCAGTGCACACCGTGCCGGCCGTAGGCTATGCGGTCGAAGGAGGGGCGGGCTGGTGGGTGTTCAGCGGTGATACCGGGCGCAACCCGGCCTTCTGGCAGCGCGTGAACCAGATCCCCATGGCCGTGCTGGTGATCGAGACCGCCTTCAGCAACCGCGAAAGCCTACTGGCCGAGCGTGCCCTGCACCTGGCCCCCCACACCCTGGCGCAGGAATTGGCCCAACTCGACCCGGCCCGGCCCTGTCCTATCTATATCACCCACACCAAGCCGTCCGAAACCGAACTCATCATGGCGGAGATCCAGCGCTTTGATGCCCGCACCCCCCATGGCTTTGCAGCGCCGCACGACATCCGGTGGCTGCGGGCGGGGGATGTGCTGAATGTGTAAGGAGGGGATGCGGGTGGTGACATACATGGGCGACAAAAATGTCAAAAACCCTGACTCAGCTGGTGAAGTTGTTACCGTTTGGTCTTCCTTCAGGGTGGTAAATGTTTCGGGTGGATGCAAAATGTTGCATGTTTCTTGGCATGGAAAGTGCTGTATGTGAACGCATTTGCAATTTTCCTTAGGAGATCCATATGAAGCGCTTCACGCAAAAGGGTTTTACCCTGATTGAATTGATGATCGTTGTGGCGATCATCGGTATTCTGGCCGCCGTGGCTCTGCCTGCGTACCAGGATTACACGGTTCGCGCCAAGATCAGTGAAGGTATCATCGCTGGTTCTGCGGCTAAGGGCGTCTTGAGTGAGGCCTTCCAGTCCGACGGTATCACGGGTCTGGACACGGCATCCATTGCCATCAATTCCACTCCGTTTGGGGAAAAGGCCTCGAAGTATGTGGTGAACTACTGCGTTGGCCCCTCGGTGACTGCGCCAACGGCTGCCAATTGTGCTGCGTTTGCTGCTGGTGGCACAAACTGGGTGATCTCCGTGGCCATCGCGGCAACGGCTGGTAACGGTATTCCTACCACATTGAATGGCAACACGATCACGTTGTCGCCCAATGTTCAAAAGCTTGCTCCGACGGCAACCTCGGTGGGCGCAGTGGACTGGGCTTGCGGTAGCACCACCACGGCTGCGGCTACTGCCCGTCTCCTGGGCAACGTGGTTGCCGGTACTCTGCCTGGCAAATATGCACCTTCCGAGTGCCGTTGATATTGTCAGCCTTGAAGAGAGCGCTTCGGCGCTCTTTTTTTTGGAAAATTGTCCACATAGCAGATAAGCATGTCATTGCAGCAACGGTTTCGGGCCGCTACTAAAGCGGCAGTTTTGCATTTTTCGTGCAGTCTGGTCATTGCTGCCCTGGCTGCAGGGCTGGTTTTTGGCTTGTGGTACCCATTTCCTTACCGCGAACTCTCTGGTGGGCGTGAACTGTTTTTGTTGGTGGTCGCAGTGGATGTAGTTTGCGGCCCATTGTTGACAGCGGTTCTGTTCAATCCGAAAAAACCGCGCGCCGAACTGGTTCGGGATTTGGGGATGGTGGCCTTGATTCAGTTGGGGGCACTGGGCTATGGGCTCTGGACGGTGTGGGAGGCGCGGCCCTTGTTTCTGGTTCAGGAGGTTGACCGTTTCAAGGTGGTCAACGCGCCGGCGCTGGAGGCTGCTGCATTGCAGTCACTGGATGAAATGCTCAAGCCCAAATTCTGGGGTGGGCCCAAAGTGGTTGCTATACGCAAGCCCAAGGATGTAGCGGAGAAGAACATGGTGCTGTTCAGTGCGCTGAATGGCGGTCGTGACTATGGAGAGAGGCCAGATTTCTATATTCCCTATGCGGGAGATGCTGCTCTTCAGTCTTTGCAGAAAGCGGTTCCGCTCGCCCTTTTTTTGGAGCGTTATCCAGAGCACAGCGAAGAGGCCAAAAAGATTGCTATGGCATCAGGGGTGCCACCAGAGAAGCTGGTTTACCTTCCCGTTGTTGGGCGCCAGGAATGGGTCGCAATACTCAATGACAAGGCAGCCATCATTGGTTTTCTGAAGGGGGATGGTTTTTGAAGGCGATTCAAGAGTGGTTGGGATGGGATTTTCTGTGAATGGGGTGCAGTGATCGCCTCCAAACTTGGCGCCATGTTGGTGGTGGCTCGGCGGGATAAGGTGGTCGCTGAATCTGTAGGTGTGGCGCAAATATTGCTTCTAGTCTTGCGGCATAGATTCCGGGGGTACCATGAGCAAAAGCCGCAAGCAAGTCCGAGGGTTTACTTTGATAGAGTTGATGATCGTTGTCGCGATCATCGGCATTCTGGCTGCGGTTGCGTTGCCTGCGTACCAGGATTTCACTATCAGGGCCAAGGTGGCAGAAGCGGTGGTTGCAGCAACGCCAGGAAAAGAAATGTTGAGCGAGGCATTTCAAGCCAATGGGATTAGCGGCATGGACGCGGCGGCGGCGGTATACAACGCGGCTCCCGTGGCGCAGAAGGCAAGCAAATACGTCAGCAATGTCCAGATTGCCGGCGCAGCCACACCGTGGCCGGTGGTCGTGAGCATTGCCGCCACGGGAAACAACGGCATTCCATCCAGCCTCAATGGGCAAACGATCGTTTTTTCGCCAAATGTGCAGGGAGCCACGCCCACTGGGGCGGCGCTTGGAGCTGTAGATTGGGCATGCACGAGCGCTACGGCTGGGACCGCAACCGCACGAGGGTTGGCGAACCGTACCCTGGGAACCCTACCTGCCAAATATGCACCGGTGGAGTGTCGCTAAGAATCTGTTTAACATCGTTTTTGCAGGCAGGGCCAAGCTGTTGGTCCCACGGAAGGCGAGCATGAGGCCAAGGGCGAACATTTCTTCCGAGTCATCAATCGACAAGGGGCACTAGGTCGAAAGGCCGTGAATTGGCGCTGTTCATGTCCCACACGATGGCCAAAATTGACGAGCCGGGCCATCGGCTGCATGGCTTTACTTGGATTAAATGGCTACTTTGGTGAACGCCGCTTGGTGCCGCCTCCCCCTGATGCTTTCTTTTTAATGCGTCTCCATTTATCTGCAGCCACGTTGACTGTTCTGGCCGTCGCGCTGCCCTTCCTTTTTCCGTATGCCCAGCCACCATCGACGAATTTCTGGCCTTTGATCACTGCCTGGCTATGCGGCTGGGCCGTTGTCGTAGCGTGGATGGTGCGCGGGCATTCCATATATCCATCCGGACATAGGGAACGGGCCGTCGGGATGAATCACACGGAGGCAACCGCACTAATCAGTGCCGGCCTCCTCCTCGCCGCCCTCCTCGCCAGCGCCATCGGCCTGCTGCAGTATTTCGATGCAGCGGCCGGCCTGGGGCCCTGGGTGCATGCCTCCCGCCCGGGCCAGGCCATGGGCAACCTGCGCCAGCGCAACCAGCAGGCCACCCTGCTCAGCATGGGGGTGTGGGCGCTGCTGTGGGTGCTGGCACAGGCGCAAGCGCGCTGGCACGCGCAGGAGGCCGGAGTGGCCGTGTCCGGGGAGGCGCTGCACGCGGGGGGACATTCGTGGTCCATGGGGGTGATCGGGGTGTTGACGGCCTGGGCGCTGGCCCTGTTGGCGGTGGGCAGCGCGGCCACAGCGTCGCGCACGGGCCTGGCGCAGTGGCTGGTGATTCTGGTGCTGCTGGTTCTGTGGCGTGCTTCGCTGGGGCGGCTGGTCTTGGTGCTGGCGTTTGCGGGCCTGCTGATCTATGGCGTGGCTGGCTGGCTGCTGCCGGGGCTGCTGCTGCAGTGGACGGGTTTTCAGGCCGATGGATTGCTCGCGCGTTTTGGCGATGCGCCGGGTTGCACCAGCCGGCGCGTGCTGTGGTCCAACGTGCTCTACCTGATCGCACAGAAGCCCTGGCTGGGCTGGGGCTGGGGCGAGCTGGATTACGCCCACTACATCACGTTGTTCCCGGGCCCGCGTTTCTGCGTGTTGCTCGACAACGCGCACAACCTGCCCTTGCAATTGGCGGTGGAACTGGGCCTTCCCGTGGCTCTGCTGGCCTGCGGTGCCGTGCTGGCCTGGGTGTGGAGCGCCCGCCCCTGGCGCGAGACGGACCCGGCCCGGCAGCTGGCCTGGGGCATTCTGGCGCTGGTGGGCCTGCACAGCATGCTGGAGTTTCCGCTGTGGTACGGGCCTTTCCAGCTGGTCACGGCGCTGGCGGTGTTCATTTTGTGGCGCCGTACGGACGGTGGGCGGCGCCTGCAGCCTGTGACGGATTTCAAGAAAAAATGGCCTCTAGCGCTTATAGTTAAAGCGTCAATAGCTATTATTTCAATAGCATTCATGACCTATGCGGGTTGGGATTACCACCGGGTCAGCCAGGTTTTCAAGCCGGAGCTGGAGCGCCCACCGGCCTTGCGCTACGACACTTTGCGCAAGGTGTCCGACACCCGGCTTTTCTCCGATGCGGTGGACTTCGCGGTGCTGACCACGACGCCCGTCAACCAGGCAACGGCCGCGCGGGTGCATGTGCTGGCCACCGCCTTGCTGCACTATTCACCCGAGCCGCGCGTGATCGAGCCGCTGATCGAAAGCGCCGCGCTGCTGGGGCTGGACGACGAGGTGGCCTTCCACCTGCGCCGTTACCAGGCCGCCTACCCGGCGGACCATGCGCGCTGGGCTGAGCGCAACCGCGCCGCCAGCCAGCCGGCCGTGGAGTGAAGGTCAGGCCTGCGGGGCGGCGGCCACGTAGCTCCCCGACTTGCCGCCGTGCTTTTCCTGCACGCGCACATCGTGGATGGACATGCCGCGGTCCACGGCCTTGCACATGTCGTAGATGGTGAGCAGGGCCAGCTGCACGGCGGTGAGGGCCTCCATCTCCACGCCGGTCGGGCCGACGGTTTCCACGGTGGCGGTGCAGGCGATGCCCGTGGCGCCGGGGTAGTGGGCGCCGGCGGTTGCAAAGTCCAGCGCCACGCGGGTCAGGGCCAGCGGGTGGCACAGGGGGATGAGGTCGCTGGTCTTCTTCGCGGCCTGGATGCCGGCGATGCGGGCGATGCCCAGCACATCGCCCTTCTTGGCGGTGCCGGCCTCGATCAGGGCCAGGGTGGTGGGCAGCATCTCGATGCGGCCAGTGGCCACGGCGATGCGGTGCGTGGCGGCCTTGGCGGCCACATCGACCATGTGGGCCTGGCCCTGGGCGTCAAAGTGGGTGAGTGCGGACATGGCGTGCGAACCGGGTGAAGCGGATGGGAAACTTTGGCGGGACGGGGCATCATACGTGCATGTGGAACCACCAACGCACCTTGACAGGCCTGCGGGGCTCCGGCCGCGCCATTTTCCGAAATTTGATGCTAAAACAGCCTCAAAAGCATGCGGCTAAAGCGCTAATAGCTACGTTTTTGATAGCGTTTCAGCTGACCCAACCGCCTTCTGCCGTCGCACAGGCCAGCCTGCCCACGCTGGGCGATGGCGGGGATCTCACGGCCAGCGCCGAGCGGCGGCTGGGCGACGTCATCATCCGCCAGCTCTACCGCGACCCGGACTACATCGACGACGCGGTGCTCCTGGAATACGTGCAAACGCTCTGGCAGGCCCTGCTGGCGGCGGCGCGCGAACGCGGCGAGCTGCCGCCCGAGCTGGACGAGCGCTTTGCCTGGGAGGTGCTGCTCGGGCGCGACCGCTCGGTCAATGCCTTCGCCCTGCCCGGCGGCTACCTGGGCGTGCACCTGGGGCTGATCGGCGTGGTGGGCAGCCGCGACGAACTGGCCTCGGTGCTGGCGCACGAGCTGAGCCACGTCACGCAGCGCCACATCGCGCGCCTGATCGCCCAGCAGAGCCGGCAGACGCCGCTGATGATCGGCGCCATGATCCTGGGTGCGCTCGCGGCCAGCAAGAGCCCCGATGCGGCGCAGGCCCTGGCGATTGGCGGGCAGGCCCTGGTGGTGCAGAGCCAGCTCAACTTCTCGCGCGACATGGAGCGCGAGGCCGACCGCGTCGGCCTGGGCCTGATGACGCCCGCCGGGTTCGCGCCGCAGGGCTTCGTGGGCATGTTCGAAAAACTCCAGCAGGCCAACCGCATCAACGACAACGGCTCCTGGCCTTACTTGCGCAGCCACCCGCTGACGACGCAGCGCCTGGCAGACATGCAGTCGCGCCAGCCGCCGGGGGCGGCCAAGCCCCCCGCGCCCACGCTGGAGCATGGGCTGCTCACGGCCCGCGCGCGCGTGCTCTCGCGCCCCGGCATCGACGTGCTACGCCAGTGGATGGCCGAACCGCAGGGCGGGGGCTTTGCCGCGTTGCCGGCGCCGCGCCGCGCCGCCGCGCTCTATGCCGCCGTGCTGGCCGCCAGCCAGTTGCACGAGGAGGCCAGCGTGCGCGCCTTGCTGCCGCGCCTGCACGAGGCGGCCGGGCCGGATGCCGCCGCGCAGCGCCAGGTGCAGCTGCTGGCGGCCGAGGTGGCGCTGGCCGCAGGCGATGCCGCCGGCGCCCGGCGCCTGGTGCCCGAGGGCGCGGGGCGGCCGGAACTGGTGCTGCGCGCGCAGGCCAGCGTGCGCGCCGGCGATGGGGTCGGGCTGGCCGAGGTGGCCGGGCCGCTGCAGACCTGGGTGGCGCTGCACCCGCGCGACGCGGGCGCCTGGCAGCAGCTGGCCAGCGTCTGGCAGGCCCAGGGGCAGACCCTGCGCGCGGTGCGCGCCGAGGCCGAGGCGCATGTGGCGCGCCACGACTATGCGGCGGCGGTGGACCGCTTCAAGGCCGGCCAGGACCTGGCGCGCCAGAGCCGCGCGGCCGATGACCATGTGGAGGCCTCGATCATCGACACCCGGCTGCGCGCCGTGGAGTCACTGCTTCGTGAACAGGCCGCCGAGCGCTGACTCGATCAGCAGGCCGAGCGTGGAATAGATCAGTGAGCCCAGCAGCGCCGCGCCGAAGCCGGTGACGTGGAAGCCGTCAAGCACGCTGGCGGCGGCCCAGAACATGAGGGCGTTGATGACGAACAGGAACAGCCCCACCGTGACGATGGTGACCGGCAGCGTCAGCACCACCAGCACGGGTCGCAGCACGGCATTGAACAGCCCGATGACGAAGGCCGCGATCAGCGCCGAGGTGAAGCTCTGCACCTGCACGCCGCTGTAGAGGTAGGCCACGAACAGCAGCGCGGCAGCGCTGAGCAGCCATTTGGCAAGGAGTTTCATGGCGCCAGCATAGCGCAAGCACTGGCACGGTGTGGTGCGGGCCGGGCCATGAAAAACGGGGACCGCAGTCCCCGTGGGTGGGTGCCGGCGGCCTGGCAGGCCGCAGTGGCCCGCTTCAGCCGGCCGAGGGCTTGGGCTCCGCGGCGGCATGGCGCGCGGCGATCCACTTGCCGATGGCCAGCACCAGCAGCGCGCCCACGATGCCAGCGCCGTACTTGATCCAGTCGTTGGCCTGGTCGATCTTGAGCATCCAGGGCAGGGTGTCGGCGTTGGCCACGGCCGGGTCGGACACGAACATGGTGCCGGCGATCCAGCCCAGCAGCATGCCGCCGGCGGTGATGATGGAGGGGAAGCGGTCCATCAGCTTGATGACCAGCTGGCTGCCCCAGACGATGATCGGGATGCTGACCAGCAGGCCGAACACCACCAGCGGCATCTCGTGGTGGTCGGCCGCGCCCTGGGCCGCGCCGGCGATGGCGATGACGTTGTCGATGCTCATCACCAGGTCGGCCACGATGATGGTCTTGATGGCGGCCAGCAGCTTGTCGCTGGCGTTGATGTTGCCGTGGCCATCTTCCGGATCGGGGGCCAGGAGCTTGACGCCGATCCACACCAGCAGGGCGGCGCCGACGAGCTTGAGGAACGGAATGGCCAGCAGCGTGAGGGCGAAGTAGATCAGCACGACGCGCAGCACGATGGCGCCGGCCGTGCCCCACAGAATGCCCCGGGTGCGCTGGTGCGCGGGCAGCTTGCGGCAGGCCAGGGCGATGACGACGGCGTTGTCGCCACCGAGCAGGATGTCGATCATGATGATCTGACCGACAGCGACCCAGAATTCGGGGGTCATGAATTGTTCCATGGAGTCCTCTTGGTTCCCGTAGTTGGCAATGCGCACGGCCGGTGTTTCGCGCGCACGCAAGGCTCCCGTGAGCATGGCGTGTGCCTTCGACCAGACCTGCGCAGGTTTGGATCGAAGGTCTTGCTCGGCGGTGGGTGCACCGCCCGACAGGCCGGGAGCATGCGTGACGCTCCGTATTGACGACCTGGCGATACCCGCGCCGTGGCAGCGCGGGCGGGAGCTACTCCCCTTCGGACGCCGATTAGACCATTGCCACCATGGGCCTGCAAGCTGTGGGTATTACGCATACGGGGCGCTTGCGGGCAGGCCCCGCCGCTATCATGGCCGGCCCATGGCCGCCATCCATATCACCGACATCGAAGCCGCCATCAACCACTGGCGCACCCGCGCGCCCGGCCCGGACGGCCTGGCACTGGCGCCACCGCTGCGGGCGCTGGCCGAGCTGTATGCGCGCATGGCGTTCCAGCGGCACGATGCGGTCGACGAGGCCGCGCTGTCCCCTGAGGCCATGGCCGCCTGGCTGGACTGGTACGCCACCACGCCCGACACGCCGTGCATCGCCATCTGCTCCACCAGCCAGGGCGATGACCAGTGCAAGGGTTGCGGGCGCAGCTTCGAGGAAGTGCAGCTCTGGCCCGCCCTGCGCCCGGCGCAAAAGCGCGCCACCTGGCAGCGCATCGCGCGCGAGGGCACGGCCTGGCGCTTCAACCGCTATGCCGAGCGTGCGGGCGGGGGTACGGTGGTTGCAGAAGAAAACAGGCTGTAGCGCCTGACCATCAAGCGCAATCAGCTATCAAAAAAAGAGCGAAATAACGCTACTTCCAGCGCACCGGCTCCACATGCACGCTGCCCAGGTTGCTGCTCAGCGTGAGGGCGCCTTCCTGCAGCGTGGCCTGCAGCTGCATGCTGCGTTCGGCCAGCCGGGCCATCTCCTGCGAGGCCTCGGTGGGGATGCGCCAGACCTGCAGCTTGTCCAGGCGCGAGAGCTTGGTTTCGATGCCCTTCCACCAGACTTCGGCCGCATGGTTGAAGCAGTAGACGATCACGGAATCGGCCTTGCTGCAGGCCTTGGTCAGCGGCTTGTCCTCGGGCTGGCCAACCTCGATCCACACACGCTTGCGCCCGGTGAAGTCGGTCAGCGAGGCGTCCGGGTCGTCCGGGTCGGACAGGCCCGCGCCAAAGGCCAGCTGGCCATCGCCGTTGCACAGGTCATTGAGCTGGTGCGCCTGGATGGCCAGCGCCGCCAGCCGCACCATCATGCGCTCGTCGGTCTCGCTCGGGTGGCGCGCCAGCGTGAGCGCGTGGTCGGCGTAGTAGCCGTGGTCGATGTCGGCGATCTGCAGGTGCGCCTTGAAGATGGTGGATTTGATGGCCATGGGCTGTCAGTATGAAATTGATAGCTGCCAGCGCTTACTCCATAAGCGCTGGAGGCCAAAAAGGCTTGAAGAATCGTTCAGACCCGGCGCGCCAGCTCGGCGGCCTTGCCCACGTAGCTGGCGGGCGTCATGGCCAGCAGGCGGGTCTTTTCGGGCTCGGGGATGTCGAGCGAGCGGATCAGGCCGTGCAGTGCCTCGGCGGTGACGGTCTTGCCGCGCGTGACTTCCTTGAGCTTCTCGTAGGCGCCCTGCACGCCGTAGCGGCGCATCACGGTCTGGATGGGTTCGGCCAGCACTTCCCACGAGGCGTCGAGGTCCTGCGCCAGGGCTTCCTCGTTGAGTTCGAGCTTGTTCAGGCCGGTCAGCAGCGAGGTGTAGGCCAGCGTGGCGTAGCCCAGGGCCACGCCGATGTTGCGCAGCACCGTGCTGTCGGTCAGGTCGCGCTGCCAGCGGCTCACGGGCAGCTTCTCGGAGAGGTGGCGCAGCAGCGCGTTGGCCAGGCCCAGGTTGCCCTCGGCGTTCTCGAAGTCGATCGGGTTGACCTTGTGCGGCATGGTCGAGGAGCCGATCTCGCCGGCCTTCAGGCGCTGCTTGAAGTAGCCCAGGCTGACGTAGCCCCAGATGTCGCGTGAGAGGTCGACCAGGATGGTGTTGGCACGCGCCACGGCGTCGAACAGCTCGGCCATGTAGTCGTGCGGTTCGATCTGGATGCTGTAGGGCTGGAAGGTCAGGCCCAGGCCCTCGGGTTCGTGCGTTTCCACGACCTTGCGGCTGAAGGCTTCCCAGTCGAACTCGGGCCAGGCCGCGAGGTGGGCGTTGTAGTTGCCCACGGCGCCGTTCATCTTGCCCATGATCTTCACGGCGGCGATGCGCTCAACGGCGGCCTGCAGGCGCATGACGACGTTGGCCATTTCCTTGCCCACGGTGGTGGGGCTGGCCGTCTGGCCGTGCGTGCGGCTGAGCATGGGCACGTCGGCGTACAGGTGGGCCATTTCGCGCAGCTTGAGCACGACGCGGTCCAGGCTGGGCAGCACCACCTGGTCGCGGCCGGCGCGCAGCTGCAGCGCGTGGCTGGTGTTGTTGATGTCCTCGCTGGTGCAGGCGAAGTGCACGAACTCGGCGGCCTTTTCCAGTTCGGGGCGGGCCTCGAACTTGCTTTTGATCCAGTATTCCACGGCCTTCACGTCGTGGTTGGTGGTTTTCTCGATCTCCTTGATGGCGGCCGAATCGGCTTCCGAGAAATGCTTCACCAGGCCCAGCAGGTAGGCGCGCGCGCCGGTGGTCAGCGGCTTGAATTCGCCGAAGCCGGCGTCCGACAGGGCGATGAACCAGGTCACCTCCACCTGCACGCGGCGGTGCATGTAGCCGTGCTCGCTCATGATGGGGCGCAGCGGGGCCAGTTTGGAGGCGTAACGGCCGTCGAGCGGCGAAAGGGCGGTGATGGTGGACAGGCTCATGGCGCGATATTGTAGGTGTCGCGCATGTCAGGTGCTCGTGGGCGGGTGCCGATAGAATCGGCAGCCCGGCGCACCTCCGGCGCCCGTGCCACGGAAGCAGAACCATGAAATTGATCGGATCCACCACCAGCCCCTATGTGCGCAAAGTGCGCATCGTGATGGCGGAAAAGAAGCTTGACTACCAGTTCCTGCTGGACAACGTCTGGTCTGCCGACACGAAAATCGCTGCCTCCAACCCGCTGGGCAAGGTGCCTTGCCTGATCATGGAAGGGGCCGAGGCGGTGTTCGACTCGCGCGTGATCGTGGAATACCTCGACACCCTCTCGCCCGTGGGCAAGCTCATCCCGTCCACCGGCCGCGAGCGCGCCGAGGTCAAGACCTGGGAAGCACTGGCCGACGGCCTGCTCGACGCCGCCATCCTGGTGCGCCTGGAAAACACCTTCGAGGGCCGCACGGAGGGCCAGCGCAGCCAGGCCTGGATCGACCGCCAGATGGGCAAGGTCCACGCCAGCCTCAAGGCCATGGCCCAGGGCCTGGGCGACAAGCCCTTCTGCAGCGGCATCCACCTGAGCCTGTCCGACATCGCCGTGGGTTGCGCGCTGGGCTGGCTGGAGTTCCGTTTCCCCGAGATCGGCTGGCGTGCCGAGCACCCGAACCTGGCCCGGCTCCTGGACAAGCTTGCGCTGCGCCCGAGTTTTGCCGACACCGTACCGCGCTGAGGGCGCGGCAGACCACAAAAAAACCGGCCTTCAAGCCGGTTTTTTTGTGCCTGGCACGCGCGCCCGGCAGGAAGAAAATGGTTGCGAAGCGTCCCGAAACGAAGAAGAGAGGGAGGGAGGAGAAGCGCTTCAGGGTTTCAATCGGAACCCGGGGGTCCGAAAGGCTTCGCAACATCAAACAGGTCGGGCGGGTTCAACCGCCCTGGTGTTGCATAGAGTGGGGTGAAACTGCAAAAGTTCCAGCCCCCGATGTGCAAAAAAGTGAAAACGGGGGATTCACCGTGCCGGCCGGGCCAGCTGTTCCTCGATGGCGTGCACCAGGCTGCGGCTGTCGGGTGCGGTCAGGCTGGAGTAGCTGTCCACCACCCGTCCGTCGCGGCCCAGCAGGTATTTGTGGAAGTTCCAGCGGGGCGGGCCGCCGGCCTGTTGCGCCAGCTGCTGGTAGAACGCATTGGCCTGGGCGCCCTTCACGCTGCTCTTGGCGAACATGGGGAAGCGCACACCGAAGGTGTTTTCGCAGAACGTCGCGATGTCCTGGTTGCTGCCGCTTTCCTGGGCGAAATCGTTGGACGGGAAGCCCAGCACCACCAGGCCCCGGCCCCGGTATTTGGCGTGCAGCGCTTCCAGCCCCTGGTACTGGCCCGTGAAGCCGCAGTAGCTGGCGGTGTTGACCACCAGCAGCACCTTGCCGCTGTACTGGCACAGCGACTGGGGCTTTTCATCCTGCAGGCGGGGAAAGGTGTGCTGCAGGATGGCGGGGCAACTGCTGCTGGCAGGGGGTTGCGGCGCCTGGGCGGATGCGGGCGCGGGCAGTTGGAGGGCGCAGGCCAGAAGGGCCGCAAGCGTGGAGAGAAGGGGCGCTTTCATGGGCAGGTGGCGCATGCCGGAACAATCCCCCAGTGAAGCACATTTTCCCTTTGCGGGCAGGGGCGGGTCTTTTTCCCCGTGTCGTTCGCAGGGGCACCGCCCAGGGTCAGACCATGGTCACGAGGCGGGATACCTGGAGCTGCACGCGCACGTCC
>Ga0208516_100350_pt1 | contig 19639 bp, 15 predicted proteins | sample LakWasM117_HOW13_2_FD_183931 | JGI IMG/M metagenome (GOLD analysis project Ga0208516, IMG submission 183931) | Freshwater sediment methanotrophic microbial communities from Lake Washington under simulated oxygen tension - Sediment Metagenome... | ecosystem: Environmental > Aquatic > Freshwater >...
GCCGCCCAGGCCCATGCTGCTGGCGTTGGCCAGCGCCACGGCTTCATCGACCGTGCGGTAGGCGATGACGGGCAGCACGGGGCCGAACTGCTCTTCGTCCACCAGGCGCGCGCCGTTGGAGAGGCCCGCGACGATGGTGGGCGCGTAGAAGTAGCCCGGGCGGTCCAGCCGCTGGCCGCCGCAGACGATGCGCGCGCCCTGGGCGCGGGCGTCCGCCACCAGTTCCTCGACACGCGCGAGCTGCTGCGCGTTCTGCACCGGGCCGAAGCTCACGCCCGGCTCCAGGCCGCCGCCGAGCACCTGGCGCGCCGCGATGGCGGCGAGCTGCTCGCACACGGCATCGACCTGGCTTTCGTGCACGTACAGGCGCTTGAGCGCGGCGCAGGTCTGGCCCATGTTGAGGAAGGCGGTGCCAAACAGGCCCTCGGCGATCGCAGCGGTGTCCGTGCCCGGCAGCACGATGGCCGCGTCGTTGCCGCCCAGTTCCAGCGTCAGGCGCTTGAGGTTACCGGACGCGCGCCGCATGATGTCCTGCCCCGTGCGCGTGGAGCCGGTGAACACCAGCTTGGCGATGCCCGGGTGCTCGGCCATGGCCTGGCCGACCTCGGCCTCGCCCACCACGCTGTTGACCAGGCCGGCGGGCAGCACGGCGGCCATGATCTGCACCAGGCGCAGCGTGGACAGCGGCGTGAACGGCGAGGGCTTGATGACCACGGCGTTGCCCGCGCGCAGCGCCGGCATGATGTGCCAGACGGCAATCATCAGCGGCCAGTTCCACGGCGTAATCGACCCGACCACGCCCAGCGGCTTGCGGTGCAGCTCGATGCGCTTGCCTTCGCGCTGCTCGATCACCTCGACCGGAATTTCCAGCGCGGCGGCGGCGCGCGTCCAGGCCACGGCGCCGCCCACTTCCATCTGCGCCAGCGCCAGCGGCTTGCCCTGCTCGCGCACGACCAGTTCCGCCAGCTCGGCCGCGTTCGCTTCGATGGCCACCGTCACGCGCTCCAGTGCGGCGCTGCGCTCGGCGTGGCTGCTGTGCTGCCAGGTGGCAAAGGCCTGGGCGGCGGCACCGACCGCCTGGTCGAGCTGCGCCACGGTGGCGGCGGGGCTGTGGGTGAACGGCTGGCCGGTGGCCGGGTCGATGACGGGCAAGGGCCGGGCGGCGCCCGCGACGTTCTGGCCGCCGATGGTGAAAGCGAAGTCGAGCATGGGTTGTCTCCTGGGAAGGTGTGCTGACAAGAAAAGCGCGGGCGCACTGCGCCCGGCCCCTGTTCTGCGCAGGGGTCCAGGGACGCTGCCCACCCGCGCGGGGCGGGGGAAAAAGATCAGGCGGCGGCGGCCCGCGCCCGCAGCGCGCGGATACCTTCCGAGAACCGCTGCAGCGTGGGCGTGCTGTCGCCCGGCGGCACCATGAACTCGATGAGCTGGAAGCGCCCGCGCTCGGCGAAGGCGGCGTCCAGCGCGGCCTTGAATTCCTTGCGGGTGGTGACGCGGTGGCCGCGCCCGCCCAGCACGTTGGCCATGTCGGCGAAGCGCCAATCGCCCAGCGCCGCGCACTGCGATTCGTTCTGGAAGGCGCGGATCATTTCCCAGCTCTGGTTGTTGAGCAGGATGACGATCGGGTCCAGCCCCAGGCGCGGGCAGTTGCCCAGCTCCCAGCCCGTCATCTGGAAGGCGCCGTCGCCCACCAGGATCAGGCTGCGCTCCCCCGTGGCCACCTGCGCGCCGATGCCGGCGGGCACGCCAAAGCCCATGGTGGCGTAGTAGCCGGGCGCCACCAGCGGCGTGGGCAGCAGCTCCATGGCGGCAAACAGGCAGTCGCCCATGTCGGAGACGATGTTCATCGGCCCGTGCGCGAGGATGCGGTCGTTCAGCGCCCGGCTCAAATCGCCCGCGCACAGCGGCGTGTCGTCGGCCACCAGGCCGCGCGGGTATTCGGGCTGGGGCGGCAGGGTGCGCTGCGGGCGGGCGCTGGACGCAGGGATGCGCGCCAGCAGGGCCTCGACCAGCGCGGCCAGCGGAATGTCGTGGTACACGTGGTGGCCCACGCGCACCTCGCGGTGGGCGGCGATGAGCGCGCGGCGGAAGTCCATGCGCTGGGCGCTCACGCCAAAGTTGCTGTCCGACAGGATGGCGCCCAGCATCACGGGCAGGTCCGAATCGTCGAGCAGCGCCGTGGTTTCGGGAGCCCCCGCCACGCCCAGGTAGGTGCCGTGCAGGTCCACGCCGTCTTCGGCCAGCAGGCCCCGGCCCATGAAGGTGGTGAGCACGGGCAGCTGCAGGCGGCGCGCCAGCTCGGCCACGCGCGCCTCGACGCCAAAGCGGCGCACTTCCACATCGACCACCATCACCGGGTTTTTCGCGGCATGGATGCGCGCCAGCCATTCCTCGGCGGCCTCGGCCACGGCCTCCGCGTTGAAGCCGCGCGGCGGCAGCACGGGCACCGGGCGCATGGGCTGCAGCGTCATGTCGCGCGGGATTTCGATCAGCACGGGCTGCGAGTATTCGCGGCAGTTGCGCAGCACGCGGGCGATGTCTTCGGGCGCGGTGTCGGCGTTCGACAGGCGCACCTGGTCGCAGGTGATCTCGCTGAAGATGCGCAGCTGCGAGTCGATGCTGCGCACCTGGTGGTGCAGCACCAGGCCCGAATGCGCCTCGACCTCACCCGGGCAGCCGGCCAGGATGACCAGCGGCGAGCATTCGGCATAGGCGCTGGCCACGGCGTTCACCACGTTGAGCGCACCGGCGCCATACGTCACGGCCATCACGCCCAGGCCGCAGTGCATGCGCGCAGCGGCGTCGGCCGCGAAGCCGAGGGCGGGCTCGTGGCTCAGGGTGTGCAGCGGCAGGATGCGGCTTTCTTCGATCTGCTTGAACAGCGGCAGGATGAAATCCCCGGGGATACCGAAGATTTCTTGCGCGCCATGGTCTTTGAGCGCCTGCAGCAGGGAGTGGCCTAGGGTCATGTCTGTCTCCGAATGGAACTTGTGGAACCGGGCGGGATGATCCGCGCCCTGCCCCCTGCGCCGCTCTGATCTGGATCAAAGTGAACGCGCAAAATCCATCAAAAACAGCTCATACACGCCTGTTTACTGCGCTCTTATCGCAAATGATTCAAAGTTTCCGCGCATTTTTTCGGTTATTTCGCAGGAATACTGCGCAAGCGCCAAACCACTCCCCGGCGTGGCCGGGTCGCTGCAGGCCTGCAGCACCCAGTGGCGCACACCGCGCGCGGCGAGGTCGTGGCCCAACGCCAGCAGCGCGTCCAGGCCGAACAGGCCCGGGTGCCAGGTGGTGCGGCATTCATGTGCCACGCCGCTGGAGCGCAGGTGCTCCAACGCGGCCTGCACGCGTGGGCCGCTGGCGCGCGAGCCGGTGATGGCGTCGATGCGCTCCCACGGCCCCTTGATGTCCAGTCCCACCCAGTCCAGGCGCGGCAACAGCGCCGCCAGGCGCTCGGGGTACATGCCGCCGGTGTGCAGCGCGGTGGCGTAGCCCAGGGCGCGCACGGCGTCCAGCGCCTCGGGCAGGGCGGCCTGCAGCAGCGGCTCGCCGCCGGAGAACACCACGCCGTCGAGCAGGCCCCGGCGCTTGTGCAGAAAGGCCAGCACCTCGTCCCAGCCCAGGGCGCCGGGCTGCGTGGCGTCGAGCAGTTCCGGGTTGTGGCAGTAGCTGCAACGCCAGGGGCAGCCCTGGCAGAACACCACGGCCGCGAGGCGGCCGGGAAAGTCGATGCTGGTCAGCGGCGTGAGGCCGCCAATGCGCAAACGGTTGGCAGACAACAGGGTTTCGCTCACGGGATCAATGGTCATGGCGCATGTCCTGGCGCGGCCCAGGCCAGCGGCCACCGCGCAAGGGCCGCCCCGCCGCGCTGGTGGCGTCCCCCCTCCGCGCAGCGAAGCGCAGCAGAGAGGGGGGAAGCGGCGCAGCCGCTCAGGGGGGAGATCATTTCTCGGCAAAAAATTGGCGCTCGTTGTGTTCACCTTGCTTGCCGGTGTTGAAGCTGGCCACGGGGCGGTGGTAGCCCATGACGCGGGTCCAGACCTCGCAGGGCTGGCGCTCGGCGTCGGTGAGCTGCACGTCGGCAGCGGCCAAGGCGGTGTGTTCGGTAGTGTTGTGGTTCATGGAAGGCTCCTAGGGTGGTTGAATGTATTGCTATTGTTTTAATAGCTATTAGCGCTTATCCATCAAGCGCTGCAGGCCGATTTCTTATGCAGCCAGGCGCTGGCGCTTGGCCTGCAGGCGCTCGGCGTCGCATTTCGGGCAGAACTTGTGCTCGCCCTCCAGGTAGCCGTGCGTGGGGCAGATGGAGAAGGTGGGCGTGACTGTGATGTAGGGCAGGCGGAAGTTGGTCAGCGCGCGCCGCACCAAATCGCGGCAGGCCGCGCCGCTGGACAGGCGCTCGCCCATGTAGAGGTGCAGCACCGTGCCGCCGGTGTATTTGGACTGCAGCTCCTCCTGCCGCTCCAGGGCCTCGAACGGGTCGTCGGTGAAGCCCACGGGCAGCTGCGAGGAGTTGGTGTAGTAGGGCTGACTCGCGGTGCCCGCCTGCACGATGGCGCTCCAGCGCTTCTTGTCTTCCTTGGCGAAGCGGTAGGTGGTGCCCTCGGCGGGCGTGGCCTCCAGGTTGTAGAGGTGGCCGGTTTCCTCCTGGAAGTCGACGATGCGCGCGCGCACATGGTCGAGCAGGCGCACGGCGAGCTGGTGGCCGCGTTCGCTGGTGATGTCGTGCGCGTCGCCGGTGAAGTTGCGCACCATCTCGTTGATGCCGTTCACGCCCAGCGTGCTGAAGTGGTTTCGCAGCGTGCCGAGGTAGCGCTTGCTGTAGGGGAACAGGCCTTGGTCCATGAGGCGCTGGATGAGCTTGCGCTTGGTCTCCAGGCTCTGCTTGCCCAGTTCGAGCAGGCGGTCGAGCGCGGCCAGCAGCGCGGGCTCGTCACCCGCGTGCAAAAAACCCAGGCGCGCGCAGTTCACCGTCACCACGCCGATGCTGCCCGTCTGCTCGGCGCTGCCGAACAAGCCGTTGCCGCGCTTCAAGAGCTCGCGCAAATCGAGCTGCAGGCGGCAGCACATGGAGCGCACCATGTTGGGCTCCAGCTCGGAGTTGATGAAGTTCTGGAAGTACGGCAGGCCGTACTTGGCCGTCATCTCGAACAGGCGCTGGGCGTTCTCGCTCTCCCAGGGGAAGTCCTTGGTGATGTTGTAGGTGGGAATGGGGAAGGTGAACACGCGGCCCTTGGCATCGCCGGTGGTCATGACGTCGATGTAGGCGCGGTTGATCAGGTCCATCTCGGCCTGCAGCTCGCCGTAGCAGAACGGCATTTCCACCCCGCCGATCACCGGCACCTGCTCGCGCAAATCCTCGGGGCAGGTCCAGTCGAACGTGAGGTTGGTGAACGGCGTCTGCGTGCCCCAGCGCGAGGGCACGTTGAGGTTGTAGACCAGCTCCTGGATGCACTGGCGGACCTGGGCGTAGTCCATGCCGTCCTTGCGCACGAAGGGCGCCATGTAGGTGTCGAACGACGAGAAGGCCTGCGCGCCCGCCCACTCGTTCTGCAGCGTACCGAGGAAGTTGACGATCTGCCCCACGGCGGAACTCATGTGCTTGGGCGGTCCCGCCTCCACCTTGCCCGGCACGCCGTTCAGGCCCTCGTGCAACAGCGTGCGCAGCGACCAGCCGGCGCAGTAGCCGCTGAGCATGTCGAGGTCGTGGATGTGGATGTCGCCCTCGCGGTGCGCCGCGCCGATCTCGGGCGTGTAGACATGCGAGAGCCAGTAGTTGGCCGTGACCTTGCCGGCCACGTTGAGGATCAGCCCGCCGAGTGAATAGCCCTGGTTGGCGTTGGCGTTCACGCGCCAGTCGGCGCGCGTGAGGTATTCGTTGATCGACGACTCCACGTTCACCAGCGTCTGGTGGTCGGCACGGAGCTGGGTGTGGCGGTCGCGGTAGGCGATGTAGGCGCGTGCGGTCTGCAGGTGGTTGGCGGCGATCAGCGTCTGCTCCACCACGTCCTGGATCTGCTCGATGCCGGGTGCCTCGCCGTGGAAGCGGTGGATCAGCACCTTGCCCACCTGGGCGGCCAGCAACGCGGCCTCGTCGGGGCCGAACTCGGCCGTGGCTGCGCCCGCGCGCTCGATGGCCGAGCGGATCTTGCGCGCATCGAAAGCGGCGCGCTCGCCGCTGCGCTTCTGCACCTCGCGGGGCAAGGCGGTGACTGTGGCATCCATGGACGTCTCCCTGATTCGTTTGAAACAAAACACTACATATAGCGTTTAGTATGCATTCAAAACACCATAGGTAGTTTGATGGAAAACAAAAAAGCCCGCCACGGTGCAATGCGTGGCGGGCTGGGGAGCCGTGCGGCGCGGGGCTTACAGCGCCTCGATGCGCGGGTAGAACTCGCGGTTCTCGCGCTGCATGCGCTCGTGCACCATGCGCAGCACGCGGTTGGCGTCGTCGCGAAAGCCCCCCTCGTCCTGGCGCACGCTCTCGGGGCGGTTCCAGCGCCGCGAGAAGGAGTCGTAGGCCCGTGCGATGGAGCCCATCTCCTGCTGGTAGCGCTGGCCCATGCGCGCCAGATCGACGTCGGTGCCGCGCTGCAGCGCCGGGTACAGCGCCCGGTCTTCCACGGCCAGGTGCAGCTTGATGGTCGAACTCATGGCCACGATGAGCCGCGCGATCTCGGTGGCGTGTTGCGCCGCTCCGGCGTGCGCGAGGTTGCGCAGGGCGGCGATGCTGCCCAGGATGTCCACGTGCTGGTGCTTGAATTTGTCGATGTTCATGCTTTGCTCTCCGTTGAAAGAAGGCGGCTGCGGGAGCCGGCGGCCCCCGCAGCCAGGGGTCAGCGCCGTGCGCCGGCCAGCGTGGCGCCGGTGGGGGCGGCCGGTGCGCGCGCGCCGAACACGCCGCTCACCACCTGCCACACCACGGCGAGTGCGCCAACGATGAAGACCAGGTCGCCGAAGGTGCGCACCCAGCGCAGTTGCTGGAGCAGGGGCTGCTGCATGAATTCCTCGCTGCGCGCGTACCACAGGCCGTGCGTGAAGCTGGCGTGGAACTGCATCACCGCAATGGGCAGCAGGCTGGTGGCGATCATCAGCACCAGGCCGGCGTTGAGCCACCAGAAGCCGGTCTTCATGAGCCGCTCGCTGAACACGAGCTGCGGGCGGATGTAGCGCAGCACCAGCAGCGTGAAGCCCAGGGCCAGGAAGCCGTACACCCCGAACAGCGCGGCGTGCGCGTGCATGGGCGTGGTGTTCAGGCCCTGGATGTAGTACAGCGCGACCGGCGGGTTGATGAGGAAGCCGAAAACGCCCGCGCCCAGCATGTTCCAGAACGCCACGGCGATGAAGCACATCAGCGGCCACTTGAGGTTGGCCATCCAGGGCGCCTTGTTCTTCAGGCGCCAGTGCTCCCAGGCCTCGTGACCCAGCACCACCAGCGGCACCACTTCGAGCGCGCTGAACGCGGCGCCCACGGCCATCACCGGCGTGGTGGTGCCGCTGAAGTACAGGTGGTGGAAGGTGCCCGGAATACCGCCGAGCATGAACAGCGAGGCCGAGGCCAGGCTGGCCGTGGTGGCCATGCGGTACGAAACCAGGCCCAGGGTGGAGAAGATGAAGGCCAGCGCCGTGGTGGCGAACACTTCAAAGAAGCCCTCCACCCACAGGTGCACCACCCACCAGCGCCAGTACTCCATGACCGACAGGTGCGTACGCTCGCCGTAGAACAGGCCGGAACCGTAAAACAGGCCGATGGCCACGATGGAGAAGGTCAGCAGGGCCAGCAGGTTCTTGTCCTGGCCGTTGGGCGCGAGCAGCGCGGGGAACACGCCGCGCGCCATCAGCACCAGCCAGAAGGCGATGCCGGCGAACTTGCCGATCTGCCACAGGCGGCCCAGGTCCACGTATTCATAGCCCTGGTGGCCGAGCCAGAAGTTCCACTCGGGCGGCATGATCTGGGCGATGGCCAGGTAGTTGCCGGTGAACGAGCCCACGACCACGACCACCAGCGCCCAGAACAGCACGTCCACGCCGAGCTTCTGGAACTTTGGGTCCTTGCCGCCGTTGATGAGCGGCGCGAGGAACAGGCCCGCGGCCAGGAAGCCGGTGGCGATCCAGAACAGCGCGCTCTGGATGTGCCAGGTGCGCACCAGCGCGTAGGGGAACCACTGCGACACATCGATGCCATAGAACTTCTGCCCTTCCACCGTGTAGTGCGCGGTGAAGCCGCCCAGCATGACCTGGAAGGTGAACAGCGCCACCACGAGGAGCAGGTACTTGCCCAGGGCGCGCTGCGAGGCCGTGAGCGGCACGCGCGTGAGCGGGTCGTGCTGCGGCGGCACGGGGTCTTCCTCGTCGTGCTTGCCCAGGAAGGCCCAGGCCCAGACCAGGAAGCCCACGCCCGCGATCAGGAGCACCACGCTGGCGACGGACCAGATCATGTTCTCCGCCGTGGGACGGTTGTCGATCAGCGGCTCGTGCGGCCAGTTGTTGGTGTAGGTCGCGCCGGTGCCGCCGCCGACCTCGGCAGGGCGCTCGGTGGCGGCGGCCCAGGCCGTCCAGAAGAAGAAGCCCGCCATCTGCGCGCGCCGCTCGACGCTGGGCAGGGTGTTCTCCTTCATGGCGTAGTGCTCGCGCGTTTTCTGGAACTCCGGCGCGTCACTGAAGAGCTGGCTGTAATACTGCACGTTGCGCGCGATGGCCTGCTCGCGCAGCTTGGACACCGTCATGGTGCCCGTGGCCGCGTCGAAGGTGTTGGCGCGGTATTCCTTCTTCAGGCGCGCCTGCAGCACGGCCTGGGCGTCGGCGTCGAGCTGGTCGAAGGGCTTGCCGTGCTGTTGCTGCGCGGCCAGGTCCAGCCAGGCCAGCAGTTCACGGTGCAGCCAGTCGGCCGTCCAATCGGGCGCCTGGTAGGCGCCATGGCCCCAGATGGAACCCAGTTGCATGCCGCCCACCGACTGCCAGGCGGTCTGGCCGTCGAGGATGCCCTCCTGCGTGTAGAGCACGCGGCCGTCCTCGGCCTGCACCTTCTGCGGAATGGGCGGCGCGGTGCGGTAGACCTCGACCCCGTAGTAGCCCAGCAGGCTGAAGCAGACGATCATCACGCCGATCAGCGTGAACCAGAGCTTGCGGTAGTTACCCATGGCACACCTCCTTTCGGCACGCTCGGGCACTCGGGGCTTGGCCGGCCCGCCCTCTCAGGGGCCGGTGGGAAATCGCGGGAACGGTATGCATGGGGCTCCTCTCGTAAAGATGAATTACAAATGAACCTTTGCACAGTCCGGGCCAGCCTTGTGCGCCATATGGATCAAGGGTTTACACCAGCAAGGGTCTTTTCTACCCCGCACTTCCAGGGTTCAAAGTACCATTGAAGGGTTATGAATACCCTGATCGAAGCCCCCTGGCTGGCCGACCTGGCCACCGAACTGCCCGCCAACGTGCGCCTGCAGCGCCTCATTGGCGGCCTGCGCGCGCATTTCTGCTGCGGCGCGGTGGCGCTGTTGCGGCTGGAGGAGGACCACCTGTGCCCTGTGGTGGTGGACGGCCTGGTGAGCGAGGCCCTGGGCCGGCGCTTTGCCGTGCGCCAGCACCCGCGCCTGGCGGCCATCCTGGCGCGCGGCGAGGTCACCTGCTTCGACCGCGACAGCCAGTTGCCCGACCCGTATGACGGCCTGCTCGACACCCTGGTGGGCGAACCGCTGCCGGTGCACGACTGCATGGGCGTGGCGCTGCGCATCGACGGCCGGCCCTGGGGCGTGCTCACGCTCGACGCGCTGCAGACCGGCACCTTCGACGAGCGCGCGCGCGCCGACCTGGCCGATTGCGCCGTGCACGTGGAGGCCGCCGTGCGCATCACCCGGCTGGAGCAGCAGGTGCAGGTGCTGGGCCGCGCCGGCAGCGCGCACGCGGGCGAGCCGCACGACGACCCGGCCCTGCGCAGCGCCCTGGACGACAGCGAAATCCTGGGCCAGAGCGAAGCCCTGCTGCGCCTGCAGCACGAGGTGAAGGTGGTGGCCGGCTCCGACCTGCCGGTGCTGCTGCTGGGCGAGACCGGCGTGGGCAAGGAGCTGTTCGCGCGCCTGCTGCACCGCCACTCGCCACGCCGGGGCAAGCCGCTGGTGCACGTGAACTGCGCGGCGCTGCCCGAATCCCTGGCCGAGAGCGAACTGTTCGGCCACCGCCGGGGCGCGTTCTCGGGCGCGGTGACCGACCGGCCCGGCCGCTTCGAGGCAGCCGAGGGCGGCACGCTGTTCCTCGACGAGGTGGGCGAACTGCCCCTGCCCGTGCAGGCCAAGCTGCTGCGCACGCTGCAGAACGGCGAAATCCAGCGCTTGGGCGCCGACGAGCCCCGGCGCGTGAACGTGCGCGTGGTGGCCGCCACCAACCGGAGCCTGCGCGACCACGTGCGCGACGGCAGTTTCCGCGCCGACCTCTACCACCGCCTCTCGGTCTACCCCGTGCCCATTCCGCCGCTGCGCGAGCGCGGCGACGACGTGCTGCTGCTGGCCGGCCGCTTCCTGGAGCAGAACCGCGCCCGCCTGGGCCTGCGCAGCCTGCGCCTCTCGGGCCCGGCCCAGGCCGCGCTGCGCCACTACCACTGGCCCGGCAACATCCGCGAGCTGGAGCACGTCATCAGCCGCGCCGCCCTCAAGGCCCTGAGCCGGGGCGCCAGCCGCAACGACATCGTGACGCTGGAGCCCGCGCTGCTGGACCTCGACGCGCTGCAGGCCCCCGCCCCACCCGCGCCGCTGGCCGGCCCGGCGCCTGAGGCCCCACCGGCCCCCGCCGCCCTGGAGCCGACCACCCTGCGCGACGCCCTCGACACCTGCCAGCGCCAGAGCATCCAGGCCGCGCTCGCGCGCCACGACGGCAACTGGGCGCGCGCGGCGCGCGCGCTCGACATCGATGCGAGCAATCTGCACAAGCTGGCGCGGCGGCTGGGGCTCAAGGGGTAGCTATTATTTTGATAGCTATTAGCGCTTGACTGTAAACGGCTGGAGGCCATTTTTACCCATGAATCCAGCCAGGTTCTAAGATGGCCCTGCGATGATCGACCAACTCCACCTCCAGAACCTCAAAGCCTGGCGCGACAGCGGCCCGGTGCAGCTGGCGCCCGTCACCATGCTGCTGGGCACCAACTCCTCGGGCAAGTCCACGCTGCTGCAGAGCCTGCTGCTGCTCAAGCAGACCGTGGCCTCGCCCGACCGCACCATCCACCTGAACCTGGGCGGCGACGAGGCCAACGACTACGTTCACTTTGGCGGCTTCGACGCGGTGCTTTCGCGCGGCGTGGCCGCGCCGCGCCAGTTCTCCATCGCGCTGGCCTTCCAGCGGCCCGAGGGCGAGCGCGTGCGCCACGGCCGCTTTGCCTGCAGCTACGGGCAGACGGCCAGCGGGGCCGTGGCCATCCAGGCGCTGGAGCTTTCCACCGTGGCGCGGCGTTTTCGGGCCGTGCGGCGCGAGCGCGGCGCGTATTCACTGTTCGTCGATGACGAGGCCCAGCCGCGCGGCAAGGGGCCACAGCTGGCGCCCGAGCGCTCCATCGCCTTGAGCGCCGAGGCCCTGGCCCTGCTGGGCAGCAGCGGCGCCCACCTGCAGGACCTGAGCCTGGCCCTGCGCCGCGAGCTGGAGGGCATCGTCTACCTCGGCCCGCTGCGCCGCCGCCCCGAGCGCGACTATGTGTGGAACAAGACCGCTCCCGGCGAGGTCGGCAGCGACGGCCACAAGGCCATCGACGCGCTGCTGGCCAACACCCTGCTGCCGTCCGAGCACCAGGGCGGCGTGCTGCGCAGCGTGTCGCACTGGCTTCAGCGCATGGGCATGGCCGAGCAGCTCAGCGTGCGCGCGCTGGGGCGCTCGGGCCGCTACGAGGTGCTGGTGCACCACGACGGCGTGGTGGCCAACCTGCGCGATGTGGGCGTGGGCGTCTCGCAGGTGCTGCCGGTGCTGGCTGTGGCCTACTGCGCGCCACCGGGCAGCACCGTGCTGCTGGAGGAGCCCGAGATCCACCTGCACCCGCTGGCCCAGGCCGTGCTGGCCGAAATGTTCGCCGAGGTGAGCCAGCAACGGCAGGTGCAGTTTCTCGTCGAAACGCACTCGGAACACCTGTTCCGCCGCATGCAGACGCTGATCGCCCGGCGCCAGGCCAGCACCACGCAGTGCCGCATGCTGTTCGTCGAGCGGCGCGGCGCGGATGCCGTGCTGGTGCCGCTGGACGTGGACGAGTTCGGCGCCGTGCGCAACTGGCCCCAGCACTTTTTCGGCGACGCCATGGGCGAGGCACGCGAACAGGCCCGCGCACGCGCCCAGCGCCTGCGCGAGGTGGCGGGTGGCTGAGGCGGGAGCGATGCAGGCGCGCCTGGTGGACACCAACGTGCTCATCGTCGCCAGCGCGGCCGACGCGGGCTCGCCCTTTCGCCCCGACGCCACGCCCGTGGAAGAAGCCGCGCTGCGCCAGCAGGTGTTCGACTGGCTCGAAGCCTTCGAGGCCGACCGCACGCGCCACGCCGTGCTCGACGTGGACTGGCATGTCTGCGGCGAATACCGCCACAAGCTCACCGAGCAGGACTACGGCTGGCTGGCCATGATGCACAAGATGGACCGTGGCGAGGTCGTGTGGGTCGATGTGCTGCTCGACAAGAATGGCAACGCCGTGCTGCCGCCCGAACTGGCCGAAGCGGTCACCGACCTGGCCGACCGCAAGATGGTGGCCGCCGCCCTCGCCGCGCTGGACGCCGGCCACGCCTGCCAGATCACCAACGCCGCCGACACCGACTGGATCGACTGCCAGCAGGCCCTGCGCGCCGTGGGGCTGGAGGTGGAAAACCTGCTGCCCGACTGGCTGCAAGCGCGCTGGCGCCAGAAACACCCACCCGCGCGGCGCGCAAAATAGGGGCACTTATGTCCGAAGATTTCTTCCGTTTCCCCCACACCCCCCACATTGCCTGGCTGGCCACGGGCGAGCCGCGCGACGACAAAGTGCTCTCGCCCGCCGAGGCCGAGGACATCCTCAGCGGCCCCGTGGTGCTGGAGGAAAAGCTCGACGGCGCCAACCTGGGCTTCTCGGTCTCGCCCGACGGCGTGCTGCGCGCGCAGAACCGCGGCCAGTACCTGCCCCAGCCCTTCCACGGCCAGTTCGCCCGCCTGGGCCCCTGGCTGGCCGCGCACGAAGACAAGCTGTTCGACGCCCTGGGCACCCACCTCGTGGCCTTCGGCGAATGGTGCGCCGCGCGCCACTCGCTCGACTACGCCACCCTGCCCGACTGGTGGATGCTGTTCGACGTGTACGACCGCCAGGAGCAGCGCTTCTGGAGCACCGCGCGCCGCAACGCCTGGGCCGCAAAAATGGGCTTCAACACCGTGCCCTGCCTGTACGCGGGCGAGGTCACGCTGGACCAGCTGCGCGACCGGGTGCACGCCCACGACAGCCAGTTCCGCCAGGGCCACCTCGAGGGCATCGTCGTCCGCCGCGAGAACGCCGACTGGCTGGAGAACCGCGCCAAGCTGGTGCGCGCGGACTTCACGCAGACCATCGAGGCGCACTGGCGCTCGCGCGCGCTGGAGTGGAACCGGGTGGTCTGAAAGCACCACCCTCCGTTGCCCATGCCCACCTTCATCGCCCTGCTGCGCGGCATCCATGTCGGCACGGCCCGCCACTGGGCCACCGTGCGCAAGCTGCAAGCACTGGCCCACCCACCGGGTGCCTGAGAACCTGTCCCGCGCCATGGCCCTGTTTTCACTGAAGCACCGCATTCCGCCACCACTGGTCGCGCTGGTCCTGCTGCCCTGCATGTGGCTGCTGTCCTGGGTGCCGCCCGGCATCGACGCGGGGTTGCCGGTGCGTCTCGCGCTGGCGGCTGGCGTGGCCCTGGCGGGACTGGGCTTCAGCCTGGCGGGCGTGCACGCTTTTCGGCGGGCACGGACCACCGTCAACCCACTGCGCCCGGAACGGGCCTGCGCCCTGGTGACGACGGGCGTTTACCGGATCACCCGCAACCCGATGTATGTCGGCATGGCGCTGGTGCTGCTGGCCTGGGCGGTGTTGCTTGCATCCCCCGTGGCGCTCGCGGGTCCGGCCGCTTTCATCGCCTACATGAACCGCTTCCAGATCGGCCCCGAAGAACAGGCGTTGGGCGCCCTGTTCGGCCCGGACTACGCGGCTTACCGGTCCCGCGTCCGCCGCTGGCTCTGAAATCAGCCGGTCCCGCCGGAGCCGGGGGCGAACCGGATCCGGTTGCGCCCCTCCTCCTTGGCCCGGTACATCGCGGCGTCCGCCCCGTCGACCACGCCCTTCAGGCTCTCTTCGCGTCCATGGAAGAGCGCCACGCCAATGCTGGCGGTGCACTGGTGCCCGATGGTGGCTGGGGCCTGCCCGGCGGGTGCGGCCTTCAGCGCATAGGGCTCGGCCAGGCGTGCGCGAATTTTCTCCGCGATGGTGCCTGCCTGATCGGTCGCTTCGTCGTGCACTGTGCTCAGTTCACACAACAGCACGACGAACTCATCACCGCCAAAACGGGCCACGGTGTCGGCTTCGCGCACGCAGTCTTTCAAGCGCTCGGCCACCTCGATCAGCAGCAGGTCGCCCACCCCGTGGCCGTGGGTGTCGTTGAGGGGCTTGAAGTTGTCGAGGTCGAGAAACAGCAGTGCGCCATGGCGGTGGCTGCGCTTGCTGGCCGACATGGCCTGGTTCAGGTGCTCCACCAGCAGGCGGCGGTTGGCCAGATGGGTCAGCGTGTCGTGAAAGGCCAACTGCCGCACCTGTTCCTCCAGGCGCTTGCGCTCGGTGATTTCGCGGGTGATGCCGTGGTAGCCGATGATTTCGCCCCGTGCGTTGCGGTCGGGTTTGGACAGCACCTCGCCCCAGATCAGCCGGCCATCCTTGCAGCGGTGCTCCACCTGGAAATTCAGGAACCCGGCGGACGTGCCGGACGACTCTTCGAGCGCCCTGCGATGGAGCATGCCTTTGACCAGGGCGGTGCCTTCCTCGGTGAACATTTCAAACACATGGTGCCCCACCACCTCGTCGGCCCGAAAGCCCCGCAGGCGTTCGTCCGCCGGGCTGATGTAGGTGATGATGAGCCGGCTGTCCGTCCGCCACAGCACATCCTGTGCGTCCTCCGTGAGCAGGCGGTAGAGGGCCTGGCTGTCGTGCAGCTCCTGGGTGCGTTCGGCCACCAGGGCCTGCAAGGCGTTGTTTTGCTCCTGCAGGCTTTTGAGGGGGTAGACCTCGCCGTCCTGCGCGTTTTGGTACGGAATGGAGATGCCGCTGTGCACGATCATCCACTCGGCACCTTCCCGGCGGAAGATCAGCACCAGCCGCGCCACTTCTCGCGACAGCTGGTGGCCACCGCTGGGCAGGTGGATGTGGAAGAAGGCGGTGGCCACCACCACGTCGTCCGTGAGGTCTTGCAGTGCGAGGTCCAGCATCTCGATGCGGATGCGGCCGGGCACCTGGGCAAAGTCCTGCCGGGTGATGCGGATCCATTCCTCACGGTCGTGGATCAGACGGTCCCCGCTGCCGGGGTAGCCGCTGAAGTTCTGGCTGAAGCGCGCGGTCAGGCGGTCGTCGCGCCCGGCGTACATCTCGATGTACTCATCGAACAGCTCACGAATCTTGCGCTGGCGATCCTGGTGCATGGTGCTGAAGATCCTGGTGTGCGGAAATATTCTGGTCAACGCCCCTGGCTGCTGCAGGAACGCATCACGATACGTTTTGTTACTTTACACCGCCCCCTGCTGGAATGGTGGATGAATTCCGCAGGGTTTGCCAGGCCAAGGCGCATCCCGCAAGAATCCATCCCGCCATGTGGCATTTGTTGCCACAATGCTGGGCATGATCACCCTTCAAGACATCCAGGACGCCGCATCCCGCCTACAAGGCCAGGTGCTGGAGACCCCCTGCGTGGAATCCCGCACGCTCTCGCAGATCGTGGGCGCGCAGGTGTTCCTCAAGTTCGAGAACCTGCAGTTCACCGCCTCCTTCAAGGAGCGCGGCGCCTGCAACAAGCTGGCGCTGCTCACGCCCGAGGAGCGCGCGCACGGCGTGGTGGCCATGAGCGCGGGCAACCATGCGCAGGGCGTGGCCTACCACGCGCAGCGGCTGGGGCTGCGCGCCGTGATCGTGATGCCGCGCTTCACGCCCGGCGTGAAGGTGGAGCGCACGCGCGGCTTCGGCGCCGAGGTGGTGCTGCATGGCGACACGCTGGAGGAAGCGCGCGCGCACGCCTATGCGCTGGCCGACGCGCAGGGCCTGACCTTCGTGCACCCCTACGACGACGAGGCCGTGGCCGCGGGCCAGGGCACGCTGGCGCTGGAGATGCTGCAGGCCGTGCCCGACCTGGACACGCTGGTCATCTCGGTGGGCGGCGGCGGGCTGATCGCGGGTGTGGCCACGGCGGCCAAGGCGCTCAAGCCAGGCATCGAGGTGATCGGCGTGCAGACCACGCGCTTCCCGGCCATGGTGAACGCCGTGCAGGGCACGCAGCACCCGCAGGGCACGTCGACCATTGCCGAAGGGATTGCCGTGGGCTCGCCGGGCAAGATCACGCAGGAGGTGGTGGCGCGCCTGGTGGACGACCTGCTGCTGGTAGATGAAGGCGACATCGAGCAGGCCGTGCTGATGCTGCTGGAGATCGAGAAGACGCTGGTGGAAGGCGCGGGCTCGGTCGGGCTGGCCGCGCTGCAGCGCTACCCGGAGCGCTTCCAGGGCAAGAAGGTGGGATTGGTGCTCAGCGGCGGCAACATCGACCCGCTGCTGCTGGCCGCCATCATCGAGCGCGGCATGGTGCGCTCGGGGCGGCTGGCGCGCATCCGCGTGAGCGCGCGCGACGTGCCGGGCGCGCTGGCGCGCATCACGGCCACGCTGGCCGACGCGGGCGCCAACATCGAGGAGGTGCACCACCAGCGCGCCTTCACCATGCTGGCGGCGCAGAACGTGGAGATCGAACTGGTGCTGCAGACGCGCAGCCACGCGCATGTGGACGAGGTGATCGAGCACCTGCACGCGGCCGGCATGGTGGCTTCCAAGATGTGAACCCGCAGGGAACCCCGGCGCGCCCTGCACGTTTTGCGCGCCACCGCTAGAATTTTGGGCAACACCGATCCTTTCCGGAGACCGCACCATGTCGCATGCCAGCCCCCACCACGCCCCCGCCACGCCGTCCGACGACCCCGTGGAATCCGTCGTGCCCTACATCCCCGTGGTGCTGCCCGTGGTGGGCGGCATCATGATCTTTCTGCTGGCCATGATCGCGGTCACGATGGCGTGACACGGCCCGGCGCCTGACCCCAGGCACAATCCGAAGCCCCGGACAGCCCCGCCTGCCGGGGCTTTTCTTTTTCCTGCGCCCTTTGCCGGGTGCGATCGCTTTTCTGGAGAGTTCCCATGCGCAGCGGCCACGCCCTTGTCCTGTTTTCCGGTGGACAGGATTCCACCACCTGCCTGGCCTGGGCGCTGGAGCATTTCACCCATGTGGAAACCATCGGTTTCGACTACGGCCAGCGCCACCATGTGGAGCTGCAGGCGCGCCAGGAGGTGCTGGCCGCCCTGCGCGCGGGCTTTCCGCAGTGGCAGGGGCGCCTGGGTGAGGACCACATGGTTGACCTGGCCGTGCTCGGCCAGATCAGCGACACGGCGCTCACGCGCGAAACCGCCATCGAGATGGACGCGGCCGGCCTGCCCAACACCTTCGTGCCGGGGCGCAACCTGCTGTTCTTCCAGCTCGCGGCGGCCGTGGGCTACCGGCGCGGGCTGCACACGCTGGTGGGCGGCATGTGCGAGACCGACTTTTCCGGCTACCCCGACTGCCGCGACGACACCCTCAAGGCGCTGCAGGTGGCGGTATCGCTGGGCATGGGCCGGCGCTTCACCATCGAGACGCCGCTGATGTGGCTGGACAAGGCCCAGACCTGGGAGCTGGCGCGTGAGCTGGGCGGCCAGCCGCTGGTGGAGGCCACCATCGCCCTCACGCACACCTGCTACCTGGGCGAGCGCGGCGCGCTGCACCCCTGGGGCCACGGCTGCGGCCATTGCCCGGCCTGCATGCTGCGGCGCCTGGGCTATGAGCGCTGGCACGCGCAGGATTGATGCGCAAAGGCGGCCCACGCCGGTCGCGCTCACACAATCATGCATAACGTGATGCTTTTTTTGCATAAATCTTGCGCCTGTCTGACAGACAAGTGGGCGGCAGATTCATAAAATCGACATCCCAGCCGACCCGCGGATTCCGTGGACTAGCCTCCACCCCGTGGTGGCACAGCCCTGCAACCGCCCGCCGACTGAGCACACAAGCCGTTTTTTCAAAGGCAGCGCTCAGCATCCGCACCAGCGCAGGTCTCGCAGTGACTTTGTTCGCCCGCTTCCTTTGAAAAAACCGTTTTTCAACTTAAGGAAGCTCCCGATGAACGCACCCTCCATGCAGGGCCTGAACCTCAGCGCCCCCGCCTACGTGAAAAATGCCCGCCTGCTGGCCTGGGTGGCCGACATGGCCGCCCTGTGCAAGCCCGACAGCATCGTCTGGTGCGACGGCTCCCAGGAAGAATACGACCGCCTGTGCGCGCAGCTCGTCCAGGCCGGCACCTTCAAGAAGCTCAACCCCGCCAAGCGCGCCGGCAGCTTCCTGGCCTGCTCCGACCCGTCGGACGTGGCCCGCGTGGAAGACCGCACCTACATCTGCTCGGCCCAGAAGGAAGACGCCGGCCCGACCAACAACTGGATGGAACCGGCCCAGATGCGCGCCACGCTGCAGCCGCTGTTTGACGGCTGCATGAAGGGCCGCACCATGTACGTGGTGCCGTTCTCCATGGGCCCGCTGGGCAGCCACATCGCCCACATCGGCGTGGAGCTGACCGACAGCGCCTACGTGGCCGTGAACCAGAAGCTCATGACCCGCATGGGCAAGGCCGTGTACGACGTGCTCGGCGTGGACGGCGAGTTCGTGCCCTGCATGCACACCGTGGGCGCACCGCTGGCCGAAGGGCAGAAGGACCAGACCTCCTGGCCCTGCAACCCCACCACCAAGTACATCGTGCACTACCCCGAAACGCGCGAGATCTGGTCCTACGGCTCGGGCTACGGCGGCAACGCGCTGCTGGGCAAGAAGTGCCTGGCGCTGCGCATTGCCTCCACCATGGGCCGCGACCAGGGCTGGCTGGCCGAGCACATGCTGATCCTGGGCGTGACCAACCCCCAGGGCAAGAAGTACCACGTGGCCGCCGCCTTCCCCAGCGCCTGCGGCAAGACCAACTTCTCGATGCTCGTGCCCCCGGCCGGCTTCGACGGCTGGAAGGTCACCACCATCGGCGACGACATCGCCTGGATCAAGCCCCATGCCGACGGCAAGATGTACGCCATCAACCCAGAGGCCGGCTACTTCGGCGTGGCCCCCGGCACGAACACGCTGACCAACCCCAACTGCATGGCCAGCCTGGACAAGGACGTGATCTTCACCAACGTGGCCCTGACCGATGACGGCGACGTGTGGTGGGAAGGCATGGAGAAGGACCAGGGCAAGCTGCCCGAGCACCTGATCGACTGGCAAGGCAAGGACTGGACGCCCCAGATCGCCAAGGAAACCGGCGCCAAGGCCGCCCACCCCAACGCCCGCTTCACCGTGGCCGCCACCAACAACCCGGCGCT
>Ga0208516_100354_pt1 | contig 19480 bp, 17 predicted proteins | sample LakWasM117_HOW13_2_FD_183931 | JGI IMG/M metagenome (GOLD analysis project Ga0208516, IMG submission 183931) | Freshwater sediment methanotrophic microbial communities from Lake Washington under simulated oxygen tension - Sediment Metagenome... | ecosystem: Environmental > Aquatic > Freshwater >...
CCGTTCACGCGCACCAGGCCCCGGTAGCTGTTGTGCGCATGGCCCGCGCTGATGCCCTTGGAGACGATGCGGCTCTTGGTGTTGCGGCCCAGGTGGATCATCTTCGTGCCGGTATCCGCCTGCTGGAAGTGGTTGGACACGGCGATGGAGTGGAACTCGCCGCGCGAGTCGTCGCCGCGCAGCACGACGCTGGGGTATTTCCAGGTGATGGCCGAGCCGGTCTCGATCTGCGTCCAGGCGATGTGCGAGCGCCGCCCGGCGCACAGTCCGCGCTTGGTCACGAAGTTATAGATGCCGCCGCGCCCCTGCTCGTCGCCGGGGTACCAGTTCTGCACCGTGGAGTATTTGATGTGGGCATCGTCGTGCGCCACCAGCTCCACCACGGCGGCGTGCAGCTGGTGCTCATCGCGCTGCGGGGCGGTGCAGCCTTCGAGGTAGCTCACGTGGCTGCCTTCCTCGGCAATGATGAGCGTGCGCTCGAACTGCCCGGTGTTGCGCGCGTTGATGCGGAAGTACGACGATAGCTCCATGGGGCAGCGCACGCCCTGGGGGATGTAGACGAAGGAGCCATCGGAGAACACGGCCGAGTTGAGCGCGGCATAGAAGTTGTCGCCCACGGGCACCACGCTGCCCAGGTAGCGCTCAATCAGCTCCGGGTGGTGCTCCACGGCATGTGAGAACGAGCAGAAGATGACGCCCACCTCGGCCAGTTGCGCGCGGAAGGTGGTGCCCACGGACACCGAGTCGAACACCGCGTCCACCGCCACGCCGGCCAGGCGCGCGCGCTCGTGCAGCGGCACGTTGAGCTTCTCGTAGGTTTCGAGCAGCTTGGGGTCCACCTCGTCCAGGCTCTTGGGGCCGTCCTTGAGCGACTTGGGCGCCGAGTAGTACGAGAGGGCCTGGAAGTCGATGGGCTCCACATGCAGCCGGCCCCAGGCGGGCGGCTCCATGGCCAGCCAGCGCTCGAAGGCCGCCAGCCGCCACCGCAGCAGGAAGTCGGGCTCGCGCTTGCGCCGCGAGATGGCGCGGATCGTGCCCTCGTCCAGCCCGGGGGGCAGGGCGTCGGATTCGATGTCGGTGACGAAGCCGTGCTGGTAGGGCTTGTGCAGCGCCTGGGTCAGCGCGGCAGCCTGGAGGGGGCGCGCGCTGGTGGCGGTGTCCGGTGGCAGGGTCATGGGAGGCTCGCAGGATTTTTAATATGCATAGCGTATGCATCTTTAATCGGCGCTGCAAGTGGGAACCGGGTGACCGCGCCCTTGCCAGGGACATCGGCCGGTGGCCCAGTGGTGGCTGAAAACCACAATGACCGCCGCAATCCTTGGTTTTACCGATCTCCACGCACGAAATGCCACGGGATGCGGGACGATGGTGGACAATTTCCCGGTAGGTTGACACAGGACCCCACAGGACCCTTGGCCGATGCCCAGAACCACGCCCCGCCAACAACAATGGCTGCTCTCGCTGCTGGTGTTCGCGTGCGGGCTGCTTTTGGTGCTGGCATGGGTGCGGCATTCGGCGCAACTGGAGGAGGGCCGGAGCCGGGCGCTGGCCGCCGACCTGGCCGCCGACCATGCGCAGTCGCTGCAGCGTGGCATCGAGCGCGCGCTTTCAGCCACCTATGTCATCGCGGCGCTGGTGCGCCAGGGCAACGGCCAGATGCAGGATTTTGAAGGGGTGGCCACCGAGATGCTGCCCTTCTACCCCGGCATCGCTGCGCTGGGGATTTCACCCGGCGGTGTCATCTGCTGCGTGGTGCCGCTGGCAGGCAACGAGAAAAGCATTGGCTTCGACCAGCTCAAGGACATCGCACAGAACAAGGAGGCCCGCCGGGCGCGCGATACGGGGCAGCTGACCCTGGCCGGGCCACTGCAGCTGGCGCAGGGCGGCCTGGGCGTGGTGGGGCGCCTGCCGATCTTCCTGACCGGTGCGCAGGGGCAGCGGGTGTTCTGGGGCTTCAGCTATGCGACCTTGCGCTTCCCCCAGGCACTGGAACCGGCGCGCCTGCCCCTGCTGCGCGAGCGGGGTTATGCCTATGAACTGTGGCGCACCGTGCCCGAGACGGGGGTGCGCCAGCGCATCGAGTTCTGGAACGAAACGGCGCTGGTCGATCCGGAGGCACGCGATCTTGAACTGCCCAACGGCACCTGGACGCTCAGCGTCGCGCCGGTCGGTGGCTGGGTCAACCAGGCCAACCTGCGGATCGAGGCGGTGCTGGGGGTGCTGTTCAGCGGCATGCTGGCCTATGTGGCGTGGCTGCTGTATGCCATGCGGCTGCGCGATGCCCAGCTCGAAGCCCTGGTGGCGCAGCGCACCAGCGAAATCCTGGCCACGCAGCAGCACCTGGAGGCGACGGTCAACGCCATTCCCGACCTGCTGTTCGAGGTCGGGCTCGATGGGCGCTACTACAGCACGCATTCGCCGCGCGATGAGCTGCTGGTGCGGCCCCGCGATGAACTGCTGGGGCGCACGGTGCGGGATGTCATGCCCGAGGAGGCGGCGCGCAAGGTGCTCGAAGCGCTGCAGGAAGCGAACGAGAAAACCTGGTCCACCGGAGTGCAGATTTGCCTTCCCCTGGAGATCGGGGCGCGCTGGTTCGAGCTGTCGGTGGCCCGCAAGGCCTCTGCGCCGGGCGAAGAGCCCCGTTTCGTGGTGCTGTCGCGCGACATCACCGAGAACAAGCTGGCGCAGGAGAAGGTGCGCCAACTGGCGCATTTCGATGTGCTCACCGGCCTGCCCAACCGCAGCCTGCTGGCGGACCGCTGCCAGTACGCCCTCAGCGCGGGGCAGCGCAGCGGCCAGTCCGTGGCGTTGATGTTCCTGGACCTGGACCATTTCAAGAACATCAACGACTCCTTGGGTCACCGGGTGGGCGATGCCCTGCTGTGCGCGCTGGCCCGGCGCCTGAGCACCCTCGTGCGCGATCAGGACACGGTGTCCCGGCTCAGCGGCGACGAATTCATCCTGGTGCTGCCCGATACCGATGCCCTGGGCGCCGCCCATGTCGCGGAAAAGCTGTTGCGGGCGGCGGCGGAGCCGTTCGAGATCGAAGCGCACGAGCTGATCGTCACGCCCAGCATCGGGATCGCGATCTTTCCGGATGACGGCGGCGATTTCGACGCTCTTTCGCGCTGCGCCGATGCGGCCATGTACTACGCCAAGCAGCGCGGGCGCAACCACTACCGCTTCTTCACGGCGGAGATGCAGGCCCACTCCGAGCGCACCCTGATGCTGGAGAACGCCCTGCGGCGCGCGCTGGAGCGCAACCAGCTCTACCTGCATTACCAGCCGCAGGTTTCGGTGGCCACCGGGGCCATCATCGGTGCCGAGGCGCTGCTGCGCTGGCAGCACCCCGAGCTGGGGCAGGTCTCGCCCGCCGAGTTCATTCCCGTGGCTGAGAGCAGCGGCATGATCCTGCCGATCGGCGAATGGGTGCTGCGCACCGCCACGCACCAGCTCAAGGAGTGGATGCAGGCGGGCCATGTGCTGACCATGGCGGTCAATCTGTCGTTGGTGCAGTTCCGCCAGGTCGATTTTCCGCAGCTCATCGGCAACATCCTGGCGCAAGCCGGCCTTCCCGCCCATTGCCTGGAACTGGAGCTGACCGAAGGCGTGGCCATGACCGACCCGGCCTCGACCATCGACACCATGGACAAGCTGCACCAGCGCGGCGTGCTCCTGTCCATCGACGACTTCGGCACCGGCTACTCGTCGCTCAACCACCTGAAGAAATTCAAGGTCTACAAGCTCAAGATCGACCAGTCCTTCGTGCGGGACATCGCCGACGACCCCGATGACCGCGCCATCGTGAGCGCCATCATCTCCATGGCCGGCAGCCTGGAGATGCAGACCATCGCCGAAGGCGTGGAAACCCCGGAGCAGCTGGCCTTCCTGAAGGCCCAGGGCTGCGCCGAAGTGCAGGGCTATTTCTTCAGCCGGCCGGTTCCGGCGCAGCAGTTCCAGGCGCTGCTGGAGCAGGGGCTGCCCAAGGGCTGACGCCCGGCCGGCGGGCGGCGTGCCAGGTGCAGGGGTCAGCGCGGCTGGCGCATCGGGCTGTGCGCCTGCAGGAGCGCCAGGTACTGCTCCATGCCGGCCGTCTCGTGCTGCAGGTAGCGGTCCACCGCATCGGCAAAGGCCGGGTGCGCCAGCCAGTGCGCGCTGCGGGCGGGCACGGGCAGCAGGGCGCGGGCCATCTTGTGCTCGCCCTGGGCGCCGCCCTCGAAACGCTGCACGCCGTGCGCGATGCACCACTGCAGCGGCTGGTAGTAGCAGGCCTCGAAATGCAGGCAGTCCACGCGTTCGAGCGCGCCCCAGTAGCGGCCATAGGCCACGAATTCAGGGTTTTTTTGGCCTGCAGCGCTTGTGGGCTGCGCGCTGATAGCTATCAAACTGCTAGCAATCGGCTGGCCATGGCGCTCGGCCACGAACAGCAGCCAGGCCTCGGGCATGTGCTCTGCCATGCGGTGGAAGAAGTCGCGCGTGAGGTAGGGCGGGTTGCCGTGCTCCCGGTAGGTGCGCTCGTAGCAGCGGTAGAAGAAATCCCAGTCGGCGGGGGCGATGTCCGCGCCCCGCGACCAGCGGAAGCCGACACCGGCCTGCGCCACGCGGCGGCGCTCCTGGCGGATCTTCTTGCGCTTGTCCTGCGCGAGCCGGGAAAGAAAATCATCGAAGTCGCCATAGCCCGCATTCGTCCAGTGGAACTGCACGGTCTGGCGCGGCATCAGGCCTGCCTGGGTGCAGGCCTGCATGTCCTCGCCGGCCGCGAACAGCAGGTGCAGCGAGGACACCCCCGCCTCTTCGCACCAGCCGCGCAGCGCCTGCAGCAGGGCCGCCCGGGCGGCCGCGCTGCGCGCCATCAGCCGCGTGCCCGGCACCGGGGTGAAGGGCACGGCCACCACGGCCTTGGGGTAGTAGGGCAGGCCATGCTCGGCATGGGCGTTGGCCCAGGCCCAGTCGAACACGTATTCGCCGTAAGAATGGTCCTTGAGGTACAGCGGGCAGGCGGCCACGAGTTCGTCGCCCTGCCAGAGCGACAGGAAGCGTGCCGTCCACCCGGTGCCGGGCGTGGCGCTGCCGCTGGCGTGCAGCGCCGCCAGGTATTCGTGGCGCATGAAGGGCGTGGGCAGGGGCTGGAGGGCCAGCAGGGCGTTCCAGGCGCCCGCGTCGATGTCCAGCGGAGAGGCGGACACGCGGGTGATAATGGCATTTTCAGCCATGGCCACCTCCGCAAAAGCGCCCGCTCCCAGGCGCTGGCCAGGTGGTGTTTCCTGCGGCCCCGAGGGCCTGTTTCCATTCCATGACGCTTTCCATTTGCACTGCGCAGCTTAATTTTGTGGTGGGCGACCTGCCCGGAAACGTGCAGAAGATCGTCGATGCGGCACGCCAGGCCCATGCGGCAGGCGCGCGCCTGCTGCTGACCCCCGAGCTGGCCCTGTGCGGCTATGCGGCCGAGGACCTGTTCCTGCGCCCCGCCTTCCTGTCCGCCTGCGATGATGCCGTGAAAGCGGTGGCCCGCGAGACGGCGGGGCTGAAAGACCTCGCCATCGTGCTGGGCCACCCCCGGCGCGCCACGCCGGACGCCCCCGCCTTCAGCACCTGCCTGAATGCCGCCAGCGTGCTGCGCAACGGCCGGGTCGAGCAGACCTACGCCAAGCGCGAGCTGCCCAACTACCAGGTGTTCGACGAGCGCCGCTACTTCGTGCCGGGCCAGGCGCCCTGCGTGTTCGAGGTGGGCGGCCTGCGCGTGGGCCTGCTGATCTGCGAGGACGCCTGGCATGCCGCGCCCGCGCGCGACTGCGCCCAGGCCGGCGCCGAGCTGCTGGCGGTCATCAACGCCTCGCCCTTCCATGCGGGCAAGAGCGCCGAGCGCGAGCAGACCATGCGCGAGCGCGTGCTGGAGACAGGCCTGCCGCTGGTCTATGCGCACCTGGTCGGCGGGCAGGATGAGGTGGTGTTCGAGGGCCGCTCGTTCGCGCTCGATGCCGCCGGCCATGTGGCGGGCCGGGCGCCGGGTTTTGAGGAAAAACTGGTTTTCACGCAGGTGGATAAAGCGCCATCAGCTATAAAAATAATAGCTGACGTGGCGCCCGAGCGCAGCCTGGAGGCCGACCTGTGGGATGCGCTGGTGCTTGGCGTGCGCGACTATGTGCGCAAGAACGGCTTCCCGGGCGCGCTGCTGGGCCTGTCGGGCGGCATCGACTCGGCGCTGGTGCTGGCCATCGCGGTCGATGCGCTGGGCGCGGACAAGGTGCGCACGGTGATGATGCCCTCGCCCTACACGGCCGACATCAGCTGGATCGACGCGCGCGACATGGCCGAGCGCCTGGGCGTGCAGTACGACGAGATCGCCATCGCGCCGCAGTTCGAGGCCTTCAAGGCCGCGCTGGCGCCGCATTTCGTGGGCCGCGCCGAGGACACGACCGAGGAGAACCTGCAGGCGCGCATCCGGGGCACGCTGCTGATGGCGCTGTCGAACAAGTTCGGCGCCGTGGTGCTGACCACCGGCAACAAGAGCGAGCTGGCCACGGGCTACTGCACGCTCTATGGCGACATGGCCGGGGGGTTCGCGCCCATCAAGGACGTGGCCAAGACCCTGGTGTTCGCGCTGGCGCGCTGGCGCAATGCGAACGACCCCTACGGCACGGGCGCCAACCCGATTCCAGAACGCATCATCACGCGCCCGCCCAGCGCCGAGCTGCGCCCCGACCAGAAAGACCAGGACAGTCTGCCGGCTTACGAGGTGCTGGACGCCATCGTGGCGCGTTACATGGAAAATGACGAACCGATCGAGAGCATCGTCGCCGCCGGTTTCGCGCGCGCCGATGTCGAGCGCGTGACGCGTCTCATCAAGATCAACGAATACAAGCGCCGCCAGGCCCCGGTCGGCATCCGCGTGACGCGCCGTAGCTTCGGCAAGGACTGGCGCTACCCCATCACCAGCCATTTCCGGGCCTGAGACCCACCCGCAGTGGCCCGCCCCCATTCGCAGCATCAAGGAGTACTCCACCATGAAAATGATCACCGCCGTCATCAAGCCCTTCAAGCTCGAAGAGGTCCGCGAGGCCCTGGCCGAGTGCGGCGTCACGGGCCTCACGGTCACCGAGGTCAAGGGCTTCGGTCGCCAAAAGGGGCACACCGAGCTGTACCGCGGCGCCGAATACGTGGTGGACTTCCTGCCCAAGGTGAAGGTCGAGGTGGTGGTCAAGTCGGAAGACCTGGACCGCTGCGTCGACGCCATCGTGGGCGTGGCCCGCACCGGCAAGATCGGCGACGGCAAGATCTTCGTCACCCCGGTCGAGCGCGTGGTGCGCATCCGCACGGGCGACCTGGACGAAGCCGCAGTCTGACCATGCCGCTCCCTGCGCACCGCAGGGAGGATGGGGTCAGATCACCGTGCGCAGCGCCGGCCCCGGAGCCGCGCCCCGTGCCGCTTGCGCCAGCCGGGTGAGCAGCGGGGCGGCCTCGTTGCAGGTATCCAGCAGGTCCATCTGCCACGGCCCCATGAAGCCGCCCGCCACGCTGCTGCGCAGGAAGGCGAGCAGGCCGTCGTAGTAGCCCGCCACGTTGAGCAGGCCGATGGGCTTATCGTGGTAGCCGAGCTGGCGCCAGGTCCAGACCTCGAACAGTTCCTCGAAGGTGCCAATGCCGCCCGGCAGCGCCAGGAAGGCGCCGCTGCGCTCGGCCATCAGGGCCTTGCGCTCGTGCATGGTTTGCACGATGTGCAGCTCGTCGCAATCGCGGTTGGCGAACTCGCGGTCCACCAGCGACTGCGGAATCACGCCCACCACGCGCCCGCCCGCCTCGGCCGTGGCCCGCGCCACGGTGCCCATGAGGCCGCCACTGCCGCCGCCGTAGACGAGCTGGCCGCCGTTCTGGCCGATCCAGGTGCCCGCGGCACGCGCCGCATCGGCAAACAGCGGGTTCTCGCCCGGGCGCGAGCCGCAATAGATGCACAGGGAAAAAGCCGGTTCAGCCATGGAAAAACCTCTGGTAAAGGGCCGCGCCCCAGACCCCCGCGCACAGCAGCAGGCTCAGCAGCACGGCGGCGCTGCCCACGTCCTTGGCGCGCTTGGAAAGATCGTGCCATTCGGGGCCGATGCGGTCGATGGCCGCCTCGATGCCGGTGTTGAGCAGTTCCACCACCATGAGCAGCACCACGGTGCCGGCCAGCAGGGCGGTTTCCACCCAGCTGTGGCCCAGCCAGAACGACACTGGCAGCAGCACCATGGCGGCAATGGCTTCCTGGCGGAACGCCGTCTCGCCCCAGGCGGTGCGCAGGCCCTGCAGCGAGTAGCCGGTGGCATGCCACAGGCGATGCAGCCCGGTGCGGGATTTTTGAGGATTCGCTGGTGCGGGAGCGGTGGATGGGGGCATGGCGGGTATTGTCGCGCAGCCGCAGGGTGCTGCCGGGCGGCTGCGGGAAAGCCGGTTCAGCGCCGGAGGGGTTCGGCCTGGATCAGCCGCGTGCCCGCCAGCGCGTCGTGCCAGAACTGCTGCTGCGGGTGCAGGCGGCTGGCCAGCGCCCATACGGCGACCCAGCCGATCACGATCACCGCCACCTCGCCGCCCGGCAGCGAGAACGGGGCCAGGGCGGCCAGTGGCGGCAGGAGCCACAGCCAGCTCAAGACATAGCGCGCCAGCGCCCGGGCCTGCGTGAGCGGCCGGCCGGCCTTGTCCACCACGCGGATGTGCCAGGTCTTCATGGCCAGGGTCTGGCCCTTGGCCCAGAACCAGGCGAAATAGATGCCGAAGACGACGAACAGGAAGGCCTGCAGGGCATTGCGGTTGTCCATGGCGTTGCGCGTCTGGCTCAGGGTGCCGAACAGGTAGCCCGCGATGAAGACCACCCCGAACATCAGCATGCCTTCGTACAGCCAGCAGGCCATGCGACGCGCCAGGCCGGGGGCCAGGAGTGCTGGGGCGTATGGATTCTGCGGGGGGCTGGAGGGGGCGGGCGCGCCGGGTTCGTTCATGCCGATTCAGTTCACGTAAGGGTTGGCCGGCAGGGCGTCCGATGGGCTGGGCGCGGCGGGTGCGGGCACGGGTGCCGCAGAGGGCGTGGATGCCGTTGCCGCCGGGGACGATGCCGTGGGCGTGGCCAGGGTGGCGGCATCGGCCGCCTCGGCGCCGCGGCTTTCCGCCATGCTGGGTGCCGAGATGCGGGCCGGAGCATGGCTGGGTGGGGGCACCTTCGGCGGGTTGGCCGGATTGCCGGGGGCATTGATGGCGGCGGGTACCTTGGCCAGCTTCTTCGGGGAGACGGGGCGCAGGGCCGTGGCCGCGCCCTGGGGCTTGGCGGCGGCACGCGCGGCCAGCATGCGCTTGTCTTCGTCGCTGAGGGCCTGGTAGGCGTCCCATTGCGTGCGCTTGTCGTCCGGGGCCAGGCGGTTGGTAATGGCGAAATTCAGCCGGGCCTGGTTGCGCTGCTGGGCGCTCAGGCTGGCCCATTCGGTCATGCGGTTGTGCAGCCGGGCCTGTTCCTCCTCGGGCAGGGCCGGAAAGGTCTGGGCCAGTGCCAGCCAGCGGCGCTTTTGCAGGGTGCTGAGCAGTGCCCAGCGTCCGGCCAGAGGGTAGAGCGCCAGTTTTTGCGGGGTATTGAGGGTTTCCCATCCGGGGCCTTCGCTGCGCAAGGCGTGCGCCGTCCCGTTGGGGCGGGCGTCGGGGAGACGGGTCTGGGGAGCGTCGTCGACGGGCGCCGTAATGATGGTGCCCGGCGCCATGCGCACCTGCTGGACCACCTGCGTGCCGCCTGCGGCCATCATTCCCAGCAAGGCCAACGCCAGCAGGATGGCTGGCGTCGGACTGGGGGAGGTGGAGGGTGCGGTACCGTGAGCGTGCATGCAGGCGGGGGGCGGTCTCAGCGCGTCGGTGCGCCGCCGGATTTCAGGAACTGGACAAAGCCAGGGTCGGAGTATGCGGCGGGTGGCAGGTCATCGGCAAGCAGTGCGGTATCGACCTCGGCCACTTCAAGGGCACCGGCCTCGTCCAGGTCGAGATTGATCACGACCAGACCGGCCAGCAGCGCCATGATGGGAACGGCCGACAGCAGGGATTGCCACCAGCGCATGCCGCCATCGCCGCCGCCCAGGACCGCACTGTGGCCGGCATGCACCAGCACGGGGGCCGTGCGGACCACAGTGGCGGATTTCTTGCGGCGGGCCAGGGCCTGCATGCGCGAGGCGCGCAGGCGCTCGGAAACGTCATAGGGCAGTTCGCTGGTGCCGTCGGTCAGGCGCGCCGCGATGCGCCGGGCAAAGCGGTCGGTCGCCAGTTCGTGGGTGTACGGTTGCGAAGTGTTCATAGCTTGATTCCTTTTGCCTTCAGTGCCTTGCTGAGGGTCTGGACGGCACGAAAACAATGGGTTTTGACGCTGCCCTCCGAGCAGCCCATGGCGGCTGCCGTCTCTGCCACATCCATTTCCTCCCAGTAACGCATGAGGAACGCTTCCCGTTGACGTGGGGGCAGTTCCTGGATTTCAAGCTCGATGTCCCGCAGGGTCTGGCCACGGCGCACCAGGTCTTCGGCGCTCTGGGCCTGTTCGCCGCCTTCGGGGCCGCTCCAGGCCTCCAGCAGGTCGAAATCGTCCGCGTCATTGCCCGAGCCCTCGAAGTCGCTCATGTGCGAGAAGAGGGCGTTGTGCGTCTTCTGGCGCCGGAACCAGTCCAGCGTGCAGTTGGACAGGATGCGCTGGAACAGCATGGGCAGCTCGTTCACTGGCTTGTCGCCATAGTGCTCGGCCAACCGCATCATGCTGTCCTGCACGATGTCCAGGGCCGATTCCTCGTTGCGCACGTGGTACAGGGAGCGCTTGAAGGCGCGCTTTTCCACGCTTTTGAGGAAGTCCGAGAGTTCTTTTTCGGTGGCCAAGAGGAGTCGGGCAGGAAGGGAGGCAGGCCGGTGTGCGCTGCACCGGCACATGGAAGCAGCGGCCGATTATCGCACCAGCACGGTTTTTTTCCAGGGTCCGCGCATTTCGTTTGTTGCAATGCGATAATGATTGTCTGCAAACATAAACGCAAACGGGTCACGGTCCGGCGCGGCGATCTTCGCGCCCATGTCCCTGGCCTCAAGTTTCGAGCTGGCTTCACAAGAGTTCTGCAAGAAGCACCCAAGGTTTTTCGTCAGAGAAATTCACAAAGGTTCATCATGGAAATCACCAAGGCCGAGACCGCTTCGGCAGCCGCTGCGCACCACAACGCCTCCTCGCAGGAGCTCATGGGCTCCGAGATTCTCGTCAAGGCCCTGCAGGCCGAAGGCGTGCAATACATCTGGGGCTACCCCGGTGGCGCGGTGCTCTACATTTACGACGCCCTGTACAAGCAGGACACCATTCAGCATGTGCTTGTGCGCCACGAGCAGGCCGCCGTGCACGCTGCCGACGGCTACGCCCGGGCCACGGGCGAGGTCGGCGTGGCGCTGGTCACCTCGGGCCCCGGCGTCACCAATGCCATCACCGGCATCGCCACGGCCTACATGGACAGCATCCCCATGGTCATCGTCACGGGCCAGGTGCCCACGGCGGCCATCGGCCTCGATGCCTTCCAGGAATGCGACACCGTGGGCATCACGCGCCCCATCGTTAAGCACAACTTCCTGGTGAAGGACGCGCGCGACCTGGCCCTGACGCTGAAGAAGGCCTTCCACATCGCGCGCACCGGCCGGCCCGGTCCGGTGGTGGTGGACATCCCCAAGGATGTGTCCTTCAAGAAGGTGCCCTACGACGGCTATCCGCAGAGCGTTGAAATGCGCTCCTACAACCCGGTGCGCAAGGGCCATGGCGGCCAGATCCGCAAGGCCCTGAACCTGCTGCTGTCGGCCAAGCGCCCCTATATTTACACGGGCGGCGGCGTGCTGCTGGGCAATGCCACGAACGAGTTGCGCACCCTGGTGGACATGCTGGGCTACCCGGTCACCAACACGCTGATGGGCCTGGGCGCCTACCCTGCGTCGGACCGCAAGTTCCTGGGCATGCCGGGTATGCACGGCACGGTCGAAGCGAACAACGCCATGCAGAACTGCGACGTGCTGCTGGCCGTGGGTGCACGCTTTGATGACCGCGTGATCGGCAACCCCAAGCATTTCGCGCAGAACGACCGCAAGATCATCCATGTTGACATCGACCCGTCGAGCATCTCCAAGCGCGTGAAGGTCGACATCCCGATCGTCGGCGACGTCAAGGATGTGCTGACCGAGCTGATCTCCATGATCCGCGAAACCAACACCCGCCCCGACGCCGGCGCGCTGGCCGCCTGGTGGGACACCATCGAAGGCTGGCGCGAGCGCAACTGCCTCAAGTACGACATGGGCAGCGCGGACGTCATCAAGCCGCAGTACGTGGTCGAGACGCTCTGGAACATGACCAAGGACGCCGACACCTACGTCACGTCCGACGTGGGCCAGCACCAGATGTGGGCCGCGCAGTACTACCGCTTCGACGAGCCGCGCCGCTGGATCAACTCCGGCGGCCTGGGCACCATGGGCGTGGGCATTCCCTACGCCATGGGCATCAAGCTGGCCAAGCCCAAGAGCGAGGTGTTCTGTATCACCGGCGAAGGCTCGGTGCAGATGAACATCCAGGAACTCTCCACCTGCCTGCAGTACAACACGCCGATCAAGATCTGCGCGCTGAACAACCGCTACCTCGGCATGGTGCGCCAGTGGCAGGAGATCGAGTACTCCGGCCGCTACAGCCACAGCTACATGGACGCGCTGCCCAATTTCGTCAAGCTGGCCGAGGCCTACGGCCACGTGGGCCTGCTGATCGAGCACCCCAAGGACGTCGAACCCGCGCTGCGCGAGGCGCGCAAGCTCAAGGACCGCACCGTGTTCCTGGACTTCCGCACCGACCCCACCGAGAACGTGTTCCCGATGGTGCAGGCCGGCAAGGGCCTGACGGAAATGCTGCTGGGGTCGGAAGACCTTTAAGCAAAATTGGCCTCCAGCGCTTGTGCAGAAAGCGCTGGTAGCTATCAATACGATAGCTTTTTATTGACGAATCTATTGCCTGCCGAGCCCGCGCATTACCGTGCGCGGGGGAGGGCAGCGAGAAGAGGAATCTGATCTCATGAAACACATCATTGCCGTCCTGCTGGAAAACGAGCCCGGTGCTCTTTCCCGCGTTGTGGGCCTGTTCTCGGCCCGTGGCTACAACATCGAATCGCTCACCGTGGCGCCCACCGAGGATGCATCGCTCTCGCGCATGACCATCCAGACCACGGGCTCGGACGACGTGATCGAGCAGATCACCAAGCACCTGAACCGCCTCATCGAGGTCGTCAAGGTGGTGGACCTCACCGAAGGTGCCTACACCGAGCGCGAGCTCATGATGGTGAAGGTGCGCGCCGTCGGCAAGGAGCGCGAGGAGATGAAGCGCATGGCCGACATCTTCCGTGGCCGCATCATCGACGTCACCGAGAAGAGCTACACCATCGAGCTGACCGGCGACCAGTCCAAGAACGAAGCCTTCCTGCAGGCCATCGACCGCACGGCCATCCTGGAAACCGTGCGCACGGGTGCCAGCGGTATTGGCCGTGGCGAGCGCATCCTGCGCGTGTAAGACAATCTCCTCTTTTCCAGTTTCAACCCATACGAATTTCAACCGGAGCGACCATGAAAGTTTTCTACGACAAAGACTGTGACCTGAGCCTGATCAAGGGCAAGACCGTGGCCATCATCGGCTACGGCTCGCAAGGCCACGCCCATGCACAAAACCTGAACGACAGCGGCGTGAAGGTCGTGGTGGGCCTGCGCAAGGGCGGCGCCTCGTGGGACAAGGTTGGCAAGGCCGGCCTGACGGTCATGGAAGTCAACGATGCCGTGAAGGCCGCCGACGTGGTCATGATCCTGCTGCCCGACGAGCAGATCGCCGAGGTCTACACCAACAACGTGGCGCCGAACATCAAGCAAGGCGCTTCGCTGGCCTTCGCCCACGGCTTCAACGTGCACTACAACCAGGTCGTGCCCCGCGCTGACCTGGACGTGTGGATGGTGGCTCCCAAGGCCCCCGGCCACACCGTGCGCAACACCTACACCCAGGGCGGCGGCGTGCCCCACCTGGTGGCCGTGCACCAGGACAAGTCCGGCAAGGCCCGTGACCTGGCCCTGAGCTACGCCATGGCCAACGGTGGCGGCAAGGCCGGCATCATCGAGACCAACTTCAAGGAAGAAACCGAGACCGACCTGTTCGGCGAACAGGCTGTGCTGTGCGGCGGCGCTGTCGAGCTGATCAAGATGGGTTACGAAACCCTGGTCGAAGCCGGCTACGCTCCCGAGATGGCCTACTTCGAGTGCCTGCACGAGCTCAAGCTCATCGTGGACCTGATCTACGAAGGCGGCATCGCCAACATGAACTACTCGATCTCGAACAACGCCGAGTTCGGCGAGTACGTGACCGGCCCCGAAGTCATCAACGAGCAGTCGCGCGCCGCCATGCGCAATGCCCTCAAGCGCATCCAGAACGGTGACTACGCCAAGATGTTCATCCAGGAAGGCCGCCTGAACTACCCGAGCATGACGGCCCGCCGCCGCAACACCGCCGACCACAGCATCGAAGTGGTGGGTGCCCAGCTGCGCGCCATGATGCCCTGGATCGCCAAGAACAAGCTGGTCGACCAGACCCGCAACTGAGCCCCTGCGGCCCGGTTCCTGCAAAGGCCACTTCGGTGGCTTTTGCCTTTTCTGGCCGCGGGTTCCCAGGAGGAATGCCGGGCGCGGCTACACTGCCATGCTCTGGCAGGATATGGCTGCTATTGTTTTCATAGCTACTTGCGCATGATGGACGTGCGCTGGAGATCAATTTGATGCATGACGGCGAAGAATCGGCCGCCGAAGAAGGCGTGGTGGTGCGCAAGCGGCGCAAGGGCATCTACATCCTGCCCAACCTGTTCACGCTGGCGGCCTTGTTCGGCGGCTTCTATGCCATCGTCATGGCCATGAACGGGCGCTTCGACATGGCGGCCATCGGCGTGTTCTGCGCCATGGTGCTCGACAGCCTGGACGGCCGCGTGGCGCGCATGACCAACACGCAGAGCGCGTTCGGTGAGCAGATGGATTCGCTCTCGGACATGGTGTCCTTCGGCGCGGCACCGGCGCTCATCGCCTATGTCTGGGCGCTCAACGGCCTGGGCCGCTGGGGCTGGATCGCGGCCTTCGTCTATTGCGCCTGCGCGGCGCTGCGGCTGGCGCGCTTCAACGTGAACACGGCGGTGGTGGACAAGCGCTACTTCCAGGGCCTGCCTTCGCCCGCAGCCGCGGCGCTGGTGGCGGGCTTTATCTGGCTCATGACGGAACTCGGCGTGCAGCGCGGCCAGGACCACTGGTTGACCTGGACCCAGGTGACCTGGACGATGTTCGGCTTCACGCTCTACGCCGGCCTCACCATGGTGACCAACGTGCCGTTCTACAGCTTCAAGGACGTGCAGATGAAGAAGAGCGTGCCGTTCGTCGTCATCGTGCTGATCGCGCTGGGCATTGCCGTCATCAACATCCACCCGCCCATCGTGCTGTTCGGTGTGTTCGTGCTGTACGGGCTCAGCGGCTACGCCGTCTATGCCTGGCGCAAGTCGCGCGGGCAGCAGACCAGCGTCATCAGCACCTCGACCGACGAGCCCGACGAGCGCGGCCTGCACAAGTGAGCAGGCCCTGGCCGCAGAACCCCGGAATTTGTGCTACATTGCTCTGCATGAAATCGTTTGCACTGGCCCTACTGCTATCCTCCCACGGGCGGAGACAGTAACGCGCGCGCGCACACTTTTTCCACACAGGCCCGTCTGCATCCGCAACGGGCCTTTTGTTTTGGGCGCCAGGGATTGCCGTTGCGGGCCACCCCACCACCAGGAACTAGGAGAAACCACATGGCCGATAAATTGATCATTTTTGACACCACCTTGCGCGATGGCGAGCAGTCGCCCGGGGCTTCGATGACGCGTGACGAGAAGCTGCGCATCGCCCGCCAGCTCGAGCGCCTGAAGGTGGACGTGATCGAGGCCGGCTTCGCCGCTAGCTCCAACGGGGATTTCGAGGCCGTGCAGCTGATCGCCAACACGATCAAGGACGCCACCATCTGCTCCCTCTCGCGCGCCAACGACCGCGACATCGCCCGCGCCGCCGAAGCCCTCAAGGGCGCCAACCGTGCGCGCATCCACACCTTCATCGCCACCAGCCCGCTGCACATGGAGAAAAAGCTCCGCATGACGCCCGAGCAGGTGCTGGAGCAGGCCAAGCAGTCGGTGCGCTTCGCGCGCAACCTTGTGGGCGACATCGAATTCAGCCCGGAGGATGGCTACCGCAGCGAGGTGGATTTCCTCTGCCGCGTGATTGAGGCGGTGATCGCCGAGGGCGCCACCACCATCAACGTGCCCGATACCGTGGGTTACGCCGTCCCCGAGCTCTACGGCAACTTCATCAAGACCCTGCGCGAGCGCGTTCCCAACAGCGACAAGGCCATCTGGTCGGTGCACTGCCACAACGATCTGGGCATGGCCGTGGCCAATTCGCTTGCCGGCGTGAAGATCGGTGGCGCGCGCCAGGTGGAATGCACCATCAACGGCCTGGGCGAGCGCGCAGGCAATTGCTCGCTCGAAGAAGTGGTCATGGCCGTCAAGACGCGCCGCGACTATTTCGGCCTCGATGTCGGCATCGACACCCAGCACATCGTGGCCGCCAGCCGCATGGTGAGCCAGACCACGGGCTTCGTGGTGCAGCCAAACAAGGCCGTGGTGGGGGCCAACGCCTTCGCCCACGCCAGCGGCATCCATCAGGACGGCGTGCTCAAGGCGCGTGATACCTACGAAATCATGCGCGCCGAGGATGTGGGCTGGAGCGCCAACAAGATCGTGCTGGGCAAGCTCAGTGGCCGCAATGCCTTCAAGCAGCGCCTGCAGGACCTCGGCGTGAGCCTGGAGAGCGAGGCCGACACGAATGCCGCGTTTGCGCGCTTCAAGGAGCTGGCCGACCGCAAGAGCGAAATCTTCGATGAGGACATCCTCGCGCTGGTGAGCGATGAAAGCGTGCATGGCGAAAGCGACCAGTACCACTTCGTCTCCCTGGCGCAGCACAGCGAAACGGGCGAACGCCCCCATGCCAGCGTGGTGTTCACGGTGGACGGCAAGGAGGTGCGGGGCGAATCGGACGGCAATGGGCCGGTCGATGCTTCGCTCAAGGCGATCGAGTCGCATGTGAAGAGCGGTGCCGAGATGGTGCTGTACTCGGTCAACGCCATCAGCGGCTCGACCGAAAGCCAGGGCGAGGTGACGGTGCGCCTGCAGAACAGCGGCCGGGTGGTCAATGGCGTGGGTGCGGACCCGGATATCGTGGTGGCCTCCGCCAAGGCTTACCTCGGCGCGCTCAACAAGCTCCAGAGCAAGGCGGACCGGGTCGCCGCACAGGGCTGAGCAGGCTCGGGCAAAAGGCCCGATAATCTCGCCTACTTTGTTTGAAACATCGCGCAAGGTCTTGATCTTGCGCGATTTTTTTAATGGCCCTACACTGTGACACAATTGTTGCCAGCTGGAGGCGCCCCTTGATTACCCACCGTTCCATGACTGCACTGCGTTCCCTGTTCCAACTGTGTGCCATTGCCATACTGGGTGTTGCGTTAGCAGCACCTGCGGCGCATGCGGCCCAGCGAAAGAACCCTCCAGAAAAGAAGCAACAGGCCGCTGCCAAGAAGAGGCCGGCCACCAGCGCCTCCGCCGCGCCGCGCAAGGTTTCTGCCCAGGCCAAGTCCCGCGCCGTAGCGGCCTCCGCTCGCGCGCCGGCGCGCGTTGCCGCAGATGCCCGGCCCTCGTTTGGCCAGAAGGCCGGCTTGCACCATTTGAACGACCCCCTGGATCTCAAGTCCAGCGTGGCCCTGGTCGTGGACCAGGAAACGAATGAAGTCCTGCTGAGCAAGAACGACCACGCCGTGCTGCCCATTGCTTCGCTGACCAAGCTCATGACGGGCCTGATCGTCAGCCAGGCCGGCCTGTCCATGGACGAGCCGATCACCATCACCGAAGAAGATGTGGACACGGAAAAGGGCAGCCGCTCACGTCTGGCGGTCGGCTCCACGCTGAGCCGGCGCGAAATGCTGCACCTGGCGCTGATGTCCAGTGAAAACCGTGCGGCCAATGCTCTGGGCCGCACCTACCCGGGCGGGTTGAAGACCTTTGTCACGCTGATGAATGCCAAGGCGCAGCAACTGGGCATGGCCGATACGCGCTACGTGGAGCCCACGGGCCTGTCCAGCCAGAATCAGTCGAGTGCGCGCGATCTGGCGGTGCTGGTGAACGTGGCGCACAGCGATCCGGTGCTGCGGGAGTTTTCCACCTCTCCCGGGTACGAAGTTGCCGTGGGGCACCGGACCCTGCAGTACAACAACACCAATCTCCTGGTGAAAAACCCCAGTTGGGATATCGGCCTGCAGAAGACGGGCTATATCTCGGAAGCTGGCCGTTGCTTGGTCATGCAGACCCAGATCGCTGGGCGCAAGCTGATCATGGTGTTCCTGGATTCGGCAGGCAAGCTCAGCCGTATTGGGGATGCGGTCCGGGTGCGCAACTGGGTTGAATCCATGACGTCGACCCATCCGTCGATGTCCGGAGTGCTGCCAGGCAAGGGCTGATGCAGCCAGGCTGCGCACACGGGAGGGTGCGCGTAGCCGGTGGCGGGGCAGTGGTGCGGCGTTCAGCGCACCGGAAGCGACAGCGCGCCGCGGGGCGTGCCCTCGGGCGCTGCCTTGTAGCCCAGGGCTTCCGAGATTTCCTGGGCCGTAGCCTGCAGCTTGGGCAGCCAGCCCTCGTCCAGTCGGTCTCCCGGCGCAGAGATCGACAGCCCGGCCACCAGGCGGGCCTGGTCGTCGTAAACACCGGCGGCCATGCAGCGTACACCCAGTTCCAGCTCTTCGTTGTCGCGGGCCACGCCCGATTGCCGGACCTTGGCCAGTTCACGTTCCAACAGGGGCAACTGCGTGATGCTGTTGCGCGTGTGGCCTGCCAGTCCCGTTCGCATGGCGTAGGCGCGCACGCGCTGGGCATCGTCGGCCGCCAGGAACAGCTTGCCCGTTGAGGTCAGGTGCAGTGGAGCACGGCCACCGATGGCACGTACCACCTGCATGCCCGAGCGCTCGCTGTAGGCACGTTCGACATAGATGATTTCATCGCCCTGGCGCATGCTCAGGTTCACCGGTTGCTGGATCAGCCGGTGCAGCTCACGCATGGGGTGGAGTGCTGCATCGCGCACGCTCAGCCGCCCCTTGACCAGATTGCCCAGTTCGAGCAGCCGCATGCCCAGCCGGTAGCTGCCCGATTCGGGGCGATCCACAAAACGGCCAATGGTCAGGTCGTTCAGGATGCGGTGCGTCGTGGAGGGGTGCAGCCCCGTCCTTTCGCTGATTTCCTTCAGTGAAATCGCCTCTTCACGCGAGGCCAGGACATCGATCAGAGCGAACATGCGCTCGATCACCTGGACACTGGGCTTGGCGGGCAGATCCTGATCGGTTTTTTTC
>Ga0208516_100355_pt1 | contig 19431 bp, 12 predicted proteins | sample LakWasM117_HOW13_2_FD_183931 | JGI IMG/M metagenome (GOLD analysis project Ga0208516, IMG submission 183931) | Freshwater sediment methanotrophic microbial communities from Lake Washington under simulated oxygen tension - Sediment Metagenome... | ecosystem: Environmental > Aquatic > Freshwater >...
GCATGGCCAGGTTGAACTTGCCCAGCCGCCACTCGCGCTGCGTGCCCTCGAACACCCGGTTCTGTGCCTCGATTTCCAGGCGGCCGAGCTTGCGCCCGCGCAGCTCGAAGTCGTCCACCACGATGTCAAGCGATGGCAGGTGGCCGGGCTGCGCGTCCAGCAGCGCCTCCACCTGCGTGGCCGCGCTTTGCGGCACCGTCAGGCGCGAGAGCCGCGCATGCAGCCGCCCCGCCCCGGTGTCCTGCGCGCCCGCCTGCCGGTATTCGACATGGCCGTTCAGCTCCTGGGCATCGACGTTGGCCCGCCAGACCGGCCCCTCGCGCGTGCCGCCCACCAGCACATCGTGCAGCGTGCGGCCCTGCGCGGTCAGGGCGCGCGCGCGCACCGCCAGCACGGATGGGAAGTAGTCCTGGATCACATCGACGCCGTTGGCCGTGCCCTCCAGCGCGGCACCGCGCAGGACGGACTCCCAGGCATCGACATCGAGCGCGCCCACCTGGATATTGGCCGCCACGCCGCTGGCGGGCTGGGGGGCGGATTCCTCGGGCGCCAGCCCGAGCGCGATGCTGCCGCGCAGCACCCGGGGCGGGGCCGCCTCCAGGTCGCGCAGGTAGCTGACCGAACCCACGCCGCCCACCTCCAGCGCCAGCCGGTCCTGCAGCGGCGGCGCCTTGGCCGCCGCCGGCACGGGCGCCAGCGACGCCGGCGTGAGCTGGTTCTCGAAGCGCACGGGCATGCTGCTTTCGGCCGGCTTGGCCAGGGGCGCGGGCAGCGCCAGGGCCAGGCCCTGCAGGCTGCTGCTGACCTGCAGCTCGGGCACGCCCCGGCGCAGCGCCAGGGTGAAGGTGTAGGGCGCGCTGCCGCTGGCCTTGCGGGCCATCTTCGCCAGCAGGCCCAGCTCCGGCGCCTGGCGCAGGCCCTCGGCCGTGGCCGTGCCCTGGGCGCGCAGCTGCAGCGCGGCCTCGGCGGGCAGCGCGCCGGCGGGCAGCGCGCGCATGCCGCCTTCGAGCCGCACATCGCCGCCGAGCGCGCGCGCCTGCACGCCCGCGAGCGAAAAGCCGGCTTCGCTGAACTGCACCGTGCCCCGCGCCCGCGACAGGGCCGGCGTATCGGGCCGGATGCGCACCTCGTTGCCGGCCAGGGCCAGGCTGCCCTGCACGCGCGACTTGGCGATTTCGCTGATGGGCAGGCTCAGGCGCAGGCGCAGGTCGGCGTTGCCCGCGCCGCTGGCCTGATCGAGGGCATGCCCCGTCATGGCCGACAGCGGCGACGTGGCCATGAGCGCGAGCAGCTCCGGCAGCGGCCCCCGGGCATCGGCGCTCACGGCCACCACGGTGTGCGAAAGGTCGGGAATCTGCGCCTCCACCTTGGTGGCCTGCAGTGCCTGGCTGCCCGAAAAGCGCCCGCTCGCCCCCTTGACCTGCATGGACGAACGCTCGAACACCAGCTCCCCCGAGAGCTTGGTGAGCGCGGGCCAGGGCAGCTCGCCGGCCGGTTGCAACCGGCGCGGAACGAAGGCATAGGTCACATCGTGCACCCGCGCGGCGATGCGGAATTCCCCCAGCTTCGGGTTGTTGAAGGGCATGTCGTGCAGGTCGCCCTTGACACGGAAGTTCACCGAACTGGCCTTGCCCGCCACCACGGAATCGCGCACATAGTGGCGCGCATCCTGGGGGATGGACAGGGGCAGGTAGCGGTGCACACGCGTGCCATCGGCGCGCGTGAGGGTGCCGCTGAGGTCCAGCACCCCTGGAAAGCGCGACGGGCCGCCCGAGCGCCCGGGGTCGCTGGTGTGCCAGGTGGCGCGTGCCTCGCCCTGCGCATCGGCGTTGGCGAAGCGCGTGTCGGTCACCTGCACGGCAATGCGTTCGCCGTCGAGCTGCCAGCCCACCACGCTGCTGAACTGGTCCAGGGGCAGCACCGGGTCCTCGAACACGCCCGGCAGCACCAGGGCGCCGCCCGCCATCGCCACCGTGGCCTTGCCCCCCTTGTGCGTCAGGTCGAAATCCACCGTGGCCCCGCGCAGCCCGATCGCGGCCTCTGCACCGGCCCGTGGCGCCCCCGCCAGCGACAGGCCCGAAACCCGGCCCCGGGCCTGGTAGGTCTGCACTGCGGTCAGCTCCCCCTGCCACTGGGCATGGATCGCTTCCACCAGCCCCTGGGGCACATAGGTGCGCAAGGCCCGGTGCGCGGTCTCTCCCAGCGGCACGCGGTCGGCGATGCGCGCCAGCGCGGCCAGGTCCAGCCGGTCGGCCTGGAATTCCCCCTGGGCCGGGGCCGCCTTGCGCGCGTCGGTCAGCTTGAGCCGCAGGTTCCCGCCCGGCCAGTGCAGGCCGTCGTCGGTGCTGAAATGCAGGTTCTGGGTGGAAAACTCCAGCACGCCCGGCCGCCGGCTCCCCCCCACGCGCCCCTGCACCGCGGGCAGCACCAGCGGCTGCAGCTGCTCGCCCAGCGTGGCGCTGACCTGCTGCAGCGCCACATCGGCCGTGCCGCCGGCCAGTTGCCCACGCTCCACGTCGATCCAGGCCCGCACCGCGCCGTGCCCCTGGGCCACCGTGATGCCCAGGTCCGCATGGTCGCGCAGGCGCGAGACATCGACGCGCGAAAAATCTGCAAACAGCTGGCCGCTCCAGTCCTGCCAGCGCCCGCTGTGCGTGGACAGCAGCGGCTGCCGGAATTTGCCGGCCAGGGTGAAGCGCTCGCCCCATGCGGCTGGCGGCGTGGCGTCGATACGCAGGCTGTGGCGCCAGTTGCCGTTGCGCAGCAGCACATCGACCCCTTCGAGCGCCAGCGGGGGGGCGCCGCGCAGTTCGTCGGTCCAGCGCAGCATGCCGCCCCGGATCAGCAGCTCGGGCTGCGCAAAGACCCAGTCGGCGGCGCGGCCATCGTCCGGGCGGGCGCCCGAGAATTCCAGCCCGGCCACCAGGATGCGGCCCTCGCGCGTGCGCCGGATGTCGAGCTCCGGGCGCTCGATATAGAGCTGCTCGAAACCAAACTTCCAGAGCGAGCGCGGCGACACGGCCACCACCACGCGCGGCAGGCGCAGGGCCTCGCGGCCTTCGGCGTCGAGCAGCGCCACATCGCCCAGCTCGATGGTGGGAATCAGCCCCTCGGTGCGCGCCGAGAGCGTGCCCAGCCGCACGGGCACCCCCAGCGCCCGTCCGGCCTGCGTTTCCAGCAGCGCACGGTAATCGCCGATTCGCGGCACAATCCAACCGTGAAGCGCTCCCCAGGCCGCCGTCAGCAGCAGGCCCATGGCCAGCAGCAAGCCCAGAGACCACCGCGCGAACACTGCCACGACTTTCAGCAGGCGCGTTGGATGGGGAACGGGATCGGTCATGGCGGGCTGGAGATGAGGCAGGAATTATGACCCGCTGCCATGGCGCGGGTTCAGTGCCATCGGTGTCCTTTTATCTGCGGCTTTTGCCGCGCCGTGCAGGCCATGCAAACTGAATTGACTGACAGCAACCCCACCGGCTCCGGCCTGGCGGCCCATTCGCGCTTCTTCCAGCGGCTGCACCGCCGCTATGGCCCCGACCTGGCCCTGCTGCCTCCCGGCACGCCCGTGCGCGCCCGCATGGAAGCCACCCTGGAAGCCCTGCGCGCGCGCGGCCACGACACCCCCACCAGCCTGCGCATGCTGCGCCAGATGGTGATGGAGCGGCTCATCCGCCTGGACTGCGAGGCCCAGGCCCCGCTGGGCGACATCACCCGCGCCGTGACCGAGCTGGCCGAGCTGGCCCTCGACCGCGCCTGCCTGCTGGCACGCGAGGAGCTCGACGCCCGCCATGGCAGCCCCTGCGGCCCGGACGGCCAGCCGGTCGAGCTGTGGATCATCGGCATGGGCAAACTTGGCGCGCGCGAGCTCAACGTGTCGAGCGACATCGACCTCATCTACGTCTACGAGCACGATGGCGAGACGCGCGGCAACGCCGATGGGCGCGGGCGCATCTCCAACCACGAATACTTCGCCCGCGCCGTCAAGACCATCTACAGCATCGTCGGCGACACCACCGAGCACGGCTGCGTGTTCCGCATGGACCTGGCATTGCGCCCCAACGGCAACTCCGGCCCCCCGGCCGTCTCGCTCGCCGCCCTGGAGGATTACCTGCAGGTGCAGGGCCGCGAATGGGAGCGCTTTGCCTGGCTCAAGAGCCGCGTGGTCGCACCCCAGTCCTGCATCGGCAACCCGGCCGTGCAGGCGCTGCGCGGCGTGGTGCTGCCTTTCGTTTTCCGCCGCTACCTCGACTACAGCGTGTTCGACGCGCTGCGCTCGCTGCACCGGCAGATCCGCGACCATGCCGCCAAGCGCAGCGCCGGCCACCCCGAGCGCGCCAACGACGTCAAGCTCTCGCGCGGCGGCATCCGCGAGATCGAGTTCACCGTGCAGCTGCTGCAGGTGGTGCGCGGCGGGCAATTCCCGGAACTGCGCCGCCGCCCCACCCTCGACGCCCTGCCGCGCCTGGCCAGCGCCGGGCTCATGCCGCACGAGACCGCCGAGGCGCTGGCGCGCGCCTACACCTTCCTGCGCCGTGTGGAACACCGCATCCAGTACCTGGACGACCAGCAGACGCACATCCTGCCCACGCGCGACGACGACTTGGCCTGGATCGCGCAGACCATGGGCCATGCCGATTGCAGCGCCTTCCTGCACGAACTCGACCTGCACCGCGAACTCGTGGCCCAGGAGTTCGACACCCTGCTCGGCGGCGACGACGCGAAGAAGTGCAATGGCTGCAACGGCGCCCAGGCGAACACCGCCGCACCGCCCGAGCTGGAGGCCCTGCTGGAGCAACTGCCACCGCTGCTGCGCGAGCGCGTGGCCGAGTGGCGCAACCACCCGCGCGTGGCCGCGCTGCGCGACGAGGCCCGCACGCGGCTGTTCCGCCTGGTGCAGCGCACCGCCCAGTGGCTGCGCGAGGGCCGCGTCGGCGAGGAAGCCGCCGTGCGCCTGGTGAACTGGCTCGAACCGCTGCTGCGCCGCGAAAGCTACCTCTCGCTGCTGCTGGAGCGCCCGGCCGTGCACGAGCAGCTGCTGCACCTGCTGGGCGCGGCCCGCTGGCCCGCGCGCTACCTGCTGCAGCACCCGGGCGTGATCGACGAGCTGGCGGGCAGCTCGCTGCTGTCCGAGCGCTTCATCGTGGCCGATTTCGAGCGCGACCTGCGGCTGCGCCTGGCCTCGCTGCGTTCGACCCAGGAGGACGACGACGAAACCCTGCTGAACCTGCTGCGCCGCGCCCACCACGCGGAAATCTTCCGCACCCTGGCGCGCGACTTGGAGGGCCGCATCACCGTGGAACAGGTGGCCGACGACCTCTCGCTGCTTGCCGACAGCGTGCTGCGCATGACGGCGCAGTGGTGCTGGAGCCGCCTGAAGCACCGCCACCGCGAGACGCCGCAGTTCGGCATCATCGGCTACGGCAAGCTCGGCGGCAAAGAGCTGGGCTACGGCAGCGACCTGGACATCGTGTTCGTCTTCGACGACGAGGACGAGCGCGCGCCCGAAATCTACGCCGCCTTCGTGCGCAAGCTCATCAACTGGCTTACCGTGAAGACGGGCGAGGGCGACCTGTTCGAGATCGACACCGCCCTGCGCCCGAACGGCAACTCCGGCCTGCTGGTCACCAGCTTCGAGGCCTACGCCAACTACCAGCAGCAGCGCGGCAGCAACACCGCCTGGACCTGGGAGCACCAGGCCATGACACGCGCGCGCTTCGTGCTGGGCAGCGAGGATCTTCCCGCCGCTGGTGGCGCCATGCCCACTTCGGGCAGCTCCGCGACGCTGCGCGAACGCTTCGACGCCGTGCGCACCGCCGTGATCACCGCCGAACGTGACCCGGCCGCCCTGCGCCAGGAAATCCAGACCATGCGCGAGCGCGTGCGCTCGGCCCACCCGGCGCCCCCCGGGCAGTTCGACGTCAAGCACAGCCCCGGCGGCATGGTCGACGCCGAGTTCGCCGTGCAGTACCTGGTGCTCTCGCAGTCGGCCGCCCACCCCGAACTGGTGGACAACGTGGGCAACATCGCCCTGCTGCAGCGCGCCGAGGCCGCCGGCCTGCTGCCGCCCGGCGTAGGCCAGGCGGCCGCCTCGGCCTACCGCGAGCTGCGCCGCGTGCAGCACCGCGCGCGGCTCGACGAGGCGCCTACGCAGCGCCCGCTGGCCGAACTGCTAAAGGAGCAGGCTGCTGTATTAGCCCTGTGGGACGCCGTTTTTGGGGGGTGATACCGATAGAGGTTTGGGTGCCTCGACTACGGCGGACATGAGGGCACATGGCAGGAAAACGAAGAATGCCGTCATGTGCTTCTCGAATTCAAAAAAACCATCCCCCACCACTACGGCCAAGGGAGCGAGCAACATCCAAACAGTAACAGTTGCTGCAAACAATGACCTGCGACACAGCAACGCAAGCATCAGCGTGGCAACGAATATCCAACCAAAATTACGTGCAAGGCAATTTTGTACGATCGCCAAAACCTGTGCCGCTTCCGGTACAAGCCGCACAGCCGAACGTGCATAGTCAACAATGTAGTTGGACCTTACGACCGTCAGATAGGTATTTTTGATCAATTGCACCAGCACTGCGGGGTGTTGCGCCACGGCTGCAAAATATGCGTCAAAGCGACCTTGAGCAATAAGCTGCTCATAAAGGGCCTGTGCCTGTTCTCTCTGCGCTTCGGTGGTTTCTGGTTTTCTGGTGGCATCCAGAATGGTGCTGGCCGTTGGCAGGTACGAGGTTCCTAAATAGCTGTGTTGCGGCAATGTGGCAGGTAATTTTTCCTGAAATTGCTGTTGGTGCTTGTAAAAATAAGGATGCCGCTCATCGAATCGCTGGGCAGGCCAGTCGGCCGATTGCAGCAAACTCCAGCCCAGACCGTTGAAGTAGCGGTTGTATTGGTTCGGCGCCCGGTTTTCTGGATGGGCGCCCAAAACGGCAACACACACAAAAATCATACCCAGCAAGGATGCCCATAGCCTTGGGTTTACACCACCATGCACCCACATGTTTCTGAACAGCAGAAGTAAAAATATGGGAACAATGAAAAGCATTTGCTGCTTTGCATAGATAATTGCCATTCCGCACAAAGTAAAGAGCAAGACACAATTCTGCCGCACCAGCCGCTTTACCCCTATACACAGAGCGGGCGTCAAAGCCAAAACCAGTGCTTCACCGTAGAACGACTTGACATAAAACACATAACATAACAACACCAATATCAGCGAACCCACCACCAAATATTCGCCATGACCGTGGGCATGATGGGCGAGAAAAAAAACACCAACCAGCAACACTAAAAAAAATGCATAAAGTACGGGCGCCGTTGCAACCATGGGTCGTGAAGTGTGCTGACTTATCCACCCCAACATGCTAAGAACAACACCTACACTGCTATTGTTGGCAAACTGTACCGTTGTACCAAGCAAATAGTGAGATTGCATGGGTTCCCAGGCCGGAGCCAAGAATCCTGCTGGCACCGTGACGCGATCCCAGTCACCAGTGTTAATGGCAGATCCTGTGCATAACCACAAAAAAACTGTGATGCCCACCAAAACACCAGCACCAAGCCAATTTCGAAAAGTGCTTTTTGGGAGGGGCTGACAATACGGCAAAAGCATAAATCAATAGATACAGGGATCAGTGTCAGTTTTTCTTATTAAAAATCAAAATCTCATTTTTCATAAGAAAATTTCAGATATCCAGTTTATTGAAAATTCTATGTGGCAAATGCTGAAGCACCCTCATAATGAAAAGCCATTTATTTGGGGTATAGACAACAGGCTTCCCTTTCTTGATCGCGTCAACGATCTGCTTCGCGACATCCTCCACAAGTGCCAGCTTGACGCCCTTGGCTTTGAGGAGGGCAGTCATCGGCGTGTCCGTCGGACCGGGCTTTATCAGCACCACCTTGACTCCTGTATCCGCGAAACGGTGCTGCAAGCCTTGGGCGTAACGCGTGATCAACCCCTTGGCGGCCCCATACACATAGTTGGATTTCCGTCCCCTGTCGCCTGCCACAGAGCCAATCAATGCGATGGTTCCGCATTTTGTTTTCCCCATTTCTTTGGCAAAAGCCTCGGCGTAGAGGACTGTCGACACACCATTGATCTCCAACGCGTCACGACAAGCTCGAAGGTCGTTTTGGCACTCGGTTTGCTCAGGCAGCGATCCATGGGCTATCAGCACAATGTCAGCATGGCCTGATTTGATGACATCTGCCACCGTAGCGGTGATAGCTTGAGGGTCTAAAAAATCTGCCTGAATGGTCCGAATTACGGATTGGGGACTTCGGACCCTGAGATCTGCAGCAACCCTTTCGATACGCTGTGCATCGCGACCCACCAAAGTCAGATCCATCGGTTGCTGCGCCAGCCAAAGCCTGGCGCAGTGCTCGGCAATCGCCGATGTCGCACCAACGATGACGATTCTTTTCTTGTTGGTCATTCAGCTTCCCATCAGTCGGCGCGAGAGACCGGAACTGATGCCAGGATCCCGGTATTTCATGAACTCTGCCAGGTGTGGATAGCCCGCTTCAAAGAGTGCCCTGGGCATTCGAACATCCTTAGCCGGGTAGAGGCGCCCCTTGGCCTCGCACACAATCGCATCCAGGCGCTCGAAAAGCTTGTGTGTGCGCTCGCCATGATTCGGAAAATCGAGCGCCAATGTCACCCCGGGCTGTGGAAAGCTCAGCATCCCCACCGGCTGGCGATTGCCGAAGGTTTTCAGGACGGCGAGAAATGAGCCATCCCCAGATCGAGCAATTTCTTTGAGCATAGCCTGTACAGCGCCTAACCCGCTTTCACGAGGTACCACACTCTGGTACTGGAAAAAGCCCTTAGGGCCGTACATTCGGTTCCAATCAAGCAGGTTGTCGAGTGGATAGAAAAATGGTTCGTAGTGTGTGATGGCTCGCCCCACCTGCCGCTTTTTGAAGTGGAAGTAAGCCATGTTGAAGGGACGTAGCGTCAGCTTGTTGACCAAGGAAAAAGGGGGCTCAATGGGCATACTCAGCTTCCGGCCCAACGGTTCCGAACGTTCTCCAGCATTGCTGGGGTTGCCGCGCATGAACAAACCACGTCCACCCCCAGTGATGCAGTCAATCCATGACACGGTGTGCTCCCACTCAGATTCGGAATCATCCGCTAGCCGGAAGAATTCTTCCAGGCTGGCATAAGGAACGGTTTCGGTATCCAGCCATGGGCCGCCTACACGGCGCAACTGGATCTCGGCTTGTGTGATCACTCCGGTCAATCCCATTCCACCCACAGTGGCGACGAACCACTCTTTGCGCTCATCCGGCCCACACTGGATGATCTCCCCATCGGTACGAATGAGGGTAAGACATCGAACATGGTCTCCGAAAGACCCCAGCACGTGATGGTTCTTGCCATGCACGTCGTTCGCAATAGCGCCGCCGACGGTCACCAACTGGGTGCCCGGAGTCACTGGAAGCATCCAGCCGCGAGGAATGAGCAACCGCTGGATGTCACAAAGCAGCACCCCCGCCTCGCACACCAGGCGGCCAGTGCGGTCGTCAATAGCGACAAAATGGTCGAGCCCTGTCGTATCCCATAACGTACCCTCCGGATTCAAGCAGACATCACCATAGCTGCGTCCCATGCCATGTGCCACACCCGGGTGAGGTCCTTGGCAGACAAGATCCTTGACACTGCGCGGATCATTGAGGCCGACGACATGATGAGGATCGGCGCTCAAGCGACCCCAAGATCCCACCGGCCTCATTCGGCCTCCCTGTGAAAAACATATCGCTTATCGAGGTGGTACTTGACCAGGTAGCCAATTGCAAGACCCATCACGCCGCCGAAATAGCGCATCTCTTTGGTCTTAAAAACGTGGTGAAAGCCAAGCTCGAAGCCCCAGAAAACTATGGTCGTGACCATTCCCATAACGGTGTAAAGTGCGAAGGTCTGGGTGTCGTGAACGACGCTGCGCGCTTGGAAGCGAAAGATATAGCGCTTGTCCAGCATGTACTTGACTACAAGCCCGACGCCCGTACCGACCATCACCGATGCCAAAATGGCGAAATCGCTGCTGTAGGCACGGATGAATAGATCCTGAGTGCCGATGTTTGCTGCAGTGGCGATTAGTGCGAAACCGACATAGTTAATCGCCAACTTGGACGGGGCAAACATTAGGTGATACCGCCGAGGCTCATAAATCAATGCATGGTACCGCAACGCCCCACTCACCTCGAGTGCAATTGATGGGATTAATCCAGCTCATGCGCCCAAGGCAGTGGGTCAAGAACGGCTTTGTTCTGGCTCCGCTGGTGTTCTCCGGGGCGTTCCTGGATAGCAGGGCTGTCAGCCATGCGCTGCTGGCCATGCTGCTGTTTTGCATTGCGTCGTCAGCCGCTTATGTCATCAATGACATGCACGACATCGAGCGCGACCGTCGCCACCCCAAGAAGTCCAAGACCCGCCCCCTGGCTTCCGGGGTTGTCTCGCTGCCCGGGGCCCTGATCCTGCTGACGGTTCTCTACGCTGCGCTGGTATGGGGCTGGTTTGTCGCCCCAGAGGTTGGGCTGATTATCGCAGCCTATCTGGTCTTGAACTTGGCCTACACCTTTGTTCTCAAGCACCAGCCTGTGGTCGACATCTTCACCATTGCCATTGGTTTTGTCCTTCGCGTTTATGCAGGCGCCATGGCGTTGGGGGTACCCGTGTCTTCCTGGATGTTCATCACAACCCTGTGCCTGGCGTTGTACCTTGCAGCCGTCAAGCGGCGCCAGGAGCTCAGCCAGAGCGGCACGGAGAGCCGCAAGGTACTCGAAAAATACACTGTCGCACTGGTGGACCGCTATGCCGAGATGTCTGCAACCGGGGCGCTGCTGTTTTACAGCATGTTTGTGATGTCCACCAAACCCGAGTTGGTAATCACGGTTCCGTTGGTTTTATTTGGCCTGTTCCGTTACTGGTTTGTGGTCGAGGCCCTGGATGGAGGAGAGTCACCCACGGACGCACTGTTCGTGGACTGGCAGTTGTTGCTCACCATACTGATGTGGGTGGCTGCCTGCAGTTGGGCGCTTTGGCCTGTGCAGGGGTGATCGTGGATTTTTCTTACGCCTTGACCCCATTTCTCGCATGGCTCGTCGCTGGAGTCTCAAAGTTCATCATCAACAGCTTCAAAGCCAAAAAGCTTGCATTCGGTCTGATTGGCTACGGCGGACTGCCCAGCAACCACAGCGCGATCGTCAGCAGCATGGCCGCGCTCATTGCCTTCAGGGACGGCATAGCCACTCCTGCCTTCGGCGTCGCCGTTACGCTGGCCTTTGTCGTGGTGCTCGATGCCAACAGCTTGCGCCAACAGATCGGCAAACACGCCGTGGCCATCAACAAATTGGCCGACAAGATGCCTAACCACCAAATTCTGCGCGAACGCATGGGCCACACCCGATGGGAAATTGCCGCCGGCATCGCCGTGGGCATCGCCGTCGCCGCATTAGTGAACGCGACTTCTGCCGGTTGACACAGCACTTTCAAACAACTGTTTGAATTTGGTGTTTTAATGCGGCTCCATGGCCGCCCGTGAATCCACCCAGCCATCCATACCCGGCAACGCACGCAGCGACGGAGAGTCCACGCGCGAGCGGCTGTTGCTGGCGGCGCTGCGGCTGTTTTCGCAGCAGGGCTATGCGCGCACCTCGGTGCGTGCCATTGCCCAGGAGGCCGGTGCCAACGTGGCAGCCATTGCCTACCACTTTGGTGACAAGGCGGCGTTGTACACCGCCACGTTTTATGAGCCTCTGGGCAGCAGCCAGGATCCGATTGCCTACTTCAGCGAGCCAGGCATCGGGCTGGGGACTGCGCTGCAGCGCTATTTCGACAGCTACCTGGAGCCACTGCGGCATGACGACCTGATGCGCCAGTCGCTGCGGCTGCACATGCGCGAGCTGCTGGACCCTACGCATGTGTGGCCCGAGCTGATCGAGCGCGAATGCCGCACCCCGCACATGGCCCTGCTGCGCCTGCTATGCCAGCACCTGGGCGTGGCCCGGGCGGACGACGACATGCATCGCCTGACCTTTTCCATTGCAGGGCTGGTAATGCAGATGTGGACGCAGCACGACGTGCTGCACGCCGTGGCGCCCCGGCTGACGCGGCCGCAGGCCATTTCCACCTGGGCGCAGCGACTGGCCGGTTATGCCCTGGCCATGGTGCACAGCGAAGCCGAGCGCCGCCGCGCCCTGCCATCCCCCGCGCCCTCTTCCCGAAAGGCCCCTCCCCATGCCTGACCACACCCTCCGCCGCCTATGGTGGGCAGCCTGCCTTCCCCTGGTGCTGGGCGCCTGCGCCACCACGGCCCCAGCGCCGCAGGTGGACGCCCCCACCCCCGCCACCTGGCACGCCCCGCTGCCACACCAGGGATCGGTGCAGGCCTTGGGCGACTGGTGGGCGCAGTGGGGCGACCCGTTGCTCGTGGACCTGGTCCGCGAAGCGCAGGCGCTGAGCCCCGGCGTGGCGCAGGCCCGCTCGCGCCTGGCCCAGGCACGGGCCACGCAGGCGGCCAGCCGCGCCGCCCTGGGGCCCTCGGTGGACGGCCAGGCCAGCGCCAGCCGGGGCTTCAACGAACAGCTCGGCGCCCTGGCCAGCACCGCGCAGCTGGGGCTGCAGGCGCAATGGGAAATCGACCTGTGGGGTGGCAACGCCGCCGCCGACAGCGCCGCCGCCCAGCGCCTGGCCGGGGCCCAGGCCCTGTGGCACGAGGCCCGGGTGAGCGTGGCCGCCGAGGTGGCGCTGCAGTACAGCAGCCTGCGCACCTGCCTGCAGCAGCTGGGCATCGCCGAGCGCGACATGCACTCGCGCGGCGAGACCGCACGCCTGTCGGCGCTGAGCGAACGCGCCGGCTTCACGGCCCCCGCCACGAATGCGCTCGCCCGCGCCAGTGCCGCCGAGGCCGCGGCGCGCACCGCACAGCAGCGCATGCAGTGCAACGTGGAACTCAAGACCCTGGTCCTGCTGACCGGCCGCGACGAGGCCGCCCTGCGCCCGCTGCTGGCGGACACCCCCGCCCAGCCCGCGCCCGAGGCGCTGTTCACCATCGCCGCCCTGCCGGCGCAGGTGCTGGCCCAGCGCCCGGACGTGTACAACGCCGAGCGCGAGGTGGCCGCCGCCAGCGCCGACGTGGGCCACGCGCGCGCCCAGCGCTACCCGCGCCTGGCCCTCAACGGCAGCATCGGTGCCGCGCACGTGCGCACGGGCGGCAACCGCACCGACCTGACGACCTGGTCCATCGGCCCGCTGGCCCTGAGCGTGCCGATCTTCGACGGCGGGCGGCGCCAGGCCCAGGAAGACGCCGCGCAGGCCCGTTACGAGGAGGCCGTGGCGCTGTACCACGCCCGCGCCCGCCTGGCCGTGAGCGAGGTGGAGCAGGCGCTGGTGCGCCTGGACGCCAGCACCGAGCGCAACGCCAGCGCCCGCACCGCCGCCGAAGGCTACCGCGCCTCGTTCGACGCCACCGAGGCCCGCTGGCGCGGCGGCATGGCCAGCCTGGTCGAGCTGGAGGATGCCCGCCGCACCGCGCTGGCCGCGCAGAACGCCCTGGCCGCGCTGCAGCACGAGCGCACGGCCGCCTGGGTGGCGCTGTACCGCGCCGCGGGCGGCGGCTGGAAGGAATGACACACCCCCCTGAGCGGCGTCCACTGGCCTGGGCCGCGCCAGTTTTCCGCACGGCGTGCCGTGCCACGTGCCATTGAAAAAAACTTTTCAGGACAGATGCAAATGCCCAATTTCTCTCTCTTCAAGCTCTCTCCCACCGCCCTCGCCGTGGTCGCGGTCTGCGTGCTGGCCATGAGCGGCACCCTGCTGTTCTCCGGCGCCACGCGCGCGGCCGATGCCCCCGCCGCCACCCCGGCCCGGCCGGCCCTCACCGTGACCACGGCCCCGCCCCAGCGCACCGCCATGCCGCTGCAGCTGGCCGCCAACGGCAACCTGGCCGCCTGGCAGGAGGCCAGCATCGGCGCGGAAAGCAACGGCCTGCGCCTGGCCGAGGTGCGCGTGAACGTGGGCGATGTGGTCAAGGCCGGCCAGGTGCTGGCCACGTTCGCCGCCGACACCGTGCAGGCCGATGTGGCCCAGGCGCGCGCCAGCCTGCTCGAAGCCCAGGCCCACGCAGCCGAGGCGGCGGCCAATGCCGAACGCGCACGCACGCTGCAGGCCACGGGAGCCCTGAGCCAGCAGCAGATCCAGCAACTCACCACGGCGGAGAAAACCGCCCAGGCCCGCGTCGAGGCCGCCCAGGCCCTGCTGCAGGCGCAGCACCTGCGCCTGAAGCACACGCAGGTGCAGGCGCCCGACAGCGGCGTGATTTCAGCGCGCGGCGCCACCGTGGGCGCCGTGCTGGGCGCGGGCACCGAACTCTTCCGCATGGTGCGCAAGGGGCGGCTGGAATGGCGCGCCGAGGTCATCGCGACCGAGCTGCGCCACCTGCGGCCGGGCGCCAAGGCCCGCGTGACCGCCGCCAGCGGCGCCACGGTGGAGGGCACGGTGCGCATGGTGGCGCCCACCGTGGACCCGCAGACGCGCAATGCCCTGGTCTACGTGGACCTGCCCGCCCACCCCGAGCTGCGCGCGGGCATGTTCGCGCGCGGGGACTTCCAACTCGGCAGCAGCGAGGCGCTGACCGTGCCCCAGGAGGCGCTGGTGGTGCGCGAGGGCTTCTCCTATGTCTTCGTGCTCGGCCCCGACCAGCGCGTGCAGCTGCGCAAGGTGCAGACCGGGCGGCGCGCGGGCGACCGGGTGGAGGTGCTGACCGCGCTGGAGGCGGGCACGCCGATCGCCGTGCGCGGCGCGGGTTTCCTCAACGACGGCGACCTGGTGCGCGTGGCCGCCCCGGCCACGGGTGGCAGCCCGCCCTCGGAATCCAAGCAAAAAACGGCTATGACGACCGCTCAGAGCGCGCCATCAGCTATTAATTAAGGAGCATTCGATGCTGAATGTATCCACCTGGTCGATCAAGAACCCGATCCCGGCGCTGATGCTGTTCGTGCTGCTGTGCTTCGGCGGCCTGCTGTCGTTCAACGCCATGAAGGTGCAGAATTTCCCCGACATCGACCTGCCCACCATCTCCGTCACCGTGGCGCTGCCGGGCGCGGCCCCGGCGCAGCTGGAGAACGACGTGGCGCGCAAGATCGAGAACAGCATCGCCACGCTGCAGGGCCTCAAGCACATCTACACCAAGGTGCAGGACGGCGGCGCCACGATCACAGCCGAGTTCCGCCTGGAGAAGCCCACGCAGGAGGCGCTGGACGACGTGCGCTCGGCCGTGGCGCGCGTGCGCGGCGACCTGCCCGGCGATGTGCGCGACCCCATCGTCACCAAGATGGACCTGGCCGCGCAGCCGGTGCTGGCCTTCACCATCGCCTCCAGCCGCATGGACGGCGAGGCGCTGTCCTGGTTCGTGGACAACGATGTCGCCAAGAAGCTGCTCACCGTGCGCGGCGTGGGCGCGGTCACCCGCGTGGGCGGCGTGGACCGGCAGGTGCATGTGGCGCTCGACCCGCTGCGCCTGCAGGCCCTGGGCGCCACGGCGGCCGACCTCTCGCGCCAGCTGCGCCAGGTGCAGACCGAGAGCGCCGGCGGCCGCACCGACCTGGGCGGCAGCGAGCAACCCGTGCGCACGCTGGCCACGGTGCAGACGGCGCAGGAACTGGCCGGCCTCGCGCTGGCGCTGCCCGATGGCCGGCGCGTGCGCCTGGACCAGATCGCCACCGTGGCCGACACCGTGGCCGAACCGCGTGCCCTGGCGCTGCTCGACGGCCAGCCCGTGGTGGGCTTCGAGGTGGCGCGCAGCAAGGGCGCGAGCGAGGTCGAGGTCGGCGCCGCCGTGCAGGCCGCATTGCAGGAGATGCGCGCCCAGCACCCGGGGCTGGAGATCACCGAGGCCTTCAACTTCGTCGCCCCGGTGCAGGAGGAGTACGACGGCTCCATGCACCTGCTCTACGAGGGCGCGCTGCTGGCCGTGCTGGTGGTGTGGCTGTTCCTGCGCGACTGGCGCGCCACCTTCGTCTCGGCCGTGGCGCTGCCGCTGTCGGTCATCCCGGCGTTCATCGGCATGTACCTGCTGGGCTTTTCCATCAACGTCATCACGCTGCTGGCGCTGTCCCTGGTGGTGGGCATCCTGGTGGACGACGCCATCGTCGAGGTAGAGAACATCGTGCGCCACCTGCGCATGGGCAAGTCACCGTACCAGGCGGCCATGGAGGCGGCCGACGAGATCGGCCTGGCCGTGATCGCCACCACGTTCACGCTGATCGCGGTGTTCCTGCCCACGGCCTTCATGAGTGGCATCGCGGGCAAGTTCTTCAAGCAGTTCGGCTGGACGGCCTCGCTGGCGGTGTTCGCCAGCCTGGTCGTGGCGCGCCTGCTCACGCCCATGATGGCGGCCTACATCCTCAAACCCATCGTGGGCACGCACCGCGAGCCGCGCTGGATGGGTGTCTACCTGCGCTGGGCCGCCTGGTGCGTGCGCCACCGCTGGGCGACCTTCGGGGCCACCATCGCCTTCTTCATCGGCTCGCTCGCGCTCATCCCGCTGCTGCCCACGGGCTTCATCCCGCCCGACGACAACTCGCAGACCCAGGTGTACCTGGAGCTGCCGCCCGGCGCCACGCTGGCGCAGACGCGCGCGGCTTCCGAGGACGCACGCCAGCGCATCATGGGCGTGGCGCACGTCAAGAGCATCTACACCACCATCGGCGGCGGCTCGGCCGGCGCCGACCCGTTCATGGGCAGCGGCGGCGCCGAAACGCGCAAGGCCACGCTGACCATCCAGCTCGACCCGCGCAACGAGCGCCCGCGCAAGCAGGGCATCGAGCAGGCCATCCGCGCGGCGCTCGAAAGCCTGCCCGGCGTGCGCTACAAGGTGGGCCTGGGCGGTTCGGGCGAGAAATTCATCCTGGTGCTCACGGGCGACGACCCGCAGGCACTCACCAGCGCCGCGCTGGCCGTGGAGAAGGACCTGCGCACCATCCCCGGCCTGGGCAGCATCGCCTCCACGGCCAGCCTGGTGCGCACCGAGATCGCCGTGCGCCCCGACTTTGCGCGCGCCGCCGACCTGGGCGTGACCAGCAGCGCCATCGCCGAGACGCTGCGCATCGCCACCCTGGGCGACTACGACGTGGCCCTGCCCAAGCTCAACCTGGCCTCGCGCCAGGTGCCCATCGTGGTCAAGCTGCAGGACGGCGCGCGCCAGGATCTGGCCCTGCTCGAACGCCTGGCCGTGCCGGGCAGCAAGGGCCCGGTCATGCTGGGCCAGGTGGCGCGGCTTGAATTCAGCGGCGGCCCGGCCGTGGTGGACCGCTACGACCGCGCGCGCAATGTCAACTTCGAGATCGAGCTGTCGGGCCGCCCGCTGGGCGACGTGACGCAGGAGGTGCAGCAACTGCCCGCGCTGCGCGACCTGCCGCCCGGCGTACGCCAGGTGACGGTGGGCGACGCCGAGGTCATGGGCGAGCTGTTCGCCAGTTTCGGCCTGGCCATGCTCACGGGCGTGCTGTGCATCTACATCGTGCTGGTGCTGCTGTTCAAGGACTTCCTGCACCCGGTCACCATCCTGGCGGCGCTGCCGCTGTCGCTGGGCGGGGCCTTCGTGGGGCTGCTGATCGCGCAGAAGAGCTTCTCCATGCCCTCGCTCATCGGGCTGATCATGCTCATGGGCATTGCCACGAAAAACTCCATTCTGCTGGTCGAATACGCCATCCTGGCGCGGCGCGAGCACGGCCTCTCGCGCTTCGACGCGCTGATGGACGCCTGCCACAAGCGCGCGCGCCCCATCATCATGACCACGCTGGCCATGGGCGCGGGCATGCTGCCCATCGCCCTCGGTATCGGCACGGCGGACCCGAGCTTCCGCTCGCCCATGTCGGTCGCCGTGATCGGCGGGCTCATCACCTCGACCTTCCTGAGCCTGCTGGTCATCCCTGCCGTGTTCACCGGCGTGGACGACCTGGGGCAGTGGTTCGGCCGCCAGCTGCGGCGCCTGCTGCGGCATCCCGCGCCGCCGGCCGGCGGCCACCCGCCCGCGCAGGCCAAGCCAGGGGCCGCTGCCCCCTGAATTGGACGCCTTTCACCCCGGGTTTGCGCGCTTTTGCCCCACTGGAGCAGGGGGATAATGGGCACCGACCATGAACCTCGTGCCCCTGAGCCTCGACTCCATCCACTTCGGCCACCCACTGCCGTTCGTGCTGCGCAACGCCGACGGTTCGCTGCTGGCCCAAAAGGGCTTCGTGATCCGCAACCGCGAAGAACTCAAGGGACTGCTCTCGCGCGGCGTGTTGCTCTATGTCGACACCGACGAGTCGGGCGAGAGCCACCGCGCCTACCTGGCTGAGCTGCAACGGATGCTGATGTCCGAGAAGCCGCTCGGCCAGATTTCCGCCATCAAGATCAGCGCCAGTTCACAGACCGAGCGCGAGCGCGACGACAAGGGCCTGCCCGACTGGCCCGCCTTGCAGAACCGGGCCACGCAGTTGCTGCGCTCCCCCCAGCCGGCCGATTTCGCCAGCCGCTTCCAGTCCCTGCACGACGACCTGGCGCGCCTGTGCACCCAGGCGCCCGACGCCACGGTGCTCGCGCTGATCTTCCTCTCGGCGCAGGAAACCCGCATGTACAGCGCCACGCACGCCATGCTGGTGTCCTGCGTCTGCATGGTGACCGCGCGCGAGGTGCTGCGCTGGCCCGAAAACCGCGTGCAACAGCTGGGCCGCGCGGCCCTGAGCATGAACGTGGCCATGACGGAGCTGCAGGACCAGCTGGCGCAGCAGGTCCACCCGTTGTCGGCCTCGCAAATCGCCGCCGTGGAAAACCACGCCGCACGCTCCGAAACCCTGCTGCGCCACCTGGGCGTGGCCGATCCGGTGTGGCTCGAAGCCGTGCGCTGCCACCACCACCGCATGCCCGGCAAGCTCGAGCAGAAGACCGAGCCCCAGCAGATCGCCCGCCTGATCCAGCGCGCCGACGTGTTCGCTGCGCGGCTGGCGCCGCGCGCCGCGCGCTCGCCCATGCCGGTCACGGCGGCCATGCAGGCCAGCTACTACGACGAGGAGCAGCAGGTCGACGAGGCCGGCGCGGCGCTGGTCAAGGCCCTGGGCATCTACCCGCCCGGCGCCTTTGTGCGCCTGGCCAGCCAGGAAGTGGCCATCGTGCTGCGCCGCGGCCCCACGGCCGCCACACCCCGCGTGGCCGTGGTGACCAACCGCTCGGGCATGCCCACGGGCGAGATGATCCCGCGCGACACCTCGCAGCCCGCCTGGAAGATCACCGGCCCGGTGGCGCACAAGGACGTGCGCGTGCAGCTCCAGGTATCCCGCCTCGTGACCATGGTCTGACCCTGGGCGGTGCCCCTGCGAACGACACGGGGAAAAAGACCCGCCCCTGCCCGCAAAGGGAAAATGTGCTTCACTGGCGAATTGTTC
>Ga0208516_100357_pt1 | contig 19384 bp, 16 predicted proteins | sample LakWasM117_HOW13_2_FD_183931 | JGI IMG/M metagenome (GOLD analysis project Ga0208516, IMG submission 183931) | Freshwater sediment methanotrophic microbial communities from Lake Washington under simulated oxygen tension - Sediment Metagenome... | ecosystem: Environmental > Aquatic > Freshwater >...
CGCCAATGGTGCGCGACCGGGCCGACGCCAGATCGGCGACGCCCGGCCCCCGCCCCTTGAGGCGGAACAGGTGGTACTGGATCTTCATGATCTCGCCCGCCCAGTGGAACTGGTCCTCGCGTGCCGCCGTGCGGGCGATCAGGAAGATCAGCACATTCGGCTCCTTGAGCGCCATATCGTAGGCCCGCGCCCACGGGTAGAGGTGCACGGCGTAGGGCGTGAGCCCGGCGCGCTGGAGCGTGAGCTCCACCACCTCGGTGGCCGTGCCGGCCACCTTGCCATCGGCCACGAAGGTGTAGGGCGTGGTCTCGGTGACCGCCCGCACGGCCTGTGCCCGCGCAGGCGCCACGGCCAGCCAGGCCAGGCAGAGCCACAAGGTCCAGCGCCCGAGCGTCATGGTGCCGCTGCCTCCTCTTCGCCCTGTCCATGCCTGGCCTGGATGGGCCCCGCCACCTGGTTGCGCCCGGCCGCCTTGGCGCGGTACAGCGCCTGGTCGGCCTGCTGGAACAGGGCCTCGAAATCCTCGGCGCTCCCTGGCTCCAGCACCGCCATGCCGATGCTGATCGTCACCACCGGCGCGGCCAGCGAATGGCGGTGCTCGATCGCGCAGGCGGCCACGGCGGCGCGCACGCGCTGCGCCAGCAGCCAGGCCGCCTCCCTGTGGGTGCCCGGCAGCAGCACGCCAAACTCTTCGCCGCCGATGCGCGCCACCAGGTCCCCGGCACGCGCCAGGCTGGCGCGCAGGGTGTGGGCGACGGCGATCAGGCACTGGTCGCCCATGGCATGCCCGTAGTGGTCGTTGTAGCCCTTGAAGCAGTCGATGTCGCAGACCAGCAGGGCCAGGCCGAGCCCGCTGCGCCGCGCGCGCCGGAATTCGTTCGCCTTGACCTCGTCGAAATGGCGCCGGTTGGGCAGCCCGGTGAGCGGGTCCGTGCGCGCCAGGCTCTCCAGGCGCGCATTGGCGGCCTGCAGGGCCGCCGTGCGCTCGTCCACCAGCTGGGCCAGGCGGTCCCGGTGGCTGGCCAGCTCCTGCTCGTAGCGCTGCTGCTGCTGCAGGTGGTTCGCCAGGCTGCCCTGCAGATGGTTGACCCCCTCCACGAGCTGGCCCAGTTCGTCCTGGCGGTGGTGGCTGCGCTGCAATTCCAGGGTCGCACCGAGGTTGCCCGGCCCCACGCCGGCCAGGTGCGAGGCGATGCGCTGCACATGGACGGTGACCATCCGGTTGAACATCAGCATGATCAGGCCCGCCAGCATCAGCGACTGCAGCAATTGCGTGGCCACGATGGCCACCAGCGCGCCACGCAGGCGCTGCCACAGCACGCCCTCGTCGCCCTGCAGCAGCAGTTCGCCCACCTTTTCACGCCCACCCGGGTAGGGCTCGTAGCTCAGAACCAGCCTGCGCGTGGGCGCCCGGCCCGGGCCATCCCACTCCTGGCGCGCGCGCTCGACCACCACCACCGCGCTGTTGGCCAGCATCACCTTCAGCTCCACCCGGCCCACCGAGGGCAGGCGCATGGCGCTTTGCACATGGGCCTGCAGCGCCTCGCGGTCCAGCTCCCAGATGGCCTTGGACAGGGTGCCGCTGTAGATCTGCTCGACCTGGGCCAGCTCGGCGTCCATCGTGGCCAGGCCTGACTTCCAGGCCGAGAGGGTCAGCACCGCCACCGCCGCCAGGGTGAACACCATGCAGAAAGCCAGCGTGGCCAGCACCAGCCGCCCGCCCAGGGAACCGCGCGGCGCCACGGGGGGCGGCCCGCCCTGCGCCCCCGGCGCGGTGAGCGTGTGGGGGGCTAGCGCCATTTGCGCTGCAGCCGGTCGTAGGTGCCGTTGCGCTTGATGGCATCCAACCCCTTGCGCAAGCGGAGCACCAGGGCGTCGGGCGTCTGGTGGCCGAAGGCCATGTAGTAGCCCTCGCGGCTCAAATCCGGGATGTGGAGGGCCTTGGCCAGGGTCCTGCCGGGGTCGTCGCCGGCCTGGCGCGCCAGGTGGTGGGCCGTGAGTTCGCTCATGATCCACAGGTCCACCCGGCCGCGCTGGAGCTTTTCGTAGTTGTGCTCGTATTTCACGCTCGACTGCAGGTTCACCCCCTTGGCGAAGCCCTGGGCCACGAGGAACTGCTCCCCCACGTCTTCATTGACCGTCCCGATCTGGTAGGCCTTGGCCGCCTCCAGCGAATCGATCCGGAGCGCCTTGCCGGGCTGGCTGAACAGGTAATAGTGGGTCGGAGCGATCACGCCCACCCACTTGAACAGCCGCTCGCGCTCCGGGGTGTGCCCGATGGAGTAGATCAGCACCCCCGGCGTGTCGCGCGCCGTCTGGTAGGCCCGCGCCCAGGGCATGGACTGGATATCGCCCTGCAGGCCGATCTCCTGCAGCACGGCCTCCACCACATCGGTGCCCAGCCCGGTGATCCGGCCGCGCTCGGTGTAGTTGTAGGGTGGGAACTCCTCCGTGAGGATGCGCAGCCGCCCCTCTTGCGCGGCCACGCCCCCCACGCCCAGCCAGAGCGCGCCCGCCACGCCCGCGAACTGCCGCCGGCGGATGCCTGCCTGTGGGTGCTTGCGCGGTGCTGCCATGCTTGCCGGTGCGGTCGCGCCCGGTCGCCCTGAAGCACCCCGCCGCGCCCGCGTTCTCCCCAAAGTGTGAACTGTGAACTCATCACAGTATCCGTTGCCCGACCCACGGGGTCAACGCGGGCAAGCCCGGGGGCGGCTCAGCGCATCTGGAACAGCTCCTGGTGGAAGCGCCCGGGCGGGCGCCCCAGGCGCCGCATGCCGGCGCGCAGCCCCTCGGCGAACCCCTGCGGGCCGCAAAACCACACGCTGGCGGCCGGCCCGGTGCCCGCGAGCAGGTCCTCGGCCCGTGCGAAACCGGCCTCGTCGCTGTGGTGGATTTTCAGCGTGACGCTGGGCAACCCGGCGCACAGCGCCTGCAATCGCCCGGCAAACACCGCCTCCCGGGCATTGCGCACGCAGTAGTGCAGGTGCACGCGGGGCGCCCGTTCCGGCGCCTCCTGCAGCGACTCCAGCCAGGCGACGAAGGGCGTGGCGCCAATGCCGGCCGCCACCCACACCTGCTCGGGCGCGCGGTCGCGGCGGAAGTCGAAGCGGCCGTAGGGGCCTTCGATGGAAACCTCCTGCCCGGCCCGCACACGCGCGGCCAGTTGCGCGGTGTAGTCGCCCAGCGCCTTGATGGCAAAACGCAGCTCACCCTGGCCGCCATCGGCATTGCTGAGCGTGAACGGGTGCGCCCCCTCGCCGCGCTCGAAGGTGACGAAGGCGAACTGCCCGGCGCGGTGCTGCCAGCGGCCCTCGACCCGGCAGGTCACTTCGAGCACACCCGCGCCCCGGTCTGCCACGGCCAGCACCCGGGCCCGGTGGCGCCGCGCGCCGCCGATGCGCCCGGCGAGCGACAGCACGGCACACCAGGCCCCCACCAGCGCGCTCGCTCCCACCAGCCAGCCTGCGGGCTGCTGCCACCAGGCGGGCGGTGCCAGCACCACGGCATGCAAAGCCAGCGCCAGGTACACCAGCGCCAGCACCTTGTGCAGCACGCGCCACCAGTGGTAGGGGAAACGCTGCCACAGGGTGATGACCAGCATCGCGGCCAGCAGCCAGACCGACCATTCGCCGAAATCCTTGGCCACGTCACGGAAGGCGTTGAGCCACCATTCACCACGCGGCGGCTTCACGGGCCGCTCGAAGAACAGGCGCAGCAGGCCCTTGGAAAGGTCCAGCCCATAGTGCACCAGCGCCAGCACGATGGCCCCGATGCCCGCCCATTTGTGCAGCCGGTACATCTTGTCCAGCCCGCCCAGCGGCCGCTCCAGCCAGGCCGGCCGCGCCGCCAGCACCATGATGAGCGACATCAGCAGCCACGCGCCCAGCCCGCTGAGCAGGATGAGCTGCTGGCGCCACCACCACGCATTCGCCGCCGTGGCCGCCGGCAGGGCCAACGCCCAGGCCGCCAGCGCCAGCAGCAGGGTGCCCCACAGTGTTTTCTTCATGTCCGATCCTGGTTGATTGCCTTGCTTCGACCTTAAAGCCGCGCCATGAAGCCTTTCTTAACCCGTCGGTGAAGGGCCGGTAAAGAGCGCCCGCGTCCCACATCCTGCGCCGGACCCAGCTGCTAGCATCCAGGGCACACACCTCTTCCGTTCAGCCAAGGAGCACACCGTGCAGCCTGTTCCCCCGCCCCTGCGGCCCCTGATCCCGGCCCTCGCCTGTGCGGCCCTGCTGGGCGCCGCCGCCAGCGCCCCGGCGCAGGACGCCGCCTCGCGCATCGCCCGCGTCACGGTCTACCCCGGCGTGGCCACGGTCGAGCGCGTGGCCAAGGTGCCAGCGGGTGCGCGCAGCCTCACGCTGACCTGCCTGCCCGCCACGCTGGACACGGCGAGCCTGCAGATCCAGGCCGACGCCGGTGTGCGCGTGGGCGAGTTCAGCGTGCTCACCGAGGACCGTGACGTGGCCAGCGCCTGCGCCAGCCCGCTCGACGGCCGCATCCACGCGCTGGAGGACCAGATCGCGGCGGTGAAAGCCGAGGCGAGCGCACTGCAGCTGGTGGAGGGCTACCTCAAGGCCGTGGCGAACGGCCCGGCTGGCGAGGAGGCCGGCCGCGCGCCCGCCGCCACGCCGGCGCAGATCAGCGCCATGGCCGAGGTGCTGCGCAAGTCCGGCCAGGACACCCAGGCGCGCGCGCACCAGCTCAAGCGCAAACAGGAGGCGCTGGAACTGGCCCTCAAGCCGCTCGCGGCCGAGCGCGACCGCGTGGCCAGCCAGCGCACGCGCGTGGTTTCGGTCAGCGTGAACCTGGCCGCCGAGCGCGAGGGCGAGCTGCGCCTGGCCTACCAGGTGCGCGGCCCGGGCTGGCAGCCCAGCTACCGCGCCACGCTCGATGCCGCCCCACCCAGCGTGCAGCTCGAACGCCTGGCGCTGGTGGCGCAAAGCAGCGGCGAGGACTGGAACAACGTGCAGCTCACGCTTTCCACCGGCCAGCCGAACCGCGCCACGCAGGGCCGCCTGCCGCGCCCCTGGACGCTGGACGTGGCGCCGCCGCCGCAGCCCCGCTCACCCGCGCCCGCCATGGCCATGGCGCCCGCCGCCGCGCCGGCACCCGCCCTGCGCGAGCGCGGCAACCTGGCCCAGGAAGCCCTGCCCAGCTTCGACGTGGGCACCCTCGACAAGGGCTTCGCCACCGAGTTCGCGGTGCCCCAGCGCATCACCGTGCCCTCCAACGGCCAGCGCATCACGCTGGCGCTGGGCACGCACGCCGCGCCTGCGCAGCTGCTCACCCGCGCCGCACCGGGCGTGGAAGAGGCCGCCTACCTCGTGGCCGAGATCGCGCCGCCCCCGGGCGTGTGGCCCGCCGGCAGCGTGGGCCTGTACCGCGACGGTGCCTTCGTGGGCACCGGCCGGCTCGACTTCGCCGCCGCCCCGGCGGGCGCGCCGGGCGCCGCGCCCGTGGCCAGCCTGTCGTTCGGCCGCGACGAGCTGGTGCTGGTGCGCGCCGAGGCCCCGCAGGACATGACCGGCAGCGCCGGCCTGACCGGCGCGCGCACCGAGCGCAAGACGCGCCGCGCCTACCAGGTGGAAAACCGCCACAAGACCGCCATCGACCTGCAGGTGCTGCACGCCGCGCCGGTCTCGCGCCACGAGAAGATCGAGGTCGAATCGCACTACCAGCCCGTGCCCGCCAGCCAGGCCTGGAACCGCCAGGCCGGCACCATCGCCTGGCGCCAAGGCCTGGCCGCCGGTGGCACGGCGCAGTTCAGCGCCGAGCACACCATCCGCCACCCGAAAGACATCGAACTGCTGGAGCGCCCATGAACGGCACCGCCCTCCTGCTGCGCCCCAGCGTCCGCTTCCTGCTGGCCCACCCGGCGCATTGCCTCGCCCTGGGCTTTGGCGCGGGCCTCTCGCCCAAGGCGCCCGGCACCGTGGGCACGCTCTGGGCCTGGCTGGCCTTCCTGGTGCTGCAGCCGTGGTTCGCCACGCCGCTGCAGATGGGCCTGCTGATCGCCGCCAGCACCCTGGGCGGCTGGTGGGCCTGCACCGTGACCGCGCGCCACATGGGCGTGGCCGACCCCGGCAGCATCGTCTGGGACGAGGTCGTGGCCTTCTGGCTGGTGCTGTGGCTGGCCATGCCCATGGGCTTCTGGGGGCAGTTGGCGGCGTTCGCGCTGTTCCGCTTCTTCGACGCCGCCAAGCCCGGCCCGGTGGGCTGGGCCGACAGCCTGTTCAAGGGCTTCGGCTGGCGCGGCGGCTGGGGCATTCTGTTCGACGACTTCGTGGCCGCGTTCTGCACGCTGCTGGTGATCGCACTGTGGAGGTTCTGGTGAGCACGCCGGGCGCCTGCGATTCGCTATCAAATCAGGAGCTACTGGCGCTGAATGGACGGGCGCCAGAGGCCGTTTTGGCTGAAATATCCAGCCGACTGCTGGCGCGCGGCCAGATGCTCGCCACGGCCGAGAGCTGCACCGGCGGCCTGATCGCCGCCGCCTGCACCGACCTGGCCGGCTCCAGCCAGTGGTTCGAGCGCGGCTTTGTCACCTACTCCAACGCCGCCAAGACCGAGCTGCTGGGCGTGGACGCCGCCCTGATCGCCGCGCACGGCGCCGTGAGCGAGCCCGTGGCCCGCGCCATGGCCGAGGGCGCCCTCGCCCGCTCGCACGCCCAGGCCAGCGTGGCCGTGACCGGCGTGGCTGGCCCCACGGGCGGCAGCGCCGAAAAACCCGTGGGCACCGTCTGGCTGGCCTGGTGCGTGGACGGGCGCACGCACAGCGCGCTGCGCCACTTCGCGGGGGACCGCGCCGCCGTGCGCGCGGCCACGGTACGGCTGGCGCTGGAACAGTTGCGGCAGCTCCTAATTCGATAGCTGGTAGCGCCCATGAAAAAAAGGATTCAGACCATAAAACAGTCTGAATCCTTTATCTACAAATCGCCACTAGCTCCTGTTTCAGGAGCGGCGCCTCAACCGCTCAGGCGCCGTGGCACTTCTTGAACTTCTTGCCGCTGCCGCACCAGCACGGGTCGTTGCGGCCGGGCTCGGGCGGCTTGCGCAGGGTCTCGACGCGCGGGCCCATGCTCTTCCAGAGCTGGCGCAGGTCGTACACGGCCCAGATGGCCTCGCCGAAGGCTTCCACGCGTGCCTTGCTGGTGCTGGGCGCGCCCTCCTCGCTGTACATGCAGACCTCGGGCTTGCCGGTGTCGTCCTCGGTCAGCGCGACGATGTGGTCGAGCGCGTCGTCCAGCCACTGCGCGGCTTCCTTGTCGCGCGGCGCGGTCCACTCGTCGGGCCAGTTCTCCACGGCGAACATGAAGCCCAGCGCCCAGATCTGGGCGAACGAGGGGATCTCCTGGCCCTCCATCTCGGCGCGGTCGGCCTCGGGCAGGCTGGCGACGGCGCCGCGCATGTCCATGGCCTCGGGGGCATAGGCCTCGTCCTCGTCAAGGGATTTGACCTCGGCGTCGAGCTGGCGCACCACCTCGTTCCAGCGCAGCATCCACAGTTCAATGAAGCGCGCCTGCTGCGCGGCATCGGTGAACGCGGGCAGCAGCGGCAGGGGCTCGCCCTCGGCCACTTCCAGCGCCTCGCCATCGCCCAGCAGCATGGGCAGGTATTCGGCAGGGGCGATAGCGCGGCGCGTGCAGGCCAGCGCGGCCAGGAAGCCGTCGCAGAATTCCCACTGCGGGATTTCCTCGCCGCGCGTGCGCAGATCGTCGAGGAGGGTGTCGAGCTCGTCCAGTTCGTCGGGGCCGAGGGCCGGTGCACTGGCCGCGGAGGAGGCGGTGTCATTCATGGGGATTCCGTTCTTCGGTGCAAAGGCTTTTATGATGCCCGCAGAGGCGCCTCGTGGCGGCCTGCGGGCGTGGCGGCAAGTGTAGCCCGCCCCATGGCCCCCGGCAGCCCCCGGAACTTCGCACGCCCTTGCCCATGCAGCCCCAGAGCCCCTTTGCCGCCCTTCCGCCCCCCGCGCCGTCGCACGGCGCGCCCACGGGAGCCCCGTGCCGATGACCGATACCGACCAGCCCTCGGGCCTGTCCACCGCGCCCGATTACGCCACCTTCCTGCGCGCGCAGCTGCCGCGCCAGGCCCCCAACGTGGACCGCTATGTCCTGGACGGCGTCCAGGTCTGGCTCAAGAAGGCCGGCCCGCGCCACGCCATGTGGCGCTACCGCGTGCTCGGCGCGCTGGCGAACCTGGCCCGGCTCGACGTGCTGCGCCCCGTGCCCAACCTGGGCGGCCCCGCGGCCATCGCCACCGAGGCCCGGCGCCTGCGCGACCTGCGCGCGCGCGGCCTGCGCGTGCCGCTGGTGCTGGCCGAGCAGGCCGACGGCCTGCTGCTGCACCACCTGGGCCGCCCGGGCGAACCCACGCCCTCGCTGGCCGACGAGCTGCAGGCCGCCCTCAGCCGCCCGGCCGCCGTGCAGGCGCTGTGGTTGCAGGGCCTGCTGGCGCTGGACCATGTGCACACCACCGGCAGCAGCCTGAGCCAGGCCTTCGCACGCAACCTGGTGCGCTGCCCCGACGGCGTGGTGGGCTACATCGACTTCGAGGACGACCCGGCCGCCAGCCTGCCGCTGGCACAGTGCCAGGCGCGCGACGTGCTGTGCTATGTGCACTCCACCGCGCTCTACCTGCGCGAGAGCGGCGCGCTGGCATCCGCCCGGCCGCTGTGGGCCGCCTGGCTGGCGCAGCGCAGCCCCGCGGTGCGCGCCGTGCTGGCGACCAGCATCGGGCGCATGGCCTGGCTGCGCCACCTGCCGCAAAGCCGCCGCCTGGGGCGCGACCTGCAGCGCGCCCGCGCCGCGCACGATCTGCTGGCGCCCGCGCCCGAACAACCCTGACCGAAAGGCCTTCCCGCCATGGATGTCTCCGAAGCCGTGCAGCGGCGCGCCTCCGTCCGCGCCTTCAAGCCCGATGTGCCCTCCGCCACCGTGGTGCGCGCCATCCTGGAAGGCGCGGCACGCGCGCCCTCGGGCGGCAACCTGCAGCCCTGGCATGTGCACGCGCTCACGGGCGAGCCGCTGGCGCAGCTGCTGCAGACCATCGCCACCGAGCCCTGGCAGGACGCCCCGGAATACGCCGTCTACCCGCCCGACCTGTGGGAGCCCTACCGCACGCGGCGCTTTCGCAATGCCGAGCAGCTTTATGCCAGCCTCGGCATTCCGCGCGAGGACAAGGCCGCGCGCCTGCACCAGATGGCGAAGAACGGCAGCTTCTTCGGCGCCCCCGTGGGCATCTTCCTGAGCGTGGACCGGCGCATGGGCCCGCCGCAGTGGGCCGATCTGGGCATCTACCTGCAGACCGTGATGCTGCTGGCCGTGGAGCAGGGCCTGGACACCTGCCCGCAGGAATACTGGGCCTTCCGCTCCCAGCCCGTGGCACGCTTCCTGGGCCTGCCGCCCGGGCGCATGCTGTTCGCCGGCCTCGCGCTGGGCTGGCGCGACGAGAGCGCGCCCATCAACGCCTGGCGCACCGAGCGCGACCCCTTCGACACCTGGGCCGAGATGCGTGGATTTTGAAGTGAAACAACCCCCTGTGGCGCTACGCGCCTTCCCCCTTCTCTGGCATCGCTGCGCGATGCGGAAGGGGGACGCCGCCAGCGCGGCGGGGCGGCCCTTGCGCGGCGGCCGCTGGCCTGGGCCGCGCCAGTTTCACCGGCTGCTGATGGTGCGACGCACGATCAAAACCTGATCAGAGCAGGCTCTCGGCGCTGACATAGGCATAGCCCAGGTCGCGCGCCACGGCCTCGAAGGTCACCTGGCCTTCGGCCACGTTGAGGCCGTTGCGCAGGTGGGCGTTGTCTCGCAGCGCCTGCTTCCAGCCCTTGCCGGCCAGGGCCAGGGCATGGGTGATGGTGGCGTTGTTCAGCGCGAAGGTGCTGGTGCGGGCCACCGCGCCCGGCATGTTGGCCACGCAGTAGTGCACCACGCCGTCGACCACGAAGATGGGATCGGCATGGGTGGTGGGGCGCGAGGTCTCGAAGCAGCCGCCCTGGTCGATAGCCACGTCCACCACCACGGCGCCCTGCTTCATGCGTGCGATCATGTCCCGCGTCACCAGCTTGGGCGCGGCGGCGCCGGGGATGAGCACGCCGCCCACGACGAGGTCGGCGTCGAGCACCGCCGCTTCCACGCTGTGCGTGGTGGAAAACACGGTGTGGATCCGGTTGCCGAACACCAGGTCAAGCTGGCGCAGGCGGTCCACGTTCTTGTCCAGCACGGTCACGCGCGCGCCCAGGCCCACGGCCATCTGCAGCGCGTTCGTGCCGACCACGCCGGCGCCCAGGATCACCACATGCGCGGCAGGCACGCCCGGCACACCGCCGAGCAGCACGCCCATGCCGCCCTTGGATTTTTCCAGGTACACGGCCCCGGCCTGGACCGCCATGCGCCCCGCCACCTCGCTCATGGGCGCCAGCAGCGGCAGGCCGCCGCCCGGGCCGGTGATGGTTTCGTAGGCGATGCAGACGGCGCCCGAGCGCACCAGCGCGGCGGTCTGCGCCGGGTCCGGCGCCAGGTGCAGGTAGGTGTAGAGGATCTGCCCCGGGCGCAGCAGGGCGCATTCCACGGGCTGGGGCTCCTTGACCTTGACGATCATCTCGGCCTGGGCGAACACCTCGGCGGCGTCCTGCGCCAGGGTGGCGCCGGCGGCCAGGTACTGCGCGTCGTCCAGCCCGATGGCAGCGCCCGCGCCCGCCTGCACCAGCACCGGGTGGCCGCTGCCGGTGAGCTCGCGCACGCTGGCCGGGGTCAGGCCGACGCGGTATTCATGGTTCTTGATTTCCTTGGGTACTCCGATGCGCATCGCCGTCTCCTTGGATGTTGAGAGGCCCAGTGTCTCGCCGGGGAGCGCGGATTTCAAGACCGATTAATGAACAAAAATATCCATGAAATAAACAAATCAAGCCAGACTGGCATCCAGCACGGGCGCCGCATGCACCCCCAGCGCCAGCAGGCGCTTGCGCAGGCTGAGCACGGCGCGGTCCTTGCTGAGCAGCAGGGCGCCGTGCTGCACGGCCAGGTCGATGAACTGCTGGTCGTCCGGGTCCTTGCAGACGGCGCTGGCGCGCGGCGCGGGGTCCACGGTGCAGGACTGTGCATCGAAGGCCTGCAGCACCTGCGGCGCGCTCAGCCCGTAGTAGGCCAGGCGCGGCGCGATCTGCGCGTAGCCGAGCACGCGCTCCAGCTCCACGCGCATGGCGGGCGCGGCGATCCAGCGCAGGGCGCCGCTGGCCAGCAGGGGCTTGAGGGGCTGCGCGGCGGCGTCGGCGAAGACCAGCAGGTCGAGCACGATGTTGGTGTCGATCACCACCGGGCGCGCCGCCCCGGGCGCCGGGACCGGCGCCTCAGCCGCCATCGGCCGCCCCGCCGGGTGCGTTGCCGGGACGGGCGCGCACGGCGCCGCGCACCATGTCGAAGCGGAACAGCCGGCATTCGATCGGGCCGTTCCACATCGGCACGCGGCGCGATTCCTTCAGGCGCATCTTGCCCGGGAGCTTGAGGTCGGGCGTGAGCATCCAGGCCGTCCAGCCGGCGTAATTCTTCTTCCAGTGCGCGGCCAGCTGGCTGAAGAACTCGCCGCCGTCGTCGGTGTGCGCGGCCTCGCGGCCCACGGCGTCGCCCTGGGCGCGCAGCATGGCGCGTTCGTTGGCGTTCTGCCCGGCCGTGCCGGCGGCGGCGATGCGCTCGCCGTAGGGCGGGTTGAGCAGCATCACGCCCGGCGTCTCGCACGGCGGCATGCGCTGCAGCGCGTCGCCACCGCGCAGTTGCACGGCGGCGGCCACGCCAGCACGCTCGGCATTGCGCTCGGCGAAATCGACCATGCGGTGCGAAACATCACTGCCAAAAATGCCTACAGGGCTTACCTGTTGCGCGCCTTCAGCTTCGTTTTTAATAGCATTCCAGACATGCGCCTGGAACGGCAGGAGCTTCTCGAAGGCAAAGCGCCGGCGCAGGCCGGGGGCGATACGGCAGGCGATCTGCGCGGCCTCGATAACCACGGTGCCGCTGCCGCAGCAAGGGTCGTACAGCGGCTGGGGGGCGTCGCCGTGCGGGTCCCAGCCGCTGGCGGCGATCATGGCGGCGGCCAGGGTTTCCTTGAGCGGCGCATCGCCCTTGTCCTCGCGCCAGCCGCGCTTGAACAGCGGTTCACCCGAAGTGTCGATGTAGACGGTGGCCTCGTCGGTGGTCAGGTGCAGGTGGATGCGCACGTCGGGCCACTGGGTGTTGACGTCGGGGCGCACGCCGCTCTTGGCGCGGAAACGGTCGGCCACGGCATCCTTCACGCGCAGGCCGGCGAAGTTCAGGCTGGTCAGCGGGCTGTGCTGCGCCGTCACCTCGATCTTGAAGGTCTGGCGCGTGGTGAACCAGATTTCCCAGGCCACGCCGCTGGCCAGTTCGTACAGGTCGTTCTCGCTGCGGTAGGGGCGGTGCGCCAGTTGCACCAGCACGCGCTGTGCCAGGCGGCTGTGCAGGTTGAGCAGCAGCGCATCGCGCCAGGAGGCGCGCAGCAGCACGCCGCCGCGCCCGGTGAGCAGGTCGTTGCCGGTGAGGCCGGTGATGCGGTGCACCTCGTCGGCCAGAAAGCCCTCCACGCCAGCGGCGCAGGGCAGGAAGATTTGGAGTTGGTTCATAAGCAGCCCCCGAGGATAAGGCCTGCGCCAGGTTGTCAGGGCTGGGGCGGCGGCAACAGTTCCTGGGCGGGCACGGGACGGCCGAAATAAAAGCCCTGGTAGCCGCTGCAGCCCTGGTCGACCAGAAATTCGAACTGCCCGGCCTGCTCGATCCCTTCGGCCACCACGGTCAGGCCCAGGCTGCGCGCCAGGGTGACGATAGTGCGGGCGATGGCGGCCACGTTCGGGTCGGTCAGGATGTCGCGCACGAAGGAGCGGTCGATCTTGAGCAGGTCCAGCGGCAGCCGGCGCAGGTAGGACAGCGAGGAGTAGCCGGTGCCGAAATCATCGAGCGCGAAGCCGATGCCGTGCTGCTTGAGCCGCACCATTTTCTCGATGACGCTCTCCACATCGTGGAGCATCAGGCTTTCGGTCAGCTCCAGCCGCAGGCGCGCCGGGTTGGCCCCGGTCTGGCGCAGAATTTCGAGCACGGAGTCGGCGAATTCGGCCTGGTGGAACTGGCGCGCGCTGACATTGACCGACAGCGTCAGCCCCGCCGTGGCCTCGCTGGCGCCCCACTCCGCCAGCTGGCGGCAGGCGGCGTCGAGCACCCACTGGCCCAGCGGCACGATGAAGCCAGTTTCCTCGGCCAGCGCGATGAACTCTCCGGGCAGCACGGTGCCGCGCTTGGGGTGCTGCCAGCGCAGCAAGGCCTCGGCACCGATGACGCGCCCCTGCGTATCGACCTGGGCCTGGTAGTGCAGCCGGAAGTCACCGTGCGCCAGGCTGTTGCGCAGGTCGGTGTCGAGCTGCACGCGCCGCGAAATGGCGGCCTGCATCTGCGGGTCGAAGAAATGCAGGGCATTGCGGCCGGCGGACTTGGACTGGTACATCGCCAGGTCGGCCTGGCGCATCAGCTCGTCGATGCTCGTGCGCTGGCCGGCAAACAGCGTCACGCCGATGCTGGGCGTGCTGCGCAGTTCGTGGCCTGCCAGCTGGTAGGGCAGGTTGAGGGCGAAAAGCACCTTCTCGGCCACCACGCGCGCCTGTTCGGCGGCCTCGGTGACACCGGGCGCCAGCTCCTCCAGCATGACGACGAATTCATCGCCGCCCAGGCGCGCGGCCGTGTCGCTGGCGCGCACGGCCTCCTGCAGGCGCCGGGCCACCTCGATCAGCAGCAGGTCGCCCACGTCGTGCCCCAGGGTGTCGTTGAGCGCCTTGAACTGGTCCAGGTCGATGAACAACAGCCCGCCATGGTGGCCCGTGCGCTCGCCCAGCAACATGGCCTGCTGCAGGCGGTCGATCAGCAGGCGCCGGTTGGGCAGGCGGGTCAGCGGGTCGTAGAAGGCCAGGTGGCGGATCTTCTCCTCGGCCTCCTTGCGCTCGCTGATGTCGGAGGACGCCGCCACATAGTGCGTGACCTTGCCATCCTCCGCGCGCACGGCGGAAATGCTCTGCAGCATGGGATAGACCTCGCCGCTCTTGCGCCGGTCCCAGATTTCACCGAACCAGGCGCCCCGGTCGGCCAGCGACTGCCACATGCCGACATAGAAGGCCGCGTCGTGGCGCCCGGACTTGAACATGGCCGGCGTGCGCCCGATCACCTCCTCGGACGCGTACCCCGTCATCCGGGTGAAGGCACGGTTGACGCGCAGGATGATGCCGTTGGCATCGGTCACGACCATGCTGTGCAGGGACTCGAAGGCCGTGGCGGCAATGCGCATTTCCTGCTGGATCCGGCGGCTTTCGGTGATGTCGCGCAGCACCACCACGCTGTGCGTGGCCTGCCCCTGGCTGTCGAGCACGGGGTTGACGGTGGCCTCGAACCAGAACGGCTGGCCATCGCGGCGCTTGCCCGGCAGGGTGCACGGCGCGCCCGCGCTGTCCCACAACCGGGAGCGGCCTTGTGCATCGGTCCACAGAAAGTCGGGCTGACGGCCCAGGATATCCTCTGGCGGGTAGCCGGTGATCTCGCTCAGTGCGGCGTTGGCAAACGTGGCCTGGCCCTGCGCATCCACGATCAGCACGCCCTGGGAAATCGAGCCCAGCGCCTTGTGGTGCAGGCGCAGGATGACGGCGTTCTTGAGCCGCTCCTCGGCCTGGGCGATGCGGACCAGGTTGTCGCGGAACACCAGCGTGGCCCGCGCCATTTCGCCGATCTCGTCACCGCGCTGGTGGTCGGTGATCTCGACGCCCTCCACGCTGGCATCCTGCGAGGCCAGGCGGTTCATCGCATCGGTGATGCGCCGGATCGGGTAGATGATGCCGCGCGCGAGGCGACCGGCAAATGCCACCGCCAGACCCAGCGCCAACAGCACGGCGACACCGCTGAAGAAAACGGCCCGCCCGGCGGACTGCTCGGCGCTGCGCGCCTCGGCAATCAGGTCCTGGGCCATGCGGTCCTCGACCCCTTTGATCTGGTCGATCTTCCAGGTCATCGCATCGATCCATTGGGCCGTCGCCCGGACATCCACGCCATTGCGGGCGGGCGGACGCCGGTAGACCAGGCCGCGCATGGACTCGATGTCGGCCAGCCGGATATCGGCCAGCGACTGGTCCAGCAGCTCCACATGCTCCCGCTGGGCGAAGAAGCGGAATTGCTCCATCAGGTGTGACTGGCGGTTGGCCAGCGCCACGAAATCCTGCTGGTGGTTGGTATCGACCCGGGGCGCCGAGAAGTACGTGGCGCCCGTCGCACGCTCCATGCCCGCCAGCTCCTTGGCCTGCATCAGATTGACATAGGCATAGATGGCCCGCGACATCCCGGAATGGCTGCCCAGCAGGTGCATCTCCTGGACGATGCCGATCAGCTCGTAGATGGCGGCGCTGTAGCGCGCGGTCTGCACCTCGGTCGTGACCTGCAGCGCGGCCGCCTCGCGGCGCCATGCGGTCAGTTGCCCAAGCTGCGCCTGGGCATTGGCGATGCGGCTGCGCAGCCGTTCGTCGAAACGCTCCAGGTTGACCTGCTGCAACGCCTCCTCGAAGGCGGCCAGCTGGGCATCGGTGTAGGCCTGGCGCGCGGACTGCTGGTCGGCAAAGGCCCCGCCGCCAGAGCCGAGAAAGGCGGCGGACAGGCCGCGTTCGCGCTGGACTTCATGCACCAGGGCGCTGGCCGACGTGGCCAGCTCCGCCAGCTCGCGCAAGGAGCGCATTTCGCTGGCCATGCGCTGGTGGCTGGCAAGCACCCACAAGGCAAAGAACAGGAATCCCACGATGGGCAATGCCAAAGCCAACGCAATGCGCTGGCCTATCGGAAGGTTCTGCAATCCTGCTTTCATCACGGCATGGTCGAAATATTTTTCATGCACCTTTTCAAGGGCGGAGTCGTGGGACGGCTGCCGTGTCCACCACTGTCGACCCCATTATGCGGCCTGGATGGATGCACCGCAGGCATGCAAGCGCCCCCGAAACAGGCCCGCCACAGCCATGGACGGCATGCCCTCCGGGTTTCCCCGCACAGGCAGCATCGGTGGCGTCGCCCGGCACGCCCCACCCATCCGGCAACGGAGGAAACCTTGCAGCCACGGCCTTTGCGGAGCAACATACCCGGGGAAAGACGGTCCACAGACGCTTCAACGAGGTTTTCTCCCGCCATGCCCACCCTCCGCCCCGTCGCCCCCGCCGTGGCCCAGGCACTGCGCCGCCACGGCCACCGCCGGGAGGCGCTGGTGCAAATCCTGCGCGAGGTGCAGGAACAGACCGGCTGGCTGCCACGCCCCGCGCTGTCTGCGGTGGCGGCCGGCCTGGGCCTGACCCCGGCCACCGTCGAAGGCGTGGCCGGCTTCTACCGGTTCTTTCACCTGCAGCCCGTGGGCCGCTACCACCTGTTGTGGAATGACAACATCACCGACCGCCTGCAGGGCAGCTACGGGTTGGCACACGAACTGGGCCAGCGGCTGCACATCCCCCCCGGACACCCCAGCGCCGACGGCCTGGCCAGCATGGGCTTCACCTCCTGCACGGGCCTGGGCGACCAGGGGCCGGCCTTGCTGCTCAACCAGCACCAGGTGCTCACGCGCATGGACCGCCAGCGCGTGCGCGATCTGGCCGCACTCGTCTCCCGCCAGGTGCCCGTGCAGGACTGGCCCGCGCACTGGATGCAGGTGGACGACCAGGTGCACCGCAGCGGCCCCCTGCTCGGCGCCGCCGACCTGCAAGGCCAGGCGCTGCAGGCCACCCTGGAGCGGGGCGCGCCAGCCACCCTGACCGAGCTGGCGGCATCCCGGCTGCGCGGCCGCGGCGGCGCGGGCTTTTCCGTGGCGCGCAAATGGACGCTGTGCCGCGAGGCACCGCTGCCCGAAGGCGGAACCCGCGTGGTGGTGTGCAACGCCGACGAGGGCGAACCCGGCACCTTCAAGGACCGCGTGCTGCTGAGCCGCCAGGCCGATGCGGTGTGCGAGGGCATGACCGTGGCAGCTCGGCTGCTGGGCGCCCGCACCGGGCTGCTGTACCTGCGCGGGGAATACCGCTACCTGCTCGGCCACCTGGAGGCGGTGCTGGCGCGCCGGCGCGCCCAGGGCCTGCTGGGTCGGAACATCCGGGGCGTGGAGGGTTTCGACTTCGACATCGCCCTCCACGTGGGCGCGGGGGCCTACGTCTGCGGCGAGGAAAGCGCGCTGATCGAGTCGCTCGAAGGCCGGCGCGGCACGCCGCGCATCCGCCCGCCCTTCCCGGTGGAACAGGGCTACCTGGGCCAGCCCACCATCGTCAACAATGTGGAGACTTTCTGCGCGGCGGCGCAGATCGCATGGCACGGCGGTGCCTGGTGGGCCGCGATCGGCACCCCGCAGAGCAGCGGCACCAAGCTGCACTCCGTCAGCGGCGACTGCCAGCGTCCCGGCGTCTACGAGTACCCCTTCGGCGTGACGGTGGCGGAGATCCTGCACGACTGCGGCGCCCGCGACACCCAGGCCGTGCAGGTTGGCGGCCCTTCGGGCCGGTGCCTGGCGGCGCACGAATTCCAGCGGCGCCTGGGCTTCGAGGACCTGCCCACGGCGGGCGCCTTCATGGTGTTCGGCCATTCGCGCGACATGTTCCAGGTGGCGCACGCCTTCTCCCAGTTCTTCGCCCACGAAAGCTGCGGCTTCTGCACGCCCTGCCGCGTGGGCACCACGCTGGTGCGCCAGCGCATGGACAAGCTCGCCGCGGGCCTGGGCTCGCCGTTCGACCGGGCCGACCTCGACGACCTGGACGCCCTGATGCAGGGCACCACCCACTGCGGCCTGGGCGCCAGCAGCACCCGCGCGCTGCGCGACACGCTGGAGCGCTTTGCCCCGGCCTATGCCCGGCGCCTGCGCTCGCCCGGCTTCACACCCGGCTTCGACCTGGACGCCGAACTGGCGCCTGCGCGGCACGCCACCGGGCGTGACGACGCCCGGTCCCACCTGGAGCAGGAGGGATGAGCCATTTCCTGCTCGACGGCACCGAGGTGCCCTTCACCGAAGGCGACACGCTGATGGATGCCGCCCAGCGCGCGGGCCATGCCATCGCGCACCTGTGCTGGGATGCCCGCCTGGGTTCGGGCGGCGCCTGCCGGCTGTGCACGGTGCGCATCGGCGGCCAGCTCGCCGCCGCCTGCACCACCCGCGCCCGGGACGGCCAGGTGGTGGAAAACCGCACGCCCGCGCTCGACGCCCTGCGCCTGCGGCTCACGCAGATGCTGTTCGTCGAGGGCAACCACTTCTGCCCCGGCTGTGAAAAAAGCGGCGACTGCCTGCTCCAGGCCACGGCCTACGACCTGGGCATGGTGGACATGCACTACGACATGCAGGCACCGTCGCGCCCCGTGGACGCCAGCCACCCGGACCTCTGGCTGGACCTGAACCGCTGCATCCTGTGCGAACTGTGCGTGCGCGCCAGCCATGAAGCCGATGGCAAGGACGTGTTCGCCATCGGCGGTCATGGCACCGGCACGCACCTGCTGGTGAACGCGCCCACGGGCCTGCTGGGCGACAGCGCCCTGTCGGCCGGCGACCTCGCCGCGCGCATCTGCCCGGTGGGCGCCCTCCTGCCCAAGCGGCGCGGCTTCGTGGTGCCCATCGGCCAGCGCCGGTTCGATCCCCCGGAAAGCGGCGATGACCACCCCTGAATCGCCCCGCCCCAAGCTGCGCCTGGCCACGGTCTCGCTGGCGGGCTGCTTTGGTTGCCACATGTCCTTGCTCGACATCGACGAGCGCCTGTTCACCCTGGCGCAGCAGGTGGAGTTCGACCGCTCGCCGCTGACCGACATCAAGGCGCTAGGGGACTGCGACATCGGGCTGATCGAAGGCGGACTGTGCAACAGCGAGAACGTGGAAGTGCTGCGCATGTTCCGCGCCCGCTGCAAGGTGCTGGTGGCCGTGGGCGCCTGCGCCATCAACGGCGGGCTGCCGGCGCAGCGCAATGGGCTGGACATCGGGCAGATCCTGGTGGATGTCTACCAGGCCCATCCCGGCCTGGCGGCCGGCAGCGCCGTGCCCAACGACCCCGAGCTGCCACTGCCGCTGGCGCACGTGCACCCCATCCACGAGGTGGTGCATGTGGACCATTTCCTGCCCGGCTGTCCCCCCAGCGCCGAGGCCATCTGGGCATTGCTGTCGGCACTGACCGAGGGCCGCGCGCCGCCGGCCCACCCTTCCCTGATCCGGTTCGACTGATGGATGCACCTGCCCCCTCCGCCACGCCCCCCGCCCCCCGCCGCGTGGTGATCGACCCCCTTTCGCGCGTGGAGGGCCACGGCAAGGTCACGCTGCTGCTGGACGCGCACGACCGCGTGCAGCAGGCACGGCT
>Ga0208516_100358_pt1 | contig 19384 bp, 13 predicted proteins | sample LakWasM117_HOW13_2_FD_183931 | JGI IMG/M metagenome (GOLD analysis project Ga0208516, IMG submission 183931) | Freshwater sediment methanotrophic microbial communities from Lake Washington under simulated oxygen tension - Sediment Metagenome... | ecosystem: Environmental > Aquatic > Freshwater >...
GCGGAGACCGTGGATGACATCGCACACAGCCCTTCGGCTGCATGTGCCGGAGCCTACTGGGCGGCCGGGCTGCAAGACCGACTTTTCCTATCTCAGCGTCACGCCCGCCGGCGCAGTACGCAGACCTTCCCCCGATTCCCCCGCTGCCGACACCGCCGACCTGGCCAACAGCCTGGTGCGCGTGCTCGACGACGATGGCCGCGCAGTCGGCCCTTGGGCCCCGGCCATCCACCCCGAGCGTCTGCGGCGCGGGCTGCGCGCCATGATGAAGACGCGCATCTTCGATGCCCGCATGCTGGTCGCGCAGCGTCAGAAGAAGCTCTCGTTCTACATGCAGTGCCTGGGCGAGGAGGCCATCGCCGTGGCCCATGCGCAGGCGCTCGAAGACGGCGACATGTGCTTTCCCACCTACCGTCAGCAGGGCCTGCTGCTCTCGCGCGACGACGTGCCCATGTCCGAGCTGATCTGCCAGCTCATGAGCAACGAGCGCGACCCGCTCAAGGGCCGGCAGCTGCCCGTGATGTATTCGTACAAGCGCGCGGGCTTCTTCTCGATCTCCGGCAACCTGGCCACCCAGGTCATCCAGGCTGTGGGCTGGGCCATGGCGTCGGCGATTAAGGGCGATACCAAGATCGCCTCCGCCTGGATCGGTGACGGCGCATCGGCCGAATCCGACTTCCACACGGCGCTGACCTTCGCCCACGTGTACCGCGCCCCGGTGATCCTCAACGTGGTCAACAACCAGTGGGCCATCTCCACGTTCCAGGCCATTGCCGGCGGCGAGGGCACCACATTCGCCCAGCGCGGCGTGGGCTGCGGCATCGCCTCGCTGCGCGTGGACGGTAACGACTTCCTGGCCATCTACGCCGCCTCGCAGTGGGCGGCGCAGCGCGCGCGCGCCAACAACGGCCCCACGCTGATCGAGTGGGTGACCTACCGCGCCGGCCCCCATTCCACCTCGGACGACCCGTCCAAGTACCGCCCCGCCGACGACTGGCAGCGTTTCCCCCTGGGCGACCCGATCGAACGCCTCAAGCAGCACCTGATCGCCATCGGCGAGTGGAGCGAAGAGCGCCACGCCCAGGCCCAGAAGGAGCTGGAGGCTGAAGTGATCGCCGCGCAGAAGGAGGCCGAGAGCCACGGCACGCTGCTCGATGGCCGCGTGCCGAGCGCCGCCACGATGTTCGACGATGTGTACAAGGACATGCCGGAGCACCTGCGCCGGCAGCGCCAGCAACTGGGGGTCTGAGCCATGGAAACGCAAGAAAAAGACAAGGCGGCCACGGCAGGGACCGTGCCGATGACCATGATCCAGGCGCTGCGCTCGGGCCTGGATGCGATGATGGAACGCGACGACAACGTCGTCGTGTACGGGCAGGACGTGGGCTACTTCGGTGGCGTGTTCCGCGTCACCGAGGGCCTGCAGGCCAAGTACGGCAAGTCGCGCTGCTTCGACGCGCCGATTTCCGAGGGCGGCATCGTCGGCACGGCCGTGGGCATGGGGGCCTACGGGCTGCGCCCGGTGGTGGAAATCCAGTTCGCCGACTACTTCTACCCGGCCATGGACCAGATCGTCTCCGAGGCGGCGCGCCTGCGCCACCGCTCGGCGGGCGACTTCACCGCGCCCATCACCATCCGCATGCCCTGCGGCGGCGGCATCTATGGCGGCCAGACGCACAGCCAGAGCCCCGAGGCCATCTTCACGCACGTCTGCGGGCTGCGCACGGTGATGCCGAGCAACCCCTACGACGCCAAGGGCCTGCTGATCGCGTCCATCGAGAACGACGACCCGGTCATCTTCCTGGAGCCTAAGCGCCTCTACAACGGCCCGTTCGACGGCCACCACGACCGCCCGGTCGTGCCCTGGTCCAAGCATGCCATGGGCAACGTGCCCGAGGGCTACTACACGGTGCCGCTCGACAGCGCCGCCGTGTTCCGCCCCGGCAAGGCCGTCACGGTGCTGACCTACGGCACCATGGTCTGGGTGTCGGAGTGCGCCGCGCGCGAGGCCGGCATCGACGCCGAGATCATCGACCTGCGCTCCATCTGGCCGCTGGACCTGGAGACCATCGTCAACTCCGTGAAGAAGACCGGCCGCTGTGTCGTGGTGCACGAGGCCACGGGCACCGGCGGCTTTGGCGCCGAACTCTCGGCGCTGGTGCAGCAGGAATGCTTCTACCACCTGGAAGCCCCCATCGAGCGCGTGACCGGCTGGGACACTCCCTATCCGCACGCCCAGGAATGGGCCTATTTCCCGGGACCCGCGCGTGTTGGCGCGGCCCTCAAGCGTGCAGTGGAGGCATGACATGGGTATTTATGTGATCCGCGTGCCCGACATTGGCGAGGGCATTGCCGAAGTGGAACTGGTGGCCTGGCATGTCCAGCCTGGCGACGTGGTGGCCGAGGACCAGCCCATCGCCGACGTGATGACCGACAAGGCCACGGTGGAGATTCCGTCGCCCGTGGCGGGCAAGGTGCTGGCGCTGGGCAGTTCTGTGGGACAGTCCATCGCCGTGGGCTCCGAACTGGTGCGGCTGGAGGTGGAGGGTGAAGGCAATTTGAAGCCAAATGCCACTCCGGCGCCCGCAGATAAAGCGCCACAAGCTCCTGTTTCAATAGCAAAAGAGGCGCCCCCGGCGCCCACCCCCGTTGTGGCACCTGCGGCCGCGCGGCCCACGGCGGCGCCCCGCGCCGCCGTGGTGCCGCGCACTGCGGACGAGCGCCCGCTGGCCTCGCCCGCGGTGCGCCGCCGTGCGCTGGACCTGGGCGTGGAGCTGCGCTACGTGCACGGTAGCGGCCCGGCAGGCCGCATCGAGCACGACGACCTCGACGCCTACCTGGCCGGTGGCGGCCAAGCGGCGGGGCAGGGCGCTTCGCCCTATGTGGAGCGCCATGGCGAGGAAGCTATCCCCGTCATCGGCCTGCGCCGCAAGATCGCGCAGAAGATGCAGGAGGCCAAGCGCCGCATTCCGCATTTCAGCTACGTGGAAGAAGTGGACGTGACCGAGCTGGAGGCACTGCGCCAGCAGCTCAACCGCATCCATGGCACGACACGCGGCAAGCTCACGCTGCTGCCCTTCCTGGCGCGGGCCATGGTGCTGGCGCTGCGTGACTTCCCGCAGATCAACGCCCGCTTCGACGACGAGGCCGGCGTGGTCACGCGCCACGCGGCCGTGCACCTGGGCGTGGCCACGCAGACCGACGGCGGCCTCATGGTGCCGGTGCTGCGCCATGCCGAGGCGCTGGACCTGTGGGCCTGCGCGGCGGGCATCGCGCGCGTGGCCGAAGGCGCGCGCAGCGGCAAGGCCCCGCGCGAGGAACTGTCGGGCTCGACCATCACCCTCACCAGCCTGGGGGCGCTGGGCGGCATCGCCAGCACGCCGGTCATCAACCACCCCGAGGTAGCCATCGTCGGCGTCAACCGCATGGTCGAGCGGCCCATGTTCCGCAATGGCCAGGTGGTGGCGCGCCAGCTCATGAACCTCTCGTCCTCCTTCGACCACCGTGTGGTCGACGGCATGGACGCGGCGCAATTCATCCAGGCCATGCGCGCGCTGCTCGAAACCCCGGCCCTGCTGTTCGTGGAGTAAGACGATGAAGGAAATCACCACCAAGCTGCTGGTCATCGGCGGCGGTCCCGGCGGCTACGTGGCCGCCATCCGCGCCGGCCAGCTCGGCATTCCCACCGTGCTGGTCGAGGGGGAGAGCCTGGGCGGCACCTGCCTCAACATCGGCTGCATCCCGTCCAAGGCGCTGATCCATGCCGCGCACGAGTTCGAGCGCGCGCGCCACCAGGCCCACGGCTCGCCGCTGGGCATCCGCGTGCAGGAGCCCAGCATCGACATCGCGCAGACCGTGCGCTGGAAGGACGGCATCGTCAAGCGCCTCACCGGCGGCGTGGGCGCGCTCTTGCGCAAGGCCGGCGTGCAGGTGCACAAGGGCTGGGCGCACATCGAGGACGGCAAGACCGTGATCGTGCAGCCCGCCGAGGGCGAAGCCGTGCGCGTGCGCTGCGAGCACCTGTTGCTGGCCACGGGTTCCGAGCCGGTCGAGCTGCCCATGCTGCCGTTCGGCGGCGCGGTCGTCTCGTCCACCGGCGCGCTCTCGCCGGACAGCCTGCCGCGCCGCCTGGTCGTGGTGGGCGCGGGCTACATCGGGCTGGAGTTGGGCATGGCCTACCGCAAGCTAGGCGTGGAAGTCGCCGTGGTCGAGGCCGCCGAGCGCGTGCTGCCCGGCTACGACGAGGAGCTCACCCAGCCCGTGCTTGACGCGCTGGAGAAGAGCGGCGTCGTGCTGCACCTGGGCTGCAGCGTGCAGGGCTACGACGAGAAGCACGGCGTGCGCGTGCGCAGCGCGCGCGCCGACGAGTTCGCGCTGCCCGCCGATCGCGTGCTCGTGGCCGTGGGCCGCAAGCCCCGTACCACGGGCTTCGGGCTCGAATCGCTGCAGCTCGACATGGCCGGACGCTACGTGGCGGTGGATGCGCAATGCCGCACCTCCATGCGCAACGTCTGGGCCATCGGCGACATCACGGGCGACCCCATGCTCGCGCACCGCGCCATGGCGCAGGGCGAGGTGGTGGCCGAGGTGATCGCGGGCAAGAACCGGCGCTTCGAACCCATGGCCATTCCCGCCGTGTGCTTCACCGACCCCGAGGTCGTGGTCGTCGGGCGCACGCCCGGCGAGGCGCGCGCCGCGGGGCTGGACTGCATCGACGCGGCCTTCCCGTTCGCCGCCAACGGCCGCGCGATGACGCTGGAGGCCACCGGCGGCTTCGTGCGCGTGGTGGCGCGGCGCGACAACCACCTGATCCTCGGCTGGCAGGCCGTGGGCCAGGGCGTGGCCGAGCTCGCGGCGGCCTTCACCCAGTCCATCGAGATGGGCGCGCGGCTGGAGGACATCGCGGGCACCATCCACGCCCACCCCACGCTGGGCGAGGCGGTGCAGGAGGCGGCGCTGCGCGCACTCGGGCACGCACTGCATATCTGATCCGCATCAGGGCGGATGGTTTTTGGCATGCCAACTCGGGCCGTGTGCACCGGGTGCCGCTAAGCTTGCAGCATGCAGATTTACCGCTCCGCCCTGTTGCGTTTCCAGGATGATGGCCAGGCCGTCCATGACGAGGATGGCCTGCTCGCCATCGGCCCCGACACCCACGGCCGCCAGCGCGTGCAGGCCGCCGGTGCTTGGCACGCCCTGGCGCCCCGGTTCGCCGGGCAGCATGTCACCCACTGGCCCGGGCGCCTGATCGCGCCCGGTTTCGTGGACATGCATGTCCACTACCCGCAAACCGATGTGATCGGTTCGCCCGCCGAGGGCCTGCTGCCCTGGCTGGAGAACTACACCTTTCCCCATGAAAAGCGTTTCGCCGCGCAGGGCTACGCCGCCCAGGTGGCCGAGTTCTTCCTCGACGAACTGCTGCGCAACGGCGTGACGACCGCGCTGGCCTTTGCCACCTCGCACCCGCGCTCGGTCGACGCGCTGTTCACCGAGGCCCGGCACCGCCAACTGCGCCTGATGACCGGCAAGGTGCTGCAGGACCGCCATTCGCCCGACGGCGTGCGCGACGAGACCGAGCAGAGCCTGATCGATACCGAGACCCTCATCGCGCGCTGGCATGGCGTGGACCGGCTGGGCTACGCCATCACGCCGCGCTTCGCGCCCACCAGCAGCCCGGCGCAGCTGCGCGGCGCCGGCAAGCTGGCCGCCCAGTACCCGGATGTGTGGATCCAGTCGCATGTGGCAGAAAACCTGGACGAGGTGCGCTGGATGCGCGAGCTCTACCCGCGCTCGCGCAGCTACCTCGCGGTGTACGACGATTTCGGCCTGATGCGCGAGCGCGCCGTGTACGCGCACTGCATCCATTTCGACGCGGCCGACCGCGCCCTGATGCGCCAGCGCCGCACGGCCGCCGCCGTCAGCCCCACGAGCAACCTGTTCCTGGGCAGCGGCTTTTTCGACTACCAGGCGGCCGACAACGCCGGTTTCGCCTACGGCCTGGCCAGCGATGTGGGCGGCGGCACGAGCTTTTCGCCCTTCCGCACCATGCTCGCGGCCTACACCGTGGGCCGCGAGGGGCAGACCAAGCCGGGCCTGAGCCTCTCGCCGCAGCAGCTGTGGTGGCAGCACACGGCCGGCGCCGCCAAGGCGCTGGGCCTGGAGGGCGTGGTGGGCAACCTGCAACCCGGCTGCGAGGGCGACTTCATCGTGCTCGACCCGCAGGCCACGCCGCTGCTGGCGCGGCGCACGGCCCAGGCGGGCAGCCTGGACGAGCTGCTGTTCGCCATGATCGTGCTCGGGGACGATCGCCTGGTTGAGCAGACGGTCATTTCACAGGCAAAATACGGCCCCTGCGCAATATGAATCAGCGCTGTCAGCTATCAAAATCATAGTATCTGGCCAGGAGCATTCCCACCATGAGCATCAAGAGCGACAAATGGATCCGCCGCATGGCGGCCGAGCACGGCATGATCGAGCCCTTCGAGCCCGGCCAGGTGCGCGAGGCCGAGGGCCGCAAGATCATCAGCTACGGCACCAGCAGCTACGGCTACGACATCCGCTGCGCGCCCGAATTCAAGGTGTTCACCAACATCCACAGCACGGTGGTGGACCCGAAGAACTTCGACGAAAAAAGCTTCGTCGATTTCGAGGGCGACAGCTGCATCATCCCGCCCAACAGCTTCGCGCTGGCGCGCACCATGGAGTATTTCCGCATCCCGCGCAACGTGCTCACCATCTGCCTGGGCAAGAGCACCTACGCGCGCTGCGGCATCATCGTCAACGTCACCCCGTTCGAGCCCGAGTGGGAAGGCTATGTGACGCTGGAGTTCTCCAACACCACGCCGCTGCCCGCGCGCATCTACGCCGGCGAGGGCTGCGCCCAGGTGCTGTTCTTCGAGAGCGACAAGGACGACGTCTGCGAAGTTTCGTACAAAGACCGGGGCGGCAAGTACCAGGGCCAGCACGGCGTCACGCTCCCCCGGGCTTGACAGAGACGCCCCCCTGAGGCACTGCGTGCCTTCCCACCTCACTTGCTACGCGGGAGGGGGGCGATGCCAGCGCGGCGGGGCGGCCCTTGCACGGCGTGCAGGCCGCGCACCCTGTCACCCCGTGCCATGCCGGGCGTGCCCGGCTCAGGCAGCCAACGGGTGCATCAATCCCTAAAGCACAGCATTGCACACAAAGGTGCCCGCCGTCTGCGAGACCGGCAGGCCGGCCGGTTGCACCGCGCGGGCCGCGCAGACTGGGCGGGCGGCGCGTAATATCCAGCCGATCATGCACAGGAGCAGGCCATGAAATGGGAAGGCAACCGCGAATCGGACAACGTGGAGGACCGCCGTGAGGGCGGCGGTGGTGGCGGCTTCCAGGTTCCGGGCGGGCGCGGCATCGGTATCGGCACCATCGTCATTGCCCTGCTGGGCGGCTGGGTGCTGGGTATCAATCCGCTGACCATCCTGGGCCTGCTCAGTGGCGGTGGCCCGCCGGCCCAGGTGCAGCAGGCCCCCGCGCACCGCCCGCCGGCGGACGACCGCCTGGCGCGCTTTGTCTCCACCGTGCTGGCCGACACCGAGGACGTCTGGCAGGGCGTGTTCCGCCAGGCCGGCGGCAGCTACCAGGAGCCCCGGCTGGTGCTGTTCCGGGGCGCCACGCCCACGGCCTGCGGCACAGGCCAGGCGGCCATGGGGCCGTTCTACTGCCCGGCCGACCAGAAGGTCTATATCGACCTCGGCTTCTACGAAACCCTGAAGAACCGCCTGGGCGCGCCGGGCGACTTCGCCCAGGCCTATGTGATCGCCCACGAGGTGGGTCACCATGTGCAGAACCTGCTGGGCATCAGCGCCAAGGTGGACCAGATGCGCGGCCGCGTGGGCCAGGCCGAATTCAACCGCCTGTCCGTGCGGCTGGAGCTGCAGGCCGACTGCTTTGCCGGCGTGTGGGCCCACCATGCGCAGAACGCGCGCCAGATCCTGGAGCAGGGCGACGTCGAGGAAGCCATGAACGCCGCCGCGAAGATCGGCGACGACGCGCTGCAGCGCGCCAGCGGCGGCGCCGTGGTGCCCGATTCGTTCACCCACGGCACGAGCGCGCAGCGCCAGCGCTGGTTCCACGCCGGCATGCAGCAGGGCAGCCTGAAGGCCTGCGACACCTTCGCGGCGCGCGCGCTCTGACGCAAACCCATGGCTCATACGCCAGCCCACCCCGCGCCCCTGGGCAAGCGGCCGCCGTCGGCCATGGCGGCGGCCTGGTCGGCGGCGGCCGTTACCGTGCCCCATGCGGTGGGCCTGGGGCTGCTGGCGTTCGCGCCGCTGGCGGGCGAGCATTCGCTGGCGGCGCTGGCGCTGTGGTCGGCCGCGTTGCCGGGCCTGCTGCTCACGCTGGCCGCGCCGCGCGCGGGCGTGGTGTATGCGCCCACCACCGTGGTGGCGCTGCTGTTTGCCGCCGTGCTGGCCACGGCCCATGGCGCGGCGCCGGCCCTGGGGCTGAGCGCGCGCCAGGTGCTCGCGGTGAGCGGCGCCACGGTGGCGCTGGCCTGTATCTTCCAGTGGCTGCTGGGCGTGCTGCGCCTGGCGTCGGTGGCGCGTTTCCTGCCGATCTCGGTGACGCACGGCTTCGCCGCCGGCGTGGGGCTGTCGATGGTGCTGGGGCAGGTGCGCAATGGTTTTGGCAGCGGCGCGCTGGGCGATGCGCGCATGGTCTGGCATGCGCTGGCGGCACTCGCGGTGGCGGCCCTGGCCTGGTGGCTGCGCGGGCGCTGGCCGCGCATGCCGGGGCTGCTCACGGCGGTGGCCGCGGTGGCGCTGGCGGTGGGCCTGGCCGGGCTGTGGGGCGCGGGCCTGGGCGATGTGTTTGCCGCCGCCGTGGCGCCCAGCGCCTTTGCCGGGCCGCTCTGGCCCGACTGGAGCGGCATCCCCTGGCTGGCGCTGGCGCAGCAGCATGGCCAGCCGCTCGTGGTGCTGGCGCTTTTGATGGCGCTGGTGAACAGCCTGGAAATCCTCGTGTTCAACCAGGAGCTGGAGCTGGACCACGGCCTGCGCGGCAACGCCAACGCCGCCCTGCGGCGTGAAAGCGCCCTGGGCGCGCTGTGCGCGCTGGCGGGCATGATTCCGGCCTCCACCAGCGCCTCGCGCTCGCGCATCGTGCTGGCGCAGGCCGGCCCCTCGCCCGAGGCGCCGCGCTGGCACGCCGCCATCATGCTGGGCGTGGCGCTCACTGGCCCCTGGTGGCTGCACTGGGTGCCCATGGCCTGCCTGGCCGGCGGGCTGGTGCTGGCCGGGCTGATGCAGGTGCCGGCCCTGATGTGGTCGGCCCGCTACGCGCGCAATTCGCGCGTGACCTGGGCGCAGAGCTGGCTGGTGGCGCTGGTCTTCGCCGTGCTGGGCGGCGTGGGCGCCCTGGTGGCGGGGCTGGTGGTGGCCACCTTCGTGCTGCTGCACGACTCGGCCGCCAAGGTGCTGCGCCATGTGCGGCTCGACGGTGAGCTGCGCTCGCGCCGGCTGCGCCGCGCCGCGTCCGAGGGCTGGATCGCGCCGCGCATGAACCAGGTGGCGGTGTTCGAGCTGCAGGGCGTGATGTCGTTCGGCGTGGCGGCGCACATGGCCGAGCAGGTGCGCCTGCTGCTGCAGCCGCGCCACCGCTGGGTGATTCTGGACGCGGCCCGTGTGCCCGCCTGGGACAGCACGGCGCTGGCGCAACTGCGCGCGTTGGTGCGCGACCTGCAGCAGCAAGGCGTGGCCGCCGCCGTGGCCGGGCTCGACCCTCTGGCCGCCGCGCATGCGGGCGAAGGGGTGCGCGGCTTCGCCGACCTGGACCGGGCGCTGGAGTGGGCCGAGGCCGCCATCCTGTCGCAGCGTCCGGTGCACCAGCGGCCCCCGTCCACGGACAGCGAGCCGCTGGGCGAGATCGGCGAGGGCGTGCCGCATGCGGCCCGTGCCGCGCTGGATGCACTGCTGGTGCGCCAGGTGGTGCCGGCGCATGGCGTGGTGTTCCATGCGGGCGATACCGACCAGGATCTGCTCATCGTGCAGTCGGGCCACATCATGCTGGTGACGCAGTGGCCCCCCGACCATGGCCTGCGCCTGGCCACCGTGGGACCGGGCATGGTGTTCGGCGAGATGGCCTTCCTCAACGGTTCCCCGCGCAGCGCCAGTGCCGGGGCCGAGCGCGGCGCGGCGCGCCTGGCACGCCTGGCGCGCTCCGATTTCGATGGCTGGGCGCGCCAGTACCCCGAGGCGGCCCTGACCTTGATGAACAACCTGGCCCAGATGGGTGCCCGGCGGCTGGCCGTGACCACGCGGCAATTGCGTGCCGTGCTCGAGTGATTTTGAATGAAAAGTGGCTGTAACGCCCTATGGATAAGCGCCATAAGCTATTAAAAACATAGCATTCGAGTGCGTGGCGCGGGGGGTGGGTGCGGCATGTCCTGGCCTCTGGGGATGAAAAAGCCCCACGGGCGGCCTGCGGTGCGACAATAGCAGGCTAAATGACAAGTTCCTTTTCCAATCTTTCGCTGGCCGAACCGCTGGCACGTGCGGTGGCAGAAATGGGCTATGAGTCCATGACGCCCATCCAGGCGCAGGCCATTCCGGTCGTGCTGACCGGCAAGGACGTGATGGGCGCGGCCCAGACCGGCACCGGCAAGACGGCGGCGTTCTCGCTGCCGCTGCTGCAGCGCCTGCTCAAGCACGAGAACAGCTCCACCTCCCCGGCGCGCCACCCCGTGCGCGCCCTGGTGCTGCTGCCCACGCGCGAGCTGGCCGACCAGGTGGCCCAGCAGATCGCGCTCTACGCCAAGCACACCAAGCTGCGCAGCACCGTGGTGTTTGGCGGCATGGACATGAAGCCCCAGACGCTGGAGCTGAAAAAAGGCGTCGAGGTGCTGGTGGCCACCCCCGGGCGGCTGCTCGACCACATCGAGGCCAAGAACGCGGTGCTCAACCAGGTCGAGTACGTGGTGCTCGACGAGGCCGACCGCATGCTCGACATCGGCTTCCTGCCGGACCTGCAGCGCATCCTGTCCTACCTGCCCAAGCAGCGCACCACGCTGCTGTTCAGTGCCACGTTCTCGCCCGAAATCAAGCGCCTGGCCGGCAGCTACCTGCAGGACCCCATCACCATCGAGGTGGCGCGGCCCAACGAAACCGCCTCCACGGTGGAGCAGCACTTCTACTCGGCCAATGACGATGGCAAGCGCCACGCCATCCACCAGGTGCTCAAGTCGCGCGGCATCAAGCAGGCCTTCATCTTCGTCAACAGCAAGCTCGGCTGCGCGCGCCTGGCCCGCAGCCTGGAGCGCGAGGGCCTCAAGACCACCGCGCTGCACGGCGACAAGAGCCAGGACGAGCGCCTCAAGGCCCTCGATGCCTTCAAGCAGGGCACCGTGGACCTGCTGGTGTGCACCGACGTGGCCGCGCGCGGCCTGGACATCAAGGATGTGCCGGCGGTGTTCAACTTCGACGTGCCCTTCAATGCCGAAGACTACGTGCACCGCATCGGCCGCACCGGCCGTGCCGGGGCCTCGGGCCTTGCGGTCACGCTGGTCTCGGGCAGCGACGCGCGCCTGGTGGCCGACATCGAGAAGCTGCTGAAGAAGAAGATCGAGATCGAGGCGCTCGAATACGACGAAGACCGCCCGCGCGGCCGCATCAACGACGGCCGCCGCCACTGGCGCGAGGGCGAGGGTGGTGGCGAAGAGGGCGCAGCGCGCCCGGCGCCGCCCGAGCGCGAGCGCAGCGCGCGTGCACCGCGCAGCGGTTTCCGTGTGGCACAGGCACCGCGCGACCCGTTCTTCGACCAGCCCTACGAGGCACCGGCCGAGCCCGCCAAACCGACCTGGGAGGCGCCGGAACGGGCGCCCACGGGCCGCATTTCGCCCAACATCAAGCCCAAGCGCAAGGTCGCGGCCCTGTTCAAGGCCTCCGACACCGTGTCCTGAAGTGCGGGTGCCCTAGGCGCCCTCCCAGAAGATCCCAGAAAGCGCTTGCCTGACAAGCGCTTTTTGCATGGGGTGGCAGCTTTCTTCAGCCCGGCGCTTGCGCCTGCGGGCACTGCACCTGCAGCAGTTCGCGCTCGGCCAGCGTGGCGCCAAAGCGCACGGCGCTGAGCTGTCCGCCCCAGACGCAGCCCGTGTCCAGCCCGATCAGGTCGGGCCGGCTGAACCAGCCCAGCGTGGACCAGTGGCCGAACGCGGTCAGCGTGCCGGCCGTGCGCCGCCCCGGCACGTCGAACCAGGGCAGCAGGCCGGGCGGGGCACTGCTGGCGCTCTCCGTGCTCTCGAAGTCCATCACGCCCCCGGGCGAGCAAAAGCGCAGCCGCGTCAGCGCGTTGACGATCACGCGCAGGCGGTCGGTGCCGGCCAGGGCGTCATTCCAGTGGTCGGGCTGGTTGCCATACATCTGGTGCAGGAAGGCCGGCAGGTCGTTGCCGCGCAGCACCTCCTGCACCTCGCCGGCCAGGCGCAGCGTGTCGGCGGTGCTCCAGGCGGGCAGGGCGCCCGCGTGCAGCATCAGCAGGGTCTCGCCGCCGTGTGCGTGCGCGATGGCCAGGGGCTGGCGGCGCAGCCAGTCGAGCAGGCTGTCGCGGTCATCGGCGTGCAGGATGCCGTCCAGCGTATCGCGGCGCGAGGGCTTGCGCGCGCCGTGCGCCGTGGCCAGCAGGTGCAGGTCGTGGTTGCCCAGCAGGCTGCGCAGCGCGCCATCGTGCGCGCGGCAGCGGCGCAGCACGGCGGCCGAGTCGGGGCCGCGGTTGACCAGGTCGCCCAGCAGGTAGGCGGTGTCGCGGCTGGGGGAGAAGGCGATGAGGTCGAGCAGGCGCTGCAAGGCCGCGTCGCAGCCCTGCACATCGCCGATACAGTAAAGTGCCATGGTTCTATTTGTAACGTCAGATCCATGGATTTTCTGCTGATTGCGTTCCTGACCCTGCTCAATGGCGTTTTCGCCATGTCCGAGCTGGCCCTGGCTTCGAGCCGCAAGGCTCGCCTGACGGCCATGGCGCAGAGCGGTGACAAGGGAGCGCAGGCGGCGCTGGACCTGCTGGACAACCCGACGCAGTTCCTCTCGTCGGTGCAGGTGGGCATCACCTCCATCGGCATGCTCAACGGCATCATCGGCGAGGCCGCCTTCAGCGACAACCTGGCCGCCCTGCTGCTCGCCCTGGGCCTGCCCGAGCGCGCGGCCGGCATCTCGGCCACGGCCCTGGTGGTGACCATCATCACCTTCATCACCATCGTCTTCGGCGAGCTCGTGCCCAAGCGCATCGGCCAGCTCTACCCGGAAACCGTCGCGCGCCTGGTTTCGCGCCCCATGGCCTGGGTGGCGCGCGTGGCCAAGCCTTTCGTGCGCCTGCTCTCGCTCTCCACGCAGGGCGTGCTGGCCGTGCTGCGCGTGGACAACGACGCCGGCCGTTCCGTGACCGAGGAGGAGATCGCCGCCAGCCTCGCAGAGGGCCGCGAGGCCGGCGTGATCGAGCACCACGAGCACCAGATGGTGCAGAACGTGTTTCGCCTCGACGACCGGCCGCTCACCTCCATCATGGTGCCGCGCGGCGACGTGCAGTGGCTCGATGCCAGCCACACGGTGGCGCAGGCGCTGGAGCTGGCCAGCACGGGCGGCGACCGGGGCGCGCATTCCTGGTACCCGGTGTGCCGGGGCTCGCTCGACGACGTGGTGGGTGTCCTCAGCGTGGCGCGGCTGCTGGAACTGGGCCTGCGGGCCGATGGCCCGATCGGCGCGCATGTGCTGCCCGCGGCCTTCCTGCCCGAAACCCTCAGCGGCATGGAACTGCTGGAGCAGTTCCGTGCCCGTTCGGGCCGCATGGTGTTCGTGGTGGATGAGTATGGCGTGGTGCAGGGCATCATGACGCCGCGCGACCTGCTCGAAGCCATTACCGGCGAATTGCAGCCCGGTGCCGCCATGGACGCCTGGGCCGTGCAGCGCGAGGACGGTTCCTGGCTGCTTGACGGCCTGGTGCCGGTTTCCGAACTGAAGGCGCGCCTGGAAATCCGGGATCTGCCCGAGGAAGACCGGGGCCGCTATAACACCCTGGCCGGATTATTGATGGCCGAATCCGGGCATTTGCCGGGCGTGGGCGAGCGCATTGCCTGCGCGGGCTGGATATTCGAGGTGCTGGACCTTGATGGCAAACGCATCGACAAGGTTCTGGCTTCGCTGGAGGCGACATCCCAATAGCGGGAAAGTTCCTATTCGGGACAATATGCAACAGGTATTGCGGAAGGCGGTGAAATGGGCGGTGTGCGCATTATGGATAATGTGCCTATAATTGCCGGAACCATTCCACCCACCCCCTTTTTCACCATGACCAGTTACAAAGAACTCCTGAAGCAGCGCGAAACCCTTGAACAGCAGATCAATGAAGCCCGTCGCCAGGAATTGGCGGGTGCCATTTCCCAAGTGCGCGCCCTGGTGGCGGAATTCGGGCTCACGCAGCAGGATGTATTTCCGGCGGCCCGTGCGCGCAGCGCCACCAGCGGCACCAAGGTGGCACCGAAGTACCGCGATCCTGTTACAGGTCAGACATGGACGGGGCGTGGCAAGGCACCCAAGTGGATCCAGAACCAGAATCGCGAGCAGTTCGCCATTTGAAAAGTCCGCCTCGGCGGACTTTTTTTATGGCTTCAGCAAATACCCGGAAGTCCCCTGGGTGTTTGCGGCACCGCTGGTGCCCGCCTTGCGGGTATTCCCGGGCGGTGGATGGTTGCGGGTTTTGCTTCAGGGATTCGTCAGTTTCCCGCATTAATGGCTGAAATGCCCGGAAATCCAGAAAATCCCACGCCCGCAGGGCCATGTGGCGGCGCCGGTATCCTTGCCAGGGAGCGGGCCATTGCAGCTTGGCGTGGGGGTGCCAGAATGGCCCCGTTGACCCACTCCAGGAGTTCGCCATGGCCCAGTCTTCCATCCGCCCGCCACGCCATGCCTTCGCGTCCACGCTGAAGGAATTCCGGACGGCCTCGGGCAAGGTGGGGCGCTTCTATTCGCTGCCCGCGCTGGCGCGGCAGTTCCCGGCCATCCGGCGCCTGCCGGTGTCGATCCGCATCGTGCTCGAATCGGTGCTGCGCAACTGCGATGGCCGCAAGGTGCTGGCCGACCATGTGCGGCAACTGGCCCACTGGCAGCCCGTGGCCGAGCGCAAGGACGAGATCCCGTTCGTCGTCTCGCGCGTGGTGCTGCAGGACTTCACCGGCGTGCCGCTGCTGGCCGACCTGGCCGCCATGCGCAGCACGGCCGCGCGCCTGGGCCAAAACCCGAAGAAGATCGAGCCGCTGGTGCCCGTGGACCTGGTGGTGGACCACTCCATCATGGTCGACCACTACGGCAAGAAGACCTCGCTCGACCTGAACATGAAGCTCGAATTCCAGCGCAACCGCGAGCGCTATGAATTCATGAAATGGGGCATGCAGGCCTTCGACACCTTTGGTGTCGTGCCCCCGGGCTTTGGCATCGTGCACCAGGTCAACCTGGAATACCTGGCGCGTGGCGTGCACAAGCGCAAGGATGGCGTGTACTACCCCGACACCCTGGTGGGCACCGACAGCCACACCACCATGATCAACGGCATTGGCGTGGTGGGCTGGGGCGTGGGCGGCATCGAGGCCGAGGCTGCCATGCTGGGCCAGCCGGTGTACTTCCTCACGCCCGACGTGGTGGGGCTGGAGCTCACGGGCCGGCTGCGCGAGGGCGTGACCGCCACCGACCTGGTGCTCACCGTCACCGAGCTGCTGCGCCGGCACAAGGTGGTGGGCAAGTTCGTGGAATTCTTTGGCGAGGGCACGCGCACGCTGGCGTTGCCCGACCGCGCCACCATCGCCAACATGGCGCCCGAGTACGGCGCCACCATGGGTTTCTTCCCGGTCGATGAGAAGACCATCGATTACTTCCGTGGCACGGGCCGCACCAAGGGAGAGATCGAGGCCTTCGAGGCCTACTTCCAGGCCCAGGGCCTGTTCGGCGTGCCGCTGGCGGGCGAGGTGGATTACTCGCAGCAACTGCGGCTGGACTTGGGGCAAGTCACGCCCAGCCTGGCCGGCCCCAAGCGCCCGCAGGACCGCATCGAGCTGGGCCGCGTGAAAGAGCAGTTCACCGCGCTGTTCAGCCAGTCGCCGGCCGAGAACGGCTTCAACCAGCCGGCCGAACGCCTGTTCCAGCGCCACCGCGTGGGCTGCGGCGAGGGCGGGCCGGCGGGGGAAGGCCCCCAGCCCCGGCCCGGCGCGGCGCGCGATGTGGTGGAGATGGTCGACAACCGCCCCACCCTGGCCACGGCGCAGGCGTCGCGGCCCGGCCTGGCGGCGGTGTGTGAACTGCCGCTGGACGCCGACAAGGTCTTGCGCGTGGGCCATGGCGACGTGCTCATCGCCGCCATCACCAGCTGCACCAACACCTCCAACCCCAGCGTGCTGCTGGCGGCGGGCCTGCTGGCGAAGAAGGCCGTGGAGGCCGGGCTCAAGGTGCAGCCGCACATCAAGACCTCGCTGGCCCCGGGCTCGCGCATCGTCACCGAATACCTCAGCGCCACGGGCCTGCTGCCCTACCTGGAAAAGCTCGGCTTCGCACTTGCGGGCTACGGCTGCACCACCTGCATCGGCAACGCGGGCGACCTCACGCCCGAACTCAACGAGGCCATCGCGCAGAACGACCTGGTGTGCGCCGCCGTGCTCTCGGGCAACCGCAACTTCGAGGCGCGCATCCACCCCAACCTCAAGGCCAACTTCCTGGCCAGCCCGCCCCTGGTGGTGGCCTATGCCATTGCCGGCACCGTGCTGCGCGACCTGATGACCGAGCCCGTGGGGCGCGGCAAGGGCGGGCGCGCGGTGTACCTGGGCGACATCTGGCCGAGCAGCGAGGAAATCCAGGCCCTGATGAAGCACGCCATGAAGGGCAAGGCCTTCCGCGAGAACTACGCCAAGGTGCAGTCCGACCCCGGCCGGCTGTGGGGCAAGATCCAGGGCGTGGGGGGCGGCACCTACACCTGGCCGGCCAGCACCTACATTGCCGAGCCGCCATTCTTTGCCGATTTTGCTATCGAAAAAGGAGCTGATAGCGCTGATGGAATGGGCGCTGCAGGCCAAAAAGACTCTGTATCCGTCCGGGGTGCGCGCACCATGGCGCTGTTCGGCGACTCCATCACCACCGACCACATCTCGCCGGCCGGCTCCATCAAGGAAAGCTCACCCGCCGGCCAGTGGCTGTTGCAGCGCGGCGTGATGAAGCAGGACTTCAACAGCTACGGCGCGCGCCGCGGCCACCACGACGTGATGGTGCGCGGCACCTTTGCCAATGTGCGCATCAAGAACCTCATGCTGCCGCCCGGGGCCGATGGCTCGCGCGAGGAGGGCGGTGTGACCCTGTTCCAGAACGCGGGGCCTTTGCTGGGCCAGAAGATGCCCATCTTCGATGCCGCCATGCAGTACATGGCCCAGGGCACGCCCACCGTGGTGTTTGCGGGCGAGGAATACGGCACCGGCTCCAGCCGCGACTGGGCGGCCAAGGGCACGCAGCTGCTGGGCATCCGGGCCGTGGTGGCGCGCAGCTTCGAGCGCATCCACCGCTCCAACCTCGTGGGCATGGGCGTGCTGCCGCTGCAGTTCCAGGGGCAGGATTCGTGGCAGTCGCTGGGCTTGACGGGCAGCGAGGTCATTGACGTGCTGCCCGACGAACGGCTGGCGCCGCAGAGCGATGCCCGGCTGGTGATCCACCGCCCCGATGGCACGCGCCAGGAGGTGGTGGTGACGCTGCGCATCGACACGCCCATCGAGGTGGATTACTACCGCGCCGGCGGCATCCTGCCGTTTGTGCTGCACCAGTTGCTGGAGGGCTGAAGCCCTCGGCACGGCAGGGGGTAGGGTACACGCCGATTCCCGGGCATGCCGCTGTTGCTACAGTCGATGCACAGTGCACCCATGAATTCCGTCCACGCATTTCCTTCTGCCCGCTTGTCCGTTTTTGTGATGGACGGCAGGCGGGTGCCGAACTGCAGTTTTGCGTCACTTTCATGACGAATGCAGCCCGGAACCCCGTGAATGTGCAGGAACTCCAGCAGCGCCTGCAGGAGGCCGAGGCGCGCCTGCACTCCCTCGGCCGCAACCTCCCCGGCAGCGTGATCTACCAGCTCGTGCGCGATGCGGACGGCAACCGGCATTTCGCCTACATCGGCGAGGCCATCGAGCGCATTGCCGGCCTGAAGGCTGCCGATGTGCTGCGCGACCATGCCCTGCTCTACGGGCTGATCCTGCAGGAAGACCTGCCGGGCTTCATGGCCCGGGCCGAGCAGTCCTACCGCGACCTGATTCCCATGGAGATGCAGACGCGCATCCGGCGGCCCGATGGCGATGTGCGCTGGATCCGCATGGGCGCCATGCCGCGCGTGCTGGACCCGAACCATGTGATCTGGGACGGGGTGCTGACCGATGTCACGCAGCAGTTGCAGGCCGAGTCGGCCACGCGCGCCTACGAGACCCAGCTGGCCGGCGTGCTGCGCCACCTGCCCGGCGCCGTGGCGCGCCTGGGGATGGACCTGGAAATCCTCTACGCCAACCACACCCAGGCCCAGTGGGTCGACACCACCGTGGAGCAGATGATCGGCAAGCGGGTGCCCGATTTCATTCCGGCCGGCCTGATGGAGCGCATGGCGCCGCATTTCCGGCGCGCCATGGAAGGCCACACCGTGGTGTTCGAGAACCGCATCGACCGCCCCGATGGCGAGGTGCGCTTTCGCCACACCACCCTCGTGCCCGAGCGCGCGGCCCATGGCGCCGTGGTGGCGGTGGTGCTGTTCGCCTACGACCTCACCGAACTCAAGAAGATGGAGCGCGAGCTGTCGCAGCAGAAGCTGCTGCTGACCAGCCTGATCCAGGCCATCCCCGACATGGTGTTCCTCAAGGACACGCAGGGCATTTACCAGGCCTGCAACCCCGTGTTCGAGCGCTTCATGGGCCGCCCCGAGCGCGAGATTCTGGGCCGCTCCGACGCCGAGCTCATGCCCTCCGCCGTGGCCGAGCATTTCGTCCGCCACGACCAGCGCGCCATGCACGCCTGGCAGCCGCTGGTGATCGAGGAATCGCTCTCCTTCGCCGAGGACGGCTACGAGGGCCAGTTCGAGACCATCAAGACGCCGATCCGCGACGCCCAGGGCCGCGCCACGGGCGTGCTGGGCGTTTCGCGCGACATCACCGACCGCAAGCGCGCCGCCCAGGAGATCGAACGCCTGGCCTTCTACGACGCCCTCACCCAGCTACCCAACCGGCGCCTCCTGCTCGACCGCCTGCAGCGCCTGGTGCTCAGTAGCCAGCGCACCCACCAGCACGGCGCCCTCTTGTTCATCGACCTGGACAACTTCAAGGACCTCAACGACACCCTGGGCCACGACGTGGGCGACC
>Ga0208516_100359_pt1 | contig 19314 bp, 24 predicted proteins | sample LakWasM117_HOW13_2_FD_183931 | JGI IMG/M metagenome (GOLD analysis project Ga0208516, IMG submission 183931) | Freshwater sediment methanotrophic microbial communities from Lake Washington under simulated oxygen tension - Sediment Metagenome... | ecosystem: Environmental > Aquatic > Freshwater >...
GCGTTCGGTGATCTGCTTGACCGCTTCGGTCTTGAATTCTTCGGGGTATCTCTGCTTACTCATGGCACCTCCTATTGGGCCTCAGGTTTGAGGCTCAGAGATGTCTAGAAAACCCGGGGCGATTCAGGACAAGACCGGGATAAAACGGGCCAGGCTGCAGTCGGAAAACCCGCTCCCTTCTCACTGTTGTAAAAACACCGTCATTTTTCGTCATCCGGGAAACACCAAAACCCGGCCGCGAGACCAAGCCACCGAGCCCGCCACCGTGCGGGCTTTTTGCTGAGTGCGTGGTGCTGAAAATATTTATTCGTACATACAAAAAATACTCCATCTAAAATTAAATGTATGTACAATAAATAACATGCTCACGGTCATCGAAACCCCAACGTTTCAGAAAGAAGCCGCCAAGGTTTGGACCGAAGCCGAGCGCCTGGACTTCATCGCCTGGATTGCGGCCAACCCCGCAGCGGGCGATGTGATCCCAGGCGCTGACGGAGCCCGAAAGGTACGCTGGGCCGTGCAAGGCAAGGGCAAGCGCAGCGGGGCGCGGGTGATCTACTTCAACCTGAGTGACGATGAACTGGTGCTGCTGGTGGCGGTGTACGCAAAGGCCGACAAGGCCAACATGCTGCCCAAGGAAATCGAAAGGAAGTGACCATGAAAAGCCTGGAAAAGATGAAGGGCCTGAACCTCGAAAAAGTGGCCAAGGCCATCGAGGCCGACGCGGGCGAAAGCCTGCCAGGGTTGCGCGAAGCGCTGGCCGAAGCCAGGGCTGGGAAAGTGGCAGCAGTGCACACGCCCGAGCAGATCGTGGCGCGCAAGCGCGGGCGGCCAGCGGGCACGGTAAAGGATGACGCCAAGGTGCCCACCACCATTCGGGTGGATGCTGATGTGCTGGCGGTATTCAAGGCCAGCGGCAAGGGCTGGCAAACCCGCGTGAATGAGGTGCTGCGCGATGCCGTGGCCAGCGGTAAAGTGCACGCCTGAGCGCTAGAAAGCAGCGCCACCGAGAAGTAGGCCGGCGCTCGCAAGAAACAAAACTAAAGACGGTCGTTCATGCGATCACCTGCGCAGGGTTGATCTGGAACCCCGTCACACCCTCGTAATTGATTGATGGCACGCCCTAAAAAACCCGGGGCGATTCAATCAAACTCCAATCGCTTTCGCCAAGCCATTCGATGTCCGCATCATTTTTGAGTTCATAAGGCTGCATACCGTCTTCAAGAACACACACGGACAACAGAACGTCAAAACCAACCGATGTCGTACCTACCCACGACCTAGCGTGCGCGAGCATAGGCCCCTCACCATGGACCATGGGGCGGCATTCGATACGTCTGATAGATGAAAAATCCACTCCTGTGCCAATGCATTTGAAGTACGCCTCCTTCAGGCTCCACCACTGCAGAAAAAGTCGGTGCCGCGATGACTCGCATCCGATGGCCTGCAACTGCCGCATCTCCTCGTCGGTGCAGGCCATAGCGGCCAATGCAAGCACATCCCGCTTCACAGCACGGACATCTCTCACCTCCACATCAACCCCTACCGGTCGAGTGGCCGCAGCACATGCCAGATAAGGGCCACTGTGGGACAACGACAAATAGGTGGAGGCAGCGACGTCCAGCCCATGGTGGCGCACATTCACATGGGGAGTGCTACCCATCGGCGCATCCAACCGCCAATGTTCAGCGCGGCGGCCGTCCGTAGCGGCCAGCAGGTGGCGCAAGGCATACCGGCAGGCAACGAACTCCTGGCGCCTGGCGGGTTGCCGCATGGCGTTCAGCCTAGCCAACTCATCCTCTGTCAGCCACCCCGGCGCAAGCTGTTGTGCTTGCACCCACATGCTGGTCTGCTGGGCCAACATCAACTGGAGCACAGTTGGGACAGCAACTATGGTTGGCAGTTCACTGTCCGGTGCGAGCGTAGGTGCCTTTCAAGGTCACACCGATCACGATGTTGCCAGCATGGCACTGGTAGGTGATTGGGTTCTTTATGCTGGCGCGCTTGTAAAAGCTGTGCAGGTCCACCACGGCGTTTGCACCTTTTTCCTTGGCCGATGCCTGGAAGGCGATCAGCGCCGACAGGGCAGCCCATTTGCACCCGGTGACATCATCCTTGCCAACACCGTTGGTTTTCTTATTGGAGATGTCTTCGCCCAAACTAGCGCTCACCTTGGGTGTCTTCGCGCCAGAAAGATAAAACTTCACGCTGCCATCGAGCTTCCCCTCCTCCATACCCATGCGCACCACTTCGTCCAGAGGCAGTGCAAGCACGTCGTTACGGGCGTGCGCCAGAGTCATCGTCGAGAGTGCTACAAGCGCAAGAACAAATTTCTTCATAGGTCCTCTTCTCTTTTTTCTCTTCGTAACAAGCATGGTTGTACGTCATTGCGCGGCGATTCAGAGGCCACTACCAATGCGTTGCATCAGGTTGCGTATCCAACGGTTGTAGTTGGGGTGTATCTTGCGTTGGCCACCTGCCTCCGCATAGTTCAGATTGAAACTATTGAGGTAATCGATCTTGTAACCCGTCAGGTCATACCGCACTGCAATGTTCACTTGATGCTTGCCCTGCTTATCAAAGTGCAGCTCCACCATACCCGGTTCTTCCCTGGCCACCGTCCAGCCCAACGACTGACCTGCCGCGATGATGCGAGCACGGCTCTGCTGCGCGTCCGGCACGTCGGCGCCTACAAAGAGCACCTTCGGAGGCTCATAAATGTCCCCAGTGCGCGCCATGGCAGCACCACTGTGCAAAACCAATGCGAGGAGCAATGCGCTACTCCAGCCGTTTGTTCTCATAGTCCCCATTTCGCTAACTACTCCATTTTTTAAAAATTACAGAGGTATTGACTCCACCAAAAGCGAAGTTGTTACTCATCACGACATCAGTATGAAGCTGGCGCTCCTCGCCCATGATGAAGTCCACCGCGCCGCAGCGCGGGTCAGGCTCGGTGAGGTTGACGTTTTTGGCAAACCAGCCTTCCCGCATCATCTCCAGCGTCATCCAGGCTTCCAGCGCGCCGCAGGCGCCCAGGGTGTGGCCCATGTAGCCCTTGAGGGTGCTCACGGGCACCGTATTGCCAAACACCGCATGAGTGGCGTTGGTTTCGGCAATGTCGCCCTGGTCCGTGGCCGTTCCGTGGGCGTTGATGTAGCCGATGGCCTCGGGCGCCAGGCCCGCATCATCGAGCGCCATGCGCATGGCCTGGGCCATGGTGGCAGAGTTGGGGTGGGTGACGTGGGTACCGTCGGAGTTGGTGGCAAAGCCGATGATCTCGCCTAGGATCTGCGCGCCACGGGCCTGGGCATGCTCAAGCTCTTCGAGCACGAAGGTGCAGGCGCCCTCGCCCAGCACCAGGCCATCGCGGTTCGCATCGAAAGGCCGGGGCGTGAGTTCGGGCGTGTCGTTCTTGGTGCTGGTGGCGAACAGGGTATCGAACACCGCCGCCTGGATGGCGTCGAGCTCTTCGGCGCCGCCGGCCAGCATGGCCAGCTGCTTACCGCTCTGGATGGTCTCGTAGGCGTAGCCCAGGCCCTGGCTGCCCGAGGTACAGGCACTGGAGGTGGTGATGATGCGCCCCGTGGCGCCGAAGAACACGCCGATGTTCACCGCGGCCGTGTGCGACATCATCTTGATGTAGGTATTGGCATTGATGCCCTCGGTGCTCTTGCCGACAATCATGCGGCCGAAGTCGCCAATGGCGGCCGGCGTGCCGGCCGAGGAGCCGTACGAGACCCCCATCTGCCCGCTCTTGACGAAGGGGTCGCCCAGCAGGCCGGCGCTCTCCAGCGCAATCTCGGTGGCGCGCGTGGCCATCACGGCCACGCGGCCCATGCTGCGCATGGTCTTGCGGTTGTAGTGCGCGGGCAGCTCGAAGGGCGCCACGTTGCAGGCCAGCTGGGTGCTCAGGCCCTCGTAGACCTCCCACTCGTGCATGCGGCGGATCACGTTGCGACCGCTCAGCAGCTGGCTGCGCACTGTGGCCCAGTCGTTGCCCAGCGGACTGAAGGCGCCGATGCCAGTGACGACCACGCGGCGTTTGCCGCTGTTGTTGGTGGTGGAAGCGCTCATCCGACCATCCCCCCGTTGACCGAGATCACCTGGCGCGTGATGTAAGACGCCTCGGGGCCCAGCAGGAAGGCGACCGCGCCGGCCACCTCGTCCACCGTGCCCATGCGGCGCATGGGGATCATCTCCAGGGCATGCTCCAGCACTTCTTCGCTGACCATCTCGGTGTCGATCAGGCCCGGGGCCACGCAGTTGACGGTGATGTTGCGCTTGGCCAGCTCGATGGCCAGCGACTTGGTCGCGGCGATCACGCCGGCCTTGGCCGCGCTGTAGTTGGCCTGGCCGCGGTTACCCATGAGCGCCGAGACCGATGCCAGCGTGACGATGCGCCCCGGCTTGCGCCGGCGCACCATGGGCATGACCACCGGGTGCAGCACGTTGTAGAAGGCATCAAGGTTGGTGTGCACCACGCGGTCCCATTCCTCGCCGGTCATGGCGGGGAAGGCGTTGTCCATGGCGATGCCGGCATTGCAGACCACGCCGTAGTAGGCGCCGTGGGCGTCCATGTCGGCCTCAAGCGCGGCGGCGCAGGCGGCGCGGTCGGCCACGTCGAACTGCAGCACGCGCGCACTGCGGCCCAGGGCCTCAATCTCGGCCACGGCGCTGTGCGCCTGCTCGATGCCGCTTCGGCAGTGCACCACGATGTCGTGGCCATCCCGGGCCAGGCGCAGCGCAATGGCGCGGCCGATGCCCCGGCTGGAGCCGGTCACCAGCACGGTGGTGGCAGCGGGCGCTGGTGTCGTCATCTTCGTCAGCTCATTCATTCTCGGTATCGATTGCCTGTTGTCGTCTGTTGTATGCATTGGCCTGTCTGCCTCGGCCCGCCACTTACTGGCCCGCAGCGGGAGATGGTGAAATATTGGCGCTACCTTCCTTGGGCTCAAAGACGGAAATGCGCGCACTTGCCAATTCCTTCTCATCCTCGGCATGGATCCGGCAATCGAACATGCCCAGTCCGTTGTCCCCCATCATGTCGCAGTGCACGCTGACCTTGAGGCGCGCGCCTACGGCAAAGAAGGCCTGGGCCGTCTCGTACCTGCGCGACCCCAGCAGAAAGCCGATCTTCACGGCCTGGCCCCTGCGCAGGGCGTTCCAGCCGGCCCAGGCGGCTACCGTCTGCGCCATGTATTCCATGCCCACCCAGGAGGGCATGCCGGCATCATGCTGGAACAGGCCACCCCGCGGCACCGTGACCTCGGCCACGGCACTGTCTTCGTCGGCGGCCAGCAGGCGGTCCAGCAGCAGCATGGCGCCGCGGTGGGGCACGTAATTCTCTACGGGTAAAAGTTCAGTGCGCATCAGTCAGCTTGTCGTCATTCGTCAGGCGGCCTCGAACAGCAGGGTGCTGTTGCTGCCGCCAAAGGCAAAGGAGTTGCTCATCACGGCACGGGCTGCACGCCCAAGCTGCATGCCCGGCGCCACGGCCGCCAGGGCCGGCATGGCGGGGTCGGCCGCACCGTCCCACCAGTGCACGGGCAGCACACCCTGCGGATTGTCCTGCAGCACATGCCAGGCCACCACGGCTTCAAGCGCGCCGGCGGCGGCCAGCGCATGGCCGGTGAGCGGCTTGGTGGAGCTTACCGCGACATCGGTACCCAGCCCCCCACCAAACACCGTCTGCACGGCCCGGCTCTCCATCGCATCGTTGTGCAGCGTGGCCGTGCCGTGCAGGTTGACGTAGTCCACGGCCGCAGGCTGCATGCCCGCACGCGCCAGCGCCTGCCGCATGGCCGCCACCGCGCCCTGGCCCGAGGGGTCGGGCGCGGACATGTGGTGTGCGTCCTGCGACTCGCCCCAACCCGCCAGCCGCACCGGGCCGGTCTCGCGGCTCAGCATGAAGAAGGCGGCCGCCTCGCCCAGGTTGATGCCGTTGCGGTTGGCCGACAAGGGGTTGCAGCGCTCGCCGGAAACTGCCTCCAGCGCGCTGAAGCCGCCCACGGTGAAGCGGCCCAGCGCGTCCACGCCACCAGCCACCACCGCATCGGCCATGCCGGCGCGCAGCAGCCGCGCGGCCGAGGCCAGAGCCTTGGCGCCCGACGAGCATGCGGTGGAAATGGTGTGCGCGGGCCCGCAGATGCCGAGGTGTTGCGCGAGGAATTCGGCCACGTTGCCCATCTCCTGCACCGGGTAGACAAAGCCTGGGGGAAAGTGCCCCTCACGGTGCAGGTGACGGGCCGCCACCTCGCCCTCATCGATGCCAGCAGTGCTGGTACCCACGACCAGAGCCACGCGCGTGGGGCCCCAGCGGGCGATGGCCTGCTCCACCGCACCCTGCAGCGCCTGCAGGGTGCCCCAGGCCAGCGCATTGTTGCGCGAGCGCTGGTGCGCGGGGGAAAAATCCAACGTGGGCAGCTCCGAGCCCTCGGGCAGGCACCCCAGGGGCAGCACGCGACCGGGGGAGTAGCGGTCGGTCCACTGCAGGGTCGCTGGATCGGTGGCGGCGAACAGGTGGGCGCGCATGGTCGCGGCGTCCAGCCCCAGCGCGCTGTACGCCGATGCGGCGCTTAGAAAGACATGGGGGCGGGCCATCATGATGACTCCTGCGCTGTAGCGCACAGATTGAAGCCTCCGGGCGACTCCACACGCAAGGTGAAAGGACCCTCGGGGTAGATGATCTCGACGGCCGAGCGGCCGAGGAACTGCACGCGCACATGCTCCTTGCCATCGCGCAGCAGGCTGCGCCCAGTTGCTGAGGCTTCAACCTGCCATGGGGCGGCAATCGCTTGCCGCACGACCTGCAAAGGCCAAAACGCAAGCTGCAGGTCGCTGAGCACCTGCTCGGGCGCCAGCTGCACGGGCCAGTGGCGTGAGAGATGCTTGTCCCACTGCCTGCCATCCCACACCATGCGGCCCATGCCCTGCCCCATCACAAAGAAGGCCAGGCGCACGGCCTCGGCATCCACCTCCAGCAGGGCTTCGAGCTGCAGCGCGGGCCTGCCGGGCAGCTCCACCGTGAGGCGCTGCTGCACGGCGGCCTCGCAGCCCAGGGTCGAGGGCGCCAGCGCCAGCAAGGGGGAGCGCGTGGCATCGGGGGTTGCGGGCGATGCGCAGGCCGCGAGCAGCACCACCAGCGGCACGCTCCACAACCCATGGACCATGCTTCTCGCCCTCTCAATGCGTGCTATTCGGCGCATCGGCACTCCCTATTGCTTTGTCATTGCCGGTACCCGCCCGGAACAGCGGCGCCAGCACCAGCACCAGCGGCAGGCCCAGCATCAGCGTGAGGCCGAAGGCCCTGAGCGCCGGTGTCTGCGAGAGCCCCAGCAGCCCGAACGACAGCCAGGTGCTGCCCGCGCCGATCACCACCGCCAGCCAGGCATGGGGGTCGTCCTCATGCTCCTGCAGGAAGATACCGTAGTCGATGCCCACGCCCAGCAGCAGCATCAGCGCCAGCACGTTGAATAGCTGCCAGGGCGCGCCAAAGGCCGTGAGCGCGCCCACTACCACCAGGCTGGCCAGCCCGGTGGGCATCCAGGCGCGCCAGGCCTTGCGGCCAAAGCGCAGCCACAGGGCGGCCAGCACCAGCACATGGCCCAGCAGCAGCAGCTCGGTCATCGAAATGCGGTAGCGCTGCAGCAGGCCGGAAATCTCGGCGGGCTTGTCCGCCCAGGCCACGCCTTCTAGGCCCTGTGCGGCCCCCGCCAACGCGGGCAGAGAATCCACGCCCTTCACGCCGCGCAGCATGAGCAGGCTGCGGTAGGTTCCGTCACGCTCGCCCAGCCACAGCGGCCGCGCGGCAGCCGAGATGGGCTGCGCCAACCAAGCCTGCACCGTGAGTGGCGCGGGTGGCAGCGTGGCAACCCGGGCAAAGCTCTCGTCCAACTCGGCGTTCACACCCTTGAACACGGCTTCGTGTGCACGCGCCACCAGCTGTGCATCGCTGTCCTGGCGCCGGGCAGAGGGTACCCAGTCAGACACGCCGCTGTAGCCCACCAACAGCTGGCGCGCCACCAGGGCGTCGAGCCGGTCCTTGAGCTCTTCTTCGCGCTGCAGCACCTGCTCGGGCGTTGGGCCCTGCACCAGGTAGAACTGCGCGGGACTGGGCAGGCCCAGGATCTCACCCACCTGACGCTGCTGGGTCACGAGCGCGGGCGATGCGTTCTGCAGCTGGCGCACGTCGTCCTGCGCACGCAGCCCGCCCAGCAGCCATAGCAGCAGCGCGAGTGCGATGCACACGGCCACCGAACCGGGGAGTGCCTGGCGCCAGCGCGGCCAGGCCATCAGCGTCTGGCCGATGCGCTGCGCCACGCGGCTGTGCGGCATGGTGCCCCGGTCCAGCCAGGGGAACCAGCAGACCACGGTAAGCATGGCGCCCGTGAGCCCAACCACCGAGAACACAGCCATCTGCCGCAGCCCCGGAAAGGCCGCTGCGCCCAGCGCCAGGTAGGCGATGGCGCTGGTGCCCAGCGCCAGCCACAGCGCCGGCATCAGCGCGCGCATGAGGCCATGGGGGCTACGCCCGGGCGCGCCCTGGCGGCTGGCGAAGTAATGGATGCCATAGTCCTCGGCCACCCCCACCAGGCTGGCGCCGAACACCAGGGTCAGCAGGTGCACCTGCCCGAAGAACAGTGCCGTGACCGACAGAGCCACCGCGCAGCCCACCAGCAGCGAAATACCCACCAGGGCCACCGGCCGCAGCGAGCGAAACGCCAGCCAGGCCAACAACAGCACACCGGCCAGCGAGCCCCAACCGATGGTGTTGATTTCGCGATTCGCCTGTACGGCTGCGGCCTCGGCATGCAGGGGCACGCCGGCCACGACCATGCGCGCACCGGGCCACTGTGCCTGCACATCGACCAGCGCCTGCTGCAGCGCGTTGCCCAGCACCGGCTCGCCCGAGAGGCGAAAGGCCGAGCTTTCCAGCGTGAACTGAAGCACGGCCCACTGCTGGTCATCCGCCGCCACCCACAGCTCACCATCGCGCGGGCGGGCCTGGCTTTGCGCGCCGCGCGCCGTCCACCATTGCGTCCACAAGCCCAAGGGATCGCTGGCCCAATCAGACAGGCGGGCCTGCACGGCGGGCTGGTACAGGTCCTGCAGCGCCTTCTGCACCAGCGCCGCATCAGAAGTACCGGCCAACAATGCGCGCTGCTCGGGGATCAGCAAACGCTCGCTCCAGGGCTGGTAAAAATCGAGCGCGGCCTGCATGGAGGCTTTTTGCGCCATGGCATCCTCGTGCAAGCGCGTACCAGCCCGCGTGGCCAGGCCCTGGCGGAACACCTGCACCGCAGCACGCGACTGTGCCCATTCGCCCGTACCCAACAGCACCACCACCTGGCGTGACATCTGGCCCACCAGTTGCTCAGTGGCCTGGGCCACGTCGGGCGCTTGCTCGTTCACGGGCAGCAGGGCCATCACGTCGGTGTCGATGCCGTCGTACTGCCAGAACTGCCACTGATGCACGCCCACGACGATGAGCACCAGCAGCCAGGCCAGCGCGGCCGTGCGCCACAGCCAGCCTGGGGCTGCGTCTTGAGAGGCAATGGAACTCACGGGGATTGCGCTATGCCACAGTTACTCGAACTGCGCCGCGTCCTGTGGGCGCAGCGCGTTTTCGGCCACGGGCGCGAGGAGGCGGATCAGGCTGCTGTCGCCGCGCGCCTCCTGCAGCCTCACCTCCTGCACGAACTGGTTGCCCTGCAGATCCACGGCGTGGAGCCACTGGGCCAGCGTGGGGTCGCGCGGCACCAAGTGCATCGACCAGCCCTTGGGCGTCACCTGTCCCGTCACCTCGAAATGCTGCGCCAGCTCGGCCAGGTTGGCCGACATCACGGCGAACAGCATCGCGTTGACGGTGCGCAGCACGGGCTCGTCCTGCGCGCGCATCTGCAGGGTGAGCTTGCCGTCGCTGCCGCGCGACTGCAGGCTGCCGGGCTTGACCACCAGCACCGATTCGAAGGGCCGCAGCACATGCCAGACGATGCCCTTGCCGCGCGCCACGATGAAGTCGCCGCTGGAACGCAAAGGCTGCTTGAAACCTTTGACGGTTTTGAGCTGCTCGAAGCCGCCGCGCACCACGGGCGCGTCCTGCACGCGCTGGCGCACCTGGGCGAGCAGTTCCTGGGCGGCTGGCGTGGTCGGCGTATTGGAGGCATTTGCATAGGCCGATGAGAGAACAAGGCTACACAACGCCAGCGCGAGCATCCGCATCCATTGAGCGAAGCTCATGGCTCCACCCCCAGCCGCTCCCACAGCACCGGCGGGCAGACAAAGCACATAGCGCGCGTTGCCATGTCCACCGCCACCTGGATGGTGTGGGCTGCATTCACCTTCTGTCCCGTGGCAGCATCGCTCAGCAGGTAGTCGATGCGCAGGCGGTTCTCCCACTCAGTGACGGTGGCGCGCACCTTGAGCACCTGGCCAAAGGTCGCGGGGCGCACGTACTTGAGGCGCATGTCCACCACGGGCCAGGCGTAGCCCGAGTCGCGCATGCGCGGATAGTCGTAGTCGAATTTGGCGAGCAGCGCGCTGCGCGCCAGTTCGAGAAAACGCACGTAGTGGCCGTGGTAGACGATCTCCATCACGTCGATGTCGTAGAACGCGGGCGTGATCTCGATCTCATGGCTGAGCCGCTCGCGCGAGGCCAGCTCTTTCTCAGTGGACATGCGACAGCCTCCGGGCGGGCGTGGTGGCAACAAAGGTGCGGGTCATGCAGGCAAACGCAATCATGTTCATGCGGAAGGGGCCGGGCACGCTACGGCAGCGCCCTGGTCCCAGAAGGGGAAGAAGTTGAACCAGTCGTAGGGCGCCTTGCGCAGCATGCGTTCGAGCTGCTGCGCAAAGAGGCCTGCGTACTCCGCCAGTGCCTGCTCGCGCCGAGCACGGGGCAACAGAACGCGCTCGGCCAGCGGCACGAACTCCACGGTGTAGCCCGCACCCTCGTGCACGCAGCCCATGAAGTACAGCGGACATTCGAGCACCGAAGCCAGGATGTAGGGCCCGCAGGGAAAAGGCGCCTCGTGCCCAAGGAAGGAGGCATGCGTGACACGGCTCTCGCGCACGGGCACGCGGTCGCCGGCGATGGCGATGAGCTCGCCGCGCGCAACGCACTCGCCGAGCATCATGGCCGTGGCGGCATTGAACTCGGTGACCTGCAGCAGTCGCACACCGCTGTCGGGCACCAGGCGCTGCAGCACACGGTTGAAGCGCTGGGCATGGGCCGTGTGCACAAGGATGTTCAGCCGCAGGCCCGAGCAGCGCTCGGCAATAGCGCGGCACAGCTCGATGCAACCCATGTGCGCAGTAACCACCACCGCGCCCCGGCCCTGCGCGAGCAGCGCATCGAGCGGCTCGCGCCCGGTGAACATCACGCTATCGAAGCGATAGCGCCCGGTGAGCGCGAGCAACTTGTCCAGGATCACCTGCGCGAACACACGAAAGTGCCGCTGACTCTGCCGCCAGCCCGGTACAGCAGACCACAGGCCGTGGGCCGCCTGCATGCGCTGCAGGTACTGCAGCGACGAGCGGCGCGCTACTGGGCTGGCCAGCCAGTAGTAGGCCACCACAGGGGATAGGCACAGCAGGAAGGGCCAACGCCCGAGGAACCGGTGCACCTGGTACATGAGCCACATACCCGCGACGAAGGTGTTCTCGCCCATCTGCGCCCAGTGCGGCGTATCGAAAGCCGCAGCCTTCGTGTCGGGCTCTGGTGCCGTCATGCCGCGAGCCCGGTACGGCGCCGCCCCACGAGCTTGCGCGCCAGCAGCACGGGGCTGCGCAGCAGCATGCCACCAAACAACCGCGCATGCATGCCCGAGATAAGCACGTTGTCCCTCCACACGCGAAAGTGCGAGAGCCCATCCTGCGGGTAATTCACGGAAGTGCGCTGGGTGACGAAGGGCACGCCCTTCCAGTGCATGCGCACGAGGATCTCGGTATCAAACTCCATGTGCTTGCCGATGCGCGCGCCATCCATCACGCCGATGGCCTCGCGCAGCGGGTAGACGCGAAAGCCGCACATCGAATCCTCGATATCCAGCGACAAGGTATTGATCCATACCCACACATGGGTGACATAGCGGCCATACAGGCGCGCCTTAGGCACGCTGGCGTCGTAGCGCGGTGCGCCGCAGACCATGGCCCCGGGCTGTGCGCGGGCCAGCGCGATGAAGGCGGGGATGTCGGCCACGACGTGCTGGCCATCGGCGTCGATCTGCAGCGCGTGGCTGTAGCCCGCCGCCAGCGCATGGCGCATGCCAGTCATCACGGCGCCGCCCTTGCCCTGGTTCTGCGGCAGGCGCAGCAACTTGACCTGCGCGCCGTGCTGCGCCGCCAGCGCGTCGAGCACGGCAGCGCAGCCGGGCTCGGAGCCGTCGTCGACCAGGATGCAGTGCAGGCCCGCACCGAGCACACCCTGCACCATGCAGCCGATAGTGGTGGGGTGGTTGTAGACAGGGATAATCGCCACCGGCGCGAATGCGGGCATGCCGTTCATGCCGAATCCCCCTGTACCAGGCGCCCGCTGGTGTGCGCGCCGCGCGCCGAGGTCAGCGCGAACTGCAGGCTGCCCTTGTCTGGGTTCCACTGCAGCTGCACCTCAACCCGGTCGCCGGGCAGGATGGGCTGCTGAAACTTGACCACCTCAGCGCGTAAAAAGGCGGCCGGAATGCCGAAGACCTGCGTGCCCAAAGTCACCACCCAGTGCAGCTGCGCCACGCCGGGCACGATGGGCGCACCGGGGAAATGCCCATCCAGCACGAGCAACTGGGCATCCACCTGCAGGCTGGCCGTAGCCTGCAACTCGCTGCGTGCTGTCCACTCGGGCTGCGGCATGAGCGGGCGAAACAGCGTCAGCAGGTCGTGCTGGGTAGTCTTGCCCTGCGCGTTCTGCGGCAGGCGCAGCACGTAGCGCCAACTACGCGGCAGGGCCACACGGTCCACGCAAGGCTCCAGCAGCGCGCGCAATGCGGCACCCATGGACCGGCGTCCCTGCTTCTGCAGAGCCAGCCAGCCAGCGTCGCTGAGTTCCAGCACCATACCCACTCTTGCAGCGGCTGGTGGCGATTCGAGCACCACTGCCCGGGCTGCGGCCACCCAGTCGCTAGCAAGCAACGCATTTTCCATGGCGGTTAACGAGATGCGCTTTTCGGCGATCTTCACGATGCGGTCGGCACGGCCCAGCAACACGAAGCCGGCGTCGCCGTCCTGCGGCAGCGCGCGATCGGCGGTCTCCCACCAGGCGCTGGCGTCGGGCAGATGGCCCGAGCGTACCGAAAGGCAACCGCCGTCGACCAGACGCACCTGCACGCCCGGCAGGGGGTTCCAGGCATCACCCTGCTCTGCCCTGCGCCGCCATGCGATGCCACCGGTCTCGGAACTGCCGAACACCTCGGTGGGCGAATGGCCGAGCAATGCCAGTGCACGAGCCGATGCCTCGGGCGACAAGGGGCCGCCCGATGAAAAGATGCCGCGCAGGCCCTGCGATGCCACCGCCCAGTCGAAATGGTCCGGCAAGCGGCCGAGCATGGCGGGGCTCGAAATAAGGACCTTGGGGCCGGGTTGCGAGAGTCGCGCCTCTAGTTCCTCCGGGTAAGACAAGAACTCGGTGCCCAGTAGGTGCCCCGCCGCCAGCGGCCACAGCACGCGGAACAGCAGGCCGTAGATGTGCTGGTGCAACACAGTGGCCAGCGTGCGCAAGCCCGGTACATCCACCGTCGGGCCGAACACGACGCCCAGTGCATGCACTTCGGCATCGAGCTGCGAGAGGTGCTTCACGATGCGCTCGGGCACACCCGTGGAGCCCGACGTGAACAGCACCACCTGCGCCGCACGCAGGGACAGGGGCTGCAGCACCACCGCCGGGGCGGCGGCTTCGTCCGGCTGCACGGCACCCGGCAACAGACCCGCGCAGGCCCGCACCTGAGGCAGCAGGTGCGCCAGGGTGTGCGGCTGCAGGTCGCTGACGAGCACCGGCGTCTTGCCCGCATGCCAGGCGCCCCAGAGCGCGGCGGCAAATGGCAGAGGGTCATCGAAATACAGACCGACCTCGGTGCCCCGCACCTTCTGGAACGTGGCGCACCATGACTGCACAGATAGCACCCAGTCGGCATGCGATACAGCGACCCCATTGACGACTGCCACACGGTGCGATGCCGGGCGCACCTGCGGCAGCGCCAATTCAGCGAGCGTTAAGAACCTGTTCACAATCAATAAATAGTGTTCAACGTTTTCAGAGGAGCGCGAGTTGTTGGAGATAGAAAGCTGGCTCTGTTCGTGATGAGGGCGACTTAAGCAGCTGATTTATGGCCGTTTTTTCAGTCTGCATACAAACTCCACTCGCGCTCACGAATCACAGCCAGCAAGCGCTGCAGGTCCTTATCTAGCGGACGGTCTTCTTCAACCAGCTCCACCCAGGCGCACAGCTCTGCCTGCCATGCAAGCATGGTTTCACTCAGCACCAAATCGGGCTCCATGCGGTGACGGAGAGCCACCCCTTGGCGCGCCGCAATGAGCATGGCGGATACAACCTGTTCCGTCAGCTCAAGCACGCGGAGTGCATCGCGCGCTGCAATGGTTCCCATGCTGACCTTGTCCTGGTTATGACACTCTGTGGAACGCGAGAAGACTGACGCCGGCATGGTGAGCTTCAGCGCTTCTGCCGTCCATGCTGACACGCTTATTTGCAGTGCCTTCAGACCATGGTTGATGGCACTACGCTCCCCCTGCGCACCCGACAAGTTTGATGGCAGGCCATGGTTGTAGCGCGTGTCCACAACCAGAGCGAGCTGGCGATCGAGCAGATCAGCCACGTTGGCAACCACGTTTTTGAGAGTGTCCATTGCAAAGGCAACGTGCCCTCCATAGAAATGTCCACCATGCAGCACTCTCTCGCCATCAGGGTCGATGAGGGGGTTGTCATTCGCGGAGTTCAGTTCGTTCTCTAGTTGGACACGAAGAAAGGGCAAAGCATCCTCCAGCACGCCGATCACATGGGGAGCGCAGCGCAGTGAATAACGATCCTGCAGTCGGTGGGGATTTCGTGCGGGCGCATCCGTCACTAGGTCATGACGTATGCGACGCGCTGCTTTCTGCTGGCCCGGGTGCGGCTTGAGCGCAAACAGGAATTCATCAAAGTGATGCACATTGCCCCCGCTCGCCACCACATTGCAGGCCGTCAGGCGCGTAGCCAGATCTGCAACATGTTTTGCACGCATCCACGCAATGCAAGCCAGAGCCGTCATCACGGCCGTCCCATTCATGAGCGCCAGCCCCTCTTTCGGCCGCAGGCGCAGAGGCTGAATACCCAGTTTGCGAAGAACCTGATCCGCTGGATGCACTGCGCCATCCCACCACACATCGCGCTCGCCACATAAGACTGCTGCCACATAAGAAAGCGGTGTGAGATCACCACTTGCCCCTACGGAGCCTTCTGCAGGAATCAGGGGTAGCACATCGTGACGCAGCAGACTTTCCAATTGTTCAAGTAATGCTACGCTGACACCAGAATAGCCTTGTGCCAGTGATGCCAAACGCACCGCCAAAACGGCACGCGTCTCCTCAGGCGTCAGGAATCGACCGGCACCACAACCATGATAAGTGTAGAGATGGTGCGGCAATTGAGAGATCAGCCATGGTGGTATTTCAACGGTGCATGAATCACCGTAACCTGTAGTCACTCCATAAATCACACCATCTTCAGACAAAAGGCGATCCAGAAAATCCGCCCCTCTCTGGATACGGGCACGAAATGTATCATCAGTTGATAAATGGGCCACAGCACGACCCATTGCCACATCAACAATTTGCTCGATCTTAAGTCGACTGCCGTCAAAGACGACACGTGGCAATTCAGGAATAAGGATTGTCATTTAGGTGAAGAATCAACCTGGATCACGAACCTTGTCCTGATCCAAAAAAATTAATAAATCGACCACTGGCGCAAGATCCAACGGAATATTCATTTATTTCGCGCATACCGAAAGATGGCCGTACAGCGCGCAAGCACAGCTACGCAATGCACGCATGGAAGCAGGACGCCATCAGTCCACCGTAAACCATGTTTTTTAGCAGCGCTGGGTACCCTGCACAAACAGAGCCCCCTAAGATCCATCCTTTACGGAAGAAAATTAACACGCTAGCGAATGCATCACGAGGCCTTTTCCACATGGAACAAATATTATTCACGAATTTATTACACTCGCTCATCAGCAATTGATTTCACATGCTGCCGCACGATCCATTCTCCGGCCATTAACATCCCAATCAAAACATACGAAAGCAATCCGTTATATAACGCCCATATGCGGTCGCTAGCCCAGAATACAGTACCTATGGAAACGCTTCCATTTAGCACAAAAAAAACACACCACACTGCAGTGATTTTTTCGGTGTAGCGCACACCGGCAGGGGGCAAATCGGGTTCGCTTAATCTTGCCAGCCGCTCCACGATGGACGGGGGCCTCCACAAGCTGATTGCAAACGCGATCAGCATCACTCCATTTACTAGCACAGGATAGAGCTTGATGGTCAACGCATCCGTTCGCACCCAACCAACGGCGCACAACACCGAGACACCCACTGCAATGAACCACCACAAACGCTCATTGGCAAAAGCCGCGCGCGCCACCGCCAAGACTACTAGCGCCAATGAAAGCCATTTCAGATCTACATACCCGAGTGCCGCATATACCGCCAGCGGATAGAACAGCGCCGCCAATGCCAAAGCAAAAGTGAGAATCTTGCGCAAAATGGTTGCGACCTATTCTTCAGAGGCAGAGGTCAGTTCCTCAGTATTCAATTTGTAGAGTGCATCTACTACATCCTGGATGGTGCGCACAGATTTGAAAGCCTCGGCGTTCAAGCGCTTGCCTACCAGGGGTTTAAGTTGAACAATTAAATCGACCGCATCAATGCTGTCGATATCCAGGTCATCATACAGACGAGATTCCAGCGTAACGCAAGCCTCATCAACATCGAAAGTCTCTTGTAGGATCTGAACTATGCGGTGAAATATATCGTCCTTGGTCATAATTTAACTTAGTATTGATAGGATTCAAATGTCAATGTCTGCAGTTTCAGTTTTTTCGACTGGAGGCAATGAAGGCCGCCAAGGCGCTAACGCTCCTGAAATGCTTCCGCGTCTCTTCGGAATCGGCTGACATACTGACACCATATCGCTTCTGCAGCGCCAAGCCCAACTCCAATGCATCGATTGAATCCAACCCCAACCCCTCAACAAATAGAGGACTCGATGCATCAATATCATCTGGCCCAATGTCTTCTAAGGTTAGCGCAGAAATAATCAGCTCTTTTATTTCTTTTTCAAGTTGAAACACTGGAAGGCCCTCTAAAAAGTTTCTGTGACAAATGTTCTGTTACTTTACGCGCCGCCAGAGCTTCGTTACCTGCAGCTTCGCAGAACGGTTTTATATCAATATCTTCGCCCACCTCAATAGTAAAGTGCGGCGTGCGCCGCGGCACCTTCCACCAAGGTACTCCCTTAGTAAGCATAGGTAGACTGCATTGAATGTGTACAGGTGTTATATTATTAATTCCCCGCACCGCCACATTGGCAGCACCGCGCTGAAGTCGAACACTTCCACTGATCGGCGTACGCGTTCCCTCGGGAAATATGACAAGATTATTACCTGAGCGCAACGAGCGAATGCAATCATCAACTAGGCCGGCGCCGCAATTGTTGGTGACAAACCCTGCTGCCCGGATAGGCCCCCGCATAAACGGATTGCGCATAAGCTGCTCTTTAACAATGCAGTCCGCCTGCTTTATAAATGAAATGAGAAATACCACATCGATAAGCGATGGGTGATTGGCCAAGATCAGTAGGCCACGGCGCTGCAGGCGTTCGATACCATGCACCTCATACGAAATCACACCGACACCATTCATCAGTGCCACAAACCAACGAAAGCAGTGGTGGATGATGGCCTGTGACAACTGCTGCTGGCGCACAGGCTCATGCACCATCAACGTAAGCACAGGGCACACCAAGCAGCGCAGCATCAGACCCCCTAGGCCGAACACGGAGAAACAGAAGGCCGTAGCCACGATGCGCCAGACCCGGTTGAGCCATTCAAGCATGCACGCGCTCCCACATCCATTGACCCGAGGCATGGTTGTGCACCAGACACTCCCGCTGCGCCTGCAGCAGAAAATGGAGCACATCGAGTCCATGCGGCAAGACGGCTGAAACGGAACTGCGGCCATCGCCCAGCTGCGCCAACCTCAGGGGCTGCAGCGCAAAGCCAACATCTCCTGCGCACAAAGGCCCCAACAGCGCCGCCCAAGCATACCCAGTCACAGGCTCATCGTGAAAAACGACATAGTCGAGCGGTAACGCTTCGTCGTAACAAACCACCAGTACTTCTGGCGCCTCCTCCTGAAGCAAGCCCAGGGCCTCGACGACACCCGCCTCGGGCGCGCAACGCGAGGACGCGACGCACACGGCATTGGCACGCATTCCCCTCAGAATGGAATGCTGTGCACCTATTCCGTTGTGGACCGACAGTCCGAATGCGGTGGGCGACATGGGTTCATCCAGCGCCTGACTCCTGAGCGATGCCAGCGCCTTTTGAGCATCACCGTAGCGCGATACCCAAACGACTGGAATATCAGCGCCTTGTGCTGACGCCAGTGCGGTATCGGCCGCTGATATTGCCATTTTGGCCAGATGCCCAAGCCGACGACGAGCCATGGGCGGGATTAATGGCAACTCGACAACCGCCTCCCCAGTGGGACAAAAGGGCACTTCGGCCCAACGCAGCCATTGCTCTTTACTTTGGAGGCCTGGTGCTATCGCAGCCCATGCTCTAACTGCGAACGCTGCTCGCACGGAACTCCCTACAAATTTATTAACGTAAGTAATTGTCGCAGAGAGATACCCCGTTAATTTGAACACTGCTCGTATTTTGGCAAGTTCATTTTTCCAGTGGACTACTTGCATGAGCATCAATGCAAGCACCATCCTTGACTTCCTGCAGCGCAAAGCCACCCCATCAGCCACGTCGCCGTTGCCTATACGCGATACAAGACCTTCAAGCGAACAGGAAGCGGCATGAAACGAATCCTAGAGTTGGCAAAGCAAGACTGCACGCACTCCCACAACCGCTTCAACCAGACGCTGTATCGGCGAAAAACCATAAAGGAACCGCTGAAAAGCGAAAACCCGCATGCCCCTGTGCGGGAGATGCGGGTTGTGTGCGTGTCTGGTGCCGATTGTCGGGATTGAACTGACGACCTACCGCTTACAAGGCGGTTGCTCTACCACTGAGCTAAATCGGCGAAGCC
>Ga0208516_100361_pt1 | contig 19220 bp, 15 predicted proteins | sample LakWasM117_HOW13_2_FD_183931 | JGI IMG/M metagenome (GOLD analysis project Ga0208516, IMG submission 183931) | Freshwater sediment methanotrophic microbial communities from Lake Washington under simulated oxygen tension - Sediment Metagenome... | ecosystem: Environmental > Aquatic > Freshwater >...
CTGGGCGAGCTGCGTTCGGCACTGGTGGTCATCGTGACTCTGCCGCTGGCGATGCTGATCGCCTTTATCGGCATGGGCCAGGTCGGGTTGTCAGCCAACCTGATGTCGCTGGCGGGCCTGGCGATCGGCATCGGCATGATGGTCGACGGTGCGGTCGTGATGGTCGAGAACGCGTTCCGGATCATGGCCGAGCGGTTGGAGCATGGCGAGAAAGTCGACAGGACCTCTGCGGTGCTGGCGGCTGCCAAGGAAGTGGCGAACCCGATCACGTTCGCGATCGGCATCATCATCGTGGTGTTCCTGCCGCTGTTCGCGCTGGAAGGCCTGGAAGGCAAGATGTTCAAGCCAATGGCATTCAACATCGCCTTCGCGATGGCCGGATCGCTCATCCTGAGCCTGACGTTGATTCCTGTGCTGGCCTCGATGATCCTCAAGCCTAAGCCCGAGCGCGACACTTGGTTGGTCGCGCGGATCAAGCGCGGTTACCAGCCGCTGTTGGCGAAAGCGCTGGGCCGCAAGAAAGTGGTCGTGGTGAGTGCGGTCATCGCCCTCGTCGCGAGCCTGGCGCTGTTCCCGTTCCTTGGCAAAGAGTTCATGCCGCAGTTGCAGGAAGGCTCGATCATGTGGCGCGTAACGGGAATCCCGTCGACCTCGCTCAACGAATCGATCAGGACCAGCAATACCATCGCGGCCGCATTCAAGAAGTTTCCCGAGGTCGAGACCACGCTGGCGATGATCGGCCGCGCCGAAAAGGGCGAGACGGCGGACGTCAACTACATGGAGATTTACACGGCCCTCAAGCCGCAGGACGAGTGGACCAGTGGGCGCGATATCAATCAACTCGAAGCGGACATGCAAAAAACGCTGGAACAGGTCGTCCCCAACGTGGTGCCCGGCTATACGCAGCCCATCCAGATGCGCGTGGAAGAACTGATCTCCGGTGTGCGCGCCACCCTGGCGCTGAAGCTCTACGGCGCGGACCTGGGCGAGCTCGACAAGCTCAGCGGTCGCCTCAAGAGCGTGCTGGACAAGGTGCCTGGCGTGGCGGACCTGTCACTGGAGGCGAACATCGGGAAGCCGCAGATCCGCATTGCGGTCAAGCGCGACGAGATGGCCCGTCATGGCATGAACGCCGAGGAGGTGCTGACGATCGTCCGCAACGGCCTGGGCGGCGAGCCGGTGAGCGTGCTGCTCGACGGCGTCAAGCGCTTCGACATCGCGGTTCGTTTGAACGATGCAACCCGAACTTCGGTCGAGTCATTGCGGCAAATTCCGATGCGCACGGCGACGGGAGCCTTGGTGGCATTGTCCGAAGTTGCGGACGTGAGCGTGGCCGAAGGTTACTCGTTTGTTCGCCGCGAGCAGTTGCAACGCTATGCAGTGATCCAGATGGATGTACGTGGGCGGGACGTCGATAGCTTCGTCAAGGACGCGGAGACCGCGATCAAGCAGCAGGTCAAGTTACCAGCAGGCTATTGGATCGAGTGGGGTGGCGCGTTCGAGAACCAGCAACGCGCGTTGGCGAAGCTGGCGCTGATTGTCCCGATCACGATCTTCTTCATCTTCGTGCTGCTCTACACCGCGTTAAACTCGATCAAGTACGCCGCGCTGATTCTGGCCAACGTGCCGTTCGCCACCATTGGCGGCCTGCTTGCTCTGTTCGTCACCGGCCAGTACCTGTCAGTACCCTCGGCGATCGGCTTCATCGCGGTGTTTGGCGTTGCAATGCTCAACGGCATCGTGCTGGTGAGCTTCCTCAATGAACTGCGCGAGAAAGGCCTGTCGGTACGCGAGGCCGTCGTGCAGGGTACGGCGCTGCGCCTGCGACCGGTGTTGATGACTGCGAGTGTGGCGATCCTCGGCTTGGTCCCGATGCTGCTATCAAGCGGCGTGGGCGCGGAAACCCAGCGCCCGCTCGCGACCGTGGTGGTCGGTGGGCTCATCACCTCGACGTTACTCACGCTGATCCTGCTGCCCGTGTTGTACGAATGGCTTGAAAACCGCGCTGAGCGCAAGGCCGCAGAGCGCAACTCAAGGGAGGCTGCATCATGAAACAGGTAAAGGCGTTCGTTCATCGCAATCGAGTTTCCGATCTGATCCATGAGTTGGGGGCCGCTGGCTTTCAGCGACTAAGCCTGTTTGACGTCAAGGGCCTGCTGCGCGCACTCAGTGCGCGCGAGCAGCAGTATTCGGTCGAGTTCGGTGACCAGGTGATCAATGAGGTCCAGATGGAATTGTTTTGCGAAGACGACGACGTGGCGCGTGCCGTGGAGATTTTCCGGCGTATCGGCCGCACGGGCCGCCCTGACGCGGGCTGGGTCTACGTAAGCAGTGTCGAGCAGGCTTTCGCCATCGACGATCCGAGCCGGGAGGCATGAGATGGCCGAAGTGCGGACTGCCACCAAGGGAATGGCGCTTAAGTGCATCGATGTTCAACCGAATGTGTTTCGGAGAGGTTTGTGAATACAAAACACGTTGATTCTGCAGGCGCCACCGGTTCGCACACTGACAAAGATCATTGTTGCGAAGCTGGTGCTCCCCCGATGCAAGTTCAAACGACGCAGGTAGTCACTGGGGCGGCGTTCCGCATCGACGCCATGGATTGCGCCGCCGAGGAGAGCGAAATCCGCCGTGCACTCGCCCAGGTCATCGGGGTGCGGGGACTTAGCTTTCAGCTGGGCGCACGAACCCTAACGATCGACGCGCCGGAGGCGGTGATTCCGCAAGCGTTGACGGCTATCCGCAGAGCAGGATTTGACCCGCAACCAGTGGCAGCGCAGAACGCCGCCTCCGCCGCCCCACCAGCGGCGGGCCTGTGGCGACTTGTCATCGCGCTGGCGCTGGCGATCGCAGCGGAATTGCTCGATTTTCTTGCCCCCCAAACGGTGGTGTTCCAGGGCATTGGCATGGCGCTGGCCGTGGCCGCGATCGCCTTGGCGGGCGTCTCGACGTACAAGAAAGGGCTAGCTGCGCTGCGTCACAGGCGCTTCAATATCAATGCGCTGATGGCGGTGGCAGTGACTGGTGCGTTCCTGATCGGCCAGTGGCCCGAAGCCGCAATGGTGATGGCGTTGTACGCGATTGCGGAGCTGATCGAGGGACGTGCACTGGATCGTGCGCGCAACGCTATTAAGAGTCTGCTCGACCTGACCCCCGAGACAGCAGAGGTTCGCCAGGACGATGGAGGGTGGCACGAAGTGCCCGCGACCGAAGTGGTGCTCGAAACCATCGTCAGGGTTAAGCCGGGCGCGCGCGTACCGCTGGATGGCGTTATCACGGCAGGCAATACCGCGATCAATCAGGCGCCGGTCACTGGCGAAAGCATTCCCGTGGACAAGGCGCCGGGCGACCGTGTGTTCGCCGGAACGATCAACGACACCGGCCTGATCGAAATGCGGGTGACGGCTGCCGCCGACAACACGACTCTGGCGCGCATCATTGAGGCCGTAGAAAAGGCTCAAGGCACCCGCGCCCCCACTCAGCAATTCGTCGACAGGTTCGCTGCGATCTACACGCCGGCCATTTTCGTCTTGGCCGTCGCGGTGGCGGTGTTGACCCCGTGGCTGATGGACTGGACCTGGTCACATTCAGTGTACAAGGCGTTGGTCCTACTCGTGATCGCATGCCCATGCGCGCTGGTGATCGCTACCCCAGTGACATTGGTCAGTGGACTCGCGGCCGCGGCGCGGCGCGGGATACTCATCAAAGGTGGGATTTATCTGGAGGGCGCCTACAGACTCAAGGCGATTGCACTCGACAAGACGGGCACCATCACCGAGGGCAAACCCAAGCTGGTCGTAACTGAAACATTGGACAAGGACGTGCCGGAGGAAACAGTTTTGCGTTGGGCCGCCGTGCTCGCTGGGCAATCCGACCACCCCGTGTCCAGAGCTATTGTCCAGGGGCTGGCAGAAAGCAAGGGTGACGTGCAGGATTTCAGGGCGCTACCCGGACGGGGTGTGAGCGCCAGCGTAGACGGACACTCGCTTGTGCTTGGTAACCATCGGCTGATCGAGGAACGAAATCAGTGTGGACCCGATATCGAGATGCGCCTGGCCGTGCATGAAGCAGAAGGCCGTTCGGTCACGTTGCTGGCCTCCGACTCCCAGGTACTGGCGATCTTCGCGGTAGCGGACACGATCAAGGAAAGTTCGCGCGAGGCGCTCACGCAGCTGCATGCGCTCGGCGTTTCATCAGTGATGCTGACCGGCGACAACACGGCCACTGCGCTAAGTATCGCCCGCCAAGCAGGTATCGACGATGCCCGCGGCGACCTGCTCCCCGAAGCGAAGTTGGCCGCAATCGAGGAAATGCAAAATCGTTATGGCCTCACTGCGATGACGGGCGACGGCATCAACGACTCGCCGGCACTGGCAAGGTCCGATATTGGCTTCGCCATGGGAGGGGCTGGCACGGACACCGCGATGGAAGCTGCAGACGTGGTCGTCATGAATGACGATCTGCGGCGCATTCCCGAGACAATCCGGCTATCGCGGCGGACCCGAAGGATTCTGTTGCAGAACATTGTGCTGGCGCTGGGCGTCAAGGTTATCTTCCTCGTGCTGGCCATCTTCGGTAACGCCACCATGTGGATGGCGATCTTTGCAGACATGGGAGCAAGCCTGTTGGTGATATTCAACGGACTTCGATTGTTGCGGGCCAGCAAGTAGGGTCACGACGGAATCGTAGGCGTGCGCGCCAGAGGGAAAAGGGATACAGGGAAGGGAATGAACGTATGACAAGCATGATGGTGAGCGTCACAAGCTATGCATTGCTTCCGATGGCTGCTGCGATCATCGGTGCCGTTGTGTCGACCTTCCGACCACCAGGGCCGAAATTGCGTAGCACCATCCAGCATTTTGCAGCGGGTGTTGTTTTCTCCGTCGTGGCGGTGGAGTTGCTCCCGGATATCGTGCGATCACACGCACGCAATGCTGCATTCGACGTTGTCATAGGTTTTGCCCTTGGCGTCATAGCGATGCTCGCCCTGAAGGCCGTCACGGAACGGATGGAAGCGGCTAAACCGAGTGGAACATCGCGATTGCCAGTAGCGTTCCTGGTCGCGATTGCCGTGGACCTACTGGTGGACGGGTTGCTGATCGGGATGGGGTTCACTGCTGGAGTGAAGGAAGGCAGGTTGTTGACGCTCGCCCTGACCGTGGAGCTTCTTTCTCTTGGCCTGGCGGTTGCGGTAACGCTGTCCGATGCGGGTGCCACTTGCGCGAGGATCATTGCAACCACTGCGGGACTGGCGATGGCGCTGCTCGTGGGAGCCGTGGGTGGGGTGACCTTACTCGCCGCCTTGTCCCCAACTGCTCTGGAAGTGGTGTTTGCATTCGGCTTGGCAGCCCTGCTGTTCCTGGTCACGGAAGAGCTCCTGACCGAAGCCCATGAAGTCCCCGAGAACGCCTGGATCACGTCGGCGTTCTTTGCCGGCTTCTTGTTGTTCCTTGTCCTAGGTATGGTTGGCTGATGAATTAGTGCAGCCGGGATGCGTTGGCTGAATGCTGCGCAATGTCATTTCGTTCCAGCCGATCGATTTCAAGACCGCTACACTTTTCGAGCGATCAGCAAGTCGATGCACCAATTTCCCTTCGCACGGCAACCACTATGCCAGCGCACCATCACGGGCTTGAACACGACGCGCCCGAACTCGGCCAGAAGGACCAAGAGCTCGGGAATTCGCATGAATATGTGAGATATGTCGAGGGCAGTTGTCGCGAGCGTGGACTGCGCATGACGCCTTTGCGGTCCGACGTGTTGCGAATCTTGGCGACGTCACCTCGTCCCCTCAAGGCTTACGATCTTCTAGATAGGATCCGCGCGTCTAAAGCTCGGTCTGCCCCCGCAATGGCTTATCGCGCATTGAACTTCCTGCTGCAGCACGGGTTCATCCATCGGCTTGAGACGTTGAGTGCGTTTGTGGTTTGCCACTACCCCGGTGATAGAAACCACGTGGCGCCCTTCCTGATTTGCGACGTCTGCCATCAGGCGACTGAGTTGAAAGATGAGCAGACGGAATCCTCACTTAGACAACAGGCCGAAGCTGCTGGATTTAGGCTGCTTAGCCAAACGCTGGAAGTGAAGGGAGTTTGCGCCGCGTGCAGCAGATCTAGGTTCCTAGCGCTTGGGGCTGTTTCAGTAGTTACCAATCCTGTCGCCGCTTCGCAGCGAAGGAAGCTTAGCCCCCCGCCCTCGGCAAAGTAGGTCTTCCTGCATAATTTCCTGTCGCCATGCCGTCACGAAACAAAGACGGCGCTATGCCGGGTTTGAAGTAAATCACTTAATTAACAGCAAAAATGATCGGTGGGCGGTGCAGGGTCGAACCTGCGACCCTTGCTTTGTCAAGATAAAGATGAGCTGCGACAAGTGTCTAAAAGTCTGCTTGTGGCCGAAAGCCGTCACTCAGGCTTCGGTTTGCTCCGATATCTCCAGGGCGTCGTCGACCTCGATCCCCAAGTAGCGGACAGTGCTCTCAAGCTTGCTGTGACCAAGTAGTAGCTGGACCGCCCTGAGGTTCTTGGTGCGGCGGTAGATCAGAGCCGCCTTTGTCCGCCGCATCGTGTGCGTTCCATAGCAGGAACTATCCAAGCCGATTTCGCGAACCCATTTGTGGACGATGCGGGCGTACTGCCTCGTCGAAAGGTGCGGAGAGTGGGCTACTCGACTCGGGAAGACGAAGTCAGAGCCTCGAAGGCCAGCCGTGCGGGTCCAGGCCTGAAGCGCGTCTCTGCTCATCTCGGTGATCTCAAACTGGACTGGGCGGCGTGTCTTTCGCTGCATTACCACTGCACGCGAGTTGACATGACTATCGTGTGCGATGTCGCAGACGCGAAGGGCCAGCAGGTCGCAAGCGCGGAGCTTCGAATCGATCGCCAAGTTGAATAGGGCAAGGTCTCTGAGATTGCTGCGAAGCTGCAGCCGAACGCGGATCGCCCAGATCTCTCGAAGTTTTAAAGCGACCTTCTGACCGACGATCCTGCCCTTGTTCCAAGGTTCTTGGCGATGTCTGAACTTGGTAGCCATGGGGAACTCCCAGTTGTAGGGAGAGCCAGCGTGCTACTTAACCTGCTTCGTCGCTTCCCCGCCCAAAGCAGGCCAATACAAAAAAGGTCATGACGTGCACCATCGCTGTTATCGATGACGAGACATATCAGCGGACGCGCCGGCCAAATTCATCGATCACAACTTCACCATCCTCTTTGCTGAAAGGCCGTGTTACCGGGGGTAGGATGTCCAGCACCAGCTCAGATGGTCGGCATAACCGCACGCCCATCGCCGTTTCAACAAAGGGGCGGTTGATCAGGATCGGGTGAACCAGCATCGCATCCAACACCTGGTCCTCGGATAGCGACTGATCGTCCAAGCCAAGTTGCATATACGGCGTTCCTTTCTGCCGCAGCGCGCCGCGCACGCTGAGGCCGGCAGCCCGGATCAGCGCGATCAAGCGCTCGCGCGTGGGCGGATCGCGCAGGTACTCGATGATTCGCGGCTCGATGCCTGCATGACGGATCAAAGCCAGGGTGTTGCGGGACGTGCCGCATTCGGGGTTGTGATAGATCACGGTGTCATCGGTAGTCACGACGCTGCACCCGAGGCGTGGGCCAGTGCCTGCGCCGCCAAGTCGCCCTTTCGCTCGCTGTATCGGCTGGTCAGGTAATCGCTGCGATCGCGCACCAGCAGGGTGAACTTGAAGAGTTCCTCCATGACATCAACGACGCGGTCATAGAGTGCCGATGGCTTCATACGCCCTTCGTCATCGAACTCCTGCCAGGCTTTCGGTACCGAGGACTGGTTGGGGATGGTGACCATGCGCATCCAGCGGCCGAGCACGCGCAGGGCGTTGACCACATTGAAGGATTGCGAACCCCCGCTGACTTGCATCACCGCCAAGGTGCGGCCCTGGGTGGGGCGCACGCCTGCTGATTCCAGCGGCAGCCAGTCGATCTGGTTCTTGAACACGGCGGTGAAGGTGCCGTGGCGCTCGGGGCTGACCCAGACTTGACCCTCCGACCATAACGACAACTCTCGCAACTCCTGCACTTTGGGATGCCCGCCATCGACGCTATCCAGCATCGGCAGGTCGTGCGGGTCGAACACGCGAGTCTCCGCGCCGAAGTGGCGCAGGATCCGCTCCGCTTCCAGCGCCAGCTTGCGGCTGAAGGACTGGGGACGCAGTGATCCATAGAGGATGAGAATCCGCGGCGGATGGCCGGAGCCGCCAGAGGCAAGCTTCTCCAGACTCGGGGCTTCCATCGCCTCAGGGGCAACGTTGGGCAGTAAAGAAATCGTCATGTCGGGTTGATAGCCTACGTATGTTCCATTATTCTAGATAAATGGAAATCAAAACCGCAACTGTTGCTTTGGCGGCCTTGGGTCAGTCCACCCGTCTCTCGGTCTTTCGTCTACTTGTCGAAGCTGGACCCGGAGGACGCATGGTGGGTGAGATTGCCGAAGCGCTTGCACTCCCAGGTGCCACCTTGTCATTCCATCTCAAGGAACTGACAGCGGCTGGCCTTATCGAGGGCGAGTCACGCGGCCGTTTCATCTGCTACCGCGCCAACTTCGACGCCATGAACCAACTGATCGAATTCCTGACCAGAAACTGTTGCGGTGGTGACGCATCACAGTGCGGCCCAACGAACAAGCTGCCCGCCGCGAAAGCACGAAAATCCTTGACCAAGAAAATAAAGGCATGAGCCCCGTCACCAACGAGGCGACGCCGCCGTCTCTTTCCGCTCGCATGGGTGTGTTTGAGCGGTATCTCTCCTTGTGGGTTGCGCTTTGCATTTTGGCGGGCACGGGGCTGGGCTATCTATTTCCAGGGGTATTTGCAGCACTGGGTAGCGCAGAGATCGCCAAGGTCAATTTTCCAGTGGCGGTATTGGTGTGGTTGATGATCATTCCAATGCTGCTGAAAATCGATTTCAGCGCAATGAGCCAGGTAAGGCAGCACTGGCGAGGTATCGGCGTCACCGTATTCGTCAATTGGGCGGTCAAGCCGTTCTCGATGGCGCTGCTGGCGTGGATCTTCATCCGCCATGTCTTCGCGCCGTACCTGCCCGCAGAGCAGCTCGATTCCTATATCGCCGGCCTGATCCTGCTGGCAGCGGCACCTTGCACAGCGATGGTGTTCGTGTGGAGCAACCTTTGCGATGGCGATCCGCAGTTCACCCTAAGCCAAGTGGCATTGAACGACCTGATCATGGTGGTGGCCTTTGCACCTATCGTCGGACTGCTGCTGGGCATCTCATCGATCACCGTCCCGTGGTCGACGCTGTTGCTGTCGGTCGGCCTCTACATTGTGGTGCCGGTCGTCGTCGCCGTGCTCTGGCGCCACCGGGTGTTGGCGCGAGGCGGCGAGGCGGCACTGGCGATCCTATTGCAGCGGCTTGGTCCGGTGTCGCTGGTCGCGCTGCTGCTGACGCTCATCCTGCTATTCGGTTTCCAGGGCAAGCAGATTGTCGCTCATCCATTGATTATCGCGATGCTGGCTGTGCCCATTCTGATCCAGGTCTATTTCAATTCTGGCTTGTCCTATCTGCTCAACCGCAGGCTTGGGGTAGCCCATTGCGTGGCCGGCCCCTCCGCGCTGATCGGCGCAAGCAACTTCTTCGAGCTTGCGGTCGCGACTGCAGTCGCAGTGTTTGGCGTGCACTCGGGTGCTGCACTGGCGACGGTGGTCGGCGTCCTGGTTGAAGTGCCAGTGATGCTCTCAGTCGTCCGCATCGTGAATTCCAGCAAATCCTGGTATGGCGCCCGTGCCTGATTGGACCGTTTCTCACGCGAGGTCAAGATGAAAGACCGTTACAACATACTGTTCCTGTGCACGGGCAACTCTGCGCGCAGTCAGATCGCCGAGGCTTTGGCAACATCCTTGGGCGGCAGCCGCTTGCGTGCTTTCAGTGCAGGCAGCCATCCCAAGGGCGCTGTGCTACCGGAAGCACTTGAGGTGATGAGGGACGCTGGCCTCGAAGTCGACGGCCTGCGAAGCAAAAGTTGGGACGAGTTCGCAGGTCCTGACGCCCCGCAGATGGACCTGATCATCACGGTCTGCGATCGCGCAGCTCAGGAGCAATGCCCCGTCTGGCCGGGCCAACCCGTCACCGCGCACTGGAACATTCCAGATCCTGCCCTGGCGACAGGCACAGCGGAGCAGGTGCACAAGGCCTTCGTAAATGTGGTGCACATGTTGCGGCAACGAATTTCATTGTTGCTGGCGCTGCGCCTCGAAGCCTTGGACCGCCTGGCAACCGAAAACAAGTTGCGGCAGCTTGGTGAAGACCTCGCTCAAAACAATTTCACTCACTAGGCACTTCTCCCAATGACAATTCGTGTTGGCATCAACGGGTTTGGCCGGATGGGCCGCCTCACATTGCGCGCTGCATGGGGCAACTCGGAGATTCAGTTCGTCCACATCAACGATCCCGCGGGTGATCCGGCCACGCTGGCGCACCTGCTGAACTTCGATTCTGTGCACGGCCGCTGGACGCACCAGGCAAGCGCCGATGGCGATGCGCTGGTCATCGATGGCCAATGCATCCCGGTCACCCGCAACAAGGACATCGCGGCGACCGACTGGTCAGCCTGCGACGTGGTGCTCGAGGCCTCCGGCAAGTTCCGCAAGCCCGATGTCCTGCAGCCGTACTTGGACCAAGGCGTGAAACGGGTCGTGGTGACCGCGCCGATCAAGTCTGCCGGCACGCTCGATGTCGTGATGGGCGTGAATCACCAGCGCTTCGATCCGGCGAAACACCGGATCGTGTCTGCCGCGTCCTGTACCACCAACTGCCTGGCCCCGGTGGTGAAGGTCATTCATGAAGGACTCGGCATCCGCCACGGCAGCATCACCACGATCCACAGCCTGACGAATACCCAGGTGATCGTGGATGCGCCACACAAGGACTTGCGCCGCGCCCGTTCCTGCGGCAGCAGTCTGATCCCGACCTCCACCGGCTCGGCCACCGCAATCGCAGAGATCTTCCCGCAGTTGAAGGGACGCCTTGACGGCCATGCGGTGCGCGTGCCGCTGACCAATGCCTCGTTGACCGATTGCGTGTTCGAGGTCGAGCGCGCGACGACGGTCGATGAAGTGAACGCATTGCTCAAGGCCGCGGCTGAAGGCGAACTCAAGGACATCCTCGGTTACGAGGAGCGTCCGCTGGTCTCGATCGACTACCAGACGGATCCGCGATCGAGCATCGTCGATGCGCTCTCGACGCTGGTGACCAACGGCACCCAGGTGAAGATCTACGCGTGGTACGACAACGAGTGGGGCTACGTGAATCGCACCGCGGAACTCATTCGGCTTGTCGGCAACGCGGACCGTTGAGCGCCATGCGCGAGCGCCTGACCCCGGCCGTCCGCCAGTACTTGCTGGTCACCGGCAACTACTGGGCGTTCACCCTGACCGATGGCGCGCTGCGCATGCTGGTGGTGCTGCATTTCCACCAGCTGGGCTACAGCCCGCTGCAGGTAGCTATGCTGTTCGTGTTCTACGAGGTGTTCGGTGTGATCACCAACCTCGTCGGCGGCTGGCTGGGCGCGCGCATCGGCCTGAACCGGACCATGAACATCGGGCTGGGCCTGCAGGTTGCGGCGCTGTCGATGCTGTTGGTGCCGGCGGCGTTGCTCACGGTGCCCTGGGTGATGGCCGCGCAGGCGCTGTCGGGCATCGCCAAGGATCTCAACAAGATGAGTGCCAAGAGCAGCATCAAGCTGCTGGTGCCGGCCGACCAGCCGGGCGCGTTGTACCGCTGGGTGGCCGCGCTGACCGGATCCAAGAACGCGCTCAAGGGCGTGGGCTTCTTCCTCGGCGGCGCGTTGCTCACCACGCTTGGCTTCGCGCCGGCAATCGCGGCGATGGCGGCCGGCCTGTTGCTGGTGTGGCTGGCAAGCCTGGCGTTGCTCAAGCGCGACCTGGGCAAGGCGAAGGCGAAACCGAAGTTCCGCGACATCTTCTCCAAGAGCCGCGCGATCAATCGTTTGTCCGCAGCGCGGCTGTTCCTGTTCGGTGCCCGCGATGTCTGGTTCGTGGTCGCGCTGCCGGTGTTCCTGTCGCAGTCGCTGGGCTGGGACTTCTGGCAAGTCGGCGGATTCCTGGCGCTGTGGGTGATCGGCTACGGCATCGTGCAATCGCTGGCGCCGCAGGTGACCGGTCGCCGCAGCGGCAAGCTCCCCGATGGCCGCGCCGCGTTCGCGTGGGCATCGATCCTGGCCGCGGTGCCCGCACTGATGGCACTGCTGCTGTTGCAGGGGCAATCGCCGCAGCTGGTGCTGGTCGCGGGGCTGTCGGTGTTCGGCGTGTTGTTCGCGATCAACTCCTCGTTGCACAGCTACCTGATCGTGAGTTACGCCGCGGAGGACGGGGTCTCGCTGGACGTCGGCTTCTACTACATGGCGAATGCGATGGGCCGCTTGCTCGGCACGGTACTGTCCGGCTGGATGTTCCAGCGCCATGGCCTGGCCGCCTGCCTTGGCACCTCCGCGGTCTTCGTCGCGCTGGCCGCGATCGTGTCGCTCGCGCTTCCGCGGCATGACCGTAGCGGTGTCGCTACGCGAGCCGGCGATGTGGGCGCACGGGAGTGACAAGCCCATCGCCCAGCGAAGTCGATGTTGTGATCATCGGTGGCGGGCAGGCCGCACTTGCGACCGCCTATTTCCTACGCCGCACCAGTTTGTCATTCGTCCTGCTAGATGCCGAGACTGCCCCAGGCGGTGCCTGGCAGCACGCATGGAAGTCCCTGAGACTGTTTTCACCGGCAAGTTGGAGCTCCATCGCAGGCAGGCAGATGCCGGCGGACACCGATGGCTACCCAACCCGGGATGACGTCATCGACTATCTCGCCGACTACGAACGGCATTACCAAGTGCCGGTCGAGCGCCCGGTGCTTGTGGACGCTGTCCACCGCGAAGGCCTGCGGTTGGCAGTTGGCAGCGAATCACGCCACTGGCTGGCGCGTGCCGTGGTGAGCGCCACGGGGACCTGGCGCCAACGCTTCGTCCCGCCGTATCCGGGGTTGGGGGAGTACACCGGACAGCAGCTGCATTCCGCCGACTATGTCGAGCCTGCCCCGTTCGCGGGGAAGCGCGTCCTCGTGGTTGGCGGGGGCAATTCCGGTGCGCAGATCCTTGCCGAAGTGTCGAAGGTCGCCACGACCACGTGGGTCACGCTTGCGCCTCCGCTCTTCCTTGCGGACGAGGTGGATGGCCGCGTGCTATTCGAGCGCGCTACCGAACGCTGGAAAGCGCAGCAGGAAGGACGCGTTATCGAAGCACCGGTCGGTGGCCTGGGCGACATCGTGATGGTGCCGCCGGTGAAGGTCGCACGCGAACGCGGAGTGCTCCACGCGGTTCGCCCGTTCACCAGGTTCACAGCGACCGGTGTCGTCTGGCCGGACAGCAGCGAGGAAGCCATCGATGCGGTCATCTGGTGCACCGGATTCAGGCCGGCGCTTTCGCATCTCCAGGCACTCGATGTCGTCGAGCAGGATGGCCGAGTGCTGGTCGATGGCACCCGCGCGACGAAGTGCCCGAACCTGTGGCTGGTGGGCTACGGCGACTGGACCGGCGCAGCCTCTGCGACGCTCATCGGGGTCACGCGGACAGCACGGAGCACCGTTGCCGAGATTCGATCCGAGCTTGAGACGCGGACTTCAGACCTTTGAACATGTCGAAGAGCTCGATGTGCGCGGCTTGGCGGGCCGGCGAAGCCCGCCGCAAGCGACTCGACTAACTCCGGACCGACTGCACCGACCGTCCCAATACCGGAATCAACAGCAACGTCAGCAGCGCACACCCAGCCCCGGTCCAGAACGTCCATGCCGGCCCGTGCAGGTCCCACAGCGCGCCGGCCAGCACGCTCGCCGCCAGCAGGGCCAGACCAGAGACCAGATTGAACACCCCGAACGCTGTGCCGCGATGGTCCGCCGGCGCCACGTCCGCGATCATGCTGGCCAGGATGCCTTGGGTCAGCCCCATGTGCAGCCCCCACAACGCGACCCCTGCAAATAGCGTGGCCGGGCTTTGAGTCATCGCCAGCACCACGTCGGCCAGCACCAGCACCATCATGCCGACCGCCAGCAATAGCGTGCGCGACATGCGGTCGGACAGCTTGCCGGCGGGGTAGGCAGTGGATGCGTACACCACGCTCATCACCACCATGACCAGCGGTACCCAGGTGATGGCGATGCCGATGTCAGCCGCGCGCAGCACCAGAAAAGCTTCGCTGAAGCGCGCCAGCGACAGCACCCCGCCCAGAAGGGCGAGGCGCATGAACGCCGGCCCCAGCCGCGACAGCCCCTCGCGCGACAACGGCAGCCGCGCCGGCTTGCGCGCATGCTCCGGCTCCGGCAAGCGGATCAGCAGCAGCACCGCCACGATCCCCGGCAGCACGGCCCACCACAGCACCGCGCGGATGTCGTTGGCGAGCAGCCACATCAGCCCGATCGCGATCAATGGCCCCAGCACCGCGCCCACCGTGTCCATCGACTGGCGCAGGCCGAATGCGGCACCGCGCACCTCCGGCGGTGCCAGCTCACTGACCAGCGCATCGCGCGGCGCCCCGCGGATGCCCTTGCCCACGCGATCAAGCAAGCGCGCGGTTGTGACCATCGCCACGGAATCGGCCAGCGGGAACAGTGGCTTGACCAGCGTGGCTAGCCCATAGCCCAGCAGCACCAGCGGCTTGCGCCGGCCCATCGCATCGCTGATGTAGCCGGAAAACACCTTGACGATCAGCACCAGCGCCTCCGCCGAGCCCTCGATCAGCCCGATCATCAACGCGCTGGCGCCGAGGCTCGTAGCCAGCAACAGCGGCAGCAGCCCATGCACCATCTCCGAACTCATGTCGGTGAACAGGCTCACGAAGCCCAGCGCCCAGATCGTGCGCGGGATGGCGGGGCGTGGGGTCAAGCGGGCACTCCCCTAAACGAACTAGCCGCGATTGTCTGTGAAAACCGAGCCTCAGGACGCGAAGGCGCCGGCCCTATCGCCAGTCTGTGGGACGGCGTACGCGGCGAACTCCGCCATCGCGACCTGCAACAAACCTTTGTCGAACATCCGAGGCCCGGTAGTCGGACCGGGCGGACGGGCGCTGCAATGCGAACGCCGGTCAGTTGCAATGCGATAGAACACTCCGTCCATCTCCCGAGGTCTGCTTCCGACCCATAGCGGTCCTTCGAGTCAGGTCGTGCTCAGCCGCAGCACAACTGAACACCGATGTAATCGACACTGTCGCTTCAAGCGCGATGCTCAGTGCTCACGCAGCCCAAGCGCTTTCCTGACTGAATCCGAGTACTCGTCGATGGCGCCACGCTCTTCCGCCAGCCTCATCAGGTCGCGAGCGATCGAGCCCTGCTTCATTTTGATTTGCCAAAACGCCTCATCGTTGAAAAATGCCGCCATGCGAGACCCCTTCTGTATCTGCGCCATGCGAATTCTCGACGCATCCTCCCCACGGCCGGCAAGTTGCAGCGCTTTTGTGTAGTTGGCAATAAGGAAATCACTTACGACATTCCGCTCTTCTGCTATTGCGTACAAATCGATAGCTTCGCTGAAGCGCTTGTTGTCACGCAGCCACTTGATCTCGTCCGAATAAAACACATCATTACAACTGCCGCTATTGATCTCCTTCATCCTCAACTTTGATCCATGCCCAGCATCGATCGCTAGCTTGTCGTGCGCTCTGGCAAGAACGGCGATTATGTATTCGTCGTAAAGCCCGCGTGAAAGTGCCAACTCCAGAACTTTGACTGCTTCAGCGTCCTGGCCATTCTGCAACAAGTAGGTTGCTTCGTTAACGTAGGTATGGGCGAAACTGCCCTCCATCGCAATACAGCTTTGCCTGATTGCAGATGCAGCATGGTCGTCTCCCATCTCGCGAACGATCTCTGCATGAAGCTCCAGCAAGGGAAGGTTATAGATCCCGCGCGTCTTTGAGAGCTGAATAAGTTCGATTGCAGAAGTCCATTCTTTAAGTTGACGCCTCAACCCGATCTCAGAGGCGAATAGTTGCGGATGGCGGCTTCCTCCTCGAATCTCGTTCATGCGAATATCCGAAGCAGCAGCATGGTCACCGAGAGCATCTAAGCAACGTGATCGATTATGGACCACGACGTGGTTCTCTGCGGATGGATAAACCCTCACAGCCGCGTCAAGCCGATCGAGAAAAGCCCGCGCATACTCTCCCCCACGCCTCGCCGAGATGCTTCCCAGATTCGCCCAGTAGTTCGGGAAGTCGGGCCTTAAATCGCAAGCTCTGCTGAAGCAGTCAAATGCACCTTGGCTATTTGAACCATCCCTTCTTTCTAACAATTCTCCTAGGAAGCGCAAGGCCTTGTGATCGTCTGGAGCAACCTTCAGCAGGTATTCCAGCGTTGCGCACACCAAGTCTTGCTGCCCAGCCTGATTAAACCTCTCCTCAAGCCGCCACAAGGCTGCAACAGTCTCATCAGTCCGGCGACCGAACAGCTCAGGCGCTATTTCAAACACGCGCTGCCCTTCGCCTGCCATTTCGAGATGATAGAATGCCTCCAAGGCTCGCCTGATGTTGGCCTCAATGAGATGCTTCTGACCGTTCAGGTCTTCCAGCCAAAGCTTTGATATCAAGCCATGAAGACGCTGCTGAATCGCAGCGTCCTGCACAAACCTCGCGGCTTGATCCGCAGCTAGATCGTGCAGGTAGAGCCACTCCGCGTCCTCGGAAAGCAACCTTCGGCGAATCAGAGACTGCCCTGCACCAGGTGCAGGCAAAGCAGACTCAAGGCGCGAAAGGTGGCTATAGTGAAGGCCATTCCGGTACAGCGAGCATCCGAGAAGCAAGGATCTCTCCTCGAAACGCAATACGCTGCTGTAGAACTCACGGAATAGCCTTTCATAGAGTTCCTCTGCGTACTCGCTGGGAAATTGCTTAAGGACTTCGAAGGGCGTTACTTCCTTAGCCACAGCGAGGCGGACCAGTAGAAACAGCCCGTAAGCATGAGCGCCTCGGCCGTGGCCGCCACCGAGGCGCTGATAGACGTACTTCCGCTGATCTCCATTGAGCGTCCACCCCGGACTTTCAACGCCGGGCGGTGAGGCTAGGTATTCCTTCAATGCACTTGGAGACAAGCCACGCGCTTCGATTGCTGCGAGAACGGAGTCCGTTGGCGCCTCTCTGGTTTCTAGAACAATGACGCTCCCAGGGATCGCGCGCACCAAGCCCTCCATTAAGAGTGCCACTTCTGATTTGCGCCAGTGCCCATTCGAGAACCAGAGATGAGCGCGCGCGACATGGAGAAAAAATGGCGGGGCGTCTTTCGCGACGTGCCGAATGTCGTCGGCAATCTCAGCCGCAGTTCTTCCAGTGGGTGGGGTTGGACGTTCGTCACGAACGCCCAAGTAGCTGGCTAGCTGACCAAATAGGTCGCGAATACTAGAGCTCTCGCTTGCAACCACCGATATTGACTTAAGGCTCACCCACTCCGGAAGGCGCCGCAGTTCCTCTATGAGGACTGTCTTTCCTACGCCAGCCAGCCCAAATATCGCCAGCATCGGATTCTTACATAGCTGTGCCGAACAGCTAGACAGCACTTCTTCGAGACCAAAATGCCCCCTGACAGCAGGGTCTTCGGCACTAGGCGATCTCAGAGTTGCATCAGAAGCGGTAGCAGGCTGTGCAGGTTGAGTGTTAAACGCGGGCGACACAAGGCGCCAGAAGCCATCGCTCGCACGGCCATCAACAATTTGCTTCCCCCACCCGCCTCCTCTGTTGTAGCAGCGCAAGTGAACGCCGGATTCTGCAGCCCCGAGCATTACGATGTTGTAGCCAAGCTCCCGCATGTCGTTCGCAGTGCTGGCACCGGCTGCGATTACAGCGTGAGGTGGTGTTGTGGTTTCTCGTACCCACGAGTCGTGCTCGTGACCATGCAGCAAGAAATCAAACTCATTCTCTAAGATTGCGCGGAGTTCATTGGCCTCTTGTTGCCGCAGCCAGTCGACCGGATGGTGGACTAGGCCAATTCTAATGCCGCCGCTAGCGACGCCCCGGCATGAGCTTTCGCGATTACCGGCGGAAGAATGAAGTTGCGCCATTCCAGCAAGCCAAAGCTGTCCTTTGTCTTTGTCATCTGCGCATGTCCATGCCGAATTCAGGCCAGTGATTGAGATCGAATGGCCGTTGATCCTTACAACTGAGGAGAAGGTTGCGTTGCTGTCTATGGCAATGTGCGGATAATTGCTTCGTACGAACTCGACGTACTCTGTCAGCCGGTCCATTGCTGACAGCACTTCAGAATTCCCCTCTGAAAACATTCGATTCACATGCGCGCATTGGCGTTGTGAATTGCGAAAGTACTCCGTTATCGAATCACGAACCTTTCTTCGATCGATGTCATGATTTCCTGGCACCAGGAAAAAGCGATCTGGCTTCAGCTCGCAGATATCCAGAACTGCGTCGAAGAAGGATTTTGCGATCTTGTACTGGTCCTTCAATGGCTCTTTGCTGGTTTCGCCAAAACCGATGTCGCCGGTACAGAAAACCAAGTCGATAGCTAGCCCTTCTCGCTTCTTGCTAGAAATGTCGCTCTTTAGGTTCCGCAACACAGCGCTATCGCGCCAGTCATTAGCGCTGAGAAAGTGCAGGTCCGAAAGATGCAGCCAGCCTAGTGATTTCGCCATCCTAGTGATGCCGGAAAGAGTGTCAGATGATTGTATGCCCGTTCAACGAATTTGGATTGCAGCAGGATAATTCCAGAGTGAATGAGCGCCATTCCTTGGATGCCGCACAGCCCAGCCGGAAGGTCGTGGTATGCGGAGGTGGGCATCCGATATCGGCAAGCGTCCGCTTCTGGCCGAAAGCCGTCACTCAGGCTTCGGTTTGCTCCGATATCTCCAGGGCGTCGTCGACCTCGATCCCCAAGTAGCGGACGGTGCTCTCAAGCTTGCTGTGACCAAGTAGTAGCTGGACCGCCCTAAGGTTCTTGGTGCGGCGGTAGATCAGAGCCGCCTTTGTCCGCCGCATCGTGTGCGTTCCATAGCAGGAACTGTCCAAGCCGATTCCGCGAACCCATTTGTGGACGATGCGGGCGTACTGCCTCGTCGAAAGGTGCGGAGATTGGACTACTCGACTCGGGAAGACGAAGTCAGAGCCTCGAAGGCCAGCCGTGCGGGTCCAGGCCTGAAGCGCGTCTCTGCTCATCTCGGTGATCTCAAACTGGACTGGGCGGCGTGTCTTTCGCTGC
>Ga0208516_100366_pt1 | contig 18926 bp, 14 predicted proteins | sample LakWasM117_HOW13_2_FD_183931 | JGI IMG/M metagenome (GOLD analysis project Ga0208516, IMG submission 183931) | Freshwater sediment methanotrophic microbial communities from Lake Washington under simulated oxygen tension - Sediment Metagenome... | ecosystem: Environmental > Aquatic > Freshwater >...
GCAGGCGGGCACGCTGGTCGTGGACGACGAGCCGACCGAGCCGGCACGGCTGGTGGTTTGAAAGGTTTCTAAGCCGCTTCCCCCTGCTCTTGCCTCACTGCGCGAGCCGGGAAGGGGAAAGCCACCAGCGCTGTGGGGTGGCCCTTGCGCGGTGGCCGCTGGCCCGGGCCAGCGGCTCCCAGGTTCAGCCCAGGTGCTTGCCGAGGATGCCCGCCAGCTCGAACATACCGGCGCTGTCCTTGCCGAACACGGCGCGCAGCTTGGCGTCGGCGTTGATGGTGCGCTTGTCCTTGGCGTCCTGCAGGTTGTGGGCCTTGATGTACTCCCACATCTTCTTCACCGCCTCGGGGCGGGCCACGGGTTCGCTGCCGATCACGGCGGCCAGTTCGGCGCTGGGGGCCTTGCCGGCGGCGGGCTTGCGCGGTGCCTTGGGCGCGGCGGTCTTTTTGGCGGCGGCGGGTTTTGCGGCTTTTTTGGCTGCAGCGCCCGTGGTCTTTGCGCTGGCAGCTCCTGTTTTGCTAGCAAACTTGCCGGCTGTCTTGCGGGGCGGGTACTTGCTCTCGCGCTGCTCGAACTCGAAGTTGACCTTGCCGGCCTCCTTGTCCCAGGCCAGGAAGGCCTTGAACGCGCGGCGCGTGCGCATGCTCACGAACTTGTCCAGCAGGTCGGTCTTGCCCGTCTGCAGGAGCTTCTCCATCTGCGCGCGCTCCACGGGCTGCTGCAGGATGACCTTGCCGGTCTTGAACGTGCAACTCGGCGTGGGCTGCTGCGCCGTGGGCACGGATTTGGCGCACACGTAGTTGCTGCCGTGCTCGTGCACCGCCGAGCCGCACACCGGGCAGGCGCCCAGGGACGCATCGGCAAACTCCACCAGCTCGCCGCTGTCCTCGGCATTGCGGTCGTCGCCGAAGTCGAATTCGAGCTTGTAGTTGTTGGCTTCTTCGTCGAAGCTGATGGTGATCTCGGCCGTGAACGGCCAGCCGGCCTTGGAGCGGAAGCCCTCCAGCGGGCCGATGCGCTTGTGCTCCAGCAACTGCTCGGCTTCCTGCGTTTCAAACGTGCGGCCCGCCGGCGACTTGCCGAACGAGAAGCCGCAGCCCTGGCCGTTGCCGCCCGTGCCGGTGCAGGCGTAGCGGCGGTAGTTCTCCTTCACCACGCCGCCGCAGTTGGGGCAGGGGTGAGCGAGCGTGGCGTAGTCGCCGGGAATGGTGTCGCGATCGTATTCCTTGGCCTTTTTCACCATGCGCTCGGTCATGGCGGCAATCTGCTGCATGAAGGCTTCGCGGCTCAGCTGGCCCTTTTCCATCTGGGCGAGCTTGTATTCCCACTCGCCGGTGAGGTCGGCGCGGCACAGCTCCTCCACCTCCAGGCCGCGCAGTAGCGTCATGAGCTGGAAGGCCTTGGCCGTGGGGATGATTTCGCGGCCTTCGCGCAGCATGTACTTTTCGGTCAACAGGCCTTCGATGATGGCCGCGCGCGTGGCGGGCGTGCCCAGGCCTTTTTCCTGCATGGCAGAGCGCAGTTCTTCGTCGTCGATCTGCTTGCCGGCGCTCTCCATGGCGCCGAGCAGCGTGGCTTCGGAGTAGCGCGCGGGCGGCTTGGTCTTGAGGCCCTTGGGGTCGGCCTGTTCCGTGCGCACCACCTCGCCGGGCTTCACGGGCACCAGGTTCTGGCCCTTGTCGCCGGCCTGGCCGCCTTCCACCTCATCGGCGGCTTCCTTGCCGTAGATGGCGAGCCAGCCGGGCTTGACCAGCACCTTGCCTTCGGTCTTGAAGTGGTGGCCCGCCGCCGTGCTGATGCGCGTGGTCACGGTGTATTCGGCGCTCGGGAAGAACACCGCCATGAAGCGGCGCACCACCAGGTCGTACAGCTTTTGCTCGGCTTCACTCAGGCCGCTGGGCGCCTGCAGTGTGGGGATGATGGCGAAGTGGTCGCTCACCTTGCTGTTGTCGAAGATGCGCTTGGACGGGCGCACGTAGTTGCCGGCCAGCGCCGTGGCGGCGTGCGGCGCCAGGTGGCGCATGCCGCTGTCGGCCAGCATCTCGAAGGTCTGCTTGGCCACGGGCAGGTAGTCCTCGGGCAGCGCGCGCGAGTCGGTACGCGGGTAGGTCAGGGCCTTGTGGCGCTCGTACAGGCTCTGCGCCAGGGCCAGCGTGGTCTTGGCCGAGAAGCCGAACTTGCCGTTGGCCTCGCGCTGCAGGCTGGTCAGATCGAACAGCAGGGGCGATGCCTGGGTGGTGGGCTTGCTCTCTTCGGTGACGGTGGCCTGCTTGCCGCGCACGGCGTTGGCAATGGCCGTGGCTTCGGCGGCAGACCACACGCGGTCCGCCCGCATTTCCACGTCCTCGCCCTTCTTCCACTTGGGGTCAAACCACTTGGCGGGGTATTCACCGGCTTCGGCGCCAAAGGTGGCGTGGATTTCCCAGTAGTCGCGGCTCACGAACTTGCGGATCTTTTCCTCGCGCTCGACCACCAGCGAGAGCGTGGGCGTCTGCACCCGGCCCACGGTGGTGAGGAAGAAGCCGCCGTCGCGCGAGTTGAACGCCGTCATGGCGCGCGTGCCGTTGATGCCCACCAGCCAGTCGGCCTCGGAGCGGCTGCGCGCGGCGCTGGCCAGGCCGGCCATCTGCTGCTCGCTGCGCAGGCTCTCGAAGCCGTCGCGGATGGCCTGGGGCGTCATGCTCTGCAGCCACAGACGCTTGACGGGCTTGCCCAGGGGCTTGGCGCCGCCGGCGTACTGCTCGATCAGGCGGAAGATCAGCTCGCCCTCGCGGCCCGCGTCGCAGGCGTTGATGAGGTCGGTGACGTCCTTGCGCTTGGCCTGCTTGACCACGGCGTTCAGGCGCGTCTTGGTCTTGTCCACGGGCTTGAGGTCGAAGTACGGCGGGATCACCGGCAGGTGCGCAAAGCTCCACTTGCCGCGTTTGACGTCGAACTCTTCGGGCGCCTGGATTTCCACCAGGTGGCCCACGGCGCTGGTGACGACGTAGCGCTCGTTCTCGAAATGCTCCTCGTGCTTCTCGAACTTGCCCGCCACGGGCGTGAGGGCGCGCACGATGTCCTGCGCCACCGAGGGTTTTTCTGCAATTACCAGGGTCTTCGTCATTTTTTTGGGTCTCGCCAAGCGGGCTGCGCCGGAGGGGGGCTCCGGGCGCTTCTACAATCCGTGTTCCACGCGCGTACACGCGCACGCGCATGTGTGCACTATCAAGTTAACAGAGTTTTGCCATGCCCCGCACCACCCCCGTCGTTGCCGCCGGCCGCCGCATCCAGACCCGCCGCTCGGGCGTGCACGGCCGGGGTGTGTTCGCCGTGCAGGATATCGCCGAGGGCGAGGTGCTGATCGAGTACACCGGCGAGGTCATCACCTGGCAGCAGGCGCAGGATCGGCATCCGCACGATCCGCTGCAGCCCAACCATACGTTCTACTTCCATGTGGACGAAGACCGCGTGATCGACGCCAAGTTCGGCGGCAACTCCGCGCGCTGGATCAACCACAGCTGCGACCCCAACTGCTTCGCCGACGAGCGTGAGGGCCGCATCTTCATCACCGCGCTGCGCAACATCGCGGCGGGCGAAGAGCTGAACTACGACTACGGCCTCATCATCGACGAGCGCTACACCCCCAAGCTCAAGGCCGAGTACCCCTGCTGGTGCGGCAGCGGCAACTGCCGTGGCACCCTGCTGGCGCCCAAGCGCGGCTGGGCCGCGCCCCAGCCGAAGAAGGCGGGCAAGCCCGCCGGCCAGCGGGGGCGCGCGGCATGAGCACGCCGCTGCGCTGGCCCGCCGAGGCGCTGTGGGAGGCGGTGGCGCCGTTGCTGCCGGGCTTCACCGTCGAGGTGTTGCCCAGCGTGGACTCCACCAACACCGAACTCATGCGCCGCGCGCGCGCCGGCCGGGTGGACCCCATCCTGCTCGTGGCCGAGCAGCAGACCGCCGGGCGCGGGCGCATGGGCCGGGCCTGGCAAAGCCGGGCCGGGGATTCGCTCACCTTCTCGCTCGGCCTGCCGCTGGCGCCGCTGGACTGGTCGGGCCTGTCGCTGGCCGTGGGCGTGAGCGTGGCCGAAAGCCTGCAGCCCGTGCTGCCGCCGGCCGGTGCCACCGCGCCGCGCGTCGGCCTGAAATGGCCCAACGACCTGTGGCTGGGCGGCGCCGGCGGCGACCGCAAGCTCGGCGGCATCCTGGTGGAGACGGCCAGTTTCGTGGCTCCGCAGGCCGTGCCGGGCCAGCCGGGCGCGGCGCGCTACGTCGTCATTGGCGTGGGCCTGAACGTGCGCGCGCAGGACGGCGCGGGCATGTCCCTGCCGCCCGGCAGCCTGCAGGAGGTGGATGCGCAACTGGACGCCCCCACGGCCCTGCTGCGCGTGGTCGAGCCCCTGGTGGGCATGCTGCAGTCGTTCGCCGCCTACGGCTTCGCGCCCATGCAGCCGCGCTTCGCGCTGCGCGACGTGCTGCAGGGCCGCACCGTGCAGCTGAGCGACGGCACCAGCGGCGTGGCGCACGGCGTGGCCGAGGATGGCGCCCTGCTCGTGCATACTGCGGGCGGCATGCTGCCCATCACCAGTTCCGACATCAGCGTGCGGCCCGTCCCCGCGAGCGGGCCATCGGCCTGACACCCCACCGTACCCATGCTGCGCTTTTTCGTGCTCGTCCTGCTGCTGGCCAATGCGGGCTACTACGCCTGGTCGCAGGGCCTGGTGCGCGAGTGGGGCCTGGCCCCGGCTTCGCAGGCCGAACCGCAGCGCCTGGAGCAGCAGATCCAGCCCGAGGCCCTGCGTGTCGGGCGGGGCAAGAACCCGCCGTCCCAGGCCCCCGCGCCCACGGCAGTGCCGGCATCGGCCGCCGCGTCCGAGCCGGTGGCCACCGCGCCCGTGGCCGGTGACTGCCTGCAGGCGGGCGTGTTCGATGAAGAGCAGGCCGCCGCCGTGCGCCGCGCCGCCGCCGCGCTGCCGCAGGACAGCTGGAGCCTGCAAAGCACCACCATCGCCGGGCGCTGGATGGTCTACATGGGGCGCTTTGCCGATGCCGAGATGCTGGCCAAGAAGCGCGCCGAGCTGCGCGAACTGGGCGTGCCGTTCGACCGGCCCAACAACCCCGCCCTCGAACCCGGCCTGGCGCTGGGCCGCTTCTCCACCGAAGAGGCCGCCCAGCGCGGCCTGGGCAACCTGGCCGCCAAGGGCGTGCGCACCGCCCGGGTGGTGCAGGAGCGCCCTGACGCCCCCGGCTACCAGCTGCGCCTGCCCGCCGTGAACGACGCGCTGCGCGCCCAGGTCGACCGCACTCTGCTCCCGGCCCTGGCGGGCAAGGCCCTGCGGCCCTGCGCTTGAAGTAGAGACAACAACCCCCTGAGATACAAGCGGCTGCGCCGCTTCCCCCTTCTCTGGCACCGCTGTGCGATGCGCGGAAGGGGAACACCGCCAGCGCGGCGGTTGCGGGTTTGGGCCGCGCCGGGTGCATGGGCTGCGGCGCATGTTTGGCCGGGGCGCCTGCGCTCTGATGGTGTGCGCAGTCCGGTGCGGGTTACAGCGCCAGTCCCGCGTGTGCGGCGAAGGCCACGAGCCGTTGCAGGGCGCCGTGGAAGTCGTAGTCCTCCACGGCGGTCGCGAAGGGTTCGAACTGCTCGTCCATCGCGGCGCGCAGCAGGGCCTCGTGCTCGCGGATGGTGCTGTTGCTGGCAAAGTCGTCGCAGCCCAGGAGCTGGTACAGCCGGGTGCACAGGGCCTGCAGCGCGGCACCATCCACTGGCGCGGCGACGGGCAGCGCCTCCGGGCGGGTGGGTAGCTGCTGCTCCAGGGCCAGGAGCAGCGGTGCCAGGAGCCCGGTGGTCTGTGCCAGGCGGGGTTCCAGTGCCTGTGGCGTGGACTGCTGCCGCAGCGCGGCTTCCAGTTGCGCCGCGCTCTGGCGCAGGGGGCTGGCGCCAATCTGCGCGGCAACGCCCTTGAGCGTGTGGGCCAGGCGCTCGGCCGCCGGCCAGTCGGCCGCCTGCAAGGCGGCCTGCATCGCCGCCGCGAAACCGCCCTGGCCGGCCAGGAAGCGGCCCAGCAGGGACAGGTACAGACTCTCGCGGCCCATGGCGTGGCGCAGGCCCAGGGCCGTGTCCAGGCCGGGGATGTCGGGAAGCGGCTGGCCGCTGGTCACCGCCGCTGGCGGGGTGGCCGCCGGCCTGGGGGCGGAGTGGGGCCGGACCCAGCGGCGCAGCTTGTGCCACAGATCCTCCGGGTCCAGCGGTTTGGCCACGTGGTCGTTCATGCCGGCCTCCTGGCAGCGCTCGCGGTCGCCCGCCATGGTGTTGGCGGTCATGGCGAGGATGGGCAGGTCGGCGCAGTGGGGCAGCTGGCGGATGGCGCGCGTGGCGGCCAGGCCGTCCATCACGGGCATCTGCATGTCCATGAGCACGGCGTCGTAGGGGCGCTCTACCGCCTGGCTGCGCACCTTGTCCAGCGCGATGGCGCCGTTCTCGGCCAGCTCGACCACGAAGCCGGCGTCCTGCAGCAGCTCGGTGGCCACTTCCTGGTTCAGGTCGTTGTCCTCCACCAGCAGGATGCGGGCCCCGGCGATGGCCGACAGGTCGGTGCTGATCGGGCCGGGGCCTTCGTGCGGCAGCTCCAGGTCGGCCTCGGTGCCGCTGAGCACGCGCATCAGCGTATCGAACATCAGGGAGGCCGTCACCGGCTTGATCAGCACCTCCTCGATGCCTGCCGCAGTGGCCGAGCGCAGCACCTCGTCGCGTCCGTGGGCGGTGACCATGACCATGTGCGGCGTGCTGTCCGCCAGTTTGCGCCGGATTTCGCGGGCGGTGGTGATGCCGTCCATGCGCGGCATCTGCCAGTCGAGGCAGACCAGCGCATAGGCATCGCCCGCGGCAGCGGCCCGGGCGGCCTCGGTGATGGCCTCCGGACCCGTCGGGGCCGATGCCACGTCGAAGCCCATGCCGCGCAGCATGTCGCACAGCACGCCGCGCGCGTGGGGGTTGTCGTCCACCACCAGCACCTTGCGGCCGCGCAGGTCGGGTGCGGGCAGCAACACCCGGGCGGTGCCGCTGCCGCGCCCCAGGCGGGCGGTGAACCAGAACGTGGAGCCCTGGCCGGGCTGGCTTTCCACGCCCACCTCGCCGCCCATCATGCCGGCGAGCTGGCGCGAAATCGCCAGGCCCAACCCGGTGCCGCCGAACTTGCGCGTGGTCGAGCTGTCGGCCTGCTCGAAGCTCTGGAACAGGCGCTGGCGCTGCTCTTCGTCCAGGCCGATACCGGTGTCGGTGACCGCGAAATGCAGCAGCACGCCGTCCGCCGCTTCTTCCCGCACGCGGGCATGGATGGACACATGGCCCTGCGCGGTGAACTTCACGGCGTTGTTGGCGTAGTTGATGAGCACCTGGCCCAGGCGCAGCGGGTCGCCGACCAGGCTGTGGGGCACGCCGGGATCGATGTCGATGACCAGCTCCAGGCCCTTGGCGGCGGCCTTGTCGGCGGTCAGGCCGACCACGGTTTCGAGCACCCGGTCGAGTTCGAATTCGATGTGCTCGACCACCAGCTTGCCGGCCTCGATCTTCGAGAGGTCGAGGATGTCGTTGATGATGCCCAGCAGGTGCTGGCTGGAACCCTGGATCTTCTGCAGGTAGTCGCGCTGGCGCGGCGTGAGCGGGGTTTTCATGGCCAGGTGCGACATGCCGATGATGGCGTTCATGGGCGTGCGGATTTCATGGCTCATGTTGGCCAGGAAATCGGACTTCATGCGCACGGCCGCCTCGGCCAGGGTCTTGGCGCGGCTCATCTGGTCGATGGCGGCGCGCTCGACGGAGATGTCCTCGATGACCCACACCGTGCCCTTGGCGTGGTCGTTCACATCCACCGCCTTGCCCATGAGCCGCGCCCAGAACATGCTGCCGTCCTTGCGCATCACCTCGGCGTCGCGGCAGTGCACCTGGCCGCTCCAGAGCTGGTCGTAGGCGTTGCCGGCGGCCAGGTGGTCGGCGGTGTTGGTGTACCAGATGTTGGTGGACTGGCCGACCATCGCGCCCATCGGCCAGCCGAACATCTCGTGCAGCCGGCGGTTGCCGCGCACGATCCGGCGGTCCTTGAGCAGGGCGATGCCCGAGTTGGCGGTGTCGAAGATGGCCTGCTGTTCCTCATTGGCCTGGCGCAGGGCCTCGCCCGCCGCGCGCTCGGCGGTGATGTCCTCGAAGATGGCCACCAGGCCCTGGGATAGGTCGGATGGGTCGATGGCGCGGCTGGAGGTGCGCATCCAGACATGGCCGCCGTCCTTGCGCTGGCAGTGGTATTCGCGCACATCGATCTCGCCGCGCCCGACCCGGGGGTAGAGCCCCTGGCCCGCTGCTTCGTAGGCTTCATCGCTCGGGAACCAGATCCGGGGGTGCTGCCCGATCTGTTCGCCTTCGGCGTAGCCGAGCATCTCGTCCATGCGCTGGTTGCAGCGCACGATGGTCTGCTCCTTGAGCATCACGATGCCGGCCGTGGCCGTGTTGAACAGCGCATCCTGTTCGCGCAGGGCCAGGTTCAGCTCGGCCGTGCGGCTCTCCACGAGCTGCTCCAGGTGGGCGCGGTAGCGCTCCAGCTCGTCGGCCATGCGCCGCTTGTCGGTGATGTCTTCCTTGACGGCCAGGTAGTGCGTGATCTGTCCGTCGGGTTGGCGGATGGGGGCGATGTTCACCATCTCCACGTATTCGCTGCCGTCCTTGCGCCGGTTGATGAGTTCGCCGCGCCAGGGCTCGCCGTGCGACAGGTTGGACCACATCGCCGCGTAGGTTTCCCGGGGCGTGTTGCCGGACTGCAGGATGCGCGGGTTGCGCCCCAGGGCCTCGGCGCGGGTGAAGCCGGTGACGCGCTCGAAGGCTTCGTTGACGTATTCGATGCGCGCTTCGAGGTTGGTGATGACGATGCTTTCGGGGCTTTGCGCCATGGCCAGCTGCAGCTTGCGGATTTCCGCCGTCGCCGTCTTTTCGACGGTGACGTCCTTCCACATGCAGACCAGGTAGTCCAGCCCCTTCTGGCGGATGGCGCGCAGGCTGGCGCGCACCTCGATGCCCTGCCCGTCCTTGCGGCGGTAGCGCGTCTCGAACAGGGTGCCGTCGGCCGGCAGGTCGCGCACCATGGCCAGCAGCTCGGCGCGGGTCAGGGCGGTCTGGACCTGGTCCAGCGCCATGCCGGCCAGTTCCTCGTGGCTGTAGCCCAGCAGACGGCAGCTGGTGGCATTGGCCTGGACGAAGCGCAGGGTGCCTGCATCGAGCAGGTCGATGGCGTCGGGCGCGTCGGCGATGACGGCATCGAGCAAGGCCTGGCGATCGCGCCCCATGGCGTCGATGCGGCGCCGCTCGATGGCGGCCGAAAGGTGGTTGCCAATGGCGTCGAGCAGCGCCTGTTCCTCGGGCAGGAAGGGGGTGTCCGTGCCCGGTGGCAGGGCGCCGGAATAAACGACCACCAGGCGGGCGGCCTGTCCGGCCACGCCGGTGAAGGGTGCGGACATCTCCGGCCCGGCGGCGAACCGGCCGAAGTGCCGGGCGCCCCACTCGATGCGTGCGACCGCGATCTCCGGGTAGCGCATGGCGGAGGCCAGGCGCGCGGCCACGGCGTCGAGCAGGCCGTCCATGTCGAGCTCGTCGCGGCCCACGAGCTTGGAGATGTCGTACAGGCAGTGCAGCTCCTTCATACGGCTGCCCAGGCTCTGTTGGGCGGCGCGGTGGGCGAGGCTGGTTTCGCGGAAGGCCAGCACGGCCTGGGCGAGCTTGCCCAGGGCATGGGGCTTGTTGTTCTCGACCAGGGCGCGCACCGCAGGCAGCGCGGGAGGGTCGAGCTCGCCCTGCACCAGGCCTTCGAGGGCCGAGGAGATGGTCGAGAGGCGGCGCGCCAGCCGGTGGATCAGCAGCGCCCAGAACAGCATGACGGTGGCCACCAGCGCGGCCCCGATCGTGGCATTCTGGCGCGCGTGCTGCCCGAAGGCGTGCTCCTGCGCATCGCCCTGCCGGACCGTGCCGTCGGCAACGATGCGCGCCATCTCGCGCACATGCTCGGACAGGGACAGGGCGAGGCGGTTGCTCTGGTAGGCCAGGCTCGGGGCGGTGGCCGGGTCAGTGGCGGCCAGGTGGGCCACCTGGACGGCGAGCTGGTGGTAGGCCTGCAGTTCTTCCTGTGCCATGCGCAGGTGCCGCTCGTCGCCGTCAATCTTCAGGTCAGGCAGCCGCTGCGCCAGCGCCGACAGTTGCTCCAGGATGCGCGTGTGGACGCGGTAGGTTTCTTCGGGATCGATCGGGCCCGCGCTGGCCTTCTCCAGCGTATCGGCCACGAGGCGCTGCAGGGAGGCGGCCTCCTGGTTGAAATCCGCGATGGCAGCGATCTTGCGCATGTTCTGCGCCTGCTGCGTGCTGGCGCTGCGCAGGTCCTGGCGCAGTTGGTGGAAGGAGGCCAGGCTCAGCCCGGCCGCAAGCACCGCGGCGAGCGCCACCGGGAGGAAGAAAACCAGCGTCCAGGCGGGTATGCGCCAGCGAAAAAACTTCATGGCAACCCTGGTTGCGTCTGTGGGGAGGGAAAGGCGGAGGGTGCGGGCGCCGGCCGCCCGGGAGGGTATTTTTGATGATGGCCGATTCATCCCGGGAGCGCAAGACCCGGCCCCCGGCGAATGCCGGAGGCTTGCGCAGGATCATGGCGGGTGGGCCGATCAGGCGGGGTCGGTTCCCGCCTCGCGGGCCGGGAAGCGCGCGGTGAAGCGCGCCCCCGGCGGCTGGTGGCCCGGGCGCGCGTCTTCCACCATGATCTCGGCGCCGTGCTGGCGCGCGATCTCCAGCACGATGGGCAGGCCCAGGCCGGAGCCGTCGGCGTCGGTGCCCAGGGCGCGGTAGAAGGGCTGGAAGATCAGTTCGCGCTCGGCCTCGGGCACGCCGGGGCCGGAGTCTTCGACCTGCAGCAGCAGCACGCGGCCAAAGGTGTCGGCCAGCACACGCGCGGTGATGATGCCGGGCTTCTCGGCGCTCGACGGTGTGTAGTTGATGGCGTTGTCCACCAGGTTGCGCACCAGTTCCTTGAGCAGCGTGGGGTTGCCGTCCAGCCAGACGCCGGGCGAGCCGGGTTCGGCGCCGTCGTAGCCCAGGTCGATGCACTTGTCCAGCGCGCGCGGCACCGAGTCGCGCACCACCTCCACGGTCAGGCGCGCCAGGTCGCAGGGGATCAGCGCCATCTGGGCGCCGCTGCTTTCCGCGCGTGCCAGGGCCAGCAACTGGTTGACGGTGTGCGTGGCGCGGATGCTGGAGCGCCCGATCTGCTGCAGCGAACGCTTGAGCTCCTCGGTGTTGGTGCCTTCGCGCTGCGCCAGGTCGGCCTGCATGCGCAGGCCGGCCAGCGGCGTCTTGAGCTGGTGCGCGGCGTCGGCCAGGAAGCGCTTCTGCGTGGCCAGCGAATCGTTCAGGCGCTGCAGCAGGTCGTTCACCGAGTCCACCAGCGGGGCCACCTCCAGCGGCACGGTCTTGTGGTCGAGCGGCGAGAGGTCGCCGGGGTCGCGCGCGCGGATGCGCTCTTCGAGCTGGTTCAGCGGCTGGATGCCGCGCGCCAGCGCCAGCCACACCAGCAGCACGGCCAGCGGCAGGATGACGAACTGCGGCACCATCACGCCCTTGATGATCTCGGTGGCCAGCACGCTGCGCTTCTCGCGCGTCTCGGCCACCTGCACCAGGGCCAGCGGCGCGTCGGGCAGCGGCAGGCGCACCCAGATGTAGGCCATGCGGATTTCCAGCCCGCGCAGCTCGGCGTCGCGCAGGCGCACCTCGCCGATGGTGGGCAGCTCGTCCTCGGGCGGCAGCGGCAGCTCGCGCTCGCCCGAGAGCAGGTCGCCGCGCGGCCCGGTGACCTGGTAGTAGACGGTGTCGGAGTCGTCGGCGCGCAGGATCTCGCTGGCGGGCTGGGGCAGGTTGAACTGCGGCTTGCCCTTGTGCACCGTGACGAGCTGCGCCAGCGCGTGGGCGTTGTATTCCAGCGCGCGGTCGAAGGGCTTGTTGGCGATGCCCTGCGCCACCAGCCAGGTCAGCGCCAGGCTCACGGGCCACAGCAGCAGCAGCGGGGTGAGCATCCAGTCCAGGATCTCGCCGAACAGGGAGCGCTGCTCGCGCTGGAAAATCTTCAAGATCGGGGCCCTGGTTGTGAATGAAAATGGACTCTGGCGCAATATGGATAAGCGTCAAAAGCTATAAAAATAATAGCAATAGAGGCCGATATTTCATGGCGCTTGATCCCATCGCCGGGGTGTGGCACTGGCGCGGCCCAGGCCAGCGGCCACCGCGCAAGGGCCGCCCCGCCGCGCTGGTGGCGTCCCCCTTCCCGCCGCGCGCAGCGCTGCGAGAGAGGGGAGAAGGAGCGCAGCGACACAGGGGGGAGTTCCCTGCCTAGCCTGGGATTTTCTCGAGGCAATAGCCCAGGCCGCGCACCGTGGCGATGCGGATCGGGCCCTTCTCGATCTTCTTGCGCAGGCGGTGGATGTAGACCTCGATGGCGTTGTTGCTCACCTCTTCGCCCCACTCGCACAGGCGCTCGACGAGCTGGTCCTTGCTCACCAGGCGGCCGGCGCGCTGCAGCAGCACTTCGAGCAGGCCCAGTTCACGCGCCGAGAGTTCGATCATCTTGCCGTCGATGGTGGCCACGCGGCCGGCCTGGTCGTACACCAGCGGGCCGTGCTTGATGGCGCTGCTGGTGCCGCCCATGCCGCGGCGCGTGAGCGCACGCACGCGGGCTTCGAGCTCCTGCAGGCTGAAGGGCTTGGCCATGTAGTCGTCGGCGCCGAAATCCAGGCCCTTGACGCGCTCCTCCACGCTGTCGGCGGCGGTGAGGATCAGCACCGGCAGCGCCGAGCCGCGCGAACGCAGGCGCTTGAGCACTTCCAGACCGTGCATGCGCGGCAGGCCCAGGTCGAGGATCAGCAGGTCGAATTCGTTGTTGGTCATCAGCGCGGCGTCGGCCTCGCTGCCACTGGCCACATGGTCGACCACGGCGCCCGAGCTGCGCAGGGTGCGCAGCAGGCCATCGGCCAGCACTTGGTCGTCTTCGGCGATGAGGATGCGCATGGTGTCTCCTGTTCTTCCTTCGATTTTAGGAGCTTGTTTCCGCCCTGGATCACACGGGGTTGTTGCCGCCCGCGTAGGTTTCGAGCCCGATGGCGACCACGGCGGCCACCTCGTTGCCCACCTCGGCGCGGAACTCCGCCTCGGCCTGCGCCACCGCGCCCTGGAAGGCCCCCAGCCAGGCCAGGCCCGTGGGCGTGAAGCGCACGCAGCGCGCGCGCGCGTCGTGCGGGTCGGGGCCGCGCGCCACCAGGCCCCAGGCCTCGCACTGGTCCACCAGCGTGCCCATGGCCTGCTTGGTCATGCCGGCGCGCTCGGCCAGGTCGCCCAGGCGGTCGCCGCGCAGCGACAGGTGGCGCGTGATGTGCACATGCGCGGCGCTCACCTGGTCGCGCGCCGCCAGGTTGGACAGCGCCAGCGGCACGTCCACGTTGCGCGCCATGAGCTGCAGCACGCGCGCGTCGAAGCGCCGCAGCGCATGGCCGATGAGCCGGCCCAGATGGGTCTGGCGCCAGGCGTCGTGGTGCGCGGCATTGGGCGGGGTGTTGGCTGTCATCGGCAAATAGTAAGGCAAACTGACCAAATAATCATCGGAAAGAATGAAATGCCTGGATAAACTACTGTTCAAGCATCCAGCCTGTGATTAATCGCAGAGGATGCGCCAGACACCCCCACCGACATTCCAAGGAGCTCTCCATGAACGCACCCATCAGCCGCAGCATGCCCCCCGACAGCGAAAAGGCCAAGGCCCTGCAGGCCGCGCTGGCCCAGATCGAGAAGCAGTTCGGCAAGGGCACCATCATGCGCCTGGGCGAGGGCGAGGTGATCGAGGACATCCAGGTCGTCTCCACCGGCTCGCTCGGGCTGGACATCGCGCTGGGCGTGGGCGGCCTGCCGCGCGGCCGCGTGATCGAGATCTACGGCCCCGAGTCCTCGGGCAAGACCACGCTGACGCTGCAGGTGGTGGCCGAGATGCAGAAGCAGGGCGGCCAGTGCGCCTTCGTCGATGCCGAGCACGCGCTCGATATCCAGTACGCGCAAAAGCTCGGCGTGAACCTGCAAGATTTGCTGATCTCTCAGCCCGACACCGGCGAGCAGGCGCTCGAAATCGTCGACAGCCTGGTGCGCTCGGGCGCCGTGGACCTGATCGTCATCGACTCGGTGGCGGCCCTGACGCCCAAGGCCGAAATCGAGGGCGAGATGGGCGACAGCCTGCCCGGCCTGCAGGCGCGCCTGATGAGCCAGGCGCTGCGTAAGCTCACGTCCACCATCAAGAAGACCAACTGCATGGTCATCTTCATCAACCAGATCCGCATGAAGATCGGCGTGATGTTCGGTAGCCCCGAAACCACCACGGGCGGCAACGCGCTGAAGTTCTACGCCTCGGTGCGCCTCGATATCCGCCGCACCGGCACCATCAAGAAGGGCGAGGAGGCCATCGGCAACGAGACCAAGGTCAAGGTGGTGAAGAACAAGGTGAGCCCGCCGTTCAAGACGGCCGAGTTCGACATCCTGTTCGGCGAGGGCATCTCGCGCCATGGCGAGATCATCGACATGGGCGTGAACGCGCGCATCATCGAGAAGAGCGGCGCCTGGTACGCCTACAACGGCGAGAAGATTGGCCAGGGCCGCGACAACGCACGCGAGTTCCTGCGCGAGAACCCGCAGCTCGCCTACGAGATCGAGAACAAGGTGCGCGAGGGCCTGGGCATCGCGCTGCTGCCCGCCGCCCTGGCGCAGGAGAGCGCAGCCTCCGACGCGGCCGATGGCGTGGTGGCCGCGCCGGCCGGCCGCGCCCGCAAGGCCGCCGAGCCCAAGCTGGACTGACCCCTTCTGAGCGACGCACGACGCCATGGCACCACCCCCGCTGTCCCTCAAGGGCCGGGCGCTGCGCTGCCTGGCGGCACGCGAGCATTCGCGCGCCGAGCTGCTGCGCAAGCTGGCGCCCTACGTGCAGGAGGGTGAAGACCTGGATGCCGTGCTGGACGACCTGGAAGCCAAGGGGTTCATCAGTGAGGAGCGGGTGGTGGCGTCGGTGCTCCACCGCCGTGCGGACCGCATGGGGGCGGCGCGCATCCGGCAGGAATTGCAGGCCAAGGGCCTGGCCCCCGAGGCGGTGCAGCAGGCGGTGGCCCAGCTGCAGGGCAGTGAACTGGAGCGTGCCCGCGAGGTATGGCGCCGCAAGTTTGGCGAGCCCGCCGCCGATACCCAGGGCCGCAGCAAGCAGGTCCGCTTCCTGATGGCGCGGGGCTTCTCGGGCGACGTGGTGTACCGCGTGGTGCGCGGCGAAGAGACGGACTGAGCCGGTGCGACCGGCGTGATCAGCACTGTGCCGCAGCAACGCACCTACTGCAGCACCAGCTCCACCCGGCGGTTCTTGGCGCGGCCGGCCTCGGTGCCGTTGGAGGCCACGGGCGCCAGGCTGGCCACCCCGTTGGCCGTGAGCCGGTCGCGGGCAATGCCGTAGTCACGGGCCAGGGCCGCTGCCACGGCATCGGCCCGGCGGCGGCTCAGATCGACATTGGAGGGCAGGTTGCCCATGTTGTCGGTGTGGCCGACCACATGCAGCCTCAGGCCGGGCTGCTGCTTGAGCAGGGCGCCAATCTGGTCCAGCGAGGCCTTGCTGGCGGGTTGGATGTCGGCCTTGTTGGTGTCAAACAGGATGCCGTAGATGGCCACGCGTCCATTGGCATCCAGGCCCTTGCCAATCTCGCTGGCCGAGAGGGTTTCCATCTTCTGTTCCCGCGCCTTGGGCTCGACCTGGACCACGGCGATGGTGGTGCGCTTCTGGAACTCTTTTTCATCGCAGTAGGCCGAGGTGATGTCGGGGTTCCAGGTCAGCACCGCCAGGGTCACACCGGTGGTCTTGTTGTCGAGCAGCGCATAGCGCAGATCGCTCGCCGTGCCCCCTGCCGCACAGGCCGCCGGGCTGTTGTCGCCCACCTTGCCCGCCCACCCGGCGGGCAGCAGCTGGCGTGGCAGGCTGTAGGTAAAGATGTGGGAGCCGCCGCAGGCGTCACCCGCACACTCGAAGGCGGTGTCAAAACCTGCGGCCTTTTGCTCTTGCTGGTATCCGCGCAGCACCTCCAGCGACGAGCGCCCTGCCGGTGCCACATACTGCAGCGCGATGCGTTGGCCAGCGCGCTCCAGGTTGCGTGCCGCCACCAGCTTGTCGTCACTCTGGCTGACGACCTTGGCCGCAGGAAAACGCACTTCGTCGTAAGCCGCATCGTCGCGGTAGAGCAGCACAGCCCCCGCGTAGCGCTTGAGCCCCGAAGGATCGGCCAGACCCTTGATGTCCTGGGTGGGCACACGCGTGGATTGCCCCCACGCCGCGCCGCATAGGCCTAAACACAGCGCGACGGCAGTGCTCCAATGGATTGTCTTCATGCCATGCCTCCAGGCGCAGGCATATCCCTGCGCTGAAAATTATGGCTGTTGCGGTGGACGTCAAGCGCCTTTGAAACGCGCGCTTACAAACCCAGCATGAGCCTCAGGTTTTGCACGGCCGCGCCGCTGGCGCCCTTGCCCAGGTTGTCCAGCCGCGCGATCAGCACGGCCTGGCGGTATTCCTCGTTGGCGAACACGCGCAGTTCGAGCTGGTTGGTGTCGGCCAGCGTGTCGGCGGCCAGCTTGAGGTCGTCCGTCGGCGGCAGCACCTTCACCCATTGCTCGGGCGTGTTGGTGCGGGCGTAGTGGGTCGCCAGCGCGTCGTGCAGCGCGGCCGCCTTGGGCTGGCCCGGCAGCAGGTCCAGGTGCAGCGGCAGCTGCACCAGCATGCCCTGGGCGAAGTTGCCCACGGCGGGGATGAACAGCGGGCGGCGCGTCATGCCCGTGTAGTGCAGGATCTCCGGGATGTGCTTGTGCGCCAGGCCCAGCGCATAGGCCTCGTAGGGCGGCGCCTTGCCGGCTTCATAGGCCTCGATCATCGGGCGACCGCCGCCGGAGTAACCCGACACGGAGGGCAGCGAAACCGGGAAGTCCTGGGGCAGCAAACCCGCATCGACCAGCGGGCGCAGCAGGGCAATGGCGCCCGTGGCATAGCAGCCGGGGTTGGCCACGCGCGTGGCCGTGCGCACGGCCTCCGCCTGGCCGGCGCACAGCTCCGGGAAGCCGAAAATCCAGCCTGGCGCGGTGCGGTGCGCGGTGCTGGCGTCGATCACCTTGATGTCGCGGCCCGTGGTTTTTTCGATGTCGTCCACCAGTGCCACCGTCTCGCGCGCGGCGTCGTCGTGCAGGCACAGCACCACCAGGTCTGCCTGGCCGACCAGGGCCCGCTTGGCGGCGGGGTCCTTGCGCAGCTCGGGGGCGATGCTCAGCAGCTCGACCCCGGCCATGCCCTGCAGGCGCTCGCGGATCTGCAGGCCCGTGGTGCCGGCTTCGCCGTCGATGAATACTTTGGACATGTTCTGCTCCTGCAAGGTGTTCCCCGGGCCGCGCGGCCGGCGTAAGCTTCTAAAAAGGTATGGTGCGTCGCAACATGATACATTTACCGGCTGCCATGTCCCAAGCCCGCCGCCAGACATTCCAACCATGGTAGACGGGTGAAATCCCTTTCCTGAGAGAGACCTCATGAAGATTCACGAATACCAAGGCAAGGAAATCTTGCGCAATTTCGGCGTGCCCGTACCCCGCGGCATTCCCGCCTTCACGGTTCAAGAAGCCGTGGAAGCTGCACAAAAGCTTGGCGGCCCGGTCTGGGTGGTCAAGGCCCAGATCCACGCCGGTGGCCGTGGCAAGGGTGGCGGCGTGAAGGTGGCCAAGAGCATCGAGCAGGTCAAGGAACTGGCTGGCCAGATCCTGGGCATGCAGCTCAAGACGCACCAGACCGGCCCCGAAGGCCAGAAGGTTCGCCGCCTTTATATCGAAGACGGCGCCGACATCAAGAACGAACTCTACGTGTCCCTGGTGACCGACCGCGCCACGCAGAAGGTGGCCCTGATCGCTTCGAGCGAAGGCGGCATGGACATCGAGGAAGTGGCGCACTCCACGCCCGAAAAGATCATCACCGAGATGATCGACCCCCTGACCGGCATCACCGCCGAGCAGAGCAAGAAGGTGGCTGCTGCCATCGGCCTGACCGGCGCTTCCGTCGACCAGGCCGTGGACATCTTCGCCAAGATCTACAAGTGCTACATGGACACCGACGCGTCGCTGGTGGAAATCAACCCGCTGAACTGCGACTCCAAGGGCAACCTGATGGCCCTGGACGCCAAGTTCAACTTTGACGCCAACGCCCTGTTCCGCCACCCCGAGATCGTGGCCTTCCGCGACCTGGACGAGGAAGATCCGGCCGAAGTGGAAGCCTCCAAGTTCGACCTGGCCTACATCAGCCTGGACGGCAACATCGGCTGCCTGGTGAACGGCGCCGGCCTGGCCATGGCCACCATGGACACCATCAAGCTGTTCGGCGGCGAGCCGGCCAACTTCCTAGACGTGGGCGGCGGCGCCACCCCCGAGAAGGTCACCGAAGCCTTCAAGATCATGCTCAAGAACGACAAGGTCAAGGGCATTCTGGTCAATATCTTCGGCGGCATCATGAAGTGCGACACCATCGCCACCGGCGTGATCACTGCCTGCAAGGCCGTGAACCTGAACGTGCCGCTGGTCGTGCGCATGAAGGGCACCAACGAAGAACTGGGCAAGAAGATGCTGGCCGAATCGGGCCTGCCCATCATCGCTGCCGACACCATGGCCGAAGCGGCCACCCGGATCGTGGCGGAAGTCAAGTAAGAAGCCCGGAGAAATACCCATGTCGATCTACATCAACAAAGACACCAAGGTCATCACCCAGGGCATCACGGGCAAGACCGGCCAGTTCCACACGGAAAAGTGCCAGGAATACGCGAACGGCAAGAACGCCTTCGTCGCT